>Ga0209794_1000505_pt1 | contig 55659 bp, 52 predicted proteins | sample EBPBio232013_DNA_FD_185869 | JGI IMG/M metagenome (GOLD analysis project Ga0209794, IMG submission 185869) | Wastewater treatment Type I Accumulibacter community from EBPR Bioreactor in Madison, WI, USA - Reactor 1_5/23/2013_ DNA (SPAdes)... | ecosystem: Engineered > Bioreactor > EBPR >...
AAATCAAGGCCAGTTTCACCAATCCTAGAGCAGGTAGTTCCAGAGCAGGCACCTTAATTTATTAAAAGCCTTCTAACCTTTGGCTTCTGATCTATCTTACTTTTGGCCCGAATCGGGAGTTGCAGCCTTATTTTAGTCACCTGCAATGCGCTTGCCACGCCGATTATTCGCCTACTTTCCAAAGCCCTACCCCATGCATGGCAGCAGGATATGTTACGCATTCTCCCTGCCTTTCGGGATAAGCGTAGCTTTGCCGAAGGCGTGTTAGAGCCACTGGCTTGCTTTATCGTTATGTTTAGCCTGTTTTTGGGCAAAATATTTGTGCCTATGATGTGGGTGTTTTTTTCACTGGTTGCCCTGTTTTTTTATACCAGCTTTCGCCATCAGGCCGAGCGGCATAAATTCTTAGACATTCAGGATAATGTCATCGAAGCCCAAGAGCTACAATCTGCCTTGCGCGGTACGTCGCAGAGTTACCGTATTAGTGAATCAGTAAAAGATTCTTTGAAGCATTTGGCCGAGCAAGCCGAGAGCAACCCCGAAGTGGTGAAGGCTGTGGAAGATAGCCCTTCGATTTTGGAAGCCATGGAAGCCCTGAACCCGAAACTACGCAAGATTGCCCCCTCAATGGAAACACCCGCCAACGACACCATTTAATTCAATCACTCTCATGAAACCGATCATCATTTTACTACTTGTCAGCCTAACCCTGTGGGGGTGCGGTCTGGGTAAATCCCTACCTGTTTTTAGGCTGGGTGATGAATAAAAAATAGGGGCGTGCCATAAAAAAAATCTAAGGCTTGCAAGAATTACCAAATTTTGGTACTTTTGGTTATTGATAAATAAAAATGGGATAATGTCATGAACAAAAACACCTCAATTTCCATCGGGCAGCATTTTGATTCCTTTATTCAGACGCAAATTGCAGCAGGGCGTTATGCTTCTACCAGTGAAGTAGTTCGTGCAGCTCTACGTTTGTTGGAAGGCGAAGAAGAAAAATTGAAGCTGCTAAAACAGGCATTAGTTGAAGGCGAGCAAAGCGGATTTGTGGAGAATTTCAACCCACAAGCATTTCAAGCAAAATTAAAACAGAAATCGTTGGCCGAAAATGACAAAGTATAGAATCTCAAAACTTGCCCAGCAGGACTTAGAGAATATTTGGGATTATACAGTTGATGAATGGTCGATTGAGCAGGCAGAAAAATATATTGGTGGTTTGCTTTCCTGTTTTGACGGGTTGGCAGAGGGTTTTATTATAGGCAAGTCAGTTGAGCATATAAGACGAGGCTACAAAAAAACGCTCTATGGTAAGCATTATATTTTCTATCGCATAGCAGCGGATGAAATTATAGAGATTATCCGCGTACTGCATGTCAGCATGGATGTAGAAAGTCGGCTTTGAAATTTTATGGCACTATTTAACCCTGCCCATCCGGGCGAATTAATCCGTGAGACTTTAGAAGGTTTGCGCGAAGAAACAGGACAGAAATTGACGATTGCGGAGGTTGCCGAGGGTTTAGGCACGACACGCAAAACGCTATCAGCCATCATCAATGGCAAGCAAAGCGTCAGCCCTGAAATGGCTATCCGCTTAGGCGCAGCTTTTCCGAATACGAGCGCTGAATTTTGGCTAAAGGTGCAGGAAAACTATGACCTTGCGAAGGTTAAGCCAACCGTTGATACCAGTCATATTCGGGTTTTCTGGAATCCATCAAGTTTAAATTTTCAGCCTGCTTAGACCTCTACTCTTGTGAGCAATAAATTTTATATTATTGTCATCAAATAATTTGCTATATCTTGGAATTCCGCTCTGCAATTATCTACGTATTGATAATGACCTCCAATCACACCGTCTTGATTTGTTAATTCAAAAATTGGCTTTAAGGATTCTTGTGCCATAGGAAGTAAACTGTGATAGTTTTTAAATTCTGCAACTTGATAGTTTGCAAGATTCAATGAAAGATTATGCCTTTTGTTTCAGGAATAATTTCCAGTAGCGAAGCCAACGCCTGATCAATCGTGTTCTGCGCAAAAAAAGCATCCTCACAGCCATAGCCTGATATGCACAACTCAGGAAGGCAAAGTAAACTGATACCCTGTTTGCGGGCATCAGTTATTGCTTCAATAATATTTCGAGTATTGTGTTCCCAATGCAGGGGCGTCTGATTCAGTGCACCTGCGGCCACCTTTAATAGTTTCATGCCGATTCATTTTTGAAGTGTACTAACGCGATAGTTGAAAGATACGAAATGCGCCCCGAGCTACCACGATAAATATACCAAGGCCGATAATTAAATCGGGCCAAGAGGAATGGGTTAAATAGACCAAACCGCCCGCTATAATGACTCCCAAGTTTACAACAATGTCATTAGAGGTAAAAATTTCACTGGCCTGCATGTGTACTTTATCGCTTTTCTCTCGTCGAAGCAGATATAGACAAATAGCATTGCCAAGTAAGGCCAACACAGAGATCATAATCATGAAACCCACATTAGGCATTGCCTCACCAACGATAAAACGGCGCACTACTTCCATCAGTCCTGCAATCGCTAAAATGAGTTGTACATAACCGCTGATGCGAGCCACTCTTTTTTGTGAATTAACCCCTTTACCAATGGCATAAAGTGCTAATCCATAAACAATGGAATCAGCCAGCATATCAAGAGAATCGGCTACCAGACCCATCGAATCGGCCAGCATTCCCGTCAAAATTTCCAACCCGAAAAAAAAAGCATTGATTGCCAATACACTCATTAACAAACGACGGTCACGAGGGGCTTCCTCCGTCAGCTCAGCCAAGCCGACATCTTCGGTTTCCAGTAGTGTGCTGTCTAATTTCAACTCATTCAATGATTCTGCGATCCGGTTGATATCACCCGTATGCAACATTGTTACTTCCCGATTCGGTATATCGAATTGCAACTGCTTTATATCCATATGGCCACTAAGTTTCATACGGATGAGCTGTTCTTCGGAAGGACAGTCCATTTTGATGACTTTAAAAACAGATTTATTCATTGGTTGTTCAATTAAAGAAATAATTTAACTCCTCCATTAGCGACGAATCCCTCCAAGGGTGCCCACACTTCCCGAAAAGATGGCCGCAACGCAGCGGGAATAATTACAGGCTGATATTTGTCCTGTCGGACATTGAAGATATTCTCAAAGTTGATAAATAGGCTCAGATGCTTCCAACGCCGTTCTCCCATCACACCCATTAACCAATAAGGCTGTGAGCTTCCCCCACCCGAAAGCGGCTTTTGACCAATATAGTACGCTTCCAGTCCTAACCGAAATATACCTTCCAATTCGTAAACTGCTACCAAATTCACACGGTGCTTGGCCGTAAGTGGAACCGCGCTGTTGAGATCCACACCGCTGTAACGGCGGCGGGTATCGACCAGACTGTAACCCGCATAAAATTTAAAATCCTCATAGCCAATTCGCACATTGGTTTCTAAGCCCCGACTGTCAATCGGCCCGTCCGCATTAGCAAAACGGTAAATGTCCGTGGTTGGCCCAGGCGTAATAATTGAGGGAACGTCAATAACCAAAGCATGATTGAGTTGGGTATAGAAAAATAGCTGATTGATCGACACGTCCAACACATCAAAAAGCGAGGTGCGATAATTAACATCAAAGTTTGCGCCTAATGATGTTTCTGCCTGCGCGGTTTGTTGGTCAATCGGGCGCACATTGCGAAACGCGATACTTTCAGCTTCTTCAGTAAAAATCGTAGGTGCTTTGTATCCCAAGCCTCCCCCCAATCGGGAAGTCAGCTTTTCGGAGAATTTGAACAGTGTTGACAGACGCGGTAAAGCAAAAAAACCGTAGCGGTTGTGATAATCACCCCGCAACCCCGTTTCCAGTGTCAACCAAGGCTGTATTTCGTAATTATTTTGGAGGAACGCACCTATGGTGGTGTATTGATAATTACGACCCTGATTGGGTTCATCCTCGGTAAATTGCTCAGTCCATAGATTGGCTCCGCCAATCCATTCCGAGCGTTCGCCGCTATGGGTGTAACTTGCTTCGGTAAAACTTGCTACCTGATGGCCCCCGAACACATAGCCGGGTTGGGTAATGGTGCGGTTGAAATAGCTAATGCTGTTTTTAAAGGTCAAAACGGAACGCTCGAACCGCTTATCAAATTGTAGTTGTGAGGCCAGCCGTTGGGAGCGGTTGCGCTCATAATATTGATGCGCATTGTCGGTTTGACCCTTTATCACCTGCATGTCTCCGCCAATACGGTCTTCCCAATTGCCCATTCCGCCGACTACCAGCGTAGCGGTAGGATTCAGGTAGAAATATAATTTGGGATTAACCGTATAACGCTCATAATTGGGCAACGCGGAAAAAGTAGTTTTGGCGGGGTCATATTCCTGTTGAGTGTTGCGGGCCGCAAAGAAAGTCACCCCAACTTTTTCCGATTTCTGCCCCCAAAAGCCGCTCAGGTCGAGTCCTTTGGCGGTAGTCCCATTCAGCATAAAACTTAATTCGCGTTTCTCCGTCGGGCGTTTCGTAATCAGGTTGACCAATCCTGCAATGGCACCACCACCGTAAAGGGTTGATGCTGAGCCTTTGATAACTTCCACCTGTCGCAGATTCAGCGGCGGAATCTGCAAAATGCTCAATCCTGATGCAAAGCCCGAATAAAGCGGCAAACCATCCTGTAAAATTTGGGTATAGCGACCATCCAATCCCTGAATCCGAATATTGGCATTGGCCGAAACGGGGGAAGTCTGTTGCACCTGAATCCCCGTGCTTTCGTTCAACTGCATACGAATATCGCCGGGGCGCATGTTTGATTTTTCGTCCAACTCTTCGCCCGTAATGGCTTCAATGCGAGTAGGAATATCATCAATACTGCGATTACTTCGGGTTGAAGAGACAACCACCTCTTCCAGTTCTTCGCCTTCACGAAGTTGCACCGTCAGTGAATCATTTCCCGTCAGGGTCAATGAATCGGAATGATTTTCATAGCCGACAAAGGAACAGGTAAGTAAATAGCGTCCTGCGGCGGGAGCGGTTAAAGTGGCACGTCCTACGGCATCGGTGGCAGTTCCGATTTGTCCGGGCATTAGAACAACCGTTGCCCCCGCCAACGGTTTTGCAGATTCAGCCTCCTGAACCAAAACGCGTAACGTGAGTTGCCCTTGGGCAATAATAAGGGTGGAGAGTGTCAGCCAGAGCGACACTAAAAAGGTTTTCATAGAATGTAATGGATTAGATTAGTAAAGCGTGAGCGGCCTGATTGAAAAATCAGGAGCAGGACTTTTGAAACTAACCTAAGCGGGGCGGTTGCCAGATGCCGCCCAATACATCCAGCGAATAAAACGCCTCATACAAAGAGAGCGTACTGACTGAATAAAAAGCAACGCTCAGAGGAGAAACAACAAATGTCTGAGTTTGTGGAAGGGTAAAGCCAAAGCAGATAGAGCAAAGGGAAAAAGGAGAGCAGCATTCCGTTTTTGATTGCTCCTGCGCATCGTGTTCTTCCGAACAAAAAGCTTCACAGGGCAGCACGGAAAGCAACACTACATACATTGCCAGCAAAATTCGCAACAGCTTCATGAATGCAAAGATAATCGGCAAATTGGTAATGACCGAAAAAATTGCGTTTTCTTCTTTCTGTTCATATATAAACCACCGTTTATATATGAACAGAAACCTAATTTTGCTATATTAGCGCCATGAAAAAAGCCATCGCTTACTATCGTGTTTCGACTGACCGCCAAGGTAAAAGTGGTTTAGGATTGGAAGCCCAAGCGGAAGCCGTTAGCAGGTTTGCCTCCCAAGAAGATTATCAAGTAACAGCCGAATTTATCGAAGTGGAGAGCGGCAAGAAAAACAAGCGCCCGCAGCTTTTGGAAGCATTGGCACAATGCAAAAGACAACGCGCCACGCTCATCATTGCGAAGCTCGATCGATTAGGCCGCAATGTGGCGTTTATTTCCAATCTCATGGAAAGCAGGGTAGATTTTAAAGCCGTAGACAATCCCCACGCAAACAAACTCATGGTGCATATGCTGGCAGCGTTTGCCGAGCATGAACGGGAGCAGATAAGCACCCGCACAAAGGAAGCGCTCAGAGCGGCCAAGCGTCGAGGGGTGCAGTTGGGTAAGAATGGTACAGAAACGCTGAGTAAAAACAACGCCGCTACCGCTGCCGATTTTGCGACCACGATGAGACCGATTATCGAAGAGCTGAAAGCCCAAGGCTTTACCACTATACGCGCTATTTGTGCCGAATTGAACAGGCGACAAATTTCAACTCCCCGCAACAACGGGCATCAGTGGCATATCCAAACAGTTTATACTCTTTTGAAGCGCATTAGATGAAATGGAATACCACAACCTGCGTCAAGCAAAGCGAAAGGTTAACCTTCCGCTTTGCTTGACGCGTTGGCTCAGTTTAATTTTTTGGATTTAACTCGCTATACAGACGAACGGTCCACTTCCTGCATCCGTTCTTGTCGCAGCCGCTAAAATTTGGTTGCGATACATACTGATTCGTCTTCGGGAGTAACCAGTTCGGCGAGCTTGGCCACGATATTTGCCATCGTCTCTTCAGCAGTGTTCATGCCGCTTCGCGAGCCGAGCAGAGGGCTGACGTCGCGGAGAGCTTCATACGTCGTATCGTGTACGATGGGAACGAGCAGGTCACGCGCTAAGAGTACCGAAAGCTCTTTGTCGGCGATGCCCTCTCCTTGAATGCGGCGCAAAAATGCAGGTGTCACCAGCACAATCCCGACTCGCGATTTCGCCAAGCCTTTGTCGATTTCGCGGAGCAATGGTGTCCCAAGGAGAACGTCCTTCTCACTAAACCAGACCGAGACACCGCGCGACTCAAGCAGATCATGCAGTTCTTTAGCGGCGCCCCTCCGGTCGTCCCAGGCGTGGCAAAGAAAGATGTCCCGAAGGTCAGGCAGGGAGGATCGCTTCTCGAAGCTTTCGCGGACTGGCGTGAGAGTCCGCACATCGGCAGGCGTGTACACCACAGATGAACTTGCTCGCGACCAACGCGGCTTTGCGCTGCTGACAGACCCGCCGCCGCTGCTTCGGCTGCTCCCCGACGAGGTATAAGATGGATACGAGTACGAACTTGACCCGTAGTCACTATAGCGGCTATAGCCGCTACCACATGCAGGACAGGCCGCTCGCCCGCTTGCTGTACGATGGCCATTTACTGGTGCTGTGCATCTTGCCATATAAACAAAAATAACATTTTAATTAAACAGAAACTTTGCGTTTTTTTATTTTTAGAATTTCAGATGAAGAGTGCTTAAAGGCTGTTAGGTAAAAAATTGTATTGACTGCTTATTGTCAGTGCGGTTTCGCGCAATAGACTTTCAAACTGCACGATGTTGTTTAGAATAAGCTCTGAATGAGGTGTTATTCTGTCTGGAACCCGACTTATACCAAGGTTTTCAACTTCATATCTTCTCGCACATTTTCTTGCGTCATAAATCGGGGTTGAAGTTACAATAGTCACTGTGTGTCCGTGACTAACCAACATTTTTAAGGCTATGAGTGCATTAGTAACACCAGTACCTACAATTATTACGTGGAAACTTCTACCTGCGGCTCCTAATAAATATACCAATTCTTCAAGCTTATTCGTAACTGTTGCCCTGTTCCTTGTTGATGAAAAATCTCGCGATATAGATTGAATTTCGGGATTGTCTCGTAACCATTTTGCCCAGCGATTCAATTCAAGTTTATCCTCTTCCAACCAATATAGATTAGGCACTGAATAAAACCCACTGCTTTGTAGTTCATGAAGAACTTGGTTATGTCGTCTCAACATATAAATGTTGTGAGTTTGAGGCATTGGAGTAGTTATTTTCTTACCATTAACCTTGACTATGGCTAAATCAGAAACAGAATAAGTTGCGCTTGTACCGACAGAAAAACCAATTTCAAGCAAATGTTGAAAGGTTTGCTGGCGCTCAGGTTTACCAAGCCCCCATAGACTTTCCAAGTAGCTATCTTTACCATTCAGAATAGACCAAAGCTGACATTCTGAACTTACATTAAGATATGCCCGAGCACTTTGTGCTGTGTCAAAATGGGACTTAAGGGCAGCTTTTTTATTTTTCCGTCGTTTGTATAAAATATCTAAATCGGCAGCAGCCCAACGAATAGGTAAAACAGTACCTCGGTACACATTCGTAAGCATAGGTACGAATAGTGGATAAATTAAGGATTTATTCTGTTGCAGCGATACTTGCCCGAGCTGCCTACCTGTAGCCAAATGATTTAAAAAATCATTTTCTAAGCCGTTAATACCTTTGGTTTTACGTTCTCGACAAAGTATTGGGCATTGATCGCATTTGTAACGTAGTCCACTTGATGAGGGCCATGCGCAACCACATGGAGCGGTGCTTTTTCCGCCGCAAGCTAAGTATAGTTCGCAGCGGGTAGCACAGTCGTTAAACAGCCCGCCAAAATCATTTAAGACGGGTTTAATAGCTGGATGACGCTGCCCCATTACTCAGCAGATTTTAGACTGATTTTTATATCAACAGCAGGTTCAGGCTCTAATTGTACCTGAAAAATCCTGCCTAAATACTCCTGTTGAGGAAGTAGGCGGGAGTTATGTTTTGTAGGTACATCTCCAATCCGTTGATTTTGAAAGTGAGCCTCAAAAATCCCGTTATGGAATAGAAGTCTAATAGCAGCATTTTTTTTTGCTTCCCGAACTATAATGATGTCCAGATTTTCAAGTTTGATTGTGACAGTTTCTTTTTCTTGGTTTGTTGCGTTACTGCCACTGTGGCCTGACATGCCAGTGCTCAATTGAAGTTTACGGGGTTGGTTTTTGAGTCTTAGCGCCCCCCCCTTACCTGTGTTTCCCATGCAGAAAAATTTACAGTTAATTGAAATTTATAATGCTCAAAATGTAAATACCTCATAGTCAAAACCATGAATATTCGTGAGCATTTATTTTGTCCAAAACTTTCTGGATTCGAAAAAAAACTGTAAATTTGAAACAAAAAACGGGTATCCCTGAGCATTTTTGCTCAAGGCTCACGACGTAGCAAACAAGTGATTTTTACCCTCAAAGCGAATACCTGGCCGTATTCGCTTTTTTGTTTTTGTATTCTATATTTAAGTTTGAACGCGGTTCCATTAAGCTTATTCCGTTTGTAAAGAATCCTCCGATTTTCTCTCTCTCAGTGTCTCCTTTCGCCGTTTCCTCAGTGTAAATAGAGGTCTTCCTTCGTGTTCGCCTTTGATAATATCAAAGGCAATTGTATACTTTTCATATTCCAATCCCATTTGATTAAATAGCGTACCAAGATTCAGGTAAAAGTACTGCCCTGATTTTGCTATTTTAACGGCACCTTTATCTTCTTGCGTTGCGGTTACAAAATAAAGGTTTTTTTCTTGTTTTGCATCTCTGTTAAGTGCGATTCTGAAATAGGTAATTTCGTTTATTTCCATGTATTTCACCGCTTCTGAATTGAAGCCAAGCTTGCCAGTTATATGTATCGTTGCTTTTGGCTTACTTGTGTTGGCGGAAATATCTACAAACTCTAAATTCATCTTTCGCTTTGTTTTTACAAATTTAATTGTTTCTTCGTGCATTTCAAAATAACAACACCATTTCTTTATCCAATGGTTCCATTGTTTTGTTTGCTTTGTTACGATGAATAACAATTCCTTGTGTCATTCCTTGTATGAAATTTGTGTAATATTTAATGTGTAATATTTAATAGGTATTTGCGCAGGACATACTATCACTATGCTCTACCAGATTGTTTGTGACTCTCAAAAGCGGTTAACCTCATCGTTTGCCGCTTCTTTCATTTAAAGCCTTTTCAATTTATGATTGTATTGAATAAGGGTCGATTAATAGACAGTATGCCTTTCATCTGTTAGTAGAACAAAGATATAGAAAAATGTTTGGTATTTGCTGCCATATTTTGATTCTGAGGCATTTTGTTTGGTTTTTTATATGTAGATGCAATTTTTTGTAAAAACCCCTTAAAATCGAAATAAAAGCTATTTGTTGATGTGTGCTTAATATCAGCAACAAGGAGTACGCGCGTTTACACGTACGCACACTTTCTTGTTATACATAGATTAATATTGTTATTAAACCATTGACATAGAAAATGCGCGCACGTAATACCATTGATAACGCGCGTACGAAAACGCGAATGCAGGAATTTGACCATGAGCGTAAGCAAATCATTAATCGCCACTATGTGAAGGCTAAATCCAAATAAATTGGAGCCATTCCCCAACCCCGTCACTGGCCTGCCACGCAATCAGCAGCACAAACCAAAGCTGTCAGGCCAGTGACTTTCAAGTGCTCTTATGCTGACTGCCTAAAATGCCAGTCCATTGTCTTTCTTCCTTGCGTCAGAAAGCCAACGTGCTTATGAATTTGGCTCATTTACAAGCAAATGAGAAGATATGATACTATATAAAATGATATAAATCATTATATTATTTTATATATCAAATAATATTTCTTGTATGATATATAAAATGATATTACATTGCATAGAATAATTACCTCAATAAAAAGGTTTTCAATGATATTTACGACAGGTGGAATTAAAGGCGGCAGCGGCAAAACAACCCTTGCAACTAACTTAGCTGTTTATTTAAGCAGTAAAGGCCGTGATGTCTTGTTTGTTGATGCTGATGACCAAGGGTCAGCGCATGAATTTTCTGTGCAGCGTGAAGCGGCAATGGAAGGAAAAGCGGGTTTTACCCTTATACGATTATCGGACAAATCCGTAAGAACTGAGATTCTAAAATTGCTCGGTAAGTTTGATGATGTGGTTATAGATACCGGAGGAAGAGATACAGCCAGCCAAAGAGCGGCTCTTTCTATTACCGATGTTTATTTAGTCCCCTTCTATCCACGTTCACTTGATGTTTGGACATTAGAGTCAGTGGAAAATCTGGTTGCGGAAATGCAAGTTGGAAACCCTAAGTTACATGCTTTTTCCTTCATTAATCGAGCTGATCCCAAAGGGGGAGATAACCGAGAAGTAAGCGAACTTTTAAAAGAATCCGAATATCTGACATATCTTGATACGCCGCTGATTAATCGAAAGGCATTTGCAAACGCGATTACTTACGGACTTGGAATCTTTGAATTAAAGCCTTCCGATGAAAAAGCTTCATCAGAATTTTTGGCATTATATAACGCTTTGTTTAATACGCTGAAAATCAAACCATATTGAAATGATATTATATAATAAATAATATCATTTATGGTACCAAAAATTATATTAAAACTATATAAAATATTATATCATGGCTATTGCACGAAAACCCAAAAAAATTGCCAAAGATGTAGAACCATCTGTCGATGAAAAGACAATTGACGCCTTGATAAGCAAAGGGGGATCATCGACCAAAGCGCAAAAGGTGGAGCAGTCCGACGATGATAATTTGAAGGGTATTCTGGTACGGCTATATCAAAGTCATATCAGCGATATTGCAGGGATTTTAGAAAATCTCCCGAAACGCCAACGGCCATCTCGACACGCGTACATTGTTCAGGCGATTGAAGAAAAGATACAGCGTGATAAAGGCAAGCGCAAATGAGCGAGAACGACGAAAAAAAACTGTCCCGCTATGCTGAAAGCCGTATGAGGCTTGTCATGGATAGTTTTAATACGCATCCAGATGACCGAGAGCATTTGTATATGCCTGTGGCATTGGCTCACGTCTATTTTCCGCGCCGAGATGCGAAATTAGACCCGACAGAAAGCTACATCCATAAAAGCGGAGATTTTCAGCTAAATATTAGCCAGCTACCAGTGCATAATCCGCATACGGGGAAAAATGAATTTATCGGTATCCCATTTGGCCCAAAATCAAGGCTATTACTTGGTGTGATTAATGCTTTAGCTTTGCAGCAGGGCAGTAATAAAATTGATATTGATGCGGAATCTTTGCCAAAATTTTTGCAGAAAATCGGCTTAACTGATGGCGGAAATCAAATCAACCAAGCTCGAAATCAGTTAGCAAGGCTGTCATCTGCCCTTATTTCTGTATCCTACCGAGAGTCAGACGGGAGCACTACGCATGGGCAAATGCCAATCGTCAAAGGGTTTGATTTGTTCCCTCGTAGTCAGCCGAATCAGCTTCTTTTATGGAAACGAAACATCGTTCTGAGCTTGGACTATTGGGAAGAGTTACAAAAACATCCTTTGCCGCTCTCACTGGAACATTTACGGATTCTTTCAGGCAATGCCAGGGCGATAGATTTCTACACATTTTTAGCTTACCGTTTGCATAGCCTTAAAAAGCCATTGTTTTTAACATGGGCAACAATGAAAGAAATTTTTGGAGGAGATATTGGCCGAATGGCAGACTTCAAAGTGAAAATGAAGCATGATGCAAAGATGGTAAAAATGGCCTACTCAGAAGCGAAATTTTCGTTTGATGATAAAGGATGGACGTTTGAACGAAGCTTAGCACCAATTCAAAAAAAGCTGAAACTCCTCTTACCGTAATTTGGTCACACTGTTTTATAACTTGATAAAATTTACCCTGTGTATAAACCTGTGAATCATCCCATTATTCGATACTTATCCACCGTAACTTGGTCACTAAGTCGATACTTATCCACCGTAACTTGGTCACTAAATTACCGTAACTTGGTCACACAACCTATTAGTATTACTATTAAAAAAGTATTCAATTAATAGCGGACTATTTTTGTTGATAAATTCCCAATTCTCAAAAAATCAACCCTAACAGGTAATTGCTATTGAAAAGAAAAATATGTTAAAATTTTTAATCTATAGACCTAATTGATTTATGAACAGTGAGCAGGCTAAAAAACTTTCGTTACCGTCGCTACTGGAGAAGCTGGGACATAAACCCGTCAACGAGAAAAAAAACGGATATGAACTTTGGTATCGTTCCCCATTTCGAGATGAAATTGAGCCCTCATTTCACACCTCCTTTTTGAATGGAAAATGGATTTGGAATGATTTTGGTGATACAGGCGGCACTATCATTGATTTTGTGATGCGGTATCAAAATTATTCCAGTGTTACCCAAGCATTGGCCTATCTGGATACAATGTTTCAAGGGCATCAGGTTTCTAAGATTCAAACCCCGAATCTTTTTTCTTTTCACCAGCAAAATCACCGCGAAGCGGTCGAAAATTTTTCCGCTGACCGTAAGTTAGAATTGGTCGAAGCGCACCCCATCAAAAATCCTGTCATTTTGTCTTATTTGGTTCGTGAGCGCGGAATTCCAGCCGCCCTTGCCGAGCAGTATTTGCTGGAAGTGAAATACAAAAATCTGGCTGTGGGAAAAGAGTTTTTTGGCTTTGGGATGCTTAATGAATCAGGCGGCTATGAAGTACGCGTTGCTTTGGCTGGCAACAAATTCAAATCCGCGATTAATGCCCGTGATATTTCCGTGATTCGGGGCAGTGATTCCGCAAAAAATGAAGTCTCTATTTTTGAGGGCATGACCGATTTTCTTTCTTGGCTTGTCATGCAGGGGAAAAACCAGCTGCAGGGTGATGTCCTCATTATGCACTCGCTCACCTCTCACGCGCGCACAGTGGCGTATCTCCGCAGTCAGCCCTATGCAGCTATCAAAACCTATCTGGATAACAACGCATCAGGGCAACAAGGCACCGAAAAATTGAAAACTGTCTTCGGGTCAATGCTTGTTTCATGCAGCGAAATCTTTGCGCCTCACGCGGATTTAAACGATGCGTTGCTATCCACTCGAAAATCGCAGCATTCCCGCAGACCGTAAACTGTCGTAACTTGGTCACACTCCTACTAAGTTACGGTATATTTGCCTGATAAAACTACGTGTAGTTTGTCTCACTCACCAACACAAAGCAGTATTTTCTCTTGTTATTCAGCACAATAAAGATTAAGCTGTATTGGCTGGACTTATTTAGGGAGGATGCTATGGAATGGCAAATGAGCGATGCAAAAAATCGCTTTAGTGAACTGATGTCTTTGGCTCTGACTACGGGAGCGCAACGGGTAAAACGGCGTAATCAATCGGTTATCATCATGGCCGAAGATGAATATCAACGCCTGACAGGGCAGCGTAAGGGCTTTAAAGAGTATCTGTTGTCAGCTCCTGATATGAGCGATTTAGATTTAGGCCGAGATACTTCTTTGATGCGGGATATAGGCTTGTGAGAGTGTTATTAGACACCTGTACCATCTCCGAACTACGCCGCCCGAATTGCCACCCTGATCCGTTACGCCTCGCTCAAAGAATACCTGGAAAAGCGAAAAATTTACTCACAAAACTCTGTATGACAGTTATTTGAAGGATTTTCGTGGCGGATTTATCCGAAATGTGTTAACTACCCCTATATAAGAACGAGTGCATACGTATCAACTCATTATGTTTGGACTACTTTTTGATGGGTTTTGGTGCGGTTTGTTTTTGCAAGCGCTCCATCATCATTTGTATTTTTGATGTAATGATACGTAATGATACGTAATGATACATAATGAAACGTAATGCCTTTTATGGTATCATTGCTGTCTTTCTATTGCCGTCCTGTCTCTTTGATTTATTTCTTGAAGGATGTCTCTATTTTTTGACATGATGTGAAAACATATCTACAACTCTACTTGGTATCATTGTTTGGTAGAATGAACTTCAAATGATACACCTAGACTTACTTTGCTGTTTGGGGAATCTGGGATGAGTTGATTTAAGCTGTCCTAGAGGATTGTGCTACCCAATTTCGCTTCTGATTTTGTATCCAAAAAATCAGGCGGTTGAGAATACGTTGGTCATTCGTTTTAGGAGAATGATATAGACGTAGTTGTGGGAGTATGCACCGACGCTCCACAAATACTTGAAGTATCCCATTGACCGTCTAGCAATACTTTCTGCCTGTCAAAGACATGCTACTGTATTTTAAACCAGTACCTATTTTTTTTGTTAGTGAACAATTATAAACGCAAAACTACGTTGTAAATTTATGTCAAGCACTAAAAAAAATTAGACTAGGTTAAATTGTTTCCTAAAATGATGGGAGTTTGTTGATTTTTCTTTTAGTGTTGGTCGCAAATGAAGATAGGGTAGGTTTTGTATTGTAGCTTGTATCATTTTGACAGTGTTGGATTTGACTCCTTATAGGAGATTGGAGAAGATAAAAGGAGATTATGGGAGATTAACAAGAAATCGAAGCGTAAGCAAGCCATGACTTTGTCAGGACAAAGTGTTTGGTTTTACGCAAGCTAACCAACAGAATGGGCAAGGCATTTTTAGATGCAAGCGATGTAGAAGGGTTTAGAAATTATTCAAAATACCGCTACCGCAGGCATTATATTATCTAAACTTTCAAGGTATGTATGGGGCTGAAATAACCTAAAATTGTTACTTGAGAAAGAATTTACCGTCATAGCTGATTATTCCGATGAAATTGAGCAGCCTTCTGCGATTTAAATTGACCGGGTAATTCCGATTGAAATTGCGCAGGTGTGGATAAGTCTGTTAGAGAATCCATCTTTTGTTTTAGAATACGCTGATAAACCCCGTATTCGAGCAAGCGATGGCTAACAAACTTACCCAGATGTACCAGATAAGACGAATCATTCAATTGCAGATACAGGGCATCTCTCGCAGTGAGATCGCTCGCACTCAGGGTCTTTCCCGTAACACTGTCAGGCACTACCTTGACTTATTTAGGAGCTACTTTAAGGACCTGTCAGAAGCCCTGACCTGGAGCGATGAAGCACTTCATCGGTTAGTGAGTGGTAAGCCTGCCGAGCCCTCTCCCAAACACCAAGCCCTACATGAACGTTTTAAAAACTATGAGCAGGAATTGTCTCGTGTCGGTGTAAGTCGTCAGTTGCTTTGGCTGGAATATCGTAAAGAACACCCGGACGGAGTTCAATTCTCTCAATTTTGCAACCTGTTCCGCCAATGGCAGAAGCATCAGCAGGTGGTTATGCACCTGGAGCATAAGGCAGGCGAAAAGCTTTTCATTGACTTTGCCGGCAGTAAATTGTATTGGATTGATATTCCCACAGGTCAAACTATGGCTGTCGAAGTCTTTGTGGCTACCTTAGCCTGTAGTCAGCTTACCTACGTGGAAGCCATTCCTTCGCAACGCAAAACCCACTTTTTAGCCGCTTTATCAAACGCTTTGATTTATTTTGGCGGTGTTCCACAGGCCATCATACCGGATAATCTGAAGTCCGCAGTCACCAAGCCCGACCGCTATGAACCTCATCTCAATGAGAGCCTTGAGCACTTTGCCGCTCATTACGGCAGTTGCATTTATCCGGCCCGAAGTGGAAAACCCCGCGATAAATCCTTAGTGGAAAAGGCTGTTGAACTTGCTTATCAACGCATTTATGCCCCGCTTCGTGATCAGGTCTTCAGTTCTCTTGCCGCACTTAATGAGGCCATTTTACCCTTGCTGGAAGTTCATAATCAGGCTCTTTTTCAAGGAAAAGACTATTCCCGCCGCTCCCGTTTTGAAGAAGTTGAACGTTCCGCTTTGAAGCCATTGCCCTCGGAAAAATATCAATTACAATCCTATCATACGGCCAAGGTACATCCTGATTGCCACGTTCTTCTATCCGAGGACAGGCACTACTACTCCGTGCCTTATACGCTTGTAGGTCAATTTGTAAAGATGGTTTATAATGCAGAGACAGTAGAGATTTACCATAACTACCAACGAATTGCTACCCATCAGCGCATGGTATCTAAACATCATTACACCACTCTCAAAGAGCATTTGCCCGCTCAACACCGGTGGCTGATGAATTGGTCCCCCGTCTTCTTTGAGCAGGAAGCCCTCAAAATCGGCATGAATACTCATTTGGCCATCCAACAGCTGTTGAACAGAAAAACCTACCCTGCTCAGTCTTATAAATCATGCGCAGGTGTACTGAATTTGGCCAAAAAGGTAGGTGCGCAACGCATGGAGAATGCCTGTCAAAGAGCCATCGCCTACGAGGGAATATCCTATACACTCATTAAAAGCATTCTTGACCGAGAGTTGGATCATATCCCTTTAACAGATGAAACAATTACTTCACCAACAGGTATTTATCACGAAAATATCCGTGGAGCAAATCACTATCAATAATCTTCCTTTTTTCTTTTCAACCGTAAAACAAAGTACAATGAACACACACGAAACTATCTCTCAAATGCGAACACTCAAATTAATGGGGATGGCCAATGCCTACCAAACCCTGTGCGAACTCCCGGTGGATAAACACCCCTGCTCACAGCAACTGTTGGCCCAAATTGTAGAAGCCGAAATCCTTGACAGGCAACACCGAAAAACACGCTCGGCTATCCAACAGGCGCAATTCCGCTACCAAGCCACGGTGGAAGAAATCATCATCGCTTCCGAAAGAAATCTCAGTAAGGATGTGGTTTGTAAATTGGCTGATACCTCTTTTGTGAAAAGACATGAAAACATAATTATCACCGGGGCGACGGGTTGTGGAAAAAGTTTTATTGCCACGGCCTTAGGCTATCAAGCCTGCCAAATGGGGTTTAGAGTCATCTATTTTTCATTGCCTAAACTGCTGCAACGGCTTCACCTGGCTAAAGCGGATGGCTCTTATATCAAGGAACTTGCCCGAATTGAAAAATATCATTTGCTTATCTTGGATGACTGGGGTATCCAACCCCTGGATACAGGTGCGCGACTCGCCATCTTACAACTCATCGAAGACCGACACGGCAAAGCTTCCACCATCATCACTGCTCAGATGCCTGTAGCCAATTGGCATGATTATATCGCCGAACCTGCTTTGGCGGATGCTATTTTGGATAGAATTTTATCGCACACCCATCGAATTGACCTTAAAGGCGGCTCCTTGAGAAACTCCGCGAAAAATAATCCCAAATGAATTCTTTAACTATATTTGCAACACTTCTCTAAGTTATCCACAGCTGCGCAAATTGCATCGGAATACCCTGCTCAATTACTATCGGAATACTCAGATACCCTGTTTGCGGGCATCAGTTATTGCTTCAATAATATTTCGAGTATTGTGTTCCCAATGCAGGGGCGTCTGATTCAGTGCACCTGCGGCCACCTTTAATAGTTTCATGCCGATTCATTTTTGAAGTGTACTAACGCGATAGTTGAAAGATACGAAATGCGCCCCGAGCTACCACGATAAATATACCAAGGCCGATAATTAAATCGGGCCAAGAGGAATGGGTTAAATAGACCAAACCGCCCGCTATAATGACTCCCAAGTTTACAACAATGTCATTAGAGGTAAAAATTTCACTGGCCTGCATGTGTACTTTATCGCTTTTCTCTCGTCGAAGCAGATATAGACAAATAGCATTGCCAAGTAAGGCCAACACAGAGATCATAATCATGAAACCCACATTAGGCATTGCCTCACCAACGATAAAACGGCGCACTACTTCCATCAGTCCTGCAATCGCTAAAATGAGTTGTACATAACCGCTGATGCGAGCCACTCTTTTTTGTGAATTAACCCCTTTACCAATGGCATAAAGTGCTAATCCATAAACAATGGAATCAGCCAGCATATCAAGAGAATCGGCTACCAGACCCATCGAATCGGCCAGCATTCCCGTCAAAATTTCCAACCCGAAAAAAAAAGCATTGATTGCCAATACACTCATTAACAAACGACGGTCACGAGGGGCTTCCTCCGTCAGCTCAGCCAAGCCGACATCTTCGGTTTCCAGTAGTGTGCTGTCTAATTTCAACTCATTCAATGATTCTGCGATCCGGTTGATATCACCCGTATGCAACATTGTTACTTCCCGATTCGGTATATCGAATTGCAACTGCTTTATATCCATATGGCCACTAAGTTTCATACGGATGAGCTGTTCTTCGGAAGGACAGTCCATTTTGATGACTTTAAAAACAGATTTATTCATTGGTTGTTCAATTAAAGAAATAATTTAACTCCTCCATTAGCGACGAATCCCTCCAAGGGTGCCCACACTTCCCGAAAAGATGGCCGCAACGCAGCGGGAATAATTACAGGCTGATATTTGTCCTGTCGGACATTGAAGATATTCTCAAAGTTGATAAATAGGCTCAGATGCTTCCAACGCCGTTCTCCCATCACACCCATTAACCAATAAGGCTGTGAGCTTCCCCCACCCGAAAGCGGCTTTTGACCAATATAGTACGCTTCCAGTCCTAACCGAAATATACCTTCCAATTCGTAAACTGCTACCAAATTCACACGGTGCTTGGCCGTAAGTGGAACCGCGCTGTTGAGATCCACACCGCTGTAACGGCGGCGGGTATCGACCAGACTGTAACCCGCATAAAATTTAAAATCCTCATAGCCAATTCGCACATTGGTTTCTAAGCCCCGACTGTCAATCGGCCCGTCCGCATTAGCAAAACGGTAAATGTCCGTGGTTGGCCCAGGCGTAATAATTGAGGGAACGTCAATAACCAAAGCATGATTGAGTTGGGTATAGAAAAATAGCTGATTGATCGACACGTCCAACACATCAAAAAGCGAGGTGCGATAATTAACATCAAAGTTTGCGCCTAATGATGTTTCTGCCTGCGCGGTTTGTTGGTCAATCGGGCGCACATTGCGAAACGCGATACTTTCAGCTTCTTCAGTAAAAATCGTAGGTGCTTTGTATCCCAAGCCTCCCCCCAATCGGGAAGTCAGCTTTTCGGAGAATTTGAACAGTGTTGACAGACGCGGTAAAGCAAAAAAACCGTAGCGGTTGTGATAATCACCCCGCAACCCCGTTTCCAGTGTCAACCAAGGCTGTATTTCGTAATTATTTTGGAGGAACGCACCTATGGTGGTGTATTGATAATTACGACCCTGATTGGGTTCATCCTCGGTAAATTGCTCAGTCCATAGATTGGCTCCGCCAATCCATTCCGAGCGTTCGCCGCTATGGGTGTAACTTGCTTCGGTAAAACTTGCTACCTGATGGCCCCCGAACACATAGCCGGGTTGGGTAATGGTGCGGTTGAAATAGCTAATGCTGTTTTTAAAGGTCAAAACGGAACGCTCGAACCGCTTATCAAATTGTAGTTGTGAGGCCAGCCGTTGGGAGCGGTTGCGCTCATAATATTGATGCGCATTGTCGGTTTGACCCTTTATCACCTGCATGTCTCCGCCAATACGGTCTTCCCAATTGCCCATTCCGCCGACTACCAGCGTAGCGGTAGGATTCAGGTAGAAATATAATTTGGGATTAACCGTATAACGCTCATAATTGGGCAACGCGGAAAAAGTAGTTTTGGCGGGGTCATATTCCTGTTGAGTGTTGCGGGCCGCAAAGAAAGTCACCCCAACTTTTTCCGATTTCTGCCCCCAAAAGCCGCTCAGGTCGAGTCCTTTGGCGGTAGTCCCATTCAGCATAAAACTTAATTCGCGTTTCTCCGTCGGGCGTTTCGTAATCAGGTTGACCAATCCTGCAATGGCACCACCACCGTAAAGGGTTGATGCTGAGCCTTTGATAACTTCCACCTGTCGCAGATTCAGCGGCGGAATCTGCAAAATGCTCAATCCTGATGCAAAGCCCGAATAAAGCGGCAAACCATCCTGTAAAATTTGGGTATAGCGACCATCCAATCCCTGAATCCGAATATTGGCATTGGCCGAAACGGGGGAAGTCTGTTGCACCTGAATCCCCGTGCTTTCGTTCAACTGCATACGAATATCGCCGGGGCGCATGTTTGATTTTTCGTCCAACTCTTCGCCCGTAATGGCTTCAATGCGAGTAGGAATATCATCAATACTGCGATTACTTCGGGTTGAAGAGACAACCACCTCTTCCAGTTCTTCGCCTTCACGAAGTTGCACCGTCAGTGAATCATTTCCCGTCAGGGTCAATGAATCGGAATGATTTTCATAGCCGACAAAGGAACAGGTAAGTAAATAGCGTCCTGCGGCGGGAGCGGTTAAAGTGGCACGTCCTACGGCATCGGTGGCAGTTCCGATTTGTCCGGGCATTAGAACAACCGTTGCCCCCGCCAACGGTTTTGCAGATTCAGCCTCCTGAACCAAAACGCGTAACGTGAGTTGCCCTTGGGCAATAATAAGGGTGGAGAGTGTCAGCCAGAGCGACACTAAAAAGGTTTTCATAGAATGTAATGGATTAGATTAGTAAAGCGTGAGCGGCCTGATTGAAAAATCAGGAGCAGGACTTTTGAAACTAACCTAAGCGGGGCGGTTGCCAGATGCCGCCCAATACATCCAGCGAATAAAACGCCTCATACAAAGAGAGCGTACTGACTGAATAAAAAGCAACGCTCAGAGGAGAAACAACAAATGTCTGAGTTTGTGGAAGGGTAAAGCCAAAGCAGATAGAGCAAAGGGAAAAAGGAGAGCAGCATTCCGTTTTTGATTGCTCCTGCGCATCGTGTTCTTCCGAACAAAAAGCTTCACAGGGCAGCACGGAAAGCAACACTACATACATTGCCAGCAAAATTCGCAACAGCTTCATGAATGCAAAGATAATCGGCAAATTGGTAATGACCGAAAAAATTGCGTTTTCTTCTTTTTGTTCATATATAAACCACCGTTTATATATGAACAAGATAGCCCCAAATAGACATTTTTCGTTCAAACGCATACGAACGTTTATATATTAACAAAAGACCACAACTTTCTATTTTCCCAGCTTGCACAAAAAAGCCTTGTCTCTCGACAAGGCTTTTTTGTGGGTATAATTACGTCTTTAATTTTTTGAGTCTCCCATTTTTGGCAGCAATAGTAACTCGTTTAAAACAGCATTGAATTCCAATTGGGTAGTAGGAATGGTGTCATGTAGCTTAGCGTAGGAGATTTCATAATTGATGCCATGAAGAAATTGCCATTTAAGCGCTACTATACCATTCACCAAATCTCTCAAATATTCCTTTTCCTGTAATAGCATTAGGTCGCCCTCGCCTAAAAATCCAATTAAGTAATTGGCGACAAAATCATTATTTGAATGGGCAATTTTTGCGAATTTTTCAGAGTGATGGCCTAAAATTTTGGAGAGCTCAAATTGTTTTCTGTTTGACTCCTCCGAGGGAGTTGATTGGTCTTGCATTTGGTTAGAGTAGGGTAAGATTAAAATTGTGATAATTTAATAAAAATTCATTTTTTGAAGTACTCCCACACCATTCACAGTAAAAATCCTTGGCCTGCTTTTACTTCATTTTACCCTAATCACATTCTATCGGTACAGGAAACGGTTAATCTTACTACCTATCACCTGTTCATCAAATTGCTTTTGCGCTTGTGTTTCAATTCTTTAAAGAAAGAAGTGGACAGTCCCGTCACTTTCTTAAACTGAGCGGATAAATTGCCTACACTGCTGTAATGGAGAAAGTGGGCAATCTGGGTCAAATTCATCTCTTCATATAAGAGCAATTCTTTGACCCGCTCAATTTTACGAAGGATAATAAACTGTTGAATAGTGGTGCCTTGCACTTCCGAAAACATATTGGCCAGATAGGTATAATCATAGCCTAATTTTTCGCTGATATACTCCGAATAATTCACTTTAAGCACTTGCTCAGCAGTAGGAATCATTTCGATAATTGCCGCTTTTATTTTTTCAATCAGGATACTTTTTTTATCATCCAATACTTCCAGCCCTGACTTGAGCAGTTTTTTTTTCAGCGCTTCCCGCTGAGATGAAGAAATCTCCTCCACCAGCTCCACCATGCCCAAGTCAAGGTTCCTGTAAGGTAAGCCCAAGGTTTTCAGGGCTGCCTCTACGACCAATTTACAGCGACTACTAACCATATATTTGAAGTAAAGCTTCATAGGAATTTTGTTAAAGGGTATCTATCCTAAAGGATTTGGTCCTGATTAATTTTAACAAAAATGAGAAAGTTCAATTGATAAATGATTACATTTAATTTGCTTATTCTTCTATATATCCCACATTTTAACGAATACCCTGCAAACTGAATTTTTTCGTTATCCGTCCTTATTTGGGGAATAAAATCCTTTTTATTGTTTTGGGACTTTATTTTATAGTGGCATGATTTTTTCAGCACTCCCTAAAACACAGAGAGTCATGGAAAGCAAACCTGTACATATTCTACTGGCCGATGACGACCAAGAGGATTGTGAGTTTTTTCAGGAAGCTTTAGCAGGAATTCCTATTAATAACCAACTGACTATAGTCAATAACGGTGAACTGCTCATGGAGTGGCTCGCAAAACATCCTTCCGATTTACCCGATTTTCTATTTTTGGACTTGAACATGCCCCGAAAAAATGGCCTGAAATGTTTGAAAGAAATCCGACAGGTCCACCATCTGAAATCTTTGTCTATTATTATTCTTGCCGAGACTGTCAGTCCTACATTGTTAGACGAACTTTATACCAACGGGGCACTTTTTTATGTTAAAAAGCCTGATAGTTTTGAAGCACTAACCCAAATTATAAAGCAAGCACTTAGTATGCCTGATGAAAAAAAACGGGTTCAATGCTCAAGACAGGATTTTGTAATGAATTCATCGGATTAAAATATGTTCTACGGCCATTTTACAAACGTACTACCAACATCGTACGTTGGTAAAAGATGATTTCGCCTTTTACCTCTTATAGTACGAAAAGCCCCTGCCCTTTTTTGACATTTTATATCTAAAATCTTGACATTTTTAAAGGTTTTGGTAGTTTTGCTTTCGTATTTCCCATAAATAGTACGAAAATGGAATTATCCAAATTACAGGGTTAAATTAAAAGATTGTACGGCCGGCCATCGCAAAAAGCGCCATGGGTTTCGCGCAGCAAAGTTGGGGAAGCTGACACATGGGTATATTCGCCAGATAAATGGTATAATCAACTACAACACGATTAAAAACGGAAAAAAGAGTTTTTGGATTTCAGGGTGATTTTGGTTTTGGATTAATTACATTGTGGATTGTATTCCGATGAACATTGTAAGATGCGGCCAGCTGCGTGACCGGTATGCTTCCTTTTTCATAAGCAGCTTTAATGTCTTTCTTTTGCTTTTCAGTCAGCTTCTCTTTGCGTCCTCCCACTCGGCCACGGGCCCGGGCAGCTTTCAAACCGGCATTTGTATTTTCAACAATAATGTCCCGGACAAATTCAGCCATTGCAGCAATCAGAACGAAGTGCATTTTGCCCGATGGGGTATTGGTGACTATGCCATCGCAGATACTTTCAAAATTCACATTCATTTCCCGGAACAGGTCGGCTTTTTCAATGAGGTCTTTCAGGGAACGGCCAAAGCGGTCAAACTTGTAAATTATCAATGTATCACCGGGCCGCAGCTGTTCAAGTAATCTGGCTCGTTCCGGTCGGTCGTCTTTAGCACCGGATTCTTTTTCCTGAAAGATGCGCTCACAGCCTTTCTTTTTGAGTGCATCTATTTGCACATCTAAATTTTGGTCTTGGGTTGAAACCCGAGCGTAACCGAATATCATATATGCTGAATTTATTGTTGCACAAAAATCAAAAAAATGAGGGGATTGTTAGGCTTTGATTTATGGACGGGAAATTGTGCATATTTTTCGGCAATTCCAAATAGAATTTACTCCTTGGGGAAAGTGCCCAATAAACGATGGTTTTTTGCACAAGTCCATCCTAATAGATAAAATCTATATCAATCACTTCTATAGCTCTTCTGAAAATATCTATAAAAATCAAATATTTGCGAACCGGAGAAGACCTCCGAAGTAGTCGGCAAAAAAATAGATATTTTTTTTATGTTGAATAAAAAATAAACTCTCGGATTGAAATCAAAAGCAGTAAGTACTAAAACCACTCATTAACCTAAAATTTAAAATTTCTTTAAAATTGGGTTTCACCTTTGAGCCATAAATCTTATGACATGGTGCAGAGAACCCACTTAATTCCGTTGAAATGTACACTTTGGCTTGTTTTCTTATTCACAATCCAAACTCCGCTTTTTGCTCAATATACGGCCGTTAACGTTTCGGGTATTGTCAAAGACAACCAAACCAAAGTCGTTATTCCTTTCGTCAATGTCATTCTTAAAAATGCTCAAGACAGCGCGTTCGTGGGAGGAACCATCAGCGGCGATGACGGGCGTTTTACGTTGGCAAAAATCAAACCCGGTAAGTATTCATTACAGCTTTCGTCCATAGGTTACGTATCCGGGCTGCAACCGCTTTTTGTCGGCAATCTGTCGGAATTCATTGATTTGGGTAATGTTGAATTGCAAACCGATACCCGCACTCTCAACGAAGTGGTCGTGACGGGACAAGCTGATGAGATCAGAGAGAAATTGGACCGAAAAACCTTTTCGGTGGAAAACAATATTGGCCTTCATTAAATAAATGGGGGTAATGTTCCACGAAATCGACTTAATGATATATAATACAGCAGATTACGGTTAAATAATCAAATTTTCTCGTTTCTGCTTTCATTTATTGATTTCAAAGTTTAAAATCTCTTCCAGGTCGAAATCTACGGATCCCTTTAAAGCATCTTCTGAAAAGTCAAATTTCCCGTGCAAGTTGATATGTGTCCAGCTGACAGGCGATGACTGCTCAATGGCTTTAACCATGTCATCACGCTGTTTATCGGAGACTTTTATCAGTTCCTTGGACAAGTATAAATAATTCCAGCAAACAATTGCATTCTGGATTAAACGTTTACAAGAGTCCGTGATCAGATGCTCCTGGCGGGAAGCAAACCGTATTTCCCCGTTATTCGCATAGAATACGGCCTTTGCAAACTGATGGGAATTTTCAGTCTTGTTGTTCTGCTGGTTTATTCTCTTCCGGAGCATTTGATCGTCCATATATTTTAGCAAAAACAAAGTCCTTACGACCCGCCCAAGCTCACGAAGTGCCAGGTAAAGCCGGTGCTGCTGTGAATAAGAACCAAGTCTTTTCAACAACGTGGATGCAGTGGTATGTTTGAGTTTAATACTGACAACCATTCTCATTATTTCGTCCCACTGCTCTTCAATCAGCTTGGTTTGGATCGGATTACCCACTTTGATATGGTAGTTTTTAAGGGATTCCACGTTCATTCCGGGGAAAATATAGAAAATAAGGCTCTGGAAATCTTCGATCCGGGGAGCAAAAAGAATCCCCAATAGATGAGTCAATGCAAAAATAATCTCGCTAAATCCATGCGAATCAGTTGAATGGATATCGGATTCAACAACCTGGTTGTGCATCAGACCATCAATTACGTAAGGGGCTTCCCGTTGTGAAGAGCTAAATGAAGTAGAATAGAAAAGCCGGTGCATTTCATCAATAAAGGAGTAAATCACAATTCCTTTCTCGTTGCCAAAGTATTTATAAGAATAATTGGCATGTATCGAATCTACCTGGATATAGAACTTTTGCCCATCGCTGGAAGTATGCAGGATCTTGGGGTCCTTCCGGAATAATTCACTGATTTTTAGTTTCCCCATCAACATCAGGATAGCGTCATTGGCTTCTTGAATGTTTTCAAGGGTAAAATACCAGTTGACGGTATTGTCAAGTGTATTGGCCGATACATTCTGAGAGTTACGGGCCATAGGGCCAACCCCTATATTGCAGCCATAGGCCATCAATCCCGCCAGAAAAACCGTGTCGTTGGGCCGATTTGGTTTGTTTTTTTGGTTCCAGTGTTGCAACGCATCTGTAAAATTGCATTTGGCATTTACTGTATTCAAAACTTCAATGATCGGAATGGATCCTTCAGGCGGCCAAAGATCCATATCGATACCAGGTTTATCAGGCGTTTTAGGTTCTATAAAGCGTGGTTTACCATCTTTTCTGGTCTCAACGAATTTATTTTGTCCGTTGTCAATCCGCTCAAAAGTATGGGCAAATGCCTTTTCAAGACTTCCCTGTAGATCGGTTAGGAGGCTTTTGAAGTCACTGATCCATTGTAAACCAGCACTTTCCAGTAATTGCTCTTTTTGATTTACCCACACCGATTCTTCGATCAAGTATTTTAAAAATGGCTTGTGCAAAAAAGAATCCGTCAGATTTACCTGTCCCGATTTGATTCCATGGGCTAAATGCCGGGTCAGTAAAACCTTGTACAAAGAGCTTCGGGAGGAAGAATTTTTAAAATAATGTTGTTCTTTTTTGCCCAAAAAGCCATCCAGTGGATTTTCCAGCAGGCGGCCATCCCTCTTTTTGAATTCTTCCAGGGCCTGAGTGAGGTTTTCGTTTTTCGCTTCAAAATTGACATGCCGTAGTATGTCCGCTACCCGTGTCTGGAGTTTTCGTGATTTCTCTTCCAGAATCTGGTAATAAGTATCGTCCTTACTCGCGTAACCGCCTTTCTTTAATTGCTCAATGCTATTTTGGCTATCTGTAAAGCGCTTGAATACATCCCCGTTCACCCACTTTATAAAATGCTTTACCTTTTGATCATTGGTCTGGGAGAAATCAAGTGCAACCCGTTCAATATCTTTAGCTTCCTGGACCATCTGAGCACTCACCTTAATAAACTGGTCCATCTCTTCCTGAGATTCAACATGCTTTTGGAAGATCGCTTCTTTGACCTCGCGTTGAGAAGTATTTTCAATCTGTTGTGACGCCCTTAACAGTATCTCGACCAGCAAATCCCCCAGAAAATAATACTGGTAGACGATAAAGCATATGATCATCAAATATTTACGGTTTTCCTGCCGGGTTGAAACTTGAAAAACCTGTGACCGGATTACAAACTGGGCATAGTATTCTATCATTTCATCCGACAAGTTCAAAAGTGCCAATAATGGTTTTAGATCAGTATACAGGGTCTTTAAGTATAAATAATCTTCAATATTGGCTTTAATGGCCATGGGTTTCATGGTTTGGTGGCTGCGCTTAATACGTGTGATTAGGTAGAACCTGACGGGCTGGCCTGTCTGTGGATCCTTCTGAACCGACAGGAGCGCACCCAGCTGTTCTTTATTTTTTTCTGACAGGTGCACTTCTATGAGCGATTCCAGCTCGTTATGCATCCATTTGAAAGCATCAGAAATGATAACCGAAAAAGTATAATAAGCTGGCAGTTCGATCCGGTGGATGCGCATGTACTCAGCCAGGGAGCCGAATACAGCAGCAGGCCGCATTTGCCGTTTGGCAAATGCGGCAGCCTTCGTCAAAGCCACTTCCTTTTGTCTGTCATCAAAGGGCTCGACACCAAAACTTTCTAAAATCACCTGCCGGTGTCGATGAATAACGCTTCGTGCATACGTTTGTTCAATATCACCCCAGTTAATGGATACACCCAAGCGTCGTATTATAAATTCAATATCTGCCCTGTTAAAATTCTTTGCATTGAAAAACCGCCCACTTGCCTTAAAATAACCAACCTGAATTACAAACCCAACTTGATTAACAGGGCTCAGCATAGTCCTGCATTCATCTTCTGCCCACTTGGGCATGGTAAAAAAGAATTTTCTTTGTCCGTAATCGAACTTGGGTGGATTATCAAATTCATTCTGTTGCCCCTTGTCTAAAATTTCTAATAATCTCATAAATTGTAAAAAATAGAATCCTGGTAAACGAACGTTCTACGGGATTTTGAAATGTGTGTGAAATGTATCGTATTCGTATTAAATACCAATACCAAATTGTCATCTCATTAAATAAAATCCTATTTTTGAAAAATTACCAGATTAGTGGGATTCCAAAGTATGAAAATAGGATACGCAAGGGTTTCGACCCAGGACCAGATACTCGATATGCAGATTGATGAATTGAAGCTTGCGAAATGTCAACAGATATTTCAGGAAAAGATCTCATCAGGCAAAGAACGCCCACAACTTTTGAAGATGCTGGAAATGCTCCGGGAAGGCGATACAGTAGTGGTCTACAAGCTTGACCGGCTCGGAAGATCATTGCGAGAGCTGGTTAACCTAATTGCCCAGCTGGAAGAAAGAAAAATAGAATTCATTTCCTTGAAGGATGCCATTGATACTTCGACTGCCCAGGGGCGCTTCTTTCTGAATATCTTTGCTTCATTGGCCGAGTTTGAACGGGATATCATCAGGGAGCGCACCAGGGCTGGGCTTTCAGCTGCACGTGCAAGGGGACGTATGGGTGGGAAAAAGAAAGGACTTAGCCCAGATGCCATTAAAAAAGCAGAAACCGCAGTGATGCTTTACAAAGAGAAGAAAACCGCCGAAGAAATCGCCAGGATCATTGGTGTAGGCCGGTCAACGGTTTACCGTTATCTGGAAGCAATGGGGCAAAAAAGGATTTTATAAAAGAAAAGTGAAATTTTGAACGTAAAACACTACATTACAAATAGTTAACTCAATATCGTAGAACATTCGCCCCATTTCTTTAATGGAGGCCAATATTTCCCAAAGCGGAGGATCGATCTTGCAGGTAATGCAAAATTTGCCGGGCGTTACAGTGCAGGAAGGAAAAGTAATGCTTCGCGGAAGCGACAAAGTGGCGGTTTTGGTTGATGGTAAACAAACGGCGCTCACGGGTTTTGGCAGTCAGACGAGTCTGGACAATATTCCCGCCTCGGCCATCGACAAAATCGAGATCATTAACAATCCTTCTGCCAAATACGACGCCAACGGCAATGCGGGAATTATCAATATCATTTTCAAAAAGAACAGGCAGGAAGGATTCAACGGCAAAGTGGGAATGATGGCGGGCTTGGGAGCATTGTGGATAAAAAGAGGAAATTTGCCCGGGATTCGTCCTCAGTTTCAAAATACCCCTAAACTCAATCCTTCGGTGGCGCTCAATTACCGCAAAAAGAACATCAATACTTTTTTTCAGGGAGATGTTCTATATACGCCTACGCTTAACAAAAATGAATTTGTCACGCGTACCTATGACACGGGGGAAGTCATCAACCAACAAACCAAACGTAACCGCAGAACAACCATCAGTACCCTGCGGGCAGGGATGGATTGGACTATTAATCCCACTAACTTATTCACCATTTCGGGCCTGTTCAGCAGCGAAAAAATTCTGGATGACGGCGATGAACCTTTCTTCAATCAGGCCCTAACGGAACGAAAACGCTTGTGGCAATTTTTGGAAGATGAACTGAAAACCACTGTTACGGCGGCATCTACCTTTCAGCACAAATTCAGTCAGCCCGGACGTTTATTGAATTTTGGCCTTAATTATACGTTCCACCGAGAAGACGAGAAGTACTTTTTTACCAATATCATGCCCACCTTTACGGGTTTGGATGCGTTTAAACTGCTGTCCGATGAACACGTAATCGACTTTACGGTTGATTATGTGCGCCCGCTTCGCTACGGTCGTTTGGAAGCGGGAATGAAATACCGTTGGCGGCAAATTCCCACCAATATGCAGTTCATTCCCGGCCAAAATTCACCGCTGGATGTAAATGCAGGAGGAAAAGCTACCTACAAAGAAAACATTCCGGCCCTGTACGGCAATTATGTCTACGAGAATACAAAAGCCGAATTGGAAGCGGGACTTCGTATGGAATACGTGGCTGTTCGATACCTTGTTGATCCCAATCATAACACTTATAAAAGTGACGGTTATCATTACACGCAACCCTTTCCTAACCTGCGGGCGGCTTATAAAATTAATAATCGCAACAAGATCTCGTTATTTTTCAACCGTCGGGTAGATCGACCCAATGAGGTGGATATTCGGGTATTTCCTAAGTACGACGATGCCGAAATCATCAAAGTGGGCAATCCTGCTTTAGCGCCGCAGTTTACCAACACCTTGGAGCTGGGTTATAAAACCAATTTGGCAAAAGGTTATCTGTACATGGCCGCCTATCATCGCATGGCCAAGGGCACCATCACCCGCATTGCGAGCGTCGTTCCCGGCAGCACGTTGATCTATTCCATCATGCAAAACGCCGGCAAAAGCTACAATACAGGGCTGGAATTGATGTGGTCGCAGGAACTATCTAAATGGTTCTCGTTCAATCTGAACCTTAATGGTTACCGCAATCAGATCAATGCATTCAGTGTCATTAATAAATATCCTGCGCTTAATACGTTTACTGCACCTACTGAACAGCTTCTTTCGGGCAATATAAAATGGAATGGGCTTTTTCATTTGCCAAAACAAATCGACCTGCAAATGACGGCTATTTATTTAGCGCCCGATCTGATTCCGCAGGGAAGAATAGGTCAACGCTTTTCGTTGGATACGGGGATAAAAAAGTCGATGCAGAACGGAAAACGGGAGTTTAACCTCAATGCCACCGACTTGCTGAATACGATGCAAATCAAAAAAACCATCCAAGGAGCCGGTTTTAATTATATTAGCACGGACTATTACGAAACCCAAGTGGTCAGAATAGGCTATAACTATAAATTTTGATTGAATACCGACGCGAAGCGTGCCTATGAAACTGTTGCTGATTGAGGATGAACCGTTGCTGATGGATGAAATGGAGGCCTACTTAACTGAGCAGGGTTACCGTTGCGAAAAAGCAATGTCCTTTGAAGCGGGAGAAGACAAAATTGCGCTGTATGAGTATGATGTCGTTATTCTGGACATTACGTTGCCCGGAGGCAATGGGCTTGCATTACTGCAAATGCTCAAAAAGCAACACAGCGAAGCGGGTGTGTTGATCGTTTCCGCCAAAGATTCATTGAACGACAAGTTGGTCGGACTCAACCTCGGTGCCGACGATTATATGACCAAACCGTTCCATTTGGAAGAACTGAACGCGCGGGTCAATGCGTTGGTAAGACGGAAATCATTCAAAGGAAATGCACAAATTATCATAGATGACCTGATCATTGATCCGGTGGCCAAAACCGTTTTTTACAAAGAAACCCTCGTGAATTTTACTAAAAAAGAGTATGAATTGCTGCTTTATTTTATTGTCAACAAAAATCGCGTGGTGAGCAAGCAATCCATTGCCGAACATCTATGGGGAGATCACTATGACATGGCCGATAATTTTGATACCGTTTATGTACATACGATGAATCTGCGGAAGAAAATCGCGGCGCATACGGGAATTGATTACATCAAAACAGTCTATGGGATGGGCTATAAATTTACGTCGGCGTGAAACTGCTTTATAAAACCACGCAAAATTTTCTGTTGGCAATGGCCGTCATTTTATCCATTGCGGGTATTGCGCTGTACCTTTTGTTAAGGCAGGAAGTAACGGCTGAGATCAAAGAACAACTTGAATTACAGGCTGATCTGGTCGCTGACCAAGTGGCTCAGGGCAAAACAGTCAATTTTCCACTTACAACAGTCTCAGAAGTTTCTGCCGATTTTCTTCCTGACAAGCGTTTGGGAGATACCTTAATTTATGACCGATTGCAACGTGAAAACGAAGGTTATTACTATCTCACCCTTGTAAAAAAAGTCAATCTACGTAATTATCAAATCACGGTCATGACCTCTTATATTGGCTGGGAACGGTATTATAAAACCATTTTTATCTCTTTTTTAGGTGTAGCGTTATGGATGGCTTTCTTCGGAGTACTGATCAATTATTACTCCAATCGAAAAATTTGGAAACCTTTCTTTTTAAACCTGGAAAACCTGAAGCAATTCTCGGTGCGTTCAGCCCAACCGCTGCAATGGCATGATTCCACGATCACCGAATTTAAAGAATTGCAGTACTCGCTCAAAGACCTCACCGAACGAAGTCGCCGGGAATACCTGGCGCTTCGGGAATTCACCGAAAATGCTTCCCACGAAATTCAAACTCCTTTGGGAATTATCCAATCCAAATTGGATCGGATGAGCCAATTGGAGGTCAGCGAAGAAATGGCGCGTTATATTGTGCAGGCCAAATCGGGCGTGGAACGACTGAGTAAAATGAATCGTAACCTACTGTTGTTGGCCAAATTGGACAATCAGGTGTACTTGGAAAAGCAATTGATTCGGGTAGATGAACTTCTCGGCCAACATTTGGAACAAATGGAAGAGCTGTTCTCAGTTCGAAACATGACTCTTTCTACAAATCTGTGCCCCGTTACTGTAAAGTCAGACCGTTATTTATGTGATATTTTGTTATCGAATCTACTTTCCAATGCACTGCGTTATTCGCCTTCGCTGGGTGAAATAGTCATTTTTATAAGTGAGCAACAACTCATTATCAGCAATCCCGGTTCAGCGTTGGATTTTCCTCCCGAGCATTTATTTGATCGGTTCACAAAAAGTGCCAATCATACTCAGGGAACCGGGTTGGGATTGGCAATTGTCCATCAAATTTGTCTGTTAAACGGCTGGACTATTGCCCATTCCTATCGGATGGGAGTTCATTATTTTTCAATTGATTTTAACTGACCAACAGGCATGTGGGCATACTACGCACTTTTTGCGGCTTTTTTTGCCGCCCTTACGGCCATATTGGCCAAAATAGGTATTAGCGAAATAAGTGGCAACGTCGCTACCGCTATTCGAACGGTCGTCATACTGGTCATCGCTTGGGGCATTGTTATCTTCGTCGGCGAGCACAGGCAGTTAGCCGGTATTTCAAAAAGGAGTTTATTGTTTGTGATTCTATCGGGAATTACGACCGGTTTGTCGTGGTTGTTTTATTTTAAAGCGTTGGAAACCGGCCCGGTGGCTAAAGTGGCTGTCATTGATAAATCAAGTTTAGCCCTTACACTGATTTTGGCATTTATAATATTGAGAGAGCCTATTAGTTGGAAAGTAGCGATTGGCTGTATATTTATTCTGGTAGGCACATTTATTGTCATGAAGTGATACCGATATCTTCTAATGAAAAGTTTGTCCGTGATAAATATTTTTTTCGCTACACTTTTGCCTTTGTTTTAGAAGACTTCCAAGATTATCAATTGGATACAGATATAAGACTTTGCTCTGCCGGTAAAGCCAAATCGCCTACGGTTCTGACTCGCTGTAATTCATCGTCGGGCAGGGTAATTTGGTTTTGAGTTTCCGGCACAAAGACGATTTCCATAAACTCAGCAGTGCTCAGCGCTAATCTTCTCAATAACAGATCGGGCGAAATCGCCGTTTTGGGCACAAAAAATGTCTTGGTCAAGTAAGCTTGAATTTGTGAAAGCGGATTTTGATTCATAGTTGTATATGGTTGGGTGCGCATGCAATTGAATGTTGAAGAATTTTTGGAGTTAGGCGAACACAGTTAGTTTTTTTGGCAGTTAGAGAATTCAATTGCAGAGCGGGTAAACGCGGGGCCGCCCGTGCGGTATTCTCAAACAAGAATATCTAAGTCATCAACCGGTTCGAACGCTACAGGAAGCGTATGTCCTGTTAGTGAAAAGTATCTTTCTCTACAACTATAAGCGTCCGCATCTCAGCGCTCCGCCGCAGCGGCTGTAATATGCTCAGTCCAAATGAAGCATATTGTGAATTCGGTCCGCTGGAACGTCGTTGGAAAAACTATTACAATCTTACTAAACGTAAAGAAAAAACATAGACTAAATTCGGACTAAGCAGAAACCGGCAAATTTATTTTATGATTAACTTAAAAACGGGCAACATTTTTTGGGACAATACAAGGTCAATATCCGTCTCATAAAACGGGGATTTTTCTGAGACCAGATTCACCACTGAAAACCCTCCCAAACAATCCTTCAAAAGTGTCTCTATTCGTTATCTCACGATTCAATATTTGATTTGCCATTTTAGGATGAGTTATTGAGACGTTTTTTAGGGTTTACCCAGTTTGTGGCGTTTTAAGAACGGTCGTTTATAAAAGGCCACATAGATATTCTGACATCTACCACATACTTTCTAAACTTACATTACCCGGAATTGAAATCAAGTAGATACGTACAGAAATCGGCAGGTAACTTTCGCTATATAGGTCTTATGCGGAGCATTTTAAGCTTTTTACAAACCATAATACATTACCTATAATAATTGACCTCCCCGGAATTTAGCCTTACTCCATTTAGTACTTTCCCTATTAACTGTGATACAATTACGGCCTTATCATTGCTTTTTTGAAGCTCATAAGACAACAATAAACCATGAGGCGTCGGCAAAAGTACAGGATACGAAGCATTTTCATTATCGGCAGTCAGATGCGTGGTGGTTTCTTTGCCGTTTTTGTCAATGATCCTCAGGGCAATTTTGGTAAAAAATTCACCGTTTTTTTCTACGGATTCGTCCCAAACCACGGCCAAATTGCCGTTTAGATTGGCGATTTGGGGGTGCTTGGCGCGTACCGTTAAATTGCAGGAAAAGAGTTTTTCTTCTCCCAATTTAACGATTCTGACGCCTGCTTCGTGGCTTTCGGATTTGCCGCTGAACCACGTTACAAAGAAATCATTTCCTGCCTGAGTCATGCCGGGGCCGGTGTGCGGACAGGCATTGACTTTCCAACGGTCTTTGTAGACCAATTGGGGTTGAGTAAACGATTTACCGCCGTCGGTCGAGAGGGCGTGGCTCATGTCGCGAGTGCCATCGGCGAGCAGGTCGCGGTAGGTGAGGTGAATGTTTTTGTCGGCATCAATAAACAACACCGTGCGACAGCACTGACAGGCGTTGGAATCCACTACGACTTCTTCCGAAAAACCTCCGTTGGGTAATGTTTGAACAAATTTTACGCTGCGACCGTCGTAATTGCCCATTTTTTCGTCCAACCACACAAAGCCCAATTCTCCGTTGGGCAAACGAACCATGTCGCTGAACGAGTGGCCTTTGCCGGGCGAAATATCTTTATGAACAGCTTTCGGGGTCGACCAGGTTTTGCCGTTGTCAGCCGAAGTAACGTACATCAAATCGGAGGCACGCGGTGCTTCTTTGGTCGGTTTTTTGATTTCAAACGTGGCCCAAATGCTGCCGTCGGCTCTGAAGGCCACGCGCGGCATTCCTTCAGCGTGGACCGTTAAATCAGCAGGGGCATTGATTTGGATTTTTTTGTCAAATGTTTGTCCGCCGTTTTCAGAAACGGCGAAGTAAAAGAAGCTTTTGTCACCGTCTTTTTCGACCCAACTCAATACCGGATTGCCACGGTGGTCGGTGGTGAAACGAGGTGTCGCGCCTGTAAATTTTTCGTTGGATAATTGTGCCGTTTTAGACGATTCTTTAGGCCAAAAAGCGGATAAACTGATAAAGGCGAATGTGGCGATGAAAATGGTTTTCATTTTTTAGATTTTTATGATTTGGAAATCAATGGAACGCGGATAAAACGGATTTAACGGATAAATTCTCCGTTCTACTTTTTCCGTGTTCCTACTTCATTTTATTTACCGTAAAAGTATACTGCACTCCCAACGTAAACGTGCGCGGCGCGGCGGGGGTAAATGTCGTACGGTCGGTGGTTGCGTTGCCCCGCGTGGCGTTGGAGGCGTACAAGGCGTCGGTCAGGTTCATGATGTTGGTAAAAAGTTCAATGCCTTTCCATTGGTAGCCCGCACGGAAATTGACCAGGTTGTAGCCCTCGTAACGAACGGTATTGGTTTGGTTCTGGAACCAACCCGCTACGTGTTGCCATTCCACTGACGTACGGAAGTTTTTGAACCAGATTGGATAGTAACTGATCTCCGAGTTCCACAACCATCGAGGCGCCGAAGGCATGTCTTTTCCGTTGACATCTTTCAGGACGTCGGATGCTTTTTGACTCAGTGTAAATTCTACAAAACGGTGAATAGCTGTTGTTCCTCCAAATCGCACAAAGAGTTGTTTGTCAGGCCTGTAGGTCAATCCAAACTCAATGCCACGGTGGAGGGTTTTTCCTGCTGATTGGTAATCAGTGGAGTTGTCGGGCCGGCGAATGTTCAGCAGTTCGTTGGTGCCGTTCATTTGGTAAGCGGCTACATCTACGTACACTTTATTGTTAAGCAACGAAGCCCATCCGCCAATCTCGGCATTGTCAAATTGAGCGGAAGCGAGGTTGTAATAAAACAAATCGCCGTTGGGCAGGGGAGTGCTGCGTTTACGAAAGATCGCCGTCAGGCCGGGAGGTGAGAAACCTTTGGAATAATTGGCGTAAATCCCTTTTCCTTTACCCAAATCGTAGGTCAAGCCGATTTTGGGCGTGGTCTGACTGTATGATTTATTTCCTGTGGTATTGTCCAAATAATTCACAAAGTCAAACGACATATTATCATAACGCAAACCTGCTGAAATACGCAGTTTAGGTAGCGGCTCAAAGTCATACTGCGCATAGAAAGCCGTATTATGAATGTCGGCGTCGTAGTTGGCGATTTGAATATCAGGCCGTTCCTTGGCAATGGTGTATTTCTCCACTGATTTTTTATCGGCGCGGAGTTGGGCGGCTAAATCAATTTGGTACGACCAATAAGTACTCGGAGAAAAATCAAACGTCGTCCCCGAGATCAGTTTGGAATTCAGGAATTTGAACTTCTGCGTGTGTTGGGCAATGAGTCCCAAACTTTTGAAGTCGCTCGAATTAATTTCTCCCCGGGCTGTACTTGCACCCGATGTCCAACGAATGCCGTAGCTTGGATTCTGACCGTGTTTGTTGTCGCGACCAAAAACTGTAATGAACGATTGAGAACCGCTATTCCAGTCTTTTTCAAACGTCAAACGCGAGCGAAGCGAATACGATTTGCGGTAGGTAAAGTCGGTCGTACTCACATACCGGCGATTGTAAAACGCCACGCTATCCACACTGCCACTCGTTTGCGAATCGTAGTTGTTGTACGAAAGCGTATAGATCAACCGCGATTTAGGCGTAAAATGATACTCTAACCGTACATTCACGGCGTTTTTATCGTAATCAGAACTCGTCATCCACGCATTGCGCTGACGAGACACGAACCCGCCCACGTACACGCCAAACTTGCCCTTCATTCCTCCGACCCCGTATTGCAGGCGTTGATAGCCCCATTGGTCGGCCTGCACACCGATTTTTGCCGTGGGTACTGAGGTGGGGCGGTGCGTAATAAAATTGACCGCGCCTCCTACGGCTTCGGGGCCGTAAATGGAAGAAACCGGACCTTTCACGACTTCGACCGAACTGATGGCAAACTGATTGAATTCCAAAATAGAATTGTGATTGAAAACGCCTATGGGCCGAATCGGCACTCCATCTTCCATATACAGAAAGTAAGCATTGGTGGTCATGGGTTGGCGAATCGCCATCATGTGCTGTTCATTGTTTAGATTCACCATCATCACACCCGGCGTTTTGTTGATGATTTCAAACAGGGCCGTAGCTTTGGCTTCGTCGATTTGTTTAAGTGTCAATCGTGAAATGGCCATGGGTGATTCGGTACGCAAAGCGGCTTCCCGATTGCCCGTTACCACGATTTGTTGCAGATTCTCAACGGCGGGCTCCAATGAGATCGTCAGGGGTTGAGCGTCTGTAACGGTGTGTTCCTGAGAGGTATAGCCAATGGTGGAGATTTTGATTTGGGCGTTTTGAGGTACTGATTTTAGCTGAAATTGGCCATTTTGATTAGTAACCGTACCATCAGTAGTGGTCAGAATTTGAATGGTAGCTCCTACGATGGGTTCTTTGGAGACGGCGTCAAAAATTTTGCCTTTGACAGCGTATTGCGCCGCCGCTTTTTGGGCAAACATTCCCAAGAGAAGCAGTAGTATTAATTGTATATTTTTCATTGTTGTTTCAGAAAGTTTTGTGTCTCTTCGATGCTTTTGAGCATGTCATCACTGACTTGCTCAATCTTGATTTTCTCCTGCGTAAATGCCTGAATGGCTTGGGAAGGAAGCAATTGCCTGAGTGAATCACCTCGATAGTGGTGCATCCAATTCATTATGGCATCGTCGGCCTGTTTGAGTTGAGATGAAAGGCGGATGGATTGCTCCAGCAGCTGGTTCAGCGCGGAGTGGTTGGGCGTGATTTTGGGCAAGCTGTCGGTTTGGGTAATTTGCCTGCGAATGGCGTTTTCCAATACTACTAACTCACCCATTTTGGGCATGACAGCATCGTGAATCATCATCACGTCCTTTTCGAGGATATTGATTTGGGTCTGCTCCCTGTTTTGACAGGCAGTCGTCAACAAAACCCCAATCATTACTAATGGGTTGATTTTCATGTATGTATGATTGCCTACGTGAAAAAAAAGCACAATGTCTACTCGTGGCAGATGGGGAATGGCTTTTTCAATACAAAAAATCAGGCAATCGGAGGCACAACGGGCTTGAATAAAAAGCCTTTGTGTACAGAAGAAGAAAATAAGGAAAAAAGCTTGGAATCGAGGGGAAAGGCAAAAGTCAATGAAAAATCCAATGGAGTTTCTTCAAATACTTCCTGAATAACCCGTTTGGCCGAATCGCTCTGTTTTTGCGCATCGTCGCGGGCGTGTCCTTCGGCTACTTTTTGAATTTGTTTGGCCAAATAGCATTTTCCGTCACAGTGGAGATGAGGTTTGTAACGGTTTTCGCAAAGTGTTTGAATAATGTGTTCTTTGCGTAATTCAAAATCCAAATACACAAACGGCACCACCAGTGTTTTGAAGCTGATCAATAACAGCAAAAAAAGTGATATGTGCCGTTTGTATGCCATGTTTGGTTTTCTCTATGCGGAAAAGGTAAGTGATTTTGAAGCAGAGAAGATGATTAAAATCAATTCAATAACGTTAATTATCTGAATAACAGCATCTTAAAATCGGTCAATGCATTGACGGAATGCGCGGCGTGAGCTTTGAACGAGATTCCATCGCCGGGTGAAAGAAAAAAAGCTTCTCCTTCGAGATTGAAATTGGCATTTCCTTCCAATACGTACAAAAAAGCGTCGGTAGGAGAGGTGTGCGTGTCGAGCCGTTCGCCTTGTTGAATGCTGATACACACTGTTTTAAAGTGATCATTGGCATCAATTTTTTTGGTTTTAATGCCTTCATAAGGCAGTAAACCCGGGATATTTGAAGTTTTCATTTTTGTGTGATTAATTGGGTACAACAACTCCGTCAATAATGTGTACAAATCCATTGGAAGCCCGCACCGAAGCCAGTATTTTGGCTTCGCCGATGTAGAGCACATCGCCTTTTTTGTGAAAAGTCACGTTGGTGCCGTCCACCATGCCCATCGTTTGGCCTTCCTGAAAAAAGTCGGCGGCTAAGGCAGAAGTCATCACGTGGTGCTCCAAAATGGCTTTCAGCCTGTCTTTGTTTTCGGGCTTGAGTAAATCCTCGACCGTTCCGGCGGGTAACTTAGTAAAGGCTTCGTTGGTTGGGGCAAAGACCGTAAAAGGCCCCGCGTTGGAAAGTACATCCACCAAATCGGCGGCCTGTACTGCCTTCACAAGCGTGGTGTGGTCAGGAGAGCCGACGGCTACCTTTACAACGTCTTTTTGGGATTCATTATCTTCCACGGCAGATTGTCCGGCAACTGAAGCGGTTTCAGTCGCATTCGCTTGATTGTCTGATTGTTCGGCGGAAGATTGGCAGGCGGTGAAGGCTGCGATAAATCCAATGGCAATAAGTTTAGATTTCATTTCAATACACGTTTTGGTTAAAAATTAAAGGGAATTTTGCGCAACTGAGCGTACGTTGAGGGAAAATTATACGGCTCTTTTTTCTATAAATCTTTTTTTCTGAAAATGCGGGTCGCCAAAGCCACGGGCCAAATTACCCACACCATCAGCACCGACAAGGCGATGATCAGTCCGTAATCAGTACTGAAAAAGTCCTGAAAAACGGCTCCCGTAAAGCCCATCAGCGCCGAAATGTCCATTTTCATCAGGACCATGATTCTGGCCAGATCGGTAGGGTTGAGGGCAGTGAGGACGAGCATTACCTTTTCGAGCGGATAATCGCTGAATGAAAACAGGATGCCCAGTACCAAACCGTCATATACTAAGGCAAAATAGAACCAAATGATCAGTGCCAATCCCATGCCTTTGGCTTTGTCGCGGGTAATGACGGCGGCCAAAAAAGCCAACGACACAAACGACAGTGTTAACATTAAGCCGCTTATAATCAGGATGATTCCGCGTTCGGTTCCTTCAAAAATCATCGTCGGGATACCTACACCTATTAAAAATGCCAGGCTCAACGAAGCCGCTACTCCGATGTATTCGCTTAAAAAAATGCTTCGGCGGCTCAACGGTTGCGCCGAGAGCAGTTCGATAAATTCGTAGGAATTGTAAAAATGAATGGTCGAAAAAATAATGCTGACCAGCGGCACTACCATCAAAATGATGTTAAGTAAGCTCAAAAGCCCTTTGTTGGGATCGGAATCGAAGCTGAAAAAGCTCAAACTCACCGCCGCCAGCAACAACGTATAGCCCATAACGAACCGATTGCGGATGATGTCGTACAGGACGTATTTGGTAACTTTGTTCATGACAATGATTGATTAATGATTTTTGTAGGATCGGCGGCCCGTTTGGGTACAGCCTTGGTTTTGTGGGTGCCCAGCAGAAAGGCAATCGTGATCAAATAGCCTAAAAATGCCAGCCCGTTGAGCAAGCCGCCCCATTGGCGAAGGGTGATATATTGGGATAAATCGCCGGCTATTCGCAGGAGAATACTGACCTGCAACAGTCCAACCCAGCCATAAAGTATTGGATGATAGGGTTTTGCGTTGAACCCCAACAGACTTGGGAAAATGATGGGCGCGTGGGCCAAAATCATGGTTAGGACAAACCCGACAAAAAAGGCGTGCAGTACGGCATCGTAAACCCACGGCGAGGTGGTGTTGAGGGAAGCAATGAGCCCCGTAAACAGCAGCCAACTGTATCCCGAAAGCAACGTAATGCCCAGGAAACGGTAACTGCCCGTTTTGTTCAGGTTATGGCGGGCAATGTCGTTGCGAATCAGCCATTGACCAATCCCTGCCATGCTTATACTTACTAAAAAGCGGTAGTCGGTATGGTATAAAAACAAACCGATGACAAACAGTCCGAGCCAGCCAAACAGCTCCCGGCGGTCGTTCTTTTTGACGGGTAAAAACCGCGTCAGGTTGAGGCGTTCACCCACGATGGTAAAGACAAAAAACGCCATCCATCCTGCTAATGCCATCGGGTAAGAGTAAGTCAATGCCAATGCCAGGTGGCCAAAAAACTGAAAAACAGCCCCAATCAGCAGCAACAGATCGCCCGTGAAGCGGTACTTTTTATAATTGTAAACCGATACCCCAAAGTAACCGATACTCCCGGCCACTAAGGCAAAATAGCCCGCCGCCGGTGAAACGTGTAACAACAACGGCAAGCTGCTTACAAAGGCCAACGGAACGATCCATATCCATTTGTTTTTGAGAATAGCAACGCGCTCCACGGCAATCAACGTCCCCAAAAAACTTCCGACCATGAGGGCACCGTGCAGGGCGGTTGCCTGCGCTGCCAAAATGGGAAAATTCCAACCCAACCGCAGCCAGCCCGCATACACACCAAGAAGCATGGAGAGCACTGCCAACGGAAGGATGAAGTAAATAAGCTTGATTTTCATTGCGTTAACTTTTGTAAATTTTTAAAGACATTCCAAGACCGGGCGTCCCCGATTCTAAAAACTTGGAATGTCTGTTTCTTGCACTCGTTTAGACAAAACCGCCGTTTTTGACATGATCTGTGCAATGGCACGGCCCAGTTTTTGTTCGCCGGTTTCTTCTTTCAGTTCCTCCAACGATTTGTAAAACTGCACACTGCCGTCCTGCAAATAGAGCACATCGGTAGCAAGCTCATCTAAGTCTGACATGACGTGTGAGGTAATCAGGATCAGCTTACCGCTTTCGTGTTCCCGTTGGATTTTCTCTTTCAACAACTCGCTCGAAAGCGGGTCCAAACCTGCCGTTGGTTCGTCCAGGATCAGGATGGGAGGATTGAACAAAAAGGCCAACGCCGCACTTACTTTTTGCTTGGTTCCGCCCGATAACGTGCCCAGCGGTTTTTCAAACATATCGCGCAAACGGAAGGCCGTTATTAAGTCTTCGTCCAATGAATCGGGGGCTTTTTCTTGGCGTAAGTCTGTCATCATGTCAAACAACTGCCTGATTTTCAGATTGGTGGGATAGCGCCCGATTTGGGGCATGTACCCGATTTGGGCGCGGTAATCATGTCGATTGGCAATGGATTGATCATTCACGAAAATGCTGCCGCTGTCGGGTACCACCATGCCGAGCAGGGTTTTGATAAACGTTGTTTTTCCCGAGCCGTTGGGTCCAATCACCGCCACGACTCGGCCTTTGAGAAGGGTGACGTTGACATCACGCAGTACGTGCAGTTTGCCAAACGATTTGTGTATGTTTTCAGCGCGAATCATGGGTTATAATTTTATCGGTTTCATCATCGGTGACTCGTCTTTCATGCCTTCGGGTGTGATGCTCGGAATGATTTTTTCGATGCGGTCCAGCAGCGTCACGGTAAAACTTCGCAACAGCATCATTGCCTGCGGAATGCGCTCGATCACGCTTGCGTAGAGGCTCACGGGCCGAAATGGCACGTCGCCGATGCCGTCGCGATTGAGGTCATAGCCTTCGTATTTGTCCCAATAATTATGGGCTACTTTGGTCAAAACTACATCGCCGTTGGTGGCTACGTCGAACGTGTTTCCTTTGAAATTACTGTAAACGAGCGTGTTGTCATCGCAATTGGCCTGTACCCGAATGGCGTAGCCGTTTTTAATGAATTGGTTATTGGAAAAAACAGAACGGCTGCACCCTTCCATATAAACGCCCACGGTGTTGGTGCTGAAAAGATTATGTTCAATGTGGCTGTCAGAAATGTCTTTCAGTAATAATCCATAGGCCGCCCCGCCCCAATTTTGTTCAAAAATGTTGTGTTTCATGGTCACGAATTTGGTGTACATCACTGCCACACCGGCTCCGTTTTTATGGAAATGATTGTATAAATAAGCGTTTTGGTGCGAAAACATAAAATGCAGTCCGTAACGGATATTTTGCTGACTGTCATTGTGTTGGATGATTGAATTGGTCACAAATTCAAAATAAATTCCATCGCGGTGGCCTGCTATATGGTTGTTCTCGATACGAATACTGTCGCATTTCCAGGCGTGGATGCCGTTTCCCGTATTTTGTTCTTCTTTAGGATTGCCCTGCACGTCATTGCCCTGTACTAAACAATGATCGGAAGCCGAAAGATAAATGCCGAAATAGCTGTTTCTGACGCGGTTGCCGATGATGCGAACATTGCGGGCTTCCAATACTTTAATGGCGGCCCAATCGATCATGCTCGTCATACCGACATTTTGAAAATGAATGCCTTTGACGGTGACATTGCTCGCTGTAATGGTGAAAATCTCGCTCTTCAATTGACCGTCGAATACGGGAAAATTTTGACCGATGATGAATAAAGGTTTATTGATCAAAACGTTATTGACACGGTATAAACCCTTTTGAATCAGCAGTGTATCGTAAGGGTGGGCTTGTTCAATGATTCGTTTAAAATCTTGATTGGCGGTGATTTTCCAAGTCTTAGCTTGTGCGTGGAGAGCAAAAATGAATGCAATGGCACACAGATTTAACGGATTGAATGGATGTAAAAGGATTAAATCCGTGAGTATCCGTGGAATCCGTTCAACCCGTGTTCTATTTTTAAGGGCTGGTTTCATCATTAAAAATTATCAAAAACTTCTTTCCACGTCAGCATTTTAGCTTCTGAAATTTGGGCCATATTGGCCGTTGCAAACGATTTGGCACTAAAAGCCGCCACATCGCCGCGCATAGGACTTCGGAGGTCTTTGCTGCTTAAAAAAGCAGCGGTTTTTACGTCAATCCATTCACCCGGTTTGCTGTAATCATTGACCACCACAAAGGCAAGTTCTGCCTCAATTAACCTGTTGGCTTTCATGTATTTAATCAGACAACTTATGTCGTCAAATTTGAAGACTTTCCCTTTGTCGGTGACTATTTCTGCCGCGTATTTTTTGTCCATGATGGTCATTTTGCAAAATTCGCAGGCGTCTTTTCCGTAACGAATCGGCTCGGGGCTTTGGGTGCAGCCTTGTGAAACGGTTCCCAAACCAACAATAGCCCAAAGAATGACCGGTTTGATGTTCGTTTTTTTGACGGCTGTTTTTTTCGAAAAATAAAATTCATACGCAAGAGTGGTGGCCACGACTACCCCCAGCACCACAAAGATCCATCCGCCTGCGTCGGGCATGGAATAGGCCCCAAAATTGAGTAATTCTTTATAACCGATGAGCGGAGGTTGATAGGCCATGCCCGGCACTTTGATGGGCGCATCGTCGCTGAGATTGTGACCGTATTCGTAGCCCCATTTCCAAAAATCATACAGAGCCACCACACCTGCCGACACGATCAGTACGAAATAGATGACCAACATTTTAAGGTTTTTCAGTAGGGCGGTAAGCAACCCAAAGAGGATATAAAATCCTACGGCATAGGGTAATATCTTGAATTCGGGAAACATTTCTGCTTTGATGTGCGCCATGCCGATGTAGTGATTGAGTCCGTTGATGATATCTACATCACCCGATAACTTAGAAAGCCAGATTTTCATCACTAATCCCTCCGGGTACTGCGGCGCCCAAAGGTCAATGCGCCAAAGCGGAACGAAATAAGTTGCGATCAATGCCAACGAAGCGACGGCGATGCTGACTCTTGAGATGTGGTGGATTGGTTTCATGGGAGTATTTTTTTTAATTCCGTCAGGGCTACTTTTTTACCCCGACGGAATTAATGGGGTTACAGTTTTGCCACTTTCTTTTCCGCTTCGGCGGTTGGGTTTTTGCCCGTGCCCCACGAGAGCGGGATTTTGCTGCCGGCGGGTGATACGCGCACGTAGCCCTGCATTTCCTGGTGGAGCGCCGAACAAAAGTCAGTGCAGTACATTGGAGTGACACCTACTTTGGTGGGTTTCCATTTAAGGGTACAGGTCTCGCCGGGCATGATGAGGATTTCGGCGTTATTGGCTCCGCGTACCGCAAAACCGTGCGGAACGTCCCAGTCCTGTTCCAGGTTGGTGACGTGGAAATAAACGTCGTCTCCCATTCTTACGCCTTCAATGTTGTCGGGCGTAAAGTGTGACCGGATGGCGGTCATGTACACGTGTACCTCGTTGCCTTTGCGCACTACTTTGGCTTCTTTTTCGCCTTTTGCTACGTAAGGGTGGAAGTTTTCTTCCAATTTGAAAATCTTCCGTGAGTTCTTTTCGACCAATGAAGCGGGTATGGCTTCGGCATAGTGCGGCTCACCAATGGTGGGGAAGTCAAGCAGTAACTTCATTTTTTCGCCTGAAATGTCGTACAACTGTGCTGATTGAGTCAATTCAGGGCCCGTAGGCAGGTAGCGATCTTTCGTGATTTTGTTGTAAGCAATTACGTATTTTCCGTGTGGTTTGGAGGTCGGCCCGCCGGGGATAGACAAGTGACCTACGGAATAATAAGTAGGCACGCGATCCAGTACTTCGAGGGATTGGATGTTCCATTTTACCAATTCTGAAGAAACAAAGAAGGACGTAATGGCATTTCCCTGTCCGTCAAACTCGGTGTGCAGGGGTCCTAAGCCCGGTTTCTTCACTTCTCCGTGCAATACGGCTTCGTATTTCAGCACCGGAATTCCGTCAAAATCACCGTCGAAGGTTTTGGCTGCAATCGCTTTTTGAATTTTGTCAAATGAAAACACGGGAATCACCGCCGCCAATTTACCCGATCCTACAATGTAACTGCCCGTGGGGTCGACGTCGCAACCGTGCGGAGATTTAGGACAAGGCATAAAATACAACATATCCGGGCACTCTTTGGGGTCGAGCGTCATTACTTCGTTGATGATAGTCGAGGTAGCGGAGTGCGTTTTTTCGTCATAGATGTTGTGCGCAAACTTGGCAGCTTCCTTTTTGCCTTTTCCCTGCGCTAAATATTGCTCGGCTTTTTTCCAGTTGACGGCCAGAATAAAGTCTTTGTCTTTTTGCGAAGCGTTTACTTCGAGCAAAGAATTGGCCTGCTCAGTATTGTAGCACGAGAAGAAGAACCAACCGTCGGATTTGCCTTTTCCGGCGCGGGCCAAGTCAAAGCTGACGCCCGGGGTTTTCAACTGAAACTTTATAGCCATGTGCCCCGTGGTTTTGTCAATGCTCACGAAACTGATGTAGCCTTTAAAGTTTTGCTTAAAACTGTTGATAGACACATCGGCATTGGCATCGGGCGGCACCGAAAAGCGGGTTCCCGCTACGGCATATTCGGTATTGGCCGTTACAAACGGTGATGAGTGGTTTCCGCCGGAGTTAGGTAACTCAATGATTTCATCCGTGCGAAAAGTGGAAAGACTGATGCGGGCAATGCGCGGCGTGTTGTTGCCGTTGATGAATGCCCATTTGCCGTCGTGCTCGCCGTTGGTGGTCGAAAGGGCCACGTGGTGAGAGTCGTCCCAGGGCACAAATCCGTGCGAGGTATTGAGCATGGGTTTGGTTTCTTCGCTGTACCCCCAGCCGTTTTCGGCAAATTGAGAGAAAACGGGAATAATGCGCAATACCCGTCCCGATGGCAGACCTACAACCGAAAGTTGACCGTTGAATCCGCCCGATACGATGTTATAAAATTCGTCGTGTTTGCCCGGTGCTACGTACACTTTTTGGGCGGCGTCACCGGCTAATTCCGAACCGCCTGATTTTCCCGAATTATCGGGTTTGCAGGCAAAAAAGCCTCCTGCAAGCACCGCTAAAGCGATGCCGTTGATACTGTTGATTTTCATTGAGGTACGTTTTTTGAGGTTTATTGAAAGGCGTTGAAAGAGAAAGACAAATAAGGTCTGATTAGCGCCTGACTGCGGTCTGACTGTCGTCTGACCTTTCTAAATCATTGTTTGACTGCTTACTGTAAACTGCCCACTCATTTTTCTCCGTCGTTTTTACGCATAAATTCAACCATGCTGCGCGCTTCTTCTTTGGTGAGGTTTTGGTTGGGCATTCTTACCAAACACTGCTCCAACATTTTTTGAGCTTCGGCGTCTTCGGCAAGCATCATATCCACGTTGGTAATCATGTTGATGATCCATTCGGGCTTACGTCTTTTGGTCACACCCGCCCAGCCCGGGCCTACGATTCGGTCTTGGGTGAGTTTGTGGCAGGCGGAACATTTTAAATCGTAAATGCCGGTGCCGGTTTTGATCATAGTTTGGTCAAGCGGATTGGAAAGAACGACTTCTTTGACCTCGGTGCCGTGGGTTTCGGGTTGGTTTAAAATGGCAGCGGAGTCAGTCTCGGGAGCTTCGGCGCGTTGCTCGGCTCCTTTACCTGAGCATCCGTATCCTGCTACGGCGGTAATAGCCAGCAAAAAGTAAAAAAATACACGTTTCATTTTGTGATTAAATTTTGGTTAACTGCATTGTGCTTATTTCGACAAAGAACATTAGAGAATGTTCGTCTTGTGTTTGCAAACCTACGGCCACTTCTCCCCTCATTCTTATGGTTTGAATCATACACAATAGCAGACTTTCAGCAGGATTGAGTGTTGGTTTTTAAGTAATTTTACTGAGTACTAAATAGGTAGAGCTATAAAAAAAAGCCCCATTTGAGGCTTTTGAAAGAAACCGGAGAAATGTCAATGACGCAAAATTTTATGGTCCTGCATCTCTAATTCGCCGTTTACAGCCAATTGAAGCACTTTTTTGATAACCGTTTCTACGCGCAACCCCGTCATATCGGCAATGACCTGACGGGTAAAAGGTACTTCATAACTATTATTTGGGCGAGTAGTTTTGTTTTTGAAGAAATCAATGACGGTCAGAATCCTTTTCTCAGGATTTTGGGTAGTCATGGTATTAAGCAGCTTGGTTTTATGGCAAAGTCGTTTTGCCAACGTTTTACTGAGTTCAAAGTGAATATCAGGATGATCACGCAGTAATTGCAGGTAATTTGCCTTTTTCAATACCCAAATTTTGCACTTAGTAACAGCTTTAGCATCAGCCGGATAGGGGAAGTCGGCCAATAAAGGGGGCTCGCCGAAGCTTTCTCCGTGGGCAAAAAGACCTTGAATATAATCGTTGTTTTCGCCCGAATTAAACATCTTGACACTTCCTTCCTCTACCTGAAAATAGAAATGAGCCGGCCAATTTTCGTAAAAAATATACTCGCCTTTGGCAAAGCGGTTGAGGGAAGCGCCGTAGCGTTGCAATAAATCGGAGGAAATAGGTGACATAGTGCTATTACTTAGAAGTACTTTACTAAAAATGAGTATAAGTATTAAGTATCAGTATGATAAATGTCAGTATTTGTATATAACTGAGCAAGTTCGGCTAATGAAAGACGAGTTAGCCAAAAAATAGTGACTGCCAAAAGCCGCATCGCTACCCTATCTCATTATAAAATATGACTGTCTTTATGGTTTTTCAGGCACTTCTATTAATGATAGATTCTCCGGTTTTTGATAGAAACAGTATCTTCATTTACTTTCAATTAAGAACTCAAATATACGCCCTATCCATACTTCAAGCGGGGCTGTAAACTCGAGTGATTTGAACATTCATCGGTTAAGATACTACAGGACTTAGTAGAAAACGGTAAACATATTTCAGGATTAACATAAAAACGGTCAACATTTTTTCGGACGATACAAGCAGTTTGGTGAGTACAAACAAACGCGGGTTTGAATGTAAAGTTTTAACCCCAGCCTTTTACTTTAAAAACGTAGTTTGTAGCCCTCTGTTTTTGTTATTACTGCCTGTATAGCAATCAAAGTATAGGCTTGATCGCAGCAAAGTACTTTTTGTGTACAATTTTCCGGCAAGATGGATTGGTTTCATAAGAAACTGTGCATGTTCCTAAGGACGCGTAAATCAATCTTGTATTTTATTAAATTTGATAATAAATAATGCCAAAATGGGCGGTTTCAGATTGGACTTACGTATAAGTACACCCCATAACTTCAATTTGCTTAGTTTTTTAAATGGTAAAGCGGCATTCGGCTAATCTGTCTGATATATTTGATGAATCTATGCAACGGCAGTAGCTAAAGAAAATCCCCCATTTTTCGATGAATAATTTATTTTGTCACAATATTTTGACATAAAAAAATATTTGTCTTAAATTTATGGCAAAAAGCCATTTTATGCTTACTCACGAAAGAGCAATCTCTTTTTTAAAACAAAATCCTGCACTTTCTCTGTCTGTATTGGAGAAAGAAGCCCAATTACCGGCCAGTACACTTTCAAAGGCTTTAACGGGCGATCGACAGCTTAATCCCAAACATTTGGCAGGCCTCTACCCTATTTTGGTTAAATATGGATTTAAAGAGTTTGCCAACGAAAGAGCAAAGGTGATTTCCGTTGTGAATCATAAAGGAGGCGTCGGAAAAACGACAACGACCCTCAATCTGGGGAAAGCACTAGTAAAACTGGGCTATCGGGTACTGTTAATTGACATGGATTCACAGGGTAATCTTTCTCAGGCACTCGGACATGACAACCCGGAAAAACAGGTGGTGCAGGCATTGCTGAAAGGAGAACCGCTGCCTGTCATCTCTATCGCGGATCATTATGATCTGGCACCCAGTGATTTGGAACTGGCCTATGCGGATTTGGAACTGGTGCAAGCTGTCGGCGGGGTCAATCAACTGAAAAACGTCATCGCTCCTATTCGCAGTCAATATGATTATATTTTTATTGATTGTCCGCCGGCGTTGAACATTTTTACCAACTCGGCACTGGTTGCCTCTACGGGATGTTTGGTGACCCTTCAACCAGAGGCTTCGGCATTGAAGGGGGTTAATAATTTATTTGACCGAATAACACAGGTGCGGGATCGTATCAATTACGAACTGACCATCGAAGGGATTATTTTGACCATGGTAGATGCTCGTCTGAAAGTTCACCGAGACATGATTGAATATATAAAAAACACGCTGTCCAACTTTAACATTTTTACGACTGTGATCCGGCAAAACGTAGCGTTGAAAGAGTCTCAGATTTCTCAGCAGGATATTTTTGAATATGCGCCGGATTCCAACGGGGCAAAAGACTATTTTAAATTGGCACAGGAACTTTCGGGCAACAAAAATTGAAGACTATGAAAAAGTATCAGATTTCGCTCGGAGAGAAAAAAATCATTAAAGATCAGGGGCTGCTTCAGTTTGAAGAGATAAAAAAACAGATACGAATATTACCTGAACTCGAACAACTCATTCCTCCTTTGCTGGAGGATGAATTCCGACAGTTGGAGCAAAATATTATTCGCGAAGGATGCCGGGAGGCATTGTTGGTATGGCAGACGACGGAAGTTAGTATTAACCCTGAGACCAAAAATACTGATACCGTTTTTGTACTTATTGACGGACACAACCGTTACAGCATCTGCAGGAAACATGGAACGGATTTCAAAATCCACTTAGTGAATTTTGAAAATCTATACGATGTCAGGCAGTATATGATTGATAATCAGTTGGGTAGAAGAAACCTTACTTCGGAGCAGGTTTCATATCTACGCGGGATGAAATACCTCAATGAAAAAAAAGAAAAAGGTAAATATGAGCGATTGGATCATAAGGGACAAAATGTCCCTTATGATGCTGGGCAAGAATCTGAGCCGTTAAAAACGGATGTGAACGGGCATAAGGGACATTTTGTCCCTTATGATAAAGAGGCCCTTTCCACCTCCGAAAAATTGGGTGAACAATTTAAAGTCAGTGCCAAAACAATCAAGCGCGACGCCGAATTTGCCTCGGGTCTGGAGAAACTTACGCCCGAATTAAAATCGGATATTCTTTCGGGAAAAACCAAGATAAATAAGACGTTGATTCAACGGGTGGGAAAAGCAGCCGGTTCGACCTTACTCCTGCCGACGATTGATGCCGTTGAGGAAGCAGTGAATGCAGAAACGATACCTGTAAAAGCAATTCCCAAGCCAACTAAAGAATCGCAAAAGGATGTTCTGATCAGTCGGCTTGCGGAATTGACGGGTCAACTCAAACGTACGGGTGACGTGACGGTTTGTGATGAAATTATCGGCTGCGCATCAAAAATAAAGAAGATAGCTGCCAAACGGTCGTAATCTTATAGCGGTAAACGGTAAGTGCAAAAATGGACACCTTATGGAAAAACGGGCTCCTGAAGGGAAGCATAATTGGGAATACTACAAAGCGAGAATTGATTTGATCGAATTTGCGCAGTGGAGAGGCTATGCCGTCAATCCCAAAAAAACATCCCGTAACTATGCCGTGTTGAAAAAAGAGGGGGATGTCATCATTGTTTTTCAAAATCGTACGACGGGTTATCAGGGCTATTTTAATCCGCATGATGTAAAAGACACTGGAACTGTTCTGGATTTTGAATTCAAACGCAGCAAGGGTGATTGGCGTTCCGTTTTCAGCCTACTGGATGGTTTTCTGAATGAATCGGAAGCGGGAAGAATCAAAATAAACAAAATACGATTACGACCGATCCCTGCCCCCGAAGCTGCTTTTGATGAAGCGTATGACTTCGGTTTTCAGGAACCGTTTGATTTGTCTTATCTGAATCGGCGGGGAATCAGCACAGCTACTCTTTCAGAGGAGTATTTTAAAGGACAGGTGTTCAACAGACCGTTCATCCACAATGGAATAACGTACATAAATACCCTTTTTCCGCTGAGGAATCAAACGGGGGTGGTTGCCGCCATCCTTCGAAACGTTCAGTATAATAAGATTGAGCGTGCCCGGGGAGATGCCTGTTGGGTTTCCAACCTGAATACAGATAACACAAATGATGTGACAATGGTCATCACGGAAAGTCCCATTGATGCCCTATCCTATCATCAGCTGTTTCCTGCTGACTCTTTGGAAAAGCGTCTGTATGTGGCCACTGCCGGTAATTTGAGTGAATCTCAGCCGCACTATATTCAGTACCTGACAGAAGTATATCAGCCCCGGAAAATTGTACTGGCCAATGACAATGATAAAGCCGGTTTTTTTCAGAATATAAAGATGATGGGATTGCTCTCGCACCCGCAATGTGCGGATAATCTGAGAGTTATCATTCAATTACAGGGAGAAAATGCGGTATTTTCACTTTATTATGAAGGTGAGGAGTCACAAAGGAAAGTACATGTACTTGAAGCAATGGCGGAAAAGTATTTTAAAACTGCCCGAAAGTTTGTCGCTTCCCGTAAGGATGGGGGAGTGGATGTACATTTACCGAATGTTCCCGCCCACTTTGAAGAACTGGAAGCATTACTGCTGAATGAAAAACAACCCCGTGATTGGCTGAAAATACACCGCCCTCAGGCGAAAGACTTTAACGAAGATCTAATACAAAGGACAGCCCGGGACCCGAATTACCGCGATATGACACTCTAATTATACTATCACCGATATGAATCCGAAATCAGAGCCCGTCACTTTAGTTCCCGACAATGCCCGGGCATGGTTGGACCGCGTTCGACTGGACAGGAATATTTTTTATAATTTGCCTGACATTCAGCGTAATTTTAAAGAGGATGCTACGCTGGCCCGGGATATTATTATCTTTCTGGCTCATTCCTACAAAACGGATCTGTTCGGGTATACAAATTTCAGCATCAGTGATTTCTGTAAGCTGATGGGCTATAAAGCGCCCAATCTGCAGAAAGCACATCCTATATTTGAATCCGGGCTTATCAAACCTCCTACACTTCAGGGCCACGAGTTTAAGAGTGTTTTTGAGTACACGATGTATCGCCTGGCGGCCAACAATATTCCTTTATCCCGAATAGAGAAAACGCAGATTCCGAGCATGAAGGAACTGAATGTTTCCTTTGTGCAGATTATCAGTGATATTCGGGTCAGTTATCACGAAGATCGTCCGCAAAAACGTTTTTATTCGTTTAAACTGGGCCGTGGATTTGTTGAAAATCTGATTGGTTTTTACGTAACCCTGAGCTTAAAGGATTACTTGAGAGTCGCCTCAAACAAGAACAGCGGGCGTATCAAAAATCTGTACATTTATCTGGCAGGAATGCTGAATGTACTTATTTATAATAATACAAACATTTTGACCCCCAACTTTGATCTTCTCTGTGAAATTGCGGGTATTGAAGACAGTCTTCCCAAGCACCGTAAGGCTACGCTGCATAAATACCTGAAAATCATTGCCGAAAATTCAGACCTGAAGTTTCAAATTGAATTTTACGCCGAAAAAGGTCAAAAACAAGCCTATAGTATTCGACTTATTTTTGATCCTTTACATCTTCATCCGGAAGGCAATAAAAAGAACTTGTTCTTTAAGTTACTAAATGAGCGTTTACGTCAGGCGTTTGACGATCGTTTTCCCCAATACGTTGATAATTTTGAACTGTTACAGCAGTGGTTGACTAATCGCGAATTTGATAAGGAACTGAAAGATCGAATTATCAGAGATGTCTATAAGGCAAGTTTTATGTCTGAGCATAACAAAGGTGAAGATGTAAGTCTTCAGGAACTTCTGGATATTTATCTTACCAATCTGAATAAGGAAAAAAACAGTGAAACGTAGAAAAGTACAATTCGCCGCTATAAGATTGCGACCGAACGGCACTTTCATCGCTATAAGATTGCGACCAAACCCCGTTTCACCGCTATAAGATTGCGACTTACCGCTATAAGATTGCGACCCAATGCGCTTCACCGCTATAAGATTGCGACCATTCCATGCTTTACCGCTATAAGATTGCGACTTTCTAAAACACCGTTATAAGATTGCGACCGATTATTTAAATGTAAATTGCTAATAATCAGTGTATTTGATATTTCACCGCTATAAGATTGCGACCATATATATAATTTAATATAATTGTATATAGTTATAGGGGAAAAAAATATTTATATTTTCCAATTTTTTATTTAAATTTAAAACGGAATAATAACGATAATAAAATGTTTAAAAAGCTATGCCTAAATTAGACCGTTCCGATTTCAAATATAACGCCAAAGTCTTTGAAAAAACCTGTCTTTGGTGCGGGTCCGTTTACTTTGCCAGCCGCTCCACAGCAAAATATTGCTCAGGTACCTGTAGGGGATACGCCAATCAGGCTAAAGCCGCTGAAGAAGCCGTGCCTTACGATGAAACTGAAAAAATGATTTCTGCCCTTCTTTCCGAAAATGCCTACCTGAAAGGTCAACTGCAACGCTATATATTGGAAAATGACGAGTTAAAGAAAGAATTGAATGAAATGAAATCAAGGGTTTCATTACAGATGGACGGAAAATAGTGGTTTGCTGATTATCGCTTATCGGGAGGCCTCCGTAAAGCTCGTAGCCTATTCTCTTGTAATTTGATCTTATACCTTGAATATACCCAAACTGTGTCAGTTACCCTTAATGATAGCATCAAGTTGTACTTTTTGGGGAAGAAATACATTTCAGTTTTTCTCTGGTGCTTACTTTCGTCATTAACATAAACCCGTTTATAAAACAAAATGTATATCCCTGAAATAGCTTGACACTAATTGTGTAAAGTTATGAAAGTGAGCAGCTGTATATCCCTGAAATAGCTTGACACAAACTGTGTAAAGTTATGAAAGTGAGCAGCTTCATTGATTTAAAGAAAAAGTACAAAACAGGAGCCTTTCGATGGCATGTCATTGAATTGTATCGATTGGAGTTAGTGAGTCAAGATCAGATTTTGGCTGAACCGCGCGGCGGACCGTTCAATATTTCCCTAAATTCACTTCGAAGCTGGAATCGGGATTACCAGCGCTACCGGCTCAGACGTTATTACCCTAAAACTAAATACCTTAGAAAGATGAAAACCGAGGCTGATGAAATTACCCGTCTTAAACTTCAATTAGCTCAAACAGAAACACTCCTCCAGCAGGAAAAGCTCAAACGCGAAGCTTTCGAGACGATGGTTGCTATCGCTGAAAAAGAATTTAAAATTGCAATTCGAAAAAAGTCTGGTCCCAAACGGTGGGCTTAACTACTCAAACGTACAATTTTCCCCGCGGGTCTCGTAAAATCATTTCAGGAACAGTTGTTAGCAAATAGCCAATTCTCAGGGCTTAAAAAGATTCAAAATAGCTTCCATGTCAAAAGTT
>Ga0209794_1000506_pt1 | contig 55637 bp, 45 predicted proteins | sample EBPBio232013_DNA_FD_185869 | JGI IMG/M metagenome (GOLD analysis project Ga0209794, IMG submission 185869) | Wastewater treatment Type I Accumulibacter community from EBPR Bioreactor in Madison, WI, USA - Reactor 1_5/23/2013_ DNA (SPAdes)... | ecosystem: Engineered > Bioreactor > EBPR >...
GTTGCTGGAGCCGATCGGCAACATCCCGCCTGCTGAGGCCGAGGAGCGCTACTACGCCACGCTGGACCAGCCAGCCATGGCCGCATAACTTAAACCAAATGGCCTCCGGCAAACCCGGAGCGGTTCATAACTGACCTGAAGGCGTGGGCGAACATCCGCCCAAGTGCAATCGAAAAGACCCGATCTGCTTCTCGAAACACCTCTACAAGGCACGCAACCTCGTCGAGCGCTTCTTCAGCAAGATCAAGCAGTTCCGTCGGATCGCCACCCGCTTCGACAAAACGGCCGAGAACTTCCTCGCCGCGGTGAAGCTCGCCTCCATCCGTATCTGGCTACGCGGTAATGAGCCTACGGCCTAAGGTGAAATTAAAGGAAGGTCAGGTCGTAGCTTATAATCAATACAGATGATCTTTGATCGCTGCAGCTATCATAGACAGGACAGACCATATTGCCAAGCCAACTAGAACGATCGAGGCTAAAACAGTAAATTTCCGAGGATGGGTAGCGCTTTCCGGCAAATTTGGTCGGGTAATAGGAATAACAAAAATCTGTTGTTTTATGAGTTCATCGCGGGCGGTCTCGTAGGAAGATAAGGTAATTTCATAGAGCTTTTCGCGGAAGCTTTGTTCTACCTTTAGTGTCTCGTATTCTACTAGCTTTGATGAAACAGACGAGTTATAATCTCGAATTCCCGTAAGTCTCTTCGATACAGATTCGATTTCGTTGTCAAGCGCTCTGCTTTCTTGTGCTTTTACAACCATAACCGGTGAGTCCGCTGACAACCTTCCTTTTAGAGTATTGATCTCAACGTCCAGTGCTGCTTTTCTAGCTTGCAATTCTGCTATCAGTTTTACAAGCTGTTCCGCATCAATAACAGGATCAATGGAGCGTTCAGAATCACGGAAAGCTTGCAAGCGCTGTCTTGTTTCAGCAAGCAACTCAGCGCTACGCTGAACATCATTTCCGACACGTTTGAGCGTGGTTTGTCGAGTTCGGACAGACACTTCATTAACAAGTGTTTCACAGAGTTGCAGGATCTTTTCACCAAGAATCTTTGCGTCCTTAGCCGAAAAACTCCTAACTTTGATGTTTATAATTCCCGATCTTGTATCAACCTCCGGAATAACGAGGCGTCTCCAATATTTTATTTGCTCTTCAACCGGCAAACCAGCCTCCAACCGTGAAAGCCAATCGATCTTTGAACCGGAGAATGCGGCTTCGATGTCAAAATGAGGTCGCAGATCTATGAGTATTGATGTCGAACTCAAATAATCCATAACCATAAACGTCTCTTGGCTCGTACCAGAAAAACCACTCATTTGAGCAGCAAAAGCAAGCAAGCCAGTGCCAGATCGCTGTTGCTGGTTTCCCTGCCGCACAGCAAAGCTAATATCCACTTCGTACTGATCGGCCGAATAGGTGAAAAGATAGATCCCACTGCCAACCGAGGGAACCAGCACACATAGGATGAACAGAACCCGCGCTACCGAAAAACGCCATCCGGCTCGATCTGTCATATGTTGCCCAGTAGTGTAAGAACGCGTCTTTGCAGCCACGATAGCGCGCTTCCAAGCCGGTAACAGAGTCCCCACAAATAAGCCACGCAACCAGGGTGCAATGCCCTCGTAGGCCATACGATCGTTCTCCTATGATCGGCGCCTAGCGAGCTCGGTAACTTCGCGCTGTCTTAGCGACCGAAATAGATATAGCGGTAAGCACCCAGGCAGTGAAGACTATGCCGAGCCAGAGCAGCAATCGCCTTGGGTAGATGGAGCTTTCTGGTAGCTGAGGTTGCACGAACACGCTCATATAAAGTTCGTTCCGAAGCGCGTCGATACGAGCATCTTCAAGCGCGGCCGCTGATGCAAGGTATTCCCGCCGTGCTGTATCCTGCTCAGCTTTCATCGCCTCGAATTCAGCTAAGACCTTTGAAAGAGCCCCCTGTCCTCCCGGCGGGGTCAGGCGTTTACGATGGCTGTCAATTTCCGATCGAATGCCCGCAATCTGAGCGTCCAAATTCCGTATGGTAGAGGACTCGGGGCTCAGTTGCCGCAATTGGGTCTCCCGGAGCGCAATCGTACGGGAGAGGGCCAGCTCAAGCTCATAGATGAGGCGGGTTTGCGCTTTGGTCTCAACATCACCATCTAGAACGCCGGAATGGTCGCGCAGAAGTCCAGCCTTTCTGGTTATCTCCGCTAGGCGCTCCTGTGCTCGCTCGAACCGAAGCTGGGAAGTTCGAAGAATTGATTGACGATTTTTCTCTGACAGCTCGTTGATCATTTTTTCTGATCTCGCCAAAATGCCGTTCGCAACTGCCACTGCATCTTCTGGGCTGAAAGCGCGGATTTTGACACCAAGAATCCCAGAGGAAACCTCCTCACTTACCGTCAATTTCCACCAGAAATATTTGGCGAAGTCCTCGATAGGCTTTGTGTGATCAAAGCGAGAAAAAAAATCTCCATGAGGGGCTGCATAACGCTCTCGCAGGGTAATTTCATTCTCCAGGTCGCGCAATATCGCCTCACTGCGGATGTACGTCGCGAGCATACCGGTTGCCTGGCGTGAAAGGCCGTCGGCTGATCCTGTAAATGCTGATAAAACGTCTGCTGTGGCATTCTTGGTCGCACGAACAGAAAATCGGGTTTCAACGACGTATTGGTCTTTAGCAACAAGAAAAAGGTAGAGCGCAGAAAAGATAGCTGGAATAACAAAAAAAGCCAACTTCAGAGCCTTTAGTGCTCCTGCGAATACTTGTTCATCCTTACGGCCTGCGAGCCCCCGCCCGCCACCAATGACAACCCGTTCGTCTCGAGCCAAAATGGATGCATCGGCAAGGGCGCGTGAAATGCGCAGAGGAAGGGGGCTCGCCTCCCGCACTAAGGCAGTCGACAAGGAGGAGCGCCCGTCATCCACATGAGACTCTGCAGCTACCACGCGTTTTTCTTGTAAGTCAGCCACTTGGCGAAGCCTCCTTCATACTCTGCTTCTATGGCAAATGATTGAGTTCAAAATATGCGCACGCGCTTCTCATATTCAGCGCAACTTCCCTCTAAAAATGCGTTCAAGCCAAAATCCAACAAGTAAATTCAACACAATTATAACGAAAATATATCTCTTATCAAGGATTCCTTCTTTGTAAGTTTCATAATATCCTGATCTGACCCATTCAACACAATGTGCCAGCGGGTTAAAATACATAAAATTGACCATTTCTTTAGGCATGTGACTTGGTAGAAAGAGGGCTCCCGATGTTATATACAAGGCCACGCAATATAATACACAAAACTGAACCCACCCATGCACCATAGATGCTATTATAGCATTGGGAATGCAAAAGCTGATTGTGAAAGCAACAGTAATTAATATTCCAGTTATAGTCTCAAATGGCGCTTTTGGAATAGCAGAGAAACCAAGTATATAAAGACCAAAAAATAAAATGATGATAATTATAAATGAATTAATCATCTCCAGAAGGGAGCGCCCGATTACTAAGTCCATAGGGCGGACAAGCGGAAACATCAAGAGGGCGCGATTATCGATAATAGACATGACGATTGATCGAACAGGGTACAGATAAATCATGAATGGTAGTATTCCAGATGCAAAAAAAACCATTCTATCTGTTCCGAGCAGTGCTCCTCTTCCAAGGAATGCATAAAAAGCTGAGAGGTAGATAAGGTGACCTAAGGGAACAAAAATAACCTTGAGGTAAGAGAATTTATTTCCAAGCATCCTTCCATGAATGTCTCTGATAATAATAGCACCAATAACATCACAGTGAGTTTTGAACGCTCTCTGGAATGCATAATATTTCTGATTCATGGTTGGAGAAGGCTCGCCATGGCGATTCAATAGGGGAGGGCGAGTACGCAAAAATTTCATTACCCTCTCCGTATTTCTCGCAGCACATCTCGAAGCTCGTTGTCTCCTTCGCCGGTGTTGATAGCTCTGTCGATGCTTTCTGCGACGTGTCTAAAAACACGCGCATCGTTGGTGAGAAGCCTGTTAACCTGCGGGTCTTCCCGCAGTGCGGCTGCCAATGGTAGAGCCTCAGGAATTGCAAAGAAAGCGAGGCTCTCGAAATTAAGATCAATTTGCATAGCGACTGTGCGGCGAAAAACTTCTGGTTGACTAAAAACGCCCACGGAATTGAATTCGGCGAGTAGTGCAAGTGCCACGGGTACATGACGAGGTTCAGCTATCTCTCCGGGAGCGCATCCCAACATGCGAGTTATGGGATCTCGGATTACGGAGAGCTCCGCTTCTGTCAAATTCTGAAACGCATGGGCGATTTGGCGCCTTGTTGCTTGCTCCAACCGCCCAGCCAATCCACCTATATTTGAGTATTGTGGGGGTAGAACAGATAACGGTGGTGCGTTAGCTGCCATCGTTACAGCACGAACGAAAAGCAGGCGATTGGCTAACTCTTCAAAAGGGTCGATAAGCAGGGCCGATAAATGGTAGTGGAAGCGACGAAAGAATTCGATGTAAGGCCCTACAGCTAACCGCCCCTCGGCAGCGACGGAATTGACAGCATTGTTGCCCAAAAGTGCAAATGCTGTTTCCAATCCTGCATTCTCAATCATAGCGTACGATAAAAGAAAGCGGTCTGCTAAGGCCGCCCTGATCGGCCGACTAAAAATTGGAAGATTATTAAAAAGGAAGAAGCGACCTTCGATAAAATTTTTAGCCTCTGACCGTCGGTATATTAGACGATTTCCTTTGCGCTCGGCAATAGTTACTTCAGAAGCTGTGCTCAGCCCAGGGACAGTCGAGTCATCAAATCGAAATCCCACTTGTCCTGTATCGTGCAGCCTTGCTTCGACCAGATCTGGCCTCCAGATAGCAGCCTCAACAGACCGAAATTCCCGCCCGTCGATCTCGACTCGAAAGGTAGGGATGTGCGAGGGGTTGTCTGGTGTCAGCCATCCCGCAATAGTGTCTCTTGTTACGTGGTCGAAATGAAAATGCATAGCTTAGCGGTTGATCTCACGATAGAATTCGATTGCCTCACTAACATCTTCGAATAAATTTAGTCTCCCATTCTCCAGTACAACACATTTATCGCAGTACTCTTTAATTGTTAGCATGTCGTGAGAAATCATGATGATATCCGTTTCGGCGCGGCGACGATCAAATTCTCGCCGGCATCGTTCTTGGAATCTCGCGTCGCCGACGGCAATAACCTCATCTATTAGAAAGCAATCAAAATTAATTGCTATAGATAAGCCAAATGCTAATCGTTGCAGCATTCCTGAGGAGTAAGTCTTAACTTGTGCGTCGATATATCCTCCAATTTCAGAAAAGCTCCTTACAAAATCTAGCACTTCTCTGCGGTCCATCCCGTAGATCCGGGCGACGAAAGATACGTTTTCTCGACCGCTCATCTCAGGGTGCAGGCTACCGGTAAATCCAAGTGGCCACGAAATTCGGCAGTGGCGCCGAATTGCCCCTGCATTTGGCATCTCTGTCCCTGCGACCATCCGCATGAGCGTCGATTTTCCTGCTCCATTAACGCCTAATATGCCATAGTTCATTCCGCGCTCGAACTGGAATGTCACATGATCCAGGATCAGTTTAGTCGCATGCGACGACTGGTAGAATTTGAGAACATCGCGAAATTCCACAATCGCGGGAACTGAAGCGCTGATGTTTGGGAATTCGGTCATATTTTCGCGCGTCATTCAGTAGAAGCTGCTTTGCTAGGGCGCGAGCGTCAAGAGCATACATTCGCGCAACGCCGATAAGGCTAATACCTCTAACCGATTTTATGAGAAAGAAAATTTGACCCACCCCGCTGAAAATCGATCAAATCTGAGATAGTCGGACAATGCACGTAAGTAAAAAGAGGGGCGGGCTCGGGGGTAATGAGCAGAGGCCGCCAGCCAAATAGAACCGCCCCCGGTTTGGCGGAGGCCATTTAGTTTAAGTTGTGGACTGGCCCCTTATGGCTCAGGCTCCAGCTCATAACCAGAAGCTGAAGGCTGCCGCGATGCAGATGGTGGCGAGGATGTTGGTGGCGTCCCGGTCGTATCGGCTGGCGACGTGTCGGAAGCTCCTCAGACGGCAGGGCATGCGCCCGATAGCGTTGCGATGCCGGTAGAGGACAGGCGAGAAGCCATTTTTCCAGATGCGGTTGGTCTTGGATGGGATGTTCGGCATCGTGCCGCACTCCTTGACCAGCCAGCTCAGGACATTGCTATCATAGCCCTTGTCCGCGAGCAGGGGGGCGTGGGCAAGAGGCGGCAATATTCGTCGGGTGGGGCAGGGCCTATCGATGCAGGTCCGGAGACAAGCCTTGCTCGTGTGGCCGAGGTGGATTGCGGTTGCTCCCGTGATCAAATCCAGTTCGAAGTTCGTTCTGGCCGCATCGAACCGACCGGAACATGAAGCCATCACGTTCTCTGGAAGAGCAGCTCATCGGATGCTGATGGAGCAGGAGGCCGGCTCGAGGAGCTACTGGCGGAACAGATGCTCGATAGGGCGATCTTGAAGGATGACGCCTCAAAATGGTGACGCCTGATGTGAAGCGTAAAGCCGTGACTCATGCCTGCGAAGCGCACGGAGTGAGCCAGCGATGGGCGTGCAAAGCTCTGAATGTTGATCGCGCAATCGTGCGCCACCCGAGCATACGCCCCGATGACGATCCTGTGCTGGTATCGGCAAACCTGTATCGAGTGGCATTACATCGCGCACGGAAAGCCGATGCAGAACGGATTCGTCGAAAGCTTCAATGGGTGCTTCCGGGGTGAGTGCTTGAATGATTGCGGAGCAATTGCGCGAAGCGTGCTTTCACGACATTCGTGGAGGTCCGCACAGCAATCCGATCATAGAAGGAGGATTACAACAATCGTCGCCCACTCGCTCTCGGCAACAAAACACCGACCGAGTGCGCTTCGCAAATCACTCTGGAAACCTGGGCCGCTGAGGCCCTAAATCAACCCAAGGACACTCCCCGTAACCGGAGGAAAACCGGGCCTAAGGTCACAGCGACCGAATTCTTTCGAAAGAACCCACCAATGCGCTCCAGAGCGCGCAAGCCAGAGGATGGCCTCCAGAGAGAGCTGGCTATCCTGCCTCGTTCAATCTGGACCTGTCACCTTGCCTTGCGGATGAAGCGCTGCCTGTTTCCAAACAGCGTCACTGACTTCCCGACGATCTATCCATGCTGACCTTGGGATTGGATCTTCTTTCCCAAGCAAAAATTCAGCTAAAGATCCAGGATCCACCGGATAGGGACTGCATGGTGGAAAGCTGTAAATTCTCGAATATTATCGTATTCGCTCCATCGCTGAATAATACATTTTGTCCTTGCTGTGTCATGTGGGATAGAACTTGTGCCGAATTCGTGTAGCCAAAGCCTGAGAACTCTAAAAAGTCAGAGGCTGTAAAATCTCTAATCACATCTGCACCAGTTTGGCTGGCGTCAAACACAAACCGATCTCGCCCACTACCTCCGGTCAGCGTATCGGCACCCATACCTCCAAAAATCAAATCGTCGCCGTTCCCACCATTTAAGTTGTCATTCCCGCCTTGTCCGAAAAGGAAGTCATTTCCGTCCAATCCCCAGACTGAGTCATCGCCAGCATTGGCCCAGATGTCATTATTTGCATTATCGGCGCTCAAATTATCGTTGTATGTCGACCCAATGATGCCTTCGATGCTCACGAGAGTGTCGCCTGCTGCATCACCAAGGTTGCTGGCCGGACTAAGAATGGAGACGGTGACGCCTGAGGTGGCAGTTTCGTAGGATGCATAGTCATAGCCGTTGCCGCCGTCGAGTTGGTCGGCGCCCGCGCCTCCATGCAGGCGATCATTGCCATCTTGGCCAAAAAGGTAGTCGTTCCCGCCCAAGCCTGACAATGTGTCATCGCCGGTGTTTGCCCAAACATCATTGTCATTATTGTTGAGCGTAATCACGTCATTGAAGGCAGATCCAACGACACCCTCGATATTGACAAACGTATCGCCTGCAGCATCGCCGGTTGAGCCGGCGGTAGTGGTAAGCGAGACCGTGATCCCCGTCCCTGAGCCCTGATAGGATGCATAATCATAGCCGTTTCCGCCATCGTGATGGTCGGCACCAGCGCCGCCATCAAGGCGGTCATTACCGTCCTGTCCGAAGAGGTGGTCGTTTCCTCCCAGCCCAGAGATTATGTCATCGCCTTGGTTCGCCCAGATATCGTTCTCGAAATTATTGCCTGTGATGATGTCGTTGAAAGTGGAGCCGAGAACGCCTTCAATCCCTACGAATGTATCGCCCGCAGCATCACCAGTATTGCTTAACGGTGTAGCCAAGGAAACAGTTATCCCTGTTCCAGACGTCTCATATGAAGCGTAATCGTGACCGTTTCCGCCATCCAAGTAGTCCGATCCTGCACCGCCATGAAGGCGATCATTATCGTCCTGCCCAAAAAGATAATCGTTTCCTCCCCAGCCGAACAGGGTATCGTCGCCGGTATTTGCCCAAATATCGTTGTCGCTATGGTTCCCGGCCAAGGTATCTCCGTAGGCCGAGCCGATCAGGCCCTCTACATTAATGAAGGTGTCGCCTGAACCGTCGCCTGCGCTACCGGAGGTGGTCAGCATCGAGACCCTTACCGCATAGGCTGCTGTTTCGTAGGAGGCGTAATCGTAACCCGAACCGCCATCAAGATAATCAGCGCCACTACCACCGTGAAGCCGGTCGTTTCCATCCTGACCGAAAAGATAGTCGTTCCCCCCAAGCCCGTTGAGGGTATCGTTACCGGCATTCGCCCATATGTCATTGCTGCCGGAATCGGCAGACAGGGTATCGTCAAAGACTGACCCAATCATTCCCTCTATACTGGCATAGGAATCGCCGGTTGCATCGCCTGTATTGGCAGCTGGTGCGCTCAGATGTGCATTCACCCCAGAATTAGCGGTTTCATAGGATACGTAGTCGTATCCACTTCCACCATCAAGGTAATCGGAGCCGATACCTCCGTGGAGGCGATCATTCCCGCCTCCGCCGCTCAGCATATTATTCGCGGCATTCCCCGTAATCGTATCGTTCCCCGAGCCACCAACGGCATTCTCGATCAGCGAGCGGATATCGCCATTATATTGAAGCGCATTGTAGAGGTTGCCGGCGGCGTAATTTCCGTTGCCAAGATTGGCGATCTGAACGCTGGAGAGCACCGAATAGGCACCCGGGCGAAGATCGACATTCAGATTTGTCGCGTAATTCGAGAAATCATAGGTATCGATCCCGTTGCCATCCCACAATGTCATGAAGATGCGGTTGCCCCCCGGCGCGCCCTGTCCCACACTGTTGATGAACATCTCGCCGGTGGTGGCGCTCCAGGAATAGGTCGTATTACCAGAATTCGTATTGAAATTCGCGCCATACATCGCTTGCAGGGCCGCGATATCGTACATCATGAAAGTCTGGGCGTAGCCAAACTCCTCATTCAGATATCCGCCGCTGGTCGAAGCCCCCATATAGCTCCGATAGGACATGATGGAATAGGCCATATGGTCGTATTGGCTGTTGAGCGCGATCCCCGCTACGCCGCCTACATCATGGCTGTGTTTCAGGCCCAGCGCATGGCCGAGTTCATGGATGGTCGTCGCCCAAGTGTAATTGCCCTTGGTTGCCGTCCGTCCTGCGAAATAGCTCGTGCCGAACCAGATATCGCCGGCGAGATTGCCATTGCCGGGAGAGGGAAAATAGCCGAGCGCGGTGGGATTATCATAATCCGATTGGGCAACGCGAACATCGGCTATCGCGCTGGTGGGGTTGACCTCCCGCGTCGCGAGGTTGGTGTACTGAGACAGAAGGGACATCGCATAGCGCGTCGCATTCTGGATCGATGCGTCGACCGGCGCGAAATTCTGGGTCGTCTCCAGATATCCTCCCTCATATTGCGAGGTGAGGGTGGGGAAGGAGAAAGTGATTTCTGCGCTCGTCCATTTCGAGCCCTGCAGCAGGGCATCGACGGAGCTGACTCCCGTCGCGCCGATATAGCCCGTTGTTCCCGGCCCATTTCCTCCCCGCCCGCTTTCCAGACCGGCGGATTCGCTCGATTGGAAACTCAGGGGGTTGAAGGAGCAGGCCTTGCACATGATCTGAAACCTTTCTGGAACAACGATAAAAGCACTAACGTAACAGGATTAACGCTGCGGAAACTGTTCTCGGAGCTGCCCCAGTGCGCGCTCTGCTTCTGCGCGATATGACGATAGAGGATGCCGTGCGATGAAGAGTTCCAGTGCTTCTGCCGTGCCCTTCGAGAGAGCGGCGGTCAATTCCTCATGTTCGGCGATGGCAGGATCGCGGGCAAATTGCGCGCCGGCGTGGCCGGAGGACTGAACCTCGATGATCGCGGGGGGAGGTACAGGCACACCGTCTGGCATCGAACCATCCTTGATTCGTATGAAAACCGAGAGGTATTTATCAGGAGTTGGACTTCTTGAGAATGCTCTGGACCGATACATCCGAGAGTTCGGCAAGGATGGTTGCCGCTGCGTCAACGACATCGTCGATCTGCTCGGGCGTATGCGTCGCGCTGAGGAAGAAGCGCAGCCGGGCGGATTTCTCAGGTACGCCGGGCGGCAGGATCGGAAACGCATTGAACCCGGCCGCCAGGAGACGCTCGGCAAGGACCAGGGTGCGCACGGTCTCCCCGACAATGACCGGGATGATCCCGTAGCCCCAGGCTTCGCCGGTATCGAGGCCCTTGGCCTTGGCGCGCTTGAGGAAACGCTGGGAATTGGCGGCGAGACGCGCGACGCGGTCCGGCTCGGCATTCATCAGTTCCAGCGCCTTGGCCGAGGCCGCGGCGACGCTGGCCGGCATCCCGACGCTGTAGACGAAGCCCGGCGCGTGGTGCTTGAGCAGATCCACCGCCACGGCATTGCCCGCGACATAACCACCGCAACCGACGAGGCTTTTCGACAAGGTGCCGAACCAGAGATCGACCCCGGCCGGATCGACATTCTGGTGTTCGAAGAGCCCCTTGCCTGTCTTGCCGAGAACGCCGAGGCCATGGGCATCGTCGATCATCAGCCAGCAGCCATGCTTCTTCTTGAGTTCGACGAGGCGGGCGAGGTCCGGCCCGTCGCCATCCATCGAGAAGAGCCCTTCGGTAACGATCATGGCGCGGCCGAAACGGCCACGCTCGGCCGTGAGGAGCGCCTCGAGCGCGTCGAGATCGTTATGAGGGAAATTGCGCCGCGCCGCGCCCGAGAGCTGGGCGCCGACCATGATGCAATTATGGATCAACGCATCATGGACGATGAGGTCCTTCGGGCCGAGAAAGGTCGCGATGGTCGAGACGCCGGCGGCATGGCCGGAATTGAAGGCGATGCAATCCTCGGTGGCGTAATTGCGGGCCAGCAACGCCTCGAGGTCGCGATGCGGCTGACGTTCCCCGGCGCTGATCCGGCTGGCAGAGACCGAGCTGCCATAGGTCGCCAGCGCCGCTTCCCCCGCGGCGCGGATTTCCGGGTGCCCGTTCAGGCCGAGATAATCGTAGGAGGCGAAATTGACCACCTCGCGATTGCCGATCATCGCAGTATCGCCGGAGCGCCCGCCATGAAGGCGATAATAGGGAACATCCAGCGCGCCGAACTTGGCGAATTCGCGCTGGAACTTGATCTGCTGGTATTGCGGCAGCGTTTCGAACCCGACATCGTAAGCCGGCACGGGCGGCGCGGCGGCGGCCTGGCGCGCGGGCGCCGCCGGCACCTTGCGCATCATGCCCAGAAGCCCGTCGAGATCGCTGCCCTTGCCGCTCATGTCTTGCGCCCCGCCTTTCCGATGGTCAGCCCCACCCCGCTGGCTCGCGCTTCTTCCACAACACCCTCTTCGCTGCCATGCATGACAGCCATAGATTTGGCCAGGTCGATATAGTCGTCGCCTTCGGCATCCTGCCCGCTGATCTTGGTATAGATGCCGGCGGCCAGATCGCCCAGCCGACGATCCGCCGAGCCGACCATCGGCATATCGGTGCCGCAAAGGCGTTCGATCGCAAGCTGGAGCTCAAGTGCCATCAGCGAATCGAGCCCCAGCTCGCCGAGCGGGCGGCTGATATCGATCTGCTCCTCGGGCATGCGCAGGATGTAGGAAATCTCGCGGCGCAGCGCGCGCGTGATGATTTCCGTCGCCTCCACCATGGTTTTCCCCTCGATGGCGGAAACGAGGTCTCCGCCATCCTCGCCCTTATCTTCGGCTCGGGCGAGGCCCAGGCCCGCGAAAGTGGGGCTGTTGATGAGGCGCAGTTTTTCAGCCGCGCCGCTGGGCGCAATATTGGTGTAGAACTGAGTGGCCTCCACCTTATGGCCGAGAACCAGCATCCGGCCGAGATGGGCGAGGGATTCCGAGGAGGAAATGCCCACCACGCCCGTTGTGCGCCGCAGGCGCCGGCCGAGCTGTTTGTCGCGCGCGATGATGCCGACATCGGAAATCGCGCCCCAGCCGATCGCGAGGGCGTTGCGCCCCTGCTTGCGAAGCTGGCGGGCAAAGCCCTCTAGCCAGGCATTGGCCGCGACATAGGCGCCTTGGCCCGGGCTTCCGATGACGGTGGTCGCCGAGGAGTAGAACACCATGAAATCGAGGGTGTGCTGCTCCGTCGCAGCGGCGAGATTGAGTGCGCCGCGAAGCTTGGTTGAAAGCACCGCGCGCAGGCGATCGGGCACGAGGCCCGAGATGATCCCGTCCTCAAGCAGGACGGCTGCGTGGACGATGCCGCGAATCGGGCCGCGCGTCTCGGCGAGGCGCTTGATCAGAGCCCGCGTGGCTTTCGCATCGTTGACATCCAAAGCCTCGACCAGAACCTCGGCGCCATACGCGCGCATTGCCGCGATGGCGGCTTCGCCCCCGTCTTCGACCCGCCCCCGCCGCGAGGCGAGAACCAGGGTGGTCGCGCCGCGCCGCGCCAACCAGAGCGCTGTCTGGAGCCCGAGGCCGCTCGTGCCGCCCACGACGAGATAGACGCCCGCGCGCAGTTCCGGCTTCAGGGCGGCGATATCCGGCATCGCCGCCTTGGGCGGGTGGATGACGATCTTGCCGACATGCTCGGAGGCCTGCATGGCATGGAAAGCCGCACCGATCTGGTGCGCGGCGTAAACGCGGTGGGGCAGGGCGGTGAAGTGTCCGGCCATCAGCCGCTGCGAAACCTCCCGCATGATCTGCTCGACCGCCGGCTTGTCATGCGCCAGCAATTCGTCGAGATCGACGCCGAAATACGAGATATTCCGCACGAAGGGCCGCAGGCCGAGATGGGTATTGTCGAGATAATCGCGCTTGCCCAGCTCGATGAAGCGCCCGAACGGTTTGACGAGTTTGAAGCTCGCCGCCATCCCAGCCCCCGCGAGCGAATTCAACACCACATCGACCCCGCCATGCGCCTCGCGGATGGCCTCGGCGAAACGCTCGTTGCGTGAATCGTAACAATGATCCGCGCCCGCCGCGCGCGCGATCGCCCGCCTTTCCTCCGAACTCGCGGTGGCGAGAACGGTTGCGCCCATGCTCTTGGCGATCTGGATCGCCGCAAGCCCGACGCCGCCGGCGCCGCCATGGATCAGAACTGTCTCGCCGGGGCGGATCTGCCCGCGATGCACCAGCGCGAACCAGGCGGTCGCGAAGGCGACCGGCACCGTCGCCGCCGCTTCGAGTGACAATCCTTCCGGCACTTTGAAGAAATGCCAGTCCGGCGCGACGAGGTGGGAGGCGAAGGTATTGGCGGCAAAGCCCATCACCCTGTCGCCGATCGCGAAGGCATGTTGTCCCGGCCCGAGCCGTGTGACAACACCCGCGCATTCGAAGCCGAGCGCGGCGGCGGTGAGGCCCGCCCCGAGCAGGTCGTCGTCGAGAATGCCGAGCCCGACGAGAATATCGCGGAAATTGAGGCCGGTGGCGATGACCTCGATCTCGACCTCGCCTTCGCCGGGGGCGAGGCGATCGGTTTTCATCCATTGAAAACTGTCGAGACGACCGGGCTGTTCGAAGCGCAGCAGGGCGCGCTCCTCGCCGGCCAGTTCTTCCATGAAATGCAAGCCCCGGCGCATGCGCAGCGCAGCGAGGCCCGCCTCGTCCGCGACCAGTTCCAGCTCGCCGCCGGAGAGGGTCAAAGCTTCGCCGATCCGGGCGGTGCAGGTCGCGATATCCAGCGTCGTGGCGCAATCGAGCAGACGGAAATCGACGATCGGGAATTCGTTGATCGCGACGCGCAGGAACCCCCAGAGGCCGCTCGTCGTCGGTTCAGGCGCAGGCGAGGCCTCGGTGGCGCCGCGCGTCAGAATCGTCACCCGCGGGGCGGTTTCGCTGCTTTCCAAGGCTTCGGCGATGGCTTTCACCGCCTCGATGCTGCGCGCCAACGTCTCCACCGCATCGTCCTGCGCCTTGTCGGCGAGATAGAGCAGATGAGCCGGCATCTGCCCGGCCTTGACGATCCGCTCGAGCTGGCTGGCGAGATCGGCTTCAGCATCGATGGTGATATCCGCGCGCGGCGCAAGATTCTCGAAGAGCGGGGAGCTGCGATGACCGATCACCGCGAAGCTCTGCGTCTGCATGTCCGCTTTCGTCACATGGGCCGGCGCGCGACCGGCCGCGACCAGGCCGAGGCCGTCGGGGAGGGGGCGCGCCACAATCTCCCTTGCGCCGAAACCTTCGAGCAGACGCTGCGCTGCGCCGGTCGCGGGGCGATGGTCAAGCGCGGCTTCGGGGCGCCCGGAATTTGCGAGCCAGCCGTTCCAGAAGCCGCAGACGAAATCGAGCGTCGCATCCGCGCCGGGCTGGGCGACCAACAACAGCCCTTCGGGCCGCAGAAGAGACGCGATATCCGGCAATCCCTCGGCGCTCAGCGATGCGCTCGCCACCGCGACGAGGATGTCATAGGGCACGTCCGGCCGACGGCCAGCCTCGCTGGCGAGGTCAAGGAACTCAATGGCGGAATCCACGCGCTCCATCGCGCGGGTCTGGTCGATGGCCTTGCGGTTGGGCGCGGCGAGGGTCAACTCGATCAGGCCGCGATCCGCGAGGGGCTGGAGCGTGGTGAGCAGGCCATGCGCGCCGAGTTCGGCGGCAAGCACACGCAGGCGCTTGCTGCCTCCGCGCGCGGCATCGGCAATCGTCTCCCGCAGGATCTGAAGCGCCGGTGTGGCAAAACTGCCTTCGATCTCGAACTGCTCGCGCAGCCAAACCGGCGGCGGAACGAGCCGACCCTTTGCCACGCAATCCTCGATATGGGCGAGGGCATGCCCGGCAAGGCGCAATTCCAGTGTCGCCTCGGGAAATTTTGTGAACAGCGTCTGAAGCAGGCCTTCCGGCGTGGGGAGCGCATGCGTCGCTGCGAGGCGTCCCTCTTCCACGAGACCGAATGCCTCGACAACTCCGAGGGCGGCCTCGACGATTGGGCGTGCGGTTTCAGCGAGACCAGCGGATTCAACGGCGGCGGTATCGACACTGAGAGTCGGGAAATGAGTCAGCAGAAGCCTGTGCGCCAATGAGATCGCGAAGGCGCGCATCACCAGCCAGGCCGGTTCCGGCCCTGCCTCTTCGGCTGGCCCGGATGCCGCGAGTTTGGCTAGCGCCGCATCCAGCCGGGCCTGCGCATCGCGCTGGATCGGCAGTGCAAGCCGCTCGGTGCGGAAAGTGCGATCAGCAACAGTCGCCTTCGAGAAATAGAGCGCGCGCAGCACAGCAGCCTCAACCGAGGCGACAACCTTGTCCTCGGCATCCAGCAGGATGATGGCGATGGTCTTGAAGCGATCGGTCTCTTGCAGCAGCAGAGTCATGGCGCGGCGGATCGGCACGCCATGCCGCCAGACGCGGATCTTGCGGAAGCGGACGGGAAGATGCGCCTTTTTCTCGCCTTCCTTCTGAGGGCGCGAGATGAAAAGCCCGTGGAAGGAAGCATCGAGGGAGGCGGGGTGCAGGACGTGCAGATCCTCGAAAGCGCCCAACCCGTCGGTTGGGAGGCCCTCGCCGGGGGGGCGCAGGGTTGAGAACGCCGTGACACGATCGCGTTCGCTCGCGCTCACAAGGCGGAAATGCGGGCCATATTCCAGACCGGCGCGGGTCGCCTCGTCATAGATTTCCTGTTCGGTGTCCCGCACCTTCTCTGCCTCAATCGGAGGGGCGAACGGCAGGGTCTCTGATTGATTGGTTACGCTAATCGTGCCGCGCGCGTGAAGGGTCCATTCCTGAGCGGAGAAGCGCTTGCGGCTCCAGATCTCTACCGTGGCTGTCTGCGCGGCGAAGCGGGTCGATACCTCACGGGTTTCGCCTTCGGCGATGGCAAGCGCCTTGAGAACATCGAATTCATCAAGTTCAAGCGGCACTTGACCGAAGAGATCACGTCCGGCGGCAAGCGCCATCTCGATCAAGCCGGCGGCGGGGACGATCACACCGCCATCGACGCGATGATCGTCGAGATACGGAACAATCACGGGATCGATCAGGGCACGCCATTCGGGGGAGCCATCGGCAAGGCGAGCACCCAGCAGGGGATGACGCGCCTCGGACAGCACCGCCTTGCCAAAGGCGTTGAAGGCTTCCGCCGTGCCGGGCAGATTATAATCCGCACGGGCGAAGGGGTAATGAGGCAGCGAGAGGCGGAGGGTGGGACGGGGGCCGAACACGGCCTCGGGCGCGAAGGCGGCGCCCTGCACCATCAGCCGGCCGATCACGAGATCGACAGCGGCGGGCGTATCCTTCTGCGAGAGCGTTGAAATCGCCTCGCCCTCGATCCCGAGCGCGCGCAGGTTCTCGCTCACCGCGCCTGTAAGGATTCCACGCGGCGCGATCTCCACGATAATCCGGCGTCCGCCGCCGGCGGCAGTCGCGACCGCATCCGCGAAATGCACCTCGCCGCGAATGTTGCGCCACCAATAGGTCGCGTCCAGCTTCTCGCCGGAGAGTTCGCCGCCCGTTACGGTCGAAATGAAGCGGGCCGTGCCCTTTCTCGGGCGGATCCCCGCGAGGTCGGCGATCATCCCGCGCTCGATCGGGTCCAGGGCGGAGGAATGGAAGGGATAATCGATATCGAGCGGTACCGTCGCGATCCGCGCGAGACGGCAATGCTTGGCGAAGCTTTTGAGCAGCTCTGCCGGGCCGGAAAGTGAGGTTGAAGTCGGACTGTTGGAGGCCGCGATCTCGATGCCTGGCGTGCTAAAGCCCTGAAGCAGGGTTTCCACCCGCTCCCTGTCGGTCGCGACGACCATCATCCGCCCGAGGCCGCGCACTTTTTCCTGATGCGCGGAGCGTAGGAAGATCAGCCGCGTGGCATCGGCGCGCGAGAGAATTCCCGCCACTTCCGCCGCGGCCACTTCGCCCACCGAGTGACCAAGCACGCTTTCCGGCGAGAACCCGTAACGACGCATTACGCCGGCAAGGGCGGATTGAACGGCATAGATCAGCGGCTGTGCAACCGAGGTCCGCTCCAGTTCGAGCGGATCAATACCGTCGGTGAGTCTTTCGGCTATCGACCAGCCCGCGAGGGGCTTGAAGATCGCGTCGATCTCCGCGATCTCAGCGCGAAATTCCGGGCTGCCGGCATAGGCCTGCTTGCCCATTTCGGGAAACTGCGCCCCGTTGCCCGAAAAGACGAAAACCAGCGGGGCAGGGTTGCCCGCTTCACCCGCGACGCCAAGGCCGCCGATTTCCTCACCCTTCGCGTAGGCGCGGAGCGCAGCGGTCGTTTCCGCCGGCGCACGGGCAGGAATTGCGAGGCGGAGCTTCTGGGTCTCGCGGAAATGTCCGATCTGACGGGCGACGGTGGCGGGCGCGATACCCGCGTCGATCGTTTCCGCGATGCTTCCGGCCAGTTGTGCGAGGGATTGGCCCGTCGAGGCGGAAAGCAGCAGCAGCGGCGCGTCCGCGGCAGGCTCTGCCCTGGATTCCTTGCGCTCCACGGCCCGGATCAGGGCATGGGCATTGGTGCCGCCGAAACCGTAATTGCAGATGGCGGCGTAAGTCCCGTCGCGCGCAAGGTCGAGGGAACGCGCAGCGGCGTTCGGTTCGAGCTTCAGGCCCTCAAAATCAATGGATTCGTTGCGCGTTTCAAGAAACAACGAACGCGGCAGAAGACGGTTCTCGAGCGCAAGCGCAGCCTTGAGGAGCCCCGCAAGCCCGGAAGCGGCTTCAAGATGGCCGATATTTGACTTCACCGAGCCGATTGGGAGCGTCTTGCTGCGCTTCTGCCCGATCGCCTGTCCGATCGCGGTTGCCTCGATCGGATCGCCGACCTTGGTGCCGGTGCCATGCGCCTCGACGAAGGCGATCTCGTCCGGGGCCACGGCCACGCGGTCATAGACCCGGTCAAGCAGGCGGCGCTGGCCTTCCAGCGAGGGAAGCGAAATGCCGCTCGTCCGCCCGTCGGAATTGACGGCGACATCCACGATCAGCGCCCGCTGGCGATCGCCGGCGGCTTCCGCCACATCCTTGCGTCGCAGGACGAGAACCACCGCGCCCTCGGAGCGCACATAACCGTCGGCGTCGCCGGAGAAGGGCCGGGAGAGCCCGGTCGGCGATAGCATGCGCGCCTGCGAGAAGCCGATGAACGGCGCCGGCGAGAGCAGCAGGTTGACGCCGCCGACAACCGCCGTGTCGATCTCGCCGGAGCGCAGGGCTTCCACCGCCCGGTCCAGTGCGACGAAAGACGAGGAGCAGGCGGAATCGACCGTAAAACTCGGTCCCTTGAAATTGTAGATATAGGAAATCCGGTTGGAGAGGATCGACAGTGAATTGCCGGTCATGAAATGGCTTTCCATGACCGCGGGGTCGTGCAGCGCGCCGCTCTGATAATCCACCAGCGACGCGCCGACATAGACGCCGACATCTTCGCCCGCGAGACTGGAAGGGGCGATGCCCGCATCCTCGAAAGCCTCCCAGACCACCTCGAGCAGCACGCGCTGCTGCGGATCCATCTGCTGCGCTTCTCGCGGAGAAATACCGAAAGGCGTGGGATCGAAGCCCAAAGGCTCGTCGAGATAGCCGCCGGCAAATGTATAGGCGAAGCCCGGTGTCGGGTCGCCGGGGCGCAGGAAACGCTCGACGCTCCAGCGGCCCACAGGCGCACGAGCGACAGAATTACCCTCATTGACGAGAAGCGCCCAGAAATCGGCAAGGTTCGCGGCGCCGGGCAGGCGGCACGCCGCGCCGATCACTGCGATTTCCGGCATTTTGACGTTCGACTTCACGCGCCTACCTCGTTCCGAAATTCCACTACGCAATTCACCTCAAAGGCGGTCGCGCAAATACCCTAGAATTGATTGATATGAATTGCACATGAAAACAGCCGGATAGGGGGCCGGAAAACCTGTGCGATCCAAAGTTTGGGCGCCTCTCGGTGCACCCGGTCTTCGCCTTTTCATCCTGCCGGACGAAGCCGGCGTGATTTCACTCTCGAATTCCTAATGGCCGCTGCTCCGACGGTCCCACTTTCTGAAATCATCAGTGGAACTTGAAGGTATGATTTTTTACCTGATCAATGATCGTGTCTAATTCAAAAGCCGGAATGATTTGTCAACCTCAGGCGGTACCATCCCCCCATTCTTCCTTGGATTGCAGGGGCGAGAAGTTTCCTTGTCTGGAGATGCCCCGGCACTGTCTCGACATAGAGGCTGGCTCTGTCGGCATCTCTTGTCATTTGTCTTGCCGTTCGTTTCGTCCTGATTTTCTTCTGCCTTCCGATGCCCTTGCAAAGCACGGTGTTCCGCGCCATCGAAGGGGGGAGAGGGGATGAAAGGTGCGAGACGCGCGGCCCGAAATGCGGAGACGAAAACGGCCACTGCGCCCGATGGCGCTCGCCATGGTCGCCCTGCTGATCGCGCTCCTCGCCTTTCTGGTTTTCCGCGCGATGGAGATCGACTGGCTTCCGCGCCATGACAGGGCGGCGCCGGAAATCATCGGGCAGCAGCGGGTGGTCACGCGCGAACATCAACTCTATCGTGCTGTGTTCCTGGGCGAAACATTGGGCTATCGGCAGGGTTTCCGTCGTCGTTTTGTCCTTGCCCCGCCTTATCTACCGCTGGATGTGCGCGTCATCACCTCCGGCGATGTGCGGATCCAGATCGCGGATGTCGAGGCGCCAAGCCTTTCGGCCGTCTGTCCGAACGAGGATGGTTCCCTTGCCGCCTGCGGGCTGGAAGCGCGCGCCGCCGGCTATCAGGTCTACAGGCTGGAAACGCTTGTGTGCGAGAGCGCGGCCTTCGCGGAACAAAGCGCGCAGCCCCTGCTCTCAACCTGCACTTTCAGGGGGCGCGATCTTGCGGTCGAGCTGGTGCGTGCCGGCGTGGCGCGCCCGAGCGGGCTAGCCAGTAAGGCGATGCGCGAGGCCGAGGAGGACGCGCGCGCGGCAAAGCGCGGCCTCTGGGCGCAGAACTGGCGCATTCGCCAATAGGCAGGCGTTCAGCCGCGCTGGAAATCGTCCTGGATGCGGATGATGTCGTCTTCGCCGAAATAGGTTCCGGTCTGGACCTCGACAATCTCGATATTCTCCGCGCCGGGATTTTCCAACCTATGGACGGCGCCGAGCGGGATATAAGTCGACTGGTTCGCGTTCAGGTCGGTGATCGTGTCATCGATCGTCACGCGCGCGGTACCTTTCACCACGACCCAATGCTCGGCGCGATAGGCATGCTTTTGCAACGACAGCCGCTTGCCCGGATAGACGACGATGCGCTTGGCCTGAAAATGCGGCATCAGCTCCAGCGTTTCATACCATCCCCATGGGCGATGGACGCGCAAATGATTGACCGCTTCCTGGCGGCCCGCTTTACGCAATGTCTCAACGATGCCCTTCACCTCGCCGGCGCGCGCCTTGTCCGCAACGAGGATTGCGTCGCGGTTGGCGACAACGACGAGATCCTCAACGCCAAGCATTGCGACCAATTGGCGCTCGCTCGATACGTAATTGCTGCGGCTGTCAACGAAGATCGCTTCGCCCTCGGCGCGGTTGTTCTCGGAATCGCGCTCCGAGATCGCCCATAGGGCTTCCCAGCCGCCGATATCCGACCAGCCGAAATTCCCGGTGACGACAGCGGCGTGGCGGGTTTTCTCCATCACGGCGAAATCGAAAGAGATCTTGCGCGCCTGTGTGAAGCGGTCCTCATCGAGAACCGGGGCGCCGAGATCAGGGGTTGCGCTGTCGATCGCGGCTTTTACGGCCTGAACCGATTCGGCGTCCGCTGCTTCATATTCGGCGATCACTGTGGCGGGGCGGAAAAGGAAATTTCCGGAATTCCAAAGATATCCGGCCGCGATATAGCTTTGGGCGCGGGCCTCGTCGGGTTTCTCGACGAAACGTTCGACGCGCCTCGCTGCTTCATCCAAGGGGGCGCCGACCGCGATATAGCCGTATCCTGTTGCCGGATGGCTCGGGACGATGCCGAAGGTGACGATTTCACCTGCCAGCGCGGCTTGCGCACCGCTTTTCGCCGCGTGACGAAAGCCCGCCGGATCGAGCACGACATGGTCCGCCGCGAGCACCAGCGCGAGCGCATCGGGATCGCTTCTGGCAATGGACAAGGCCGCAGCAAGGATGGCTGGGCCGGAATCGCGCGCGACGGGTTCGAGAAGGAATTCGCCCTCGGCGCCGATTTCGCTCAATTGCCGCTCCGCCATGAAGCGCAACGCCTTGTTGGTGACAATGAGCGGCTTTCCGAAAGCCGGATCGCCCGCAAAGCGCAGGATCGTTTCCTGGAATGTCGAGCGTGATCCGAGCAGCGGCGCGAATTGCTTGGGATAGGCCTCACGCGAGGCCGGCCAGAGCCGAGTTCCTGATCCTCCGCACATGATGACGGGGCGAATGAGCGGCGGCTTGAAAGACATCTGGATTGATCGCCCTGACCTGTGGGTTTCTGCAATATCCATGGGGCTCGGGAGTTGAGATTTCATGACTGCCTCGCCGTTTCTCCCGCATCTGTTACGGCGGCGGGGCAGAAACATGGCAAAATCCATGCTCACCCAAAGAGAAATCCCCGCCTCATCCACAGGGGTTAGTTTTTTGCCATATGGCAGGCGGAGCGCCTTTCAGTCCTGCCTACCTTGCGCAGCGGGCGGAGACAGTTATGGCCACAACTCCCAATACCGGATTTTCCTACCTTGCAGCCGGGCAGGCGCAAAAGCACGTGACGGTGAACGAGACCCTGCGCATGCTCGATGCGTTGCTTCAGCTTTCCGTCGTCACGCGGGGTGTATCCGCGCCGCCGCCTGCTCCCGCCGAGGGGGCGCGTTACATTGTCGGCGCGGCCGCGTCGGGCGCATGGGCAGGGCAGGAAGGGCGTGTCGCGGCTTTCCAGGATGGCGGATGGGTGATCTATGCGCCGCGCGAGGGGTGGCTCGCCTGGATCGCCGACGAGGACCGGCTTCTCGCTTTCGATGGCGCGGGCTGGGTTGCGGCTTTCGGGGCGATGCAAAATCTCGCAATGGTCGGAATCAATGCGAGCGCGGACAGCACCAACAAACTTGCCGTGTCCGCGGCAGCGAGCCTCTTCAATCACAATGGCGCCGGACACCAGCTCAAGCTGAACAAGGCGGCGTCGGCGCAGAGCGCGACAATCCTCTACCAGAACGGGTTCTCGGGGCGCGCCGAAATGGGGCTTGCGGGCGAGGATGTGTTCTCGTTCAAGGTCTCTGCCGATGGCGCGAGCTGGACTACCGCCTTGCGCCTTGGGGCAGATGGCAAGGTGGGCGTGGCCGGGGTCACGGCGCCGAGCACGGCCTTGCATGTCAACGGCGCTGTCCGGGTTGCAACCTATACTGTCGCGGGCGTTCCCTCGGCATCGGCGAACGGCGCGGGCGCTCTCATCCATGTCAGCAACGAAACGGGTGGTGCGGTGCTCGCCTTCTCCGACGGGACAGCCTGGCGCCGGGTAACGGACCGGGCGATCATCGCCTGAAAGGGGCCGGGAAAAGCGTGAAATCCGCCGGGCTTGATGCGGCGCAAGCCCGGCGTGAAAGTTCAAACGCCGCTTGACCTTTGCCGGCTGACGCGGGAAGAAGCGCGATATTACTGCGGTTTACTTCAGAACACGGGTATTCCGGCATGGCCTTACGCCTCTACACCCCCGCCCCGGTCATCGAGGAGCAAGGCGAGGATTTTTTCGTCGCGCCTCATCCCCGGCCCTTGAGCGCTCCCCCCGGTATCCTCGGTATGATCCTCGGCTCCCGCCATTCGCTGATCGGGGGCTGGATGGATGAGAGCTACGAATCCGGTCTCACGACCTTCAAGGTGCTCACGCGCGAGGTTGTGCTGGTCAACACGCCCGAGCACATCAAATACGTGATGGTGACGCGTCACCAGAATTTCGAACGAAAGAGCCCGCAGATGCGCCGCGCCCTCGAGGTGCTGCTGGGCGATGGGCTCTTCATCTCGGAAGGCGAGACCTGGAAAAGCCGCCGGCCGCTGGTCGCGGATATCGTGCACAAGAACCGGGTCCCCGCTTTCGGGCGGACCATGAAGGATGTCACGGTCGCGTTCGCGCAAGGCTGGGAAAACTACCGCGCGGACGAGGAATTCGAGCTGACCTCCGCCATGGCGGAACTGACGGCGGAAATCATCTCCCGGACGATTTTCGGCCATGATCTCGGCACCGAGGCCGCCCGGCAGGTCATCGACGGATTTGCAACCTATCAGAAATCGGTCGACAATTTTAATCTCGGCTATTGGCTCGGCTCGGACGAAGGCTGGCCGATCCTCCACGGGCCTGTGAAGAAGCGCGCCGTCGCGATGGTCCATGGCGTGGTCGAGGGGGTCATCAACGCCCATCTGGCGGGCGCGGGCGAAGAGGGGTCGATGATCGATCTTCTCGTCAAGCGCCGCCAGAAAAGCCCCGAACTCGGGCTCGATGTCACGGCCCTGCGCAACGAGGCCGCGACGCTTTTCATGGCGGGGCACGAAACCACGGCCACCACCCTGACCTGGGCCTTCTATCTCCTCGCGCGGGCGCCGTGGATCGAAAAGGCGATGCTCGAGGAGATCGCACAAATCTGTGGCGACCGCGACCCAACGATCGACGATGTCGAACAGCTCGAATTATGCCGCGCCGTGATCCAGGAGACGCTGCGGCTCTATCCGCCGGTGCCGCTGTTGCCCCGGCAGGCCCGCGAGGCGGACAAGGTTGGCGACTTCGAGGTGAAGAAGGGGGGCATGGTCATGATCGCGCCCTGGCTCATCCAGCGCGCCCGCGACCTTTGGGATGACCCTAATCATTTCAAGCCGCAGCGTTTCATGAACGGCGCGCGCATCAATACCTTCGCCTATATTCCGTTCGCGGTGGGCCCGCGTGTCTGTGCCGGGCTCAATTTCGGCCTTTCCGAAGCGATCCTGTGCCTTGCCATTCTGGTGCGCCGCTTCAAGGTGAAGGTTCGCCCCGGTTACCGTGCCGAACCAGTCTGCCGCCTTACCCTGCGCGCGCTGGATGGCGTGCCTGTCACGGTCTCTCGGCGTGCCGAAAGTGCCGCCACGCCATGAGCGGGACGCCTGTGGATTGGCACGAGCGCGTGCAAGGCGTGTTGTTTCGGCTGGTGGGACGCCTCCCGATCGATTGGGCGTCCCAGCTCGGGCAAATCCTGACCAGACGCAACGTGTGCAGGAATCGGCCCGAGATCATCGAAAACGCCCGCCAGAATCTCCGCTTCCACTTCCCGGAGGCGAGTGCCGAGGCGATCGAGGCCAAGGTCGAGGAGTTCCTCGATGGAGTCGGCCGGGTCATGGGGGAGTTCACCGTGATGAACCGCCTGATGCCGGAAGGACGGCTGGAGGCGACCGGGCTCGAAGCGTTCAAGGCCGTTGCTCAGACAAGGCCGATCCTTGCGCTCGGCCTTCATACCGGCAACTGGGAAACTTTCGGCCCGATGTTCCAGCATGCCGGTATCCCGTTGACGTCTTTTTACGCGCCGCCCGAGAATGCTTTCGAGCGGCGGATCGCCGAGGAGACGCGGGCGCGTTTCGGGGTGGCGTTACTCAGCCCCGATGCCGCCGGCACGCGTCAGGCGATGCGCCTGCTCAAGCGTAACCAGGTCGTCATGATCTTTCCCGATGAGGCAAGGGGCGGCGTTCAGATGGGTCCGCTTTTCGGGCGCCCGCCGCATCCCTATGGTAACCTCGCCATCGCTGTGCGACTCGCGCGCCATACCGGCGCGGCTTTCGTGATTTGTCATAGTCGCCGTCTGAAAGGATGTCGGTTCACGCTCGATTTTGGCACGCCGTTTGACTTGCCAGAACAGGGGCAATCCGATGTGCTGGCGGATGTCGCGTTTCTCAACAGCAAAATCGAACCGATTGTGCGGGATAATCTGCCGCGCTGGTATTTTCTGGATGACAGGCTCGACCCAGTCTCTTCCCGTGGCGGTTGAAGTCTGATCGGTTATCGCGCGGTTAACGCTGTTGCGAAATTGCAGCAGAAACGGAGCGAAAAGAAAGGGATCATTTCTTTTATCATGCGGTACGTGTAGGAAGTCCTGCAAGCTTCCGGGCGAGTCTTTGGATTGGTTGGAATGTCGTCTCGATTGTTTTTTGTCTTTCCTTGCCTTGCCGCGACAGCCTTTGCTCTGGCCGCGTGCTCGTCGATGCCTTCCGCCGGGCCTACCGCTGCGGAAGTCGCGAATCAGGCGCAAGACGGCCCGAATGTCCGCTATATCCTCAAGCCGCTCGACGAGAATGTGGTCTCGATCCTCTCGGCCAGCCGTCCGTTTTCCTTCCTGAGTGGATTCGGCGATCGCCGGCCGCCGCCCACGCAGCATATCGGCATCGGCGACACCGTGATCGTGACAATCTGGGAAGCAGCGGCGGGCGGGCTTTTCTCGTCTCCCGCTTTTGACCGTAATTCCACCGGCGCCCGCTCCGCCGTGATTCCCGAGCAGGTTGTCGCGAAGGACGGGTCGATCACCGTTCCCTATGCTGGCCGTATCCAGGTGACGGGGCTCACAACGCCCGAGGTCGAGCGCCGGATCGTCGAGAAACTCACCGGCAAGGCGATCGAGCCGCAGGTGCTGGTGACCGTGCCGCGCGGGCTTTCGAATTCCGTGACCCTGCTGGGCGAGGTCACGAATGGCGCGCGCATTCCGCTCACCGCGAGCGGGGAGCGTGTGCTCGACATCATCGCGAGCGCGGGCGGGATTCGTGCGCCGGTCCATGAGACCTTCGTGACGCTGAACCGGGGCGGGCGCAGTGTTTCCGTACCGATGCAGCGCCTGATTTCGACGCCGAGCGAGAATGTTTATGCGCATCCGCGCGATCTCATCACGGTCGTGCGCGAACCGCAGACCTTCACGGCCTTCGGCGCCGCCGGCCGCAACGCGGTCGTGCCGTTCGACGCCGTCGGCATCACGCTGGAGCAGGCGATCGCCAAGGCCGGCGGCCTGCTTGATTACCGCTCCGATCCTCATGGCGTCTTCCTGCTGCGCTACGAGAGCGCCGAGACGGCGCGTCAGCTCGATCCGACTTTCGCGGCGGCCGCGCGCGATACCCGCGTGCCGGTGATCTACCAGATCAACATGCGTGATCCGCGTTCCTATTTCCTTGCGCAGAACATCCGCATCCACAACCGCGACATGATCTACGTCGCGAATTCCGAAGTGAACGAGTTCCAGAAGGTCCTGCATTTGATGATCATGGCGAGCCAGCCGATCATCGGTGGCGCCCAGGCGGCGTCGCATATCCGGGGCCTCTGATCCTTTCCAGCGCCAGCGGGGCGGCAATGTCGCCCCGCCTGTGCGAAGCCTGCTGGCTTTTCGCCGCATTCCTCTTTATGTCCCGGTTGCGGACCAAGAATGCCCGCCGGAAAGAACGATATGACGAAAACTGCGCTGATCACCGGCATTACCGGACAGGACGGGGCGTATCTCGCCGAATTGCTGCTGGCGAAGGGCTACGTGGTTCATGGGGTCAAGCGGCGCTCCTCCTCGTTCAATACCCAGCGCATCGACCATCTCTATCAGGATCCGCACGAGCGCGATGTGCGCCTGACGCTGCATTACGGCGACATGACCGATGCCACCAATCTCATCCGCATCGTGCAGGAGACGCGGCCGGACGAAATCTACAATCTCGCGGCGCAAAGCCATGTGCAGGTGAGTTTCGAAACCGCGGAATACACCGCCAATGCCGATGCGATCGGCACGTTGCGCCTGCTGGAAGCGATCCGCATCCTGAAGCTCGAGGGCAGGACACGTTTTTATCAAGCCTCCACCTCCGAGCTTTACGGCAAGGTGCAGGAAGTTCCGCAGAGCGAGAAAACACCCTTCTATCCACGCTCTCCTTACGCTGCCGCCAAGCTCTACGCCTACTGGATCACGGTGAATTACCGCGAGGCTTATGGACTGCACGCCTCGAACGGCATTCTCTTCAATCATGAGAGCCCGTTGCGCGGGGAGACCTTCGTCACCCGCAAGATCACGAGGGCGGTCGCGGCGATCCATCACGGCCTGCAGGACAGGTTGTGGCTCGGCAATCTCGACGCCAAGCGCGACTGGGGCCACGCGAAGGATTATGTCGAGGGCATGTGGCGTATTCTCCAGCAGCCGGAGGGTGATGATTACGTGCTCGCGACCGGCGAGACGCATTCCGTGCGCGCATTCGTGGAGCGTGCCTTCGCGGTTGTCGGCATGTCTATCGGCTGGAAGGGTGAAGGCGCCGAGGAGCGCGGCTTCGATCTGGAAACCGGCCGCGAGGTGGTGGCCGTCGATCCGCGTTACTTCCGGCCCACGGAGGTGGATCTCCTGATCGGTGATCCACGCAAGGCGCGTGAGAAGCTGGGCTGGGTGCATTCGACGCCGTTTGAAACGCTCGTGCGCGAAATGGTCGAGGCGGATCTCGTCGCGGTGAAATCCGAGCGGGAACGCCTCGAGCGGCATGGGTAACGCCGTGGCAAGCAAGCTTTTCGATCTCGCGGGCAAGAAGATCTTTGTCGCAGGCGATCGCGGCATGGTAGGCGGCGCGATCACGCGCGCCCTGGCCGCGCGCGGCATCACGGCGATGGTGGCATCGCGGGCGGAGCTTGACCTTGAACGCCAGGAGCAGGTCGAGGCGTGGTTTTCCGCGCATCGCCCGCAGGTCGTTTTCCTTGCTGCCGCGCATGTCGGCGGGATTCACGCGAACAACATCTTTCCGCGCGACTTTCTCTACAAAAACCTCATGATCGAGGCGAATGTCATCGATGCCGCGCATCGGGCGGGGGTCGAGAAACTGCTCTTTCTCGGCTCGTCCTGCATCTATCCGAAATTCGCTGACCAGCCGATCCGGGAGGAGGCGCTGCTTGAGGGCGCGCTCGAGCCCACCAACGAATGGTATGCGATCGCCAAGATCGCGGGCATCAAGCTCGCGCAGAGTTATCGTCGGCAGTTCAACGCCGATTTCATCTCGCTCATGCCGACCAACCTTTATGGCCGCGGCGACAATTACCACCCCGAGCACAGCCATGTGATCGCGGCTCTGATGCGGCGTTTCCACGAGGCGAAGCTCGTGCAGGCGCAGGAAGTCGTGGTCTGGGGCACGGGAACGCCCCGGCGCGAGTTCCTCTTCGTCGAGGATCTCGCGGAGGCTGCGCTGCATGTGATCGAGCATTATTCGGATGCGCTGCATCTCAATTGCGGTACCGGCGAGGATATCAGCATCGGTGAATTGGCCGCGCTGGTCGCGCAGGTAGTCGGCTACAAGGGCAAGCTTGCTTTTGACACGACCAAGCCGGACGGGACTCCGCGCAAGCTGCTTGATGTATCGCGGCTCCACGCCCTCGGCTGGCGGGCGAAAACACCGTTGCGTGAGGGGCTTTCTGCCGCTTACGCCGATTTTCTCGCTGGAGGTGGGCGTAACCGGTGAAGGAGCTGCCCTGCTCACTTGACGGCGCCGCCACCGTGATGCGAATCATAAGCAGATTTATACGAATCTGTTGATCTAGCTTTTCAGCAGCAATCCGGAACGGGTGCGCTTTTCGATGCAATTGGGGCAGAATTCTCCCATCAAACGGACCGTCGCGCGCATGCGCCCGGCCTTGGTCGGTATTGGCATTTTTTCCGCCGTCATCAATCTCCTGGGGCTGACCGGCTCCATCTACATGCTCCAGATCTATGATCGGGTTCTGGCAAGCCGCTCCGTCGAGACGCTGGTGGCGATCTCCCTTTTGGCTCTGGGTCTTTTCGCGCTCCAGGGTTTCATCGAGATCATGCGCGCGCAGGTGCTCTCACGTCTCGGTGCCTGGCTCGAGCGCGCGCTGCTCGAGCCGGTCCACGCGCTGCTGCTGCGCTTGCCACTGATTGGAAGAAGCCCGGTCGAGGTGATGCAGCCGCTGCGGGACATGGAGGCGCTGCGCAGCTTCATGGGCTCGCAGGCACCTGTTGCCCTGCTCGATCTGCCATGGATGCCGCTTTATCTGCTGCTGATCTTTGCGCTTCACCCCTGGCTCGGCGGTCTTGTCCTCGCCGGCATGGTCGTGTTGACTGGGCTCGCGATCCTCTCCGAATTCCGCTTGAAGGAGCCCATCCGCCTCGCCAACATGGCCAATGCCCGCCGCCAGCAGGTTGCGGAATCGACGAGGATGAACGTGGAAGTCCTGCGCGCCATGGGCTTTCAGAACAGGGCCGCCGCACGCTTTTTCGAGGTGTCGCGGCAAGCGCAGGAAGCCGGCCAGCACGCCGCCGATGCCTCGGCCACGATCGGTGGCATCTCGCGGATGATTCGCGTCATGCTGCAATCTGCGACGCTTGGGCTTGGTGCCTTTCTCGTATTGCGGAACGAGATGAGCGCCGGCGCGATCATCGCCTGCTCCATTCTATCCGGACGCGCGCTTGCGCCGGTCGAGCAGGTTGTCGCACATTGGAAACTGCTCGTGGCGGCACGTCAGGCCAAAAGGCGGCTTGACGAATTGGTGCGCCTGCTGGGCGACGCGCCCGCGCGGATCGACCTGCCGGAGGCGACCCAGAGCTTCTCCGTGGAGGGGGTGGCGGTGGCCGCGCCGGGCGGGCGGATTCCGCTGATGCGCAATGCGACATTCCGTCTTAAGGCCGGGGACGGGCTTGCGGTCATCGGGCCGAGCGGTTCAGGCAAATCCGTACTCGTGCGTGCAATCGCCGGGGCGTGGCCGCCGCTCGCCGGCCATGTGCGCATCGATGGTGCTTCGCTTGATCAATGGCCGCTTGAGCGCGTCGGCGCTCTGATCGGCTATCTGCCGCAGGATGTGGAGCTGTTCGAAGGGACGATCGCGGAGAACATCGCCCGTCTCGACCCTAAGGCGGATGATATTGCGATCGTGGCGGCGGCACGTGCCGCCAACGTCCACGACATGATCCTGCGCATGCCCGACGGATACGCGACCATGCTTGGCGAAGGCGGGCATAACCTGTCCGTCGGCCAACGCCAGCGCATCGGGCTTGCGCGGGCGCTTTATGGCGATCCCTTCATCGTCATTCTCGATGAGCCCAACGCGCATCTCGATCAGGACGGCGACCGCGCCTTGTTGGCGGCCGTGGGCAGCATCCGCGCGCGTGGCGGGATCGTGATCATCGTCTCGCACCGGCGCGATATTCTCGAAGGCATCAATTACGCGGCTTTCGTCAAGGATGGCGAACTCAAGGCGTTTGGTCCGCGCGACGAGGTGTTCAAGGCCTTGCTGGCGGCGCAGCAGCAGGGAGGCGTGCCCTCGCCCCCGCCGCGCAAGACCGGTTCGGTCGCTCCTTTCCCTGGCCCCCTGAGCAGCGGCGGCGTGGTTTCGGCCATGATGCCGCAGCGGCGCGGTGCTGCGGGGCCGAACGCGCAGCCCGCTGAATCAGAAGGAGGGGGGGCGTGAGCGGTTCGCACGAGCTTGATAATCCCGCCCTTCCGCCGCTTCCGGCGTGGCGGGGCCGGGTGATCGCGGGGATTGGCGTCGGGGTTTCCGGCTTTCTCGGTTTTGTGGCCTGGCTTTTTTTCGCTCAACTATCCGGCGCGGTGGTCGCCGGCGGGCAGGTTGTGGTCGAGAGCGAGGTCAAGAAGGTCCAGCACCAGAATGGCGGTACGCTGGAAGCCATCCTTGTCCAGAATGGCAGCCGCGTGAAGGCGGGAGAGATCGTTGCCCGGCTTGATGGAACCCTCGCACGGGCCAGCCTCGGGCAGGTGCAGTCCCAGCTGGTTCAGCTCACTGGCCGGCAGGCCCGCCTCGAGGCGGAGCGCGACGGCCGGGCGATGCTGAAACTTCCGCCCGATTACCTTGAATCGGGGCAGGAAGCGAAGGATGTCGCGGCGGGTGAACAGCGCCTGCACGATGAAAGCCGGCAGGTGCGCCAATCCATGATGGATCAGCTCAAGGAACGCGCCGGGCAGTTCGAGGCGGAAATCGCCGGACTTGTTGCGCAGCAGCAATCGAACCGTCGGCAGGCAGAGCTGATCGTCGGCGAGCTGAAGGGCGTGCAGGACCTGTACGACAAGAACCTTGTTCCGGTGACGCGGCTCAACGCGCTCCAGCGCGATGCCGCGCGGCTCGACGGCGAGAATGGCGCGCTGGGTGCGGCGATCGCCAAGGCGCGCGGGCAGATTGCCGAACTCAATCTCCAGCTTCTCTCCATCGAGCCGAAAGCAAGAGCCGAGGCGGTGAAGGAATTGCGTGAGGTCGAGGCGCAGATTGCCCAGCTCTCGGAGAAGAAGGTGGCGGCGCTCGATACGCTGGCGCGGATCGATATCCGCGCGCCGCAGGCCGGGCTGGTTCACGAGCTGAAGGTGCATACGGTGGGTGGTGTCGTCGGCTCCGGCGAGACCTTGATGCTGATCGTCCCCGAGGGTGAGAGGCTTGCGGTCGATATCCGCATCAATCCCACGGATATCGATCAGCTTTATCTCGGGCAGAAAACCATGCTCCGCTTTGTCGCGCTCAATCAGCGCACGACGCCGGAGCTGGTTGCCTCCCTGTCCCGCATCGGGGCCGATGCGGTGCGTGAGCCGCATAACGGGCTCACCTATTTCGTGGCACGGGTCAGCGTCCATGAAAACGAGTTGAAGAAACTCAACGGTGCGGCATTGGTGCCGGGCATGCCGGTCGAAGCCTTTGTCGAGACGGGTGCCCGCTCGGCTTTCAGCTATTTCGCCAAGCCCCTCACGGATGCCTATGAGCGCGCCTATCGTGAAAACTGAGCGTCAGCCGGCGTAATCGTGCCGGCGGCCGGTGCGGTCGCTGATCACGAGGCGGCCGGGCGCGCTCTCCTCGATGTTCTGCGCGCCGATCTCGACCTTTCCATGCCCGCCCGGAAGATCGAGAATATAGGCGGGGATGGCGTGCCCCGGCAGCGTGCCGCGCAGGGCGGCGTGGATCGCCTGTCCGTCACGGACGGAAAGGCGGAAATGCGCGGTTCCCGGCGCGAGATCCGGGTGATGGAGATAGAGCGGTACGATGCGGTTCGCGCTCATTTCAAGGAAAAGCGCGCGCAGGGTTTGTGCATCCGCATTGACCCCCCTGAGCAGCACGCTCTGCCCCAGCAGCACGATGCCATGATCGGCGAGGCGTGCGAGCGCTTCCTTCGCCTCGCTCGAAAATTCCCGCGCGTGATTGGCATGTATCGCGATGTAATTCGCCTTGCCGGGAAAGCGCAGCGCGCGCGCAAGCTCCGGCGTGATGCGCTCGGGCGCGACGATGGGCACGCGCGAATGCCAGCGCACGGCGCGGATATGGGGAATGGCCGCCAGTCGATCGCCCAAGGCGCGGATCCGGCGTGCCGAGAGCATCAGCGGGTCGCCGCCCGTGAAGATCACCTCGAAGATTTCGGGATGCGCGGCGATATAGGCGAAAGCGGCGTCAAGTTCGGCTTCGGTTAGGTTACCGTCGCCCGCGGGGCCGACCATCTCGCGGCGAAAGCAGAAGCGGCAATAGACCGGGCAGGTATGCGTCAGCTTGATCAGCACCCGGTCGGGATAACGATGCACGAGCCCCTTGAGCGGCGAATGCGGATGATCGCCGATCGGATCGGGGCTTTCCTCGGGGCGTGTATCGAGTTCCGCCGGGGAGGGGAGGAACTGGCGGGCGATGGGATCATCGGGATGTTCGATCCGCGCCGCGATGGTTGGCGTGATCGCGACGGCGTAGCGCGCGGCCACCGCTTCGCGCGCGGATGCGTCTTCCGGCGTAATCAGTCCCGCCTCGACGAGGTCCGCGACGCGGGTGAGGGGGCGGGCGCGGGTCATTTCAGGGGCTCCCCGAATGGCCCGGGCGTGAAGATCACATCCTCCACTCTTTCCGCGCCGGTGGCGAGCATGGCGAGGCGGTCGAAGCCCAGCGCGATGCCGGAGGCGGGCGGCATGTAGGCGAGCGCGTTCAGGAAGTCCTCGTCGAGCGGGTAGCTTTCGCCATAGAGGCGCTGCTTCTCGGCCATATCCGCCTCGAACCGGCGGCGCTGTTCGGCGGGGTCCGTCAATTCACCGAAGGCATTGGCGAGTTCAACGCCGCAGACATAAAGCTCGAAGCGCTCTGCGACGCGCGGATCATCCGGGCAGGGGCGGGCGAGCGCAGCCTCGGATACGGGGTAACGGTCGAGGATTGTGGGGCGCCCGATGCCGAGGTTGGGTTCGATCTTCTCGCAGAGGATGCGGGAATAGATGTCAGTCCAGCTATCGTCGGGCGCAGTGCGGACTCCGGTGCGGCTGGCCGCCTCATGGAAGGAGCGAGCGAGAAAATCGCCATCCGGGCCGGTTTCTAACGACGCGGCATCCCACCGAATGATCTCAAGCGCGAGATCGATCCCCGCATAACGCTCGAACGCTTCGTTGAGCGAAAGCCGCTCCGGCTCGGCGAAGGGATCGCATTCGCACCCGCGAAAGGTGAAAGTGCCGCGCCCGCCGACATCCGCCGCCAGCCTCAGGATGTCGGCGCAATCCGCCATCAGTGCGGTGTAGTCTTCGCCCGCGCGGTACCATTCGAGCATGGAGAATTCGCCGGCATGAAGGGGCGAGGATTCGCGGGCGCGGAAGACGGGCGCGAATTGATAGATCCGCTTCTCGCCCGCCGCGAGCAGCTTCTTCATCGCGAATTCGGGCGAGGTGTGAAGATAGGCGTGCATCTGCTTTTCGCCGAATGCCGTCCATTCGGTGGAGAAGGCGTGCAGATGTGTCTCGTTGCCGGGGGAGACCTGCACGATGCCGGTCTCGACCTCGAGGAAATCGCGCGTGTCGAACCATGTCCGCAGGGCCGATTTCAGCCTCGCGCGCCTGACGAGCGCATCCCGTCGCGCGGCGTGGCACGCGGGTGCCCAGAAGGGCAGGGAGGAGGGGGGCGTTTCGACCAATCTCTTTCCTCTTTAACGCTTTTCCCCGCCAAAGATGCTTCTAGGCTTGGCCTTTTCGCCTTTAGCGGTTATGGGAGCGCCTCGAATTTCATTTCATCGCGCCGCTGTAAAGCGGAAAACCGGGGATCAACGTGGTCAAGGTCATCGCCTCTTCCATCCGCAAGGGCAACGTCATCGAGCTGGAAGACAAGCTCTACTCGGTCATTTCCGCCGAAAGCTTCTTCCCGGGCAAGGGCACGCCGACCACCCAGATCGATTGCCGCCGCCTTTCCGACGGGGTGAAAACCACCGTCCGCTACCGCACGACGGAGCAGGTGGAGAAAGCCTTCGTCGAGGACAAGGACTACACCTATCTCTATGGCGACGATGACGGTTTTACCTTCATGGACCAGGAGAATTTCGAGCAGGTGATCGTGCCGAAGGATACGATGGGCGATCAGGCCGTCTATCTCCAGGAGAACATGGTCATCCGTCTCGGCCTCTATAACGGCGTGCCGGTGACGATCGTGCTGCCGCAGCGCGTGACGCTCGAGATCGTCGAGACGGAGCCGGTGACCAAGGGACAGACCGCTTCCTCGTCCTACAAGCCGGCGATCCTGTCCAACGGCGTGCGCACCCTCATTCCGCCGCATGTCACGGCCGGTGTGCGCGTGATCATCAACACGGAAGACGGTTCCTACGTCGAACGCGCGAAGGATTGAGGTTTTCGCCAGCATCTGTTCATGGCCGCCTGTGGGCGGCCTTTCTTTTTGTGCCCTTCAATCTCTCCCGATCCGACAAGCGCTTGAATCTCCGGCAAAATTGAAGCAAGAGCCAGTCAACATAACTATTAAATTCGGGCGGAGATTGCCTTGGACAATCCAATTCTGGTGGAAGTCACGCGCGGCGGCATCGTCGAGTCGCGTCATCGTGGGGCGCTTGCTGTCGTAGACAGCGAGGGCAGCCTCGTTTTCAGCATCGGCGAGATCGACACGCCGATTTTCCCGCGCTCGGCGGTGAAGGCGCTTCAGGCGCTTCCGCTTGTCGAAAGCGGGATCGCGGACAAGCTGAAGCTTTCCGACGCGGAGCTGGCGCTGGCCTGCTCCTCGCATTCCGGCGAGGAGGATCATGTCGCGGCGGCAACTTCAGCGCTGGCCAAGGCCGGGCGCGATGTCACATGCCTCGAATGCGGCGCGCATTGGCCGATTTTCGACAAGGCGGCAAGGAGCCTCGCGGCTTCGGGCGGTACGCCCTCGGCTCTGCACAACAATTGCTCGGGCAAGCATGCCGGCTTCGTCTGCCTCGCGATTGGCATGGGCGAGGATCCGAAAGGATATATCGGTCACGATCACAAGGTGATGCGCAAGGTGAGCGCCGCGCTTTCCGAGACGACGGGCTTTGATCTCTCGCGCGCGGCCAGGGGGATCGACGGGTGCTCGATCCCGACCTATGCGATCCCGCTTCGCCATCTCGCGCATGGCTTCGCCAAATTCGGCTCGGGCCGACATCTCGGTGGAGATCGTGCGCAGGCGGCTGCGAAACTGCGCGCGGCGGTCGCGGCGAATCCGCGCATGATCGGTGGCACGGAGCGCTTCGACACGGTCATGACCGAGGTCTTCAAGAGCCGCGTCTTCATGAAAGGGGGAGCCGAGGGGGTGCATTGCGCCGCCTTGCCGGAACTTGGCTTCGGCATCGCGGTCAAGATGGATGACGGCGCAGGCCGCGCTGCGGACACGGTGATGGCGGCGGCGATCAACCGCTACCTCCCTTTCATGCCGGCGGAGAAGGAGGCGGTCTGGCCGCGGCTCGACTGGCCGATGGCAAACTGGAACGGGTTCGAGGTCGGGCACCTGCGCGCGACGGAGACCCTGCTTGCGGGAACGCCCGGCAGGGCTTGACCGGATAAAGCGATGAGTGACGCCAAGCGCACGCTGCTCTTTCTGCATGGCCCGTCCTCGCCGTTCTGGCGGGAGCTGGGCTTTGCCTGCGAGGCGGCGGGGCACCGGGTGCTGAAGGTCAACCTGTCCTTCGGCGAGACGGTTTACTGGCGTCGACGCGGCGCGATCTATTATCGCGGCCGGCTCTCGCGCTGGCGGGATTTTCTCGAAAAGCTCGTCATCCGCGAGGGGATTACCGATATCCTCTATTACGCTGATCGCTTTGCCTATCACGTCATTGCCGCCGAGGTCGCGCGGGCGCATGGAATTCAGGCGGTAGCGCTTGAAAACGGCTATCTCCGGCCGGATTGGTTGACGCTCGAGCGCGCTGGCATGGGCGCTTTCTCGCATTTTCCGGATGAGCCGGCCAAGATCCGCGCCATTGCGGCGGCAACGCCCGAGCCGGATCTCACGGTGCGTTACCAACACGGCTTCTGGACCGAGATGGTCCATGAGGCGACCTATCATCTGTTCGCGCATTTCTGGCGGATATTCCATCCGTTTTTCCGCTCGGGCCTCGTGCATGATCCGCTTCTTGAAATCCTGATCGGCATCCCGCCGCTGTTCCGTCAGAAAAAAGAAGAAGCGCGCGCGGTGGCTCTCGTTGAAGAGCTGGTCGCGGGGACGATGCCGTACCATGTCGTCGCCCTGCAATTGCAGGGCGATTACCAGATCCGCGACAATTCCCCCTTCACGAATTTCGACGAGATGCTCCGGCAGGTCATCGGCTCCTATGCGCACCATGCTGGACCGCAGGGGAGGCTCGTCTTCAAGCAGCATCCCCACGATAACAGCCGCCACGATTGGGGGAGGCGGATCGCACGGATTGCCGCTGAATTCGGCATCGGTGATCGGATCGTCTTTCTCAAGGGCGGGGATCTTGGCAAGCTGCTTGGCAAGGCCAGGGGCTGCGTGATGATCAATTCGACCGTCGGGCTGTTCTCGCTGCGCCTCGGCTGCCCGACGAAAATTCTGGGCATCGCGATCTACGATATGCCGGGATTGACGCATCAGGGCCCGCTGGACAGTTTCTGGATCAGCCCGGATCCGGTGGATGCTGAACTATGCGATGCCTTCGTGCGGGCGATCGCAGCGTCGATCCAGATCAAGGGATCGTTCTACGATCCCGAGGGGCGCAAGATCGCTATCGATCAGATCGTCAGCCGCGTGATCGGGCGCAGGGTGAACGAGCCGGGCGGTTTCATTGATCCGCCGCCGAGGCTTGAGAAGGCGGAGAGGCTGGGTGTTTTCTCCAAGCCGCGCGCGCCACGCCGCCCTGCTTCTTGATTTGGCCGGATTCGTATCGGAAAGGGTAAGGCTCGGCTTTCGGGCTGTTAACGCTTCCTTTCCGAACCCGCTCAATCTTTTTGTTTTGACGCATTTTTTCGATCGACCGGTATCCACTTGATCGAAAAATGCTCTAGCAAACGGGTCTTGTTTCCGACGGATATCGCCATGAAAAGCCCTTTTTCCTCTTCACGATCCAACGCGGCGCATCGCTTCAGCCGCCGCGCCGCGCTGGCCTCGCTGGCGACCCTGCCTCTCGCCGGGTGCATCGGTTCTTCGCGCAGCTTCAACGCCCATGCCGGAACCGCCGCGATCGAGAAGGAGCCGGTGCTTCACGTGATCACCACCCGCCGGCTTGCGGCGGGCGGTGCGAAAAGCCCGTTTCTTGATACGTCCCGCGCGCCGCAGCCGCTTTATGCGCGTGCGATGCTCTACCCGCCGGACCGCTCGATGCTCGGGCAGATTTCCTCGGTGGTGACCTCGGATTTCGGCGTGCGCGTATTGGAGCCGCAGCCGGGGCTTGCTTCTTCCGGCTTCGCCGAGGCGCTCCGCGGACGTGACACCCTGCTTTTCGTGCATGGCTACAACCAGACCTTCGAAGCAGCCAGCCGCGATGCCGCCCAGCTTTCGCATGGCATCGGTTTCAGGGGGAACGCGGCGCTGTTCTCATGGCCATCCCGCGGTGGGTTGCTCGATTACGGCTATGACCGGGAATCGGCGTTGCTCGCGCGCGATCCGCTCGCGGATGTGCTGGCGGCAACCTTACAGGATGAATTCGGCGCGCGCCTTCATATTGTCGCGCATTCCATGGGAACGCTGGTCACGCTCGAGGCGCTTCGCCTTTATCGCGAGCGGCATGGCGACAAGGGCGCTGATCGTCTTGGCGCGCTGGTTTTCGCCGCGCCGGATATCGATCTCGACGTTTTCCGCGCCGGCATTGGCCGCCTTGGCCAGTGGAAGGAAAGGCTCACCGTGATCACGGCGACGAATGACCGCGCGCTGGATATCTCGCGCCGGCTCGCCGGCGGCAACAGAGTTGGTGCACTCTCGCGCGACATGCTTGCGGATACCGGCGTGCGCGTGCTGGATGCGACCGATTTCACCAGCGGGCTCATCCGCCATGATGCCTTCGTCGCCAATGCCGATGTCCGCGCGGCGATCCGGCGGACGATCGAGCAGGCATGAAAAACGCCCCACCGTGAAGCGGGGCGTCGTGATTGTCAGACGAACTGGCTTAGGCCGGGGATCGCGTCGACGATGGCGCCCCGAAAGCGGTTGCCGCAGGCAAGCCGTGTTCTGCCGCTAGCGGGGGCGTCGTGATTGTCAGATGAACTGGCTGAGGCCCGGAATCGCGCCGACGATGGCGCCCCGAAAGCGGTTGCCACAGGCAAACCGCGCCCCACCGTGAAGCGGGGCGCTGTGATTGTCAGACGAACTGGCTGAGGCCCGGAATTGCCCCGACGATGGCACCCATCGTGTCCTCGCCGGCCTTCTCCTGCGCATAGGCGAAGACTTCCTTCGACAGCGACTGGATCTGGCCCATGCCGATTCCCTCGCTCATGAGCTGCTGGCCGAGCGCCATGACGCCGCCGCCCGCGCCCATCATGTTCATCAGGCCGCCCATGAGGCCGCCGCCACCTTCCTGCGTATATTGCGCGGCAAGTTCAGCAGCGCCGGGGAGCGCGCCCATCAGATTGCCGATTTCCTCGGCCGGGCCGTTCTTCTGAAGGAAGCCGAGGATCATCCCGACCGCCTTTTCGGCTTGGGCCGGATCCAGCCCGACATTCTCCGCCACGCGGTTGACAAGTTCCTGCATGATCCACTCCTCCTTTGGCCTGATCAGCCAGCAAAGGCGGGGTTACGCGATGCGCGCGGTGCTTGCAAGCGCATTTTGTTTACATATGAACATTTGCGTTTGCAGTGCGGCCGGGCGTGTTTTGCGCAAGCTGAAAAACCGGCTATAGCCAGCGGGTTGACTGGAATCGGAGGAACCCATGGCTGCAAATGACGGCACGATCCTGATCGGAAAGAGCGAGACGAAATTCGAGCAGCTCGTGCTGAAACTCGCGAATCGCCATGGGCTCGTGACCGGCGCCACCGGCACCGGCAAGACCGTGACGCTCCAGAAGCTCGCCGAAGGGTTTTCGAGCGTGGGCGTGCCGGTCTTTACCGCCGATATCAAGGGCGACCTTTCCGGTATCAGCGCGATGGGCAATGCCCTGCCGCCTTTCGTCAACCGCGCGAAGGATATCGGCGTCGAGTATCGTGCCGAGCAATATCCGACCGTGTTCTGGGATCTCTTCGGCGAGCAGGGGCACCCGGTCCGCGCGACCGTGGCCGAGATGGGGCCGCTGCTTCTCTCGCGCCTGCTTGAGCTCAACGAGGTGCAGGAGGGCGTGCTCAATATCCTCTTCCGTTACGCGGACGAGCAGGGTCTTCTGCTGCTCGACCTCAAGGACCTGCGCGCCCTGCTGGCCGAACTCGGGCAGAACAAGGAGCTTCAGGCCGAATTGCAGGCCGCTTACGGCAATGTCTCCTCGGCTTCCGTGGGGGCGATCCAGCGGCAATTGCTGACGCTTGAAAACCAGGGCGGCGCCAATTTCTTTGGCGAGCCGGCACTGGACATCAGCGATTTCATGAAGACCGATGAGGAGGGGCGCGGTCATATCAACGTGCTTGCCGCCGACAAGCTGATGAAATCGCCGCGCCTTTACGCAACCTTCCTGCTCTGGCTCCTCTCCGAGCTTTTCGAGACCCTGCCGGAAGTGGGCGATCCAGAGAAACCGAAACTCGTCTTCTTCTTCGACGAGGCGCATCTTCTGTTCGAGAACGCGCCGCCGGCGCTGCTGGAAAGCATCGAGCAGGTGGTGCGGCTGATTCGTTCGAAGGGCGTGGGCGTCTACTTCGTGACGCAGAACCCGCTCGACGTGCCGGACAAGGTCGGCGCGCAGCTCGGCAACCGCGTGCAGCACGCGCTTCGCGCCTTTACCCCGCGCGAGCAGAAGGCGGTGCGCGCGGCGGCGGAAACCTTCCGCGCCAATCCGAAATTCTCGACCTCCGAGGTGATCACACAACTGGGCGTGGGCGAGGCGTTGGTCTCGGTGCTCGAAGGCAAGGGCGCGCCCTCCATCGTCGAGCGCACGCTGATCGCCCCGCCGGGCGGGCGCGTCGGGCCGATCACGCGTGAGGAGCGCGCGGCGCTGATGAAGGAAAGCGCCTTCCGCTCGAAATATACCGAGACGATGGATCGCGAGAGCGCCTTCGAGATGCTGGCTTCGCGCGCGGAGGCGGCTTCGAAGGCGGCGGAAGGCTCGGGCGGTATCGGCGGCTGGCTCGGTGGCATCCTCGGCGGGGGCGATGCCGCGCCGGCGCCTTCGGGCGGGCGCAGCCGAACCACGGGCCGGGTTCAGCCTTCGCTCGCCGAGAAGATCGCGACCTCGGCTGCAAGGTCGGTGGCGAGTTCTGTCGGGCGGCAGATCGGCACCGCGATCGTGCGCGGGGTGCTCGGGAGTTTGCTGGGGGGGAGAAGGTGAGCGATTTTCCGAGAGATACGCTTGAAAACGCGGCACGGTGGGCATCTTTGGAAAAAGATGTGGCTGCGATCTATTCCGACGCGATCAAGACTCACTCAGGTGGGTCAATCGAATTTCTTAAAATAACTCTGCAATCTCTTATATATATAAATGCTGGTGCTTTAACGATTGTTCCGGCGTTGACGAAAATAGTTTCAGATGGAGTAACTAAGGAATACAAATATATAATTTTATCTTTAGGGGCTTTTGTTGTTGGCCTCCTGCTTGCATTGTTGTGTACATATGGAAACTATGCTCAACGCAATCATGACTACGGAGAGCAGGTAGGATTAAGAGAGAGGCAGATAGAATTTTTTAAAACAACAAAAGATGTTGCTGATCAGATTAAATTCGTCTCTTTTTCAAATGAAATGTATAATAAATTAAATGATTTTATCAGCGATAATAGTAGAAAAAGCAATTTTTATCTGCGAGTCGCGCAGATTTCTGGATCGTTGTCCGCTTTTGTATTTATCGCGGGTAGCATTTTTGCTGCCGCTCATATTCTGAAATTTGAACCCCTGTGGTTCTTGGGCTTTTGAAGTGCTCTCTCCCTTCCTCTCCGGCTTTCTGATCGGTGCGGGGCTGATCATCGCGATCGGCGCGCAAAATGCCTTCGTGCTCCGGCAGGGCATAAGGCGCGAGCATGTTTTCGTGCTGGCGCTGATCTGCTCGCTCTCCGACGCGATGCTGATCGTGCTCGGGGTGACCGGGCTCGGCGCGCTGATCGAGCGTTTTCCGGCGCTTCTCAATGCCGTGACGCTGTTCGGCATCGCGTTTCTCGCCTGGTATGGCTGGCTTGCGCTCAGGCGCGCGCTCAAACCTGCCGCGATGGTGATGGCCGAGGATCGTGCCATGCCGCTTTCGAAGGCGATCATCACCTGCCTGACGCTGACCTTCCTCAACCCGCATGTCTATCTCGACACGGTGATTCTCATCGGTTCACTGGCCGCCCCCTATTCCGGCGGAGCGCGCATCGCCTACACGCTCGGCGCTGCTCTCTCGTCCTTCACATGGTTTTTCGCGCTCGGCTATGGCGCGCGGGTGCTCACCCCGCTTTTCGCCAAGCCGATCGCATGGCGCATTCTCGATTTTCTCATCGCTGGGATCATGTTCTCGATTGCGGGAAAGCTCGGGCTTTGGCTAGTCTTGCGGTAACATTCGATACCGAAAGGCTACGCCATGTCGCTTCCCGCAACGCTTGCCCGCCTCGACCGTGATTTCGACCAGAGCCTCGAGCGGCTCTTCGCCTTGCTGCGCTACCCCTCCATCGGCGCGGACAGCGCCTTCGACAAGCAGACGCGCGCTTGCGCCGAGCACCTCGTTGAAGACCTCAAGAGCATGGGGTTCGAGGCTTCCGCCCGCGAGACCGGCGGACATCCCTGCGTCGTCGGCCATCGCCGTCGGCCGGGAAAGCCGCATGTGTTGTTCTACGGGCATTACGATGTTCAGCCTGTTGATCCGCTCGAATTGTGGGAGACTCCGCCTTTCGAGCCGCGCATCGCCGAGATCGAGCCGGGGCGCAAGGCGATTGTCGCGCGCGGCGCCTGTGACGATAAGGGGCAGGTGATGACCTTCCTTGAGGCCTGCCGCGCGATGATCGCCGAGACGGGCGATCTGCCGATCTCCCTCTCGGTGATGATCGAGGGCGAGGAGGAGAGTTCCTTTGCCAATCTCCCGGTCTTCCTTCAGGCCAATGCCGAGGAGTTCAAGGCCGATATCTGCCTTGTCTGCGATACCGGGATGTGGGATCGGCAGGTCCCGCAGATCACCTCCAGCTTGCGCGGCATCCTCTTCGAGGAGGTGATCGTCAAGGCGGCCAACCGCGACCTGCATTCGGGCTCCTATGGCGGCACGGCGCAAAATCCGATTCATATCCTCTCGCGTGTCATCGCGGCGCTGCATGATGCGAATGGCCGTATCGCGGTGCCGAATTTCTACGACGGCGTTCACGAGACCGGGGCTAACCGCAAGGCCGCCTGGGATGCGCTGGGCCTGACGGAAGAGGATTTCCTCGGGCCGATCGGCCTCAAATACGCGATCGGCGAAAAGGATCGCTCGCTGATCGAGAAGATGCAATCACGCCCGACCTGCGACTGCAACGGTATCTGGGGCGGATATACGGGCGAAGGCAGCAAGACGGTCATCGCTTCCGAAGCGCGCGCCAAGGTTTCGTTCCGCCTCGTCCATGATCAGGACCCGGCGGAAATCCAGAAGAATTTCCGCGCTTATGTGCGTTCGCTCATCCCCGCGGATTGCTCGGTTGATTTCGTCGGCAAGGAAGGCAACCGCGCCGTTCAGGTGCGCGAGGACAGCCCGGAACTGGCCAAGGCCAGCGCCGCGCTCAAGGATGAATGGGGGCACGAGCCGGTGATCCTCGGCACGGGCGGCTCGATTCCGATTGTCGGCGAGTTCAAGAAGGTCCTGGGGCTCGATGCGCTGATGATCGGCTTCGGCCAGGAAGACGACAGGGTGCATTCGCCGAACGAGAAGTACGATCTCGACAGCTTCCGCAAGGGGCAGCGGAGCTGGGCACGCATCATCACGGCGCTGGGCAAGTAAGTTGGCGGCATTGCCGGGCATGGCGCACCGTCGCTTGGTTGCGGCACTTTCCTCATGCGATCAATCCTCGTGATGATCGCATGAAATCTTCGAATATCCGCATCAAAAGCGGGGTTCAGGCCGGGGCGAGGTGTTGACCTTGCCCCGCCAACCCGTTCGAATATCTGCAAATTCAATCATGGAGATCTATCATGGCCTGGTCGGAGACCTGGAATTTCATCAATGGCGAATGGGTGTCCGGCAATCCGCCGATCGCCGGGCCGCGTAGCCACGGGATCTGGCAGGCCAGCTCGGTTTTCGACGGTGCGCGCTATTTCGAAGGCGTGATGCCGGATCTGAAGTTCCATGCCGAGCGTATCCAGCGTTCCGCGGCCACGATCGGGCTGAAATGCCCTGTCGATGCCGATACGATCATCGGCCTTGTGAAGGAGGGCGTGAAGAAATTCGCGCCGGGCACCGCGCTTTACATCAAGCCGCTGGTCTATGGCGAAGGGCAGCTTGCCTCCGCCATCCAGCCCGACCCGGATGACGCGCGCTTCGTTCTCTGCCTTTTCGAGGCCCCGATGCCCCAGCCGGGCGGGCAGAACGCGATCACGCTCTCGCCTTATCGCCGCCCGACGGTGGAATGCATGCCGACCGATGCCAAGGCCGGTTGCCTCTACCCCAACAACGCCCGTGCCCTGCGCGAAGCGCGTTCGCGCGGCTTCGACAATTGCCTCGTGCGCGACATGCTCGGCAATATCGCCGAGACCTCGACCTCGAATATTTTCATGGCAAAGGGCGGGGTGGTCTATACGCCGGCGCTCAACGGCACCTTCCTCAACGGCATCACCCGCCAGCGGCTGATCAGCCTGCTGCGCGCCACGGGTGCGGAAGTCGTCGAGAAGAGCCTCACCTATGCCGATTTCGAGGATGCGGACGAGATCTTCACCGCCGGCAATTACGCCAAATGCATGCCGGTAACCCGGATTGACGAGCGCGATCTCCAGCCAGGTCCGTTCTTCACCAAGGCGCGTGCGGCCTATTGGGATTTCGCGCATTCCAAGGCGTGAGAGGAGCGCCGAGGGAATTCCTGCGGAATCCGAGCGAAGGAACAGCCAGATGCCAGCATCCCCGGCCGTTCAAGATCGTTGTCCCAATTTGGCCTCGAAGCATCTTGCATCTCTTACGCCTCCTTAAAGGGTGGTCTGTAGGGTGAGGGCGTGGACATCGGGCTTTCGCCCCCCAAAAGAATTCTCGGTGTTACCAAAGGTTCGAGACCCCTTTGCGCGAAGGCCGCGGTGCAAACCGCGGCCTTCGTCATTCCGGTGGGCTTTTCCCGCCTCTTCGCTTGCGCCGCGAGCGCAAACCGATAGCCTAGCGCCGCCCCAAGGAGGTGATTCTGATGGCCAGATCGGCAGTTCTCGTACTTTCGCTTGCGCTTCTCGCTGGTCTTGGGAGCGAGGCTTCCGCCTGGACGCCGCCGGGCGTCGGCCGGGCCTGCAATGCCCGCGATGCCTCAACCGCCTATGCGGGAAATTTCCTTGGGGGCAAGACCGTGCGGGACGGCATTGTCAACCGCCTCTCGTTCCAGGGGTGCTTCACGAGCCGCGCCCAATGCGAGAATTGGCTTGCCGACAAGGCAACGCGCTTTCCGGTCGGGCCGGGCTTCGCGCGTTGCACGCCCGTCGCCCTACGCTGACCGGCGCAGGTTGAGCGGAAGCTTCGCGAGGCGAAAGCCGAGGAAGACCATGCCGAAATAAAGCGCTGCGCCGATTGCCCCGTAGAGAGAGAGCATCGGCAGGGGCGCGAGCACGGGCAGCAGCAAAAAACCGTGCAGGAAGAACGCGGCAAGCCAGATGCCGCCAACGCCGATGATCGCGATCTGAAACGCGAAGGTGGCATCCGGTGCTGATTTCCTTCCCCGCCAGGCGAGGACGAACAGGATCATGAAATTCGCGATCGCGCCAAGCGCGGTTGCAAAGGCCAGCCCCGCGGCGCCATGGCTTTTCCAGATCGCGAGCTTGATCGCGAGGTTGAGCCCAATCGCGAAAAGCGAGGCGTAAAGTGGTGTTTTCGTATCGCCGCGCGCGTGAAAGCTCGCCACGACCGAACGGATCGCGACGATTGCCAGAAGACCGATGGCATAAGCGAAGAGGACGGCTGCGGTCGCGCCCGTTGCTTCCGCGCCGAAGGCGCCGCGCTGGAAAATCGCCGCGACCATCAGTTCCGGCAACGTCATAAACCCGATGAAGAACGGGGTGGCGAAGAGCCAGCTCAGGACCAGCGCCCGGTTCTGCTGGGCATGGGCAAGATCGGGCCTGCCGGCGGCGATCAGCCTGCTCATCTCGGGCAGGAGCACGGTGCCTGCAGCGACGCCGATCACGCCGAGCGGGAGCTGATACAAGCGGTCGGCGTAGTAGAGCGCCGAGGCGCTGCTCTGCGGCAGGAAGGTGACGATTACCGTATCCGCCAGCATCGCGATCTGTGTGCCGGCGACGCCGATCACCGCCGGGCCGAAGGCGCGGAAGAAACCGCGCAGTTCGTCGTCGAGCCTCGGCCAGCGCGGCGGCGCGATCAATCCGGCGCGCCAGGCACCCCAGCCGAGCAGGGCGGCTTCGAGAAAGCCGGCGATGAAAACTCCCCAGGCGGCGGCATGGGCGCGGCTCGCGAAGGCCGCGCTCATCAGCAGGGTCGCGATCATCGACAGGTTCAGCAGGATCGGCGCCGCCGCGCCCTCGTGGAAGCGCTTCTCGGCGTTGAGGACGCCCTGCCAGAGAACCGCCAGGCTCATCAGCCCAAGATAGGGAAAGGTGATCCGCGTGAGTTCCACCGCGAGATCGAAGGCGACGCGCTTTTCGGTGAAACCGGGCGCGAGCAGGGCCACGAATTGGGGCGTGAACATCAGCACGAGCGCAAGGAAGAGAAGCTGGCTTGCCAGAAGCAGCGAGAGGATTCGGCCGAGAAACAGATCGGCTGCCGCCGTTCCCGCCGCTGTCCGGATGCGGGTATAGGCGGGCACAAACGCGGTATTGAACGCACCTTCGGCGAAAATCGCACGAAAATGGTTGGGAAGCCGCTGCGCGATCGCGAAAATATCCATCATGCCGCCGGCGCCCAGCAATCCGGCCAGCAGCATATCGCGCAAGAAGCCGGTGATGCGCGAGAGCAGCGTCCAGAGCCCGACGGTCAGGAAGGAGCGGATCATGCCGGCGGCTGTTCGTGCAGATCGCCGGGCGCGGGCATCCGCCGGGCTTCCGGCCCGTGGCGGCCGTTGACTTCCTCCGCCACGATGTAGAGCGGCCGGCGCTTCACCTCCGCGAAGATGCGCCCGATATATTCGCCGATGACGCCGAGGAACACGAGCTGGATGCCCGAGAAGAACATCACCGAGACGATGAGCGAGGGAAAACCCGGCACATCCGCGCCGAAGAGCAGGGTGCGCACGGCCATCACGATGGCATAGGTGAAGGCGAGGGCGGAAATGAGCAGGCCGATATAGGTCGCGAGCTTCAGCGGCAGCGTTGAGAAAGAGGAGAGCCCGTCAAAGGCGAAGCGCGTCAATTGGCGATAGCCCCATTTCGAGGTGCCATGCAGGCGTTCCTGCACTTCGAAAGGCACGCCGATCGAGCGGAAGCCCACCCAGGCATAAAGCCCTTTCGAGAAGCGGGCGCGTTCGCCAAGCCGGCGCATCGCGTCGACAACCTTGCGGTCCATCAGGCGGTAATCGCCCGCGCCGGGGGGCAACGGCGTTTCGCCGAAACGGGCGAAAAGCGCGTAGAATTTCATCGTGAACCAGCGCCGGATCGGCCCGTCGGTCGAGCGATCGACGCGCTGACCATAGACCATCTCGTATCCTTCGCGCCATTTCTCGACAAAGGTACGGATTGTTTCCGGCGGGTGCTGGAGATCGGCGTCGATCATCACCACCGCCTTGCCATGGGCATGATCGAGCCCCGCTGCCAGCGCGATTTCCTTGCCGAAATTACGGCTGAACGCACAGGCGCGGATCCGTGTGTCCTGCGCTGCGGCGCGACGGATGCGCTCGAACGTGTCGTCACGCGAGCCATCATCGATGAAGATGATCTCGAAGCTTGCCACGGTTTCTTCCAGAACCGGCACAAGTCTGGCGATCAGCGCCTCGATATTCTCGCCCTCATTGAAGACGGGGACGATGACCGAAAGCTCTGGATGGGTGTGATGATGCGCGTTCATGGGTTTCAGCGGTACAGATTACAGCGCGACTTTGCCTCAAACCGGGCGATGGAGTAAGTCCCGAGGGTAAGAGCATAAGCCTGATCCACCCCAATCTCGCAAGGTTCTCATGAACGCGCGCCCAACGCAGGCCCGGACCTTCACGCTGATCGCGGATGATTACGCGATGACGCCCGCCGTGAGCCGCGGAATTCTGAGCTTGCTCGAAACCGGAAGGATAAGCGGTACCGGCGCGATGACCAACCGCCCTTCCTGGGCCGAGGCAGCGCGTGCGCTGCGCGATGGTGCCAACGGGGCGGAACTTGGCCTGCACCTCAACCTTACCTGCGGCGAAGCGCTGACCGGGGATAGCGCTTTCGCGCCCTCGGCCGCATTGCCAAAGCTGTCGAAAATCCTCGCGCAAGGGATAACCGGCTCGCTCGCGCTTCCGACCATCGAGGCGGAAATCGCGGCTCAGCTCGCGGAATTCGAGCAGTATATGGGCCGCGCGCCGGATTTCGTGGATGGACATCAGCATGCCCATGCGATGCCGGGGGTGCGGCGCGCGCTGGCGCGCGTGCTGGCGGCGCGCTATCCGCAGGCAAGACCATGGGTCCGGGACGCGGCGGATTCATTTTCCGCCATTCGCGCGCGCGGCCGATACGCGCGCAAGGCCCTGCTGCTTTCGTTGCTGACGCGGCCTTTCGCGGCCGGAATGCGCAAGCTCGGCTTCCGGCTCAACAAGGGGTTCTCGGGCTATTCCGGTTTCGATCCGGCAGGCGATTACGCTGCGGATTTCGCCTCCTATCTCGTGAGCCCCGGCGCGGCGCATCTCATCATGTGCCATCCGGGTGAGGTCGATGATGCGTTGCGCGCGCTCGATCCCGTGACGGAGAGCCGCCGGCTCGAGCTTGCTTTCTTCGCCTCTTCCCGTTTCACCGAGATCTGCGCGGCTTCCGGCGCGATGCCGGGGCGTCTCGCTCCCCTCTGATCGACGGAGCGCCCATGGCCCTCACCCCCGCCCATCTTCTGCCCATCGTGCTGCTGCTGGCCTCGAACCTCTTCATGACGCTCGCCTGGTACGGGCATCTCAAGTTCAAGGGGACGGCCCTGCCGATCGTGATCCTCGCGAGCTGGGGGATCGCCTTCATCGAGTATTGTCTCGCGGTGCCGGCGAACCGCATCGGCCACGCGGTCTATTCGGCGGCGGAGCTGAAGACCATTCAGGAGGTGATCACGCTCGTGGTCTTCGCCGGCTTCTCGGTGTTTTATCTCGGCGAGAAGCTCACGCTCAATCACGGCATCGGCTTCGCGTTGATCTGCGCCGGCGCGTGGTTCGTGTTTCAGGGCAAGTAAGCGCGCCTCATTTCCCAATAACCGAGGGTTGCTCTTGATCAAGGCACGCTGCTAGGCTTTCCGGCAGGGGAGAGCATCACGCCAGATCAGGAGCCTCTCATGAGCCAGATTCTCAACCGCCCGAAGGAAATCATCGACTTCTGCCTGAAGCCCTCCGGGCTTTCGAAGGAGAGCGAGGCTTACGAAGAAGTCTATCGCCGACTTGAGCATGTCATCCGCACCTATCAGGTCGAGCTTGCCAAGGCCAAGGCGCCGGTCGCGGTGGATTTCAGCCAGATGAGAACCATTACCCTCAACGAGGATGCCCACGGGCAGGATTGAGCGCAATCGCGGGGCGGGAGAGAGATCTCCCGTCAGTTCATGCTGTGCAGCATATCCGGGCGATCATAAAATCGAACACCGGCGCGCGAGAGACGGAATCCCGTGAGGCGGGCATTCTTGCGGCGAAAGCAGTGCACGCCGTCTGTCTCGATATCGCAATAAAACGGCGCCTGCTCCCAGGTGGTGCCATAGGGGTGCTTCCGGAGGGCATGCGTGCAGCAACCCATCCCGTTTTTCCATTGGACGATACGGGCGGGCGCTGCATCATCATCCAGAATGACGCGCAGGAATGACGGCTGAGCCCGTGAGCAGATGAGCCGAGCCGGCAGGGGTGGGCTGTCGTCATCCGGCACCACCTCTTTTTCGTAGATGCACTCGATATTGCCCGAGGGCATGAGAAAGCCATCCTCAGCCCGAGCCGGCGCGAAGGCCATGCCCAGAAGCGCGAGGCACACCACCGCTATGCGGACAGGGTGCACCGGAAAAAACGCGCGCATGCTGAACGCTCCTCATTGAAATGGATGTTGCTGCCGGGGGAGTGGGGTGACCCGGCAGCGTGCAGGGAATAGGGCTTTGGCGAAAGAAAAGATGTAGTGCAGATGCTCTATCCATCGTGTCCGACAGACGAAAAAGGGGAGGCCTGAGCCTCCCCTCTGATATGCGGATGACGCGATGATCGCCTGAGGCGATCTCACTTCACCGCCTTCTCATACATCTCGGCGACATATTCCCAGTTCACGAGGTGCTCAATGAAGGCCTTGAGGTAATCCGGGCGGCGGTTGCGGTAATCGATATAGTAGGAATGCTCCCACACGTCGCAGCCGAGGATCGGCGCGGCGCCGGAAACCAGCGGGCTCTCGCCGTTCGGGGATTTCATCACGACGATCTTGCCGTCCTTCACCGCGAGCCAGTTCCAGCCCGAGCCGAACTGCGTGACGCCAGCCTGGATGAAATCCTCCTTCATCTTCTCGACCGAGCCGAGATCCTCGATGATTTTCTTCTCGAGATTGCCGGGGATCTTGCCGCCGCCATTGGGCTTCATCCAGTTCCAGAAATGGATATGGTTGTAATGCTGGCCGGCATTGTTGAAGAGGCCCGCATTCTTGCCGAAGCTGCCCTTCACGATTTCCTCGAGGCTCTTGCCCTCGAATTCCGAGCCCTTGAGCAGGTTGTTGCCGTTGTTCACGTAAGCGAGATGATGCTTGTCGTGATGATATTCCAGCGTCTCCTTGGACATATAGGGCTGGAGCGCGTCATAGGCATAGGGAAGATCGGGAAGGGTGAAGGACATCGAACGAACCTCGTCGTTGGGAAAGTCGCGAAAGCGAAGGGCCGCGCGGCGCGCGGTACGCGTCTCCTAATTAGGTCGCGACGGTGCCTGTGGCAATCGCCGAGGCGGGGTTTCGGTTCCATCCCGCACATGCCGTTCCCGCCGGGAACCCCGCGATGCGCCGTCAGCAAAAGCCGCGTTAGGCATATTTGGTGAAAACGCATGAAATCGCGCGGCGGCAAGGTTATATTTACCATAACGCGTCGCTTACATTGGCGACGGCCTAGAGCATTTTCCGATCAGGCGGGACCGGCTGACCGAAAGAAAATGCGTCAAAACAAAATGATGGAGCAGATATCGACCTGATTCACTCGGATCGATACCCGCTCCCGGCGAAAGGCATCCGAATGGTCGCGGCAATTGTTGTTCTGGGCCTTTTTCTTCTCCTGAGCGGGAGCACCGGGCTTGTCCTTTCCGCCACGCTGATGCCCACGGAGCTTGGATTCGCCTATTTCCAGGCTGGCGCCATAGCGGCATCCGCGGGCGTCATCACGCTGGCGATTGCCTGCGCCACCCGCCATATCGACAAACTCGCGGCGCGTTTCACGCCCGTCGCGCCGAGCCGCGCGGAAGCGCCGGTTTCAATCGCCGCCGAGCGGAGCGACCTTCCGGTGTCGCCGCCCGTATCCTCGGTGCGTCAACCCGACCTGCATGAGCAGATAACCCACGTTGATTCGGTGACACCGCACGGGAACCTCGCCGCAACCAGTGTCGCAGCGGTCGCAGTCGCGGGGGCAGGCGCGATTGCGGCAATGTCGACGCTTGCCGAAAAGAGCGATTCCGCTTTGCCTGAAAGCGAGGAACCGAGCCCCGCTGCGCTTCAGCCCGATCTCTTCCCCGAACCGGAGATCGACCACGCGCCCGACCCCGAAATGGATTCCAAACTCGTCGAGCTGATCCTGCATCCCGAGCCGGTGACGCCGGAGAATGCGGCTGCGCTTGAGATTGTCGAGGAGGAAGAGGAAGTACAAGCCCCCGCCGTCTCGGAAGCGGAAACCGTACCCGCGCCCGAGGTCACGCTTCCTTCCGCCCCGGGCCTCATTCCCGATGCCGATCTGCTTTCGCTCGAACAGACGGAAGCGCCGCTCGCGCCGATCGAGACGCTCGAAGTTGTCGGCTCCTACGATTCAGGCGGCACCCGCTTCACGATGTATTCGGATGGGTCCGTCACCGCGATCGGGCCGGAGGGCGAGCGCCGCTTCGCGAGCCTCGACCTGCTTCGCCGCCATCTCGATACGTCGTCGGGCTGAAGCGCGAAGACGCCGCCGCCCGACGCGTTTTAGATGCTTGCTTCTTGTTAGATGCTTGCTTCTTGACCCTGCGTGACGGCCAGCGCGAAAGCGTAGACGCGCGCGATATCATCGAGTTGTTCGAAGCGACCCGAGGCGCCGCCATGGCCCGCCTTCATTGCGGTGTGGAAAAGGATGGGTCCGCCGCCGGTCATCCGCGCGCGCAGCCGGGCCACGAATTTCGCCGGTTCCCAATAGGTGACGCGCGGGTCCGTCAGCCCACCGATGACCAGCATCGGCGGGTAATGCCTGGCGGCGATATTGTCGTAGGGCGAATAGGCGCGCATCGCTTCGAAAGCGGCCTTGTCGGTGATCGGGTTGCCCCATTCCACCCATTCCGGCGGGGTGAGCGGCAGGGTCGGATCGAGGATCGTGTTGAGGCTGTCCACGAACGGCACCTCGGCGACGATGCCGGCGAATTTGCCGCCATCCATGTTCGCGATGCCGCCCATCAGCATGCCGCCCGCCGAGACGCCATGCGCGACAATGCGCCTGGGCGCCGCGTAGCCTTGCGCGACAAGAAAATCCGCCACGGCAAGAAAATCGTGGAAGGTATTGATCTTGTGCTCGCGCTTGCCGCCGCGATACCAGGCGAAGCCCTTTTCCAGCCCGCCCCTTACATGCGCGATGGCATAGACAAAGCCGCGCTCGACGAGACTGAGACGATCGGTCTCGAAATCGGCGTCCATCGCGTGGCCATAGGCGCCGTAGCCGTAGAGCAGGCAGGGCGCGGTGCCGTCTTTCGGGGTTGTCGCCAGCCGCAGCAGCGTCACCGGCACGCTTTCCCCGTCATGCGCGGGAGCGAAGACACGCTCGACAACATAGCGCGACGGATCGTGCCCGCTGGGAACTTCCTGGATCTTGAGGATTTTCTCCTCGCCGGTGCGCAGGTCACGGTCCAGCGTGACTTCCGGGTCGACGGGGGAGGAGAAGGACAGCCGCAGGATGTCGCTCTCGAATTCAAGGCCGATGGTCGCGGCGATATCGCCGATGGCGGCGCGGGGCGCGAAGACCTGCTCATTCCCCGTAGCCCATTCGCGCACATGGATGCGCGGGCCCTCTTCGCCGAGGCTCGACCAGATGAGCCAGTCTTTCAGCACGTTGACCGAGAGCAGCATACGCCCCGGCGTCTCGGCAACAAGCGTCCGGGCTTTGGCGAGATCGGTCTCGCCAAGCGGCAGCGCGACGATGCGGAAATCCTCCGCCTTGCGTTCACCGCCGTGATTGGTGCGGATGATCAGCCGGCCTTCATGGTGATCGATCTCGTATTCGATGCCAGGTACGCGAGGAAAGACCGGAGCCGGCACCTCGCGCGCATCGTCGAGGTCGAGGAGGAGGATCTCGCTCGTCTCGTGATCATGCACCGAGATGAACCCGAAACGGTCATCCTGCGTGATATCGAGCCCGACGAACCAGCCGGAATTCTCCTCGCGGTAGATCTCGGTGTCCCTTTTCTGCGCTTCACCCAGTCGGTGACGCATGACGCGGTAGGGGCGCTGCGAGGAATCCAGCTCGACATAATAGAAGAAGCGGCCATCGCGTCCCCAGATCACCTCGCCGGAGGTGCGGCGGATACGGTCATGATCCTTTCCGGTCGCAAGGTCGCGGACATGGATCGTGTAGCTTTCGGAACCATTGGTATCCGAGGCCCAGGCAAGCCTTGTGTGATCGGGTGAAGGCTGCGTGGCGCCGAATTCGAAGAAATCGTGGTCGCGCGCTTCGGCCGGGCCATCGAGCAGGACCTGCTCCTTCGCCTTGCCGCCCTTGAGCGGTCTGGCGGGCTTCCGGCAGAAGAGCGGGTATTGCTGGCGCTTGCGGAAGCGCTCGTAATAGAGCCAGTCGCCATCCTTCATCGGCGGCTCGGCCTCGTCCTCGCGGATGCGTCCGCGCATCTCGGCGATCAGCGCCTTGCGCAGGGCGTCAAGTGGCGCGAGGGCCGCCGCGGCGTAGCGGTTCTCGGCGCGGAGATAGCGCGCGATCTCCGCTGGCACGCTTGCCGGCTCCTCGATTACCTGTTGCCAGTTGCGGGCACGCAGCCAGCCATATTCATCCACCAGCGCCACGCCGTGAACCATGCGCCTTCTGGCGCGCTGCATGGCGACGGGGGGAGGCGAGGAGGGGAGGGCGAGGGCAGGAGGAATCTCGGACATTCGCAAAGCCATGAAAAGAGCGGGAGGAAGTTCATGCTTCCGCATCGGGGTGGAAGACAAGGGCGTGGCCGTTGATGCAGTATCGCAGACCTGTCGGAGGCGGGCCATCCTCAAAGACATGGCCGAGATGTCCATCGCAACCGGCACAGCGGATTTCCGTCCGGCGCATGAAGTGCGAGTTATCCTCGTGTTCTTCTACCGCTTCTTCGGCCGCCGGAGCGTAAAAGCTCGGCCAGCCGCAATGCGCCTCGAATTTGGTTTCCGAACGGTATAAGGGCTCGCCACACCCCGCACAACAATAGGTTCCTTCTCTGTTTTCATGCAAATGAGGTCCTGTTCCCGGGCGTTCTGTACCGCTTTCACGCAATATCCTGAATTGTTCTGGTGCAAGAATCTTGCGCCAATCCGAATCACTGCGGAAAACCCTTGTATTCTTCGCCATACGTAATCTCCGTATTTCTTGTTTTAAAGTGAGTTCAGATGAAAGGTAGAGCAGGGAAGCCGTTGAGCAATGCGATTTCGAGCCGCAATTCAAGATTATAACCTAAGTTCTGGATGATAAGCCTTGACTTTTTGTCGATGTTGGAAAATTCAATCTTGAATGCGCGCGCATTTGCGTCGCTATGAAGTGTAACCGATCAGGTTCGCGCTGCAGGGCGCGAAGAGTGTCTTGACCGATCAAGCAATCGATGGCTGGAGCGGTTTTGCCTTGCTTCATACATTTGTAGCGCTTGGGTGCTGGCGTAGTTATTCGCCCGGCCTCAAGCTGAGAGCAGAGGAAAAAAAGAATGGTTGATACCATTGAGCACGGAGACCTGATCGAGCTGGCAGCTGAGATCGTTTCCGCCTATGTAAGCAATAATTCCGTGCCGGCTTCCGATCTGCCGGCGTTGATCAACGAAGTCTTCACGGCTTTGACCCGCGTTGGTTCCGTCCAGCCGGAGGTTGCCAGTGAGCCTTTGAAGCCGGCCGTTTCGGTGAAGAAGTCCGTTCATACCGATTACATCATCTGCCTCGAGGATGGGAAGAAGTTCAAATCCCTCAAGCGGCACCTTCGTACGCAATACAACATGTCGCCGGAGCAGTACCGCGAGAAGTGGGGTCTACCGGCCGATTATCCCATGGTTGCCCCCAATTATGCCGCGGCGCGTTCGCGTCTCGCCAAGGAGATGGGGTTGGGCCAGCAGCGCCGCCGGGCGCGCTGATCCAGCAAAAGAAGGAAAGAGGCGCCTCGGGCGCCTTTTTTATGTCTGCCGCCTCGAAAGCCGGGCAGGTTTGATCGGGTTTTCGGAAAGGTTCCATTTTTTTTCGAGAATCTTTTTTTGCCCTGTTGACATACCGGGATGTGAGGGCCTATACCGACGTCACTGGCGACGCACTTCGCGGCGCACCGAAGACTGTTCTCTGAATTCGCGAGTTGAGTTCGGAACCGGCCTGGCCGGATGGATGAGTTTTCCCGCTGTTTGGCAATTGA
>Ga0209794_1000510_pt1 | contig 55080 bp, 50 predicted proteins | sample EBPBio232013_DNA_FD_185869 | JGI IMG/M metagenome (GOLD analysis project Ga0209794, IMG submission 185869) | Wastewater treatment Type I Accumulibacter community from EBPR Bioreactor in Madison, WI, USA - Reactor 1_5/23/2013_ DNA (SPAdes)... | ecosystem: Engineered > Bioreactor > EBPR >...
CTGTTCCGCTTCCCTTCCTCCCTCGACTTCTCGACGCTCGACGCGCTGCTGGCCGACCACCCGCTCAAGCCGGTCGGCGCGCTGGAGCTGTCCTCGCGCGGCTTCGTATCGCCGTTCGGGCGCGACGGCGAGGCGCTGTCGCACCGCATCGGCGAGGCGATCTGGCTCACCGTCGGCGGCGAGGACCGGCTGCTGCCCTCGGCCGTGGTCAACGACCTGCTGGCCAAGAAGCTGGCCGAGATGGAGCAGAAGGAAGGTCGCAAGCCCGGCGGGCGCATGCGCAAGCGCATGAAGGAAGACCTCGTCCACGAACTGCTGCCGCGCGCCTTCGTGCGCCCCTCGCGCACCGACGCCCTCATCGATCTCGAGCACGGGGTGTGCGTGGTCGACACCTCCAGCCGCAAGGCCGGCGAAGCCGTGGTAGCGGAAATCCGCCACGCGCTGGGCAGCTTCCCGGCGCTGCCGCTCAACGCCGAGGTCGCGCCGCGCAGCGTGCTCACCGGCTGGATCGCCGGCGACCCGCTGCCGCACGGCCTGTCGCTGGGCGAGGAGTGCGAGCTCAAGGACCCGGCCGAACACGGCGCGGTGGTGAAGTGCCAGCGCCAGGACCTGCAGGGCGACGAGATCGCCAAGCACCTCGAATCCGGCAAGCAGGTGACGCGGCTGGCGCTGACCCTGGACGACCACGTGTCGTTCGTGCTCGGCGAGGACCTGGTGGTGCGCAAGTTCAAGCTGCTCGACGGCGCGGTGGACCAGCTCGAATCGACCGAGCGCGAGGACATCCGCGCCGAGCTCGACGCGCGCTTCGCGCTGATGAGCGCCGAATTCCGGCGCCTGTTCGCGGTGCTCGAGCCGGCGCTGAAGCTGTCGCGGGTCGACGCCTGAACCGCGTGCGCGAAGCCCGGTCCGGCGTGCGGCGCGACGGCATGCGCGCGGAGTAGCATGGCGCATGCGTTCGCTGTTCCGCCTGTCGCCCCCGTCGCCGCCGAAGCCCTCGCGGCTGCAGCGCGATTCGATCCCCTTCGTGCTCGGTGACGGCCGCCGCATCGACGTGCTGCGCGTGCGCGACCCGCGCGCGCGCCGGATCAAGCTCAGCGTCGGCGAGCGCGGCGCGCGCCTCACCCTGCCGCTGCGCGCCAGCCTGCTGTCGGGCGAGCGCTTCCTGCACGAACACCGCGACTGGCTGGCCGAGCAGCTGCAGGCGATGGCCGGCGGGCAGGCGCCGCTGGTGCCGGGCGAAACCGCGCGGCTGCCGCTGCGCGGCGAGCACCTGCCGCTGCACTGGGACGCGGGACGCTTCGCACGCGCGCGGCTCGAGGGCGACGGCGTGGTGCTGCAGCGCCCGGCGAACGCCGGGCCGGCGGCGGTGTCGCGCGCGCTGCGCGACTTCTACGAGGCCGAGGCGCGCGCCGACATCGCCGCGTGGATGCCCAGGTACCTGTCGGGCCTGCCGCGGCCGCCCTCGCGCATCCGCCTGCGCGTGCTGTCCTCGCAATGGGGCTCGCTGGCGCCCGACGGCACGCTGACGCTCGACCTGGCCCTGGTGCTCGGCCGGCCATCGGCATTCGAGTACGTGCTGGTGCACGAGCTGTGCCACCTGATCCACGCCGACCATTCGCGCCGGTTCTGGCGCGAGGTGGAGGCGCGCTGCCCGGACTGGCGGCTGGCGCGCGACTACTTCCACGCGCAGGGTCGGCGCCTGAAGGCCGACCTGCACGCACTGCTGGCCGGCTGACCTCGCCGCGCCGGGCCGGTCCTGTCCGGGCGCCTGCACGGACCGCGTTCTCCCCAAGGTCGAGGAAACCCGCCGGACCGCGCACAGGGGGTGCGATGAGTGGACGCCCAATGCGTGTGTCGCAAACGGACCGCCCGCGGCGACGTGTCGCCCTGGCCTGGCCACTGCTGGCCGGGCTGGCGCTGGCGCTGGCGGGCTGCCAGCGCACGGAGGACGGGCTGACCAAGGCGGCAATCGAACAGGCCACGCGCGCCCAGGCCGGCCTCGGCTACGAGGCACGGTCGGCGGCGACCGGTGACGGGCCGCTGGTGGCCGAGGCCGGCGCGTCACTGCCCCTGCCGAGCGATTTCCCGCAGGACGTGTACCTGCCCGAGCGCTATGCGGTGAACAGCGTGATGGACCTGCCCGACGTGAGCGTGGTCAACCTGAGCGCGCCGGGCGAGGTCTCGGCCCTGTTCAGCGCCGCGCGCGCCCGCATGCAGGCGCAAGGCTGGACGCAGACGCTGGCCGCGCAGCATTCGACCGATGCGGCCATGCTCGCGTTCGAGAAGCCGGTCGACGGCGCGCGCCGCGGCGCAACGCTGTCGTTCAACCGCAGCAACGGCGGTGGCCAGGTGGTGGTGGGCGTGCAGCTGCGGCGGCCGCGCCTGCAGTAGGTCGCCCGCTGCGTGCGTGGCCGTGGACGGATTCCACGCCGTGTCATCCCCAACGCAGTGGGGGCTCTGGCACCGGCCTGCGGAAGCGTATCCCCCCCTGCGTGCGGGACGACAGGCTGCAGGGACATGCGACGCGGACCCGGCTCACGTCGCCCGTGACGGTGCACCGCGCAGGAATGCGCCGATCGCCGCGGCCACCGCCGCCGGCTGCTCCATGTGCAGGTGGTGGCTGCCGGGCATCACGATGCAGTCGCCGTTTGGCAGCAACGCGGCGTGTTCGCTGCGCCGCGGCTCGGGCAGGTAGGGCTGCGGCGGATCGGCGTAGATCACGCGGGTCGGGCACTCGATGCCCGCCACCAGCGCGCGCACCTGCGCCTCGGTCATGCGCACCATCGTCGGCAGGGTCAGGCGCGGATCGCTGCTCCACACCCAGCCACCGTCGACCGCGCGCACGCCGCGCTCCACCAGCAGCCGCGCCGCGGCTTCCGACACCGCGACCACGTGGCCGAGCGTGCGTGCGCGGACCGGCGTGTCGAGGTCGGCGAACACGCGCAGGCGCTTGCCCGGCAGCGCGCGTCCGGCGGCGACCGCCTCGCGCATGCGCGCCACCGTGTGCTCCGGTGCTTCGGGCAGGGCGCCCAGGGCCTCGATCGCCACCAGCCGCTCGATCCGCTGCGGGCAGGCGGCGGCGACCAGGCTGGCGATGCCGGCGCCCATCGAATGCCCGAGCAGGGCGAAGCGCTCCCAGCCCAGCGCATCGGCGATGTCGAGCACGTCGTGCACCGCGCCGGCGAATGAGTAGTCGGCCCCCGGCGGCAGGTGCGCGCTGCGGCCGTGGCCGGGCAGGTCCGGTGCGACCAGTTCGATGCCGGGCAGGTGCGCGGCCAGCGGAATGAAGCTGGCGGCATTGTCGAGCCAGCCGTGCAGCGCCAGCACGCGCGGCTGGCCGGCCTCGCCCTGGCGCAGTCCGTGGATGCGGCCCAGCGGCGCGGCCAGCGCGAACTCGCGCATCAGGCCGTGCCGTCCGTCCACGCCGCCAGCTCGCGCCGTGCCAGCGCGGCCAGCGCGTCGGCGTGCGCCGGCGCCTCGTTGAGGCAGGGGATGTAGCGCAGCGCCTCGCCGCCGTGTTCGCGGAACAGCTCGGCGTTCTGCATCGCGATTTCCTCCAGCGTCTCCAGGCAGTCCGCGGCGAAGCCCGGACAGACCACGTCGACCTGGCGCACGCCGGCCTCCGCCAGTTCGCGCAGGGTGGCGTCGGTGGCCGGCAGCAGCCAGCGTTCGCGGCCGAAGCGCGACTGGTAGGTCAGCCGGTACGCCTCCGGGGCCAGCGACAGCGCGCGCGCGATCGCGGCGACACTGGCCTCGCACTGCGTCGCGTAGGGGTCGCCGGCATCGACCAGCCGCTGCGGCAGGCCGTGGAACGAGAACAGCAGCCGCTCGCCGCGCCCGTGCGCCTGCCAGTGCGCGCGGATCGAATCGGCCACCGCGCCGACCCAGCCGGCGTCGGTGGCGTAGTCGTCGACCACGCGCGTGGCCGGCACCGCCGGCGTGCGCGCCACCACGTCGGCCACGGTGCCGGTGGTGGTGGTCGAGAACTGCGGATACAGCGGCAGCACCAGCACCCGGCGCACGCCGCCGCGCTGCAGCTCGCGCAGCGCCTCGGCCAGCGCCGGCGCGCCGTAGCGCATCGCATGCAGCACCGCGACCCCCGGCAAGCGCTGCTGCACGGCGGCGGCCAGGCGGCGCGTGTGCACCGCCAGCGGCGAACCTTCCGCCATCCAGATCTCGGCGTACTTGCCGGCGACGCGCGACGCGCGCAACGGCAGGATCACGCCATGCAGCAGCGGCCACCACAGCAGCTTCGGGATCTGCACCACGAACGGATCGGACAGGAATTCGGCGAGGTAGCGACGCACCGCCGCCGGCGTGGGCGCATCGGGCGTGCCGAGGTTGACCAGCAGCACGGCCGTGTCGGGCGACGGAACGGCGGGCATGGCGATGCCGGGCACGGAGGCGGGAAGCGTCATCGGCATAGGATGGCAGGCCGCGCGCCGCTTGGCACCGTCGCGTGCGCCGCGCCGCGATGCGCGGCCACAACTCATCCGCGATTCATCGCGTCGTCACTAGCCTGAGCCGTCGCCGCGGCGCGTGGCGCCCAGCCTTCCGGAGTTGCCGATGTCCGAGTCCACCCTGCCCCGTCCCCGCCTGCCCCGGTCGCGCCGTGCGCTGCTGGCGTCGCTGCTGGCGCTGTCCCTCGCCACCGGCACCGCGGTCGCGGGCCCGGACGAGGACGCGCGTGCGCAGAACGCCCTGCGCGTGCTCAACGAAGTGCAGTCGATCCCGGAAGCGGCGATCCCCGACAAGCTGCTCGACGAGGCGCGCGCCATTATCGTGGTGCCCGACACGCTCAAGGTCGGCCTCGTGCTCGGCGGCCGCCGCGGCCACGGCCTGCTCTCGGTGAAGTCGGCCGACGGCACCTGGTCGAACCCGAGCTTCGTCAAGATCACCGGCGGCAGCATCGGCTTCCAGGCCGGCGTGCAGTCGTCGGACGTGGTGCTGGTGTTCCGCAACGACCGCAGCCTGGAGTCGATCGTCAACGGCAAGGTCACGCTCGGCGCGGATGCCGGCGTCGCCGCCGGCCCGGTCGGCCGCAACGCCACCGCCGCCACCGACGGCCAGCTCAAGGCCGAGATCTGGTCGTGGTCGCGCGCGCGCGGCCTGTTCGCCGGCGTCGCGCTCGACGGCGCGGTGCTGCAGATCGACAACGACGCCAACCAGTCGGTCTATGGCGCCAACACCACGCCGCGGATGATCTTCGAGGGCCGCGCGCCGCACGCGCCCTCCAATGCCGTGGTCGCCTTCCGCGACCAGCTCGAGGAGTCCACCGCCGCGGCCCGCGCCGCGCGTGGCGGCCAGGCCGCACCCGCCGCCGCCGCGAGCCCCGCCACGGCCACGCAGGCCGACGGCGCGACGACCGCTCCGCTGTCGTCCGACACCGCCGGCGACGCCCGCCCGCAGCCATTCGAGAACGTCGAGGACAATCCGGCGAAGGTCGAGCCGCTGCCGGAAACGCCCTGACCGGCCGCCGCGCCCGCGTGCCGGGGCCGGACCTTCGGCACGGTCGCGGCCGGCGGCGTGGAGTATCCTGAGCGTTCCTCACGGTTCCCGGGAACACGCAATGGGTAGTTTCAGCATCTGGCATTGGCTGATCGTGCTGGTCGTCGTGCTGCTGATCTTCGGCACCAAGCGCCTGCGCGGCGCCGGTCGCGACCTCGGCGAGGCGGTGAAGGGCTTCAAGAAGGGCATGAGCGACGACGACAAGCCCGCCGGCGAACTCGACGACCAGTCGCGCCCGTCGGGCGACGCGGCTGCGTCGGGCAAGTCCCGGCAGGACGACCACGTCCCGCGCTGACGCCGCGCGTCCGCGGCCCGCGCCATGTTCGACATCGGCTTCACCGAACTGCTGCTGATCGCAGTGGTCGCACTGGTCGTGCTCGGCCCCGAACGGCTGCCCAAGGCCGCGCGGTTCGCCGGGCTGTGGGTGCGCCGTGCGCGCGCGCAGTGGTACTCGGTGAAGTCGGAACTGGAGCGCGAGCTGGCCGCCGACGAACTCAAGCGCAGCCTGCACGACGCCCGCCAGGCGGCGCAGGACCTGCAGCAGGCCCTGCACGACACCGAAACCGGGGTCGAGGCGCAGGTGCGTGCGGCGGAGGCCGAGGCGCGTCGCGAGATCGAGGGCCTGCGCCGGCAGGCAGGCGCCGGCCTGGCCGGCGACGCCACCACCCGCCCGGACGCCGTCACCGCGGATGCTGCAGCCGACAACGAGGCCCCGACCGGCGATGTGCCGACGGGCGATGCGCCGACGGACAACGCGCCGATGACGGCGCCCGCGGGTGCCCTGTCGCACGCCGGCGTGCACGACGACGACGCTTCGCCGCACCAGCCCGACCTGCTGCCTGCGCACGACACGGACCGGAACGATGGCCGCCGGCGCTGAGCACGACGAGGGCGAAGGCAGCCTGATCGAGCACCTGATCGAGCTGCGTTCGCGCCTGATGCGCGCGCTCGCCGGACTGGGCGTCGCCCTGCTGGCGCTGCTGCCGTTCGCCAACCGCCTGTACGGCTGGTTCGCGCAGCCGCTGCTGGAAAAGCTGCCGCAGGGCGCGCACCTGATCGCGGTCGAAGTGGCCTCGCCGTTCTTCGCGCCGCTGAAGCTGGCGCTGTTCGCGGCCGTGCTGGTCACCATGCCGTGGCTGCTCTACCAGGCCTGGGCCTTCGTTGCGCCGGGCCTGTACAAGCGCGAGAAGAAGCTCGCCCTGCCGCTGCTGGTCTCGGCGGTGGTGCTGTTCTACGCCGGCTGCGCATTCGCGTTCTTCGTGGTGCTGCCGGCGGTGTTCGGCTTCCTCACCGCGGTCACGCCGGCCGGCGTGGCGATGATGACCGACATCAATGCCTACCTGAACTTCGTGCTGGTGATCTTCCTCGCCTTCGGCATCAGCTTCCAGCTGCCGGTGGCGCTGGTGATCCTGGTCCTGCTGGGCTGGGTGACGCCGGCGCAACTGCGCGAAGGCCGCGGCTACGCCATCGTCGGCATCTTCGTGCTGGCCGCGATCATCACCCCGCCCGACGTGATCTCGCAGCTGTTGCTCGCGATCCCGATGTGCCTGCTGTACGAAGCCGGGATCGTCGCCGCGCGCATGCTCGCCCGCCGCGAAGAAGGCGACGCCGACGCCCGCGAGGACGGCGGCGCGCGGTGAACGCCACGATGCCGGCGCGCTTCGCGCACCGCTGCGCGGCGTGGTCGCTGGACGCGGTGGTGCCGGGGCTGGCGACCATGGCCCTGTGCTGGCCACGCCTCTCGGCCGGTGCGACGCGCATGACGCAGGCGCTCGACCAGCTCTCGGCGGCGCTGGCGCGCGCGATGGACGCGATGATGATGGGCACGCTGACGCCGCTCGAACTGACCCGCGCCTGGGTCGCCGATCCCGCGCAGCGCGCCGCGGTCGAGGCGCTGTCCGATGCCATCGGCGCGTTGCTGATGCCGCCACTGCTGGTGTTCCCGCTGCTGGCGCTGGCGTGGTTCGTCGGCTTCGAGGCCTCGTCGCGGCAGGCAACGCCCGGCAAGCGCCTGCTCGGGCTGCGCGTGGTCGACGTCGACGGACGCGGCATCGGCCTGCTGCGCGCGGTGCAGCGGCACCTGGCCGGCACGCTGTCGTGGCTCACGCTCAACATCGGCCATCTGCTGGCGGCGCTGCCGCCGCAGCGGCTCGCGCTGCACGACCGCATCGCCGGCACGCGCGTGGTGCAGGTGGCCGGCACCGGCGCATTGCCGGGCTGGGCGCGCGCGTGGCTGGGGCTGCTGGCCGTGGCCAGCGTCGGCGCGCTGGCATGGCTGTTCGTGGTCGCCAGCGCCGCGATGCAGCGCGCGTTCGAGGCGATGCTCTACTAGGGCATTCGCCGGAGGTCGCTTCCCCCGCTTGCGGGGGAGAGCCTGCCCTGTACTCGATACGGGGTGCCGACGGCGGACGGGGATGCGCCGCAGACGTGCAGGATGGCGCCCCCTTCCGCCGCATCGGGGGCATCTTCGACCCGTGAAGGGTGCAATGTCCCGCGAACGGGAGAAGGGCGCACTTGAATGCGTGATGCTGCGCAGGAATCCGGTCGCCTGCGCAGCGTGTGGATCACAGCTCGACGCGATCGCCCGGCAGCGCCGGCGGCTCGGCCGGCCCGGCGCAGATGTCGCGCCACATGTGGTACATCACGCCGAACATCACCACGTACATCAGCAGGATCATGCCGGCGTAGACCGGCAGCGCCAGCAGCGCCGCCAGCACCGGGTGCACCAGCCCGCCGACGAGCATCAGCAGGCCGCCGGCGATGGTCACCACCAGCACCAGCGCCAGCATCGCGACCACCGACAGGATCGCCAGCACGATGATCGGCAGCAGGTTCTTGAGCGCACCGGCGAAGCCGTCGGCCAGCGCCGCGAACACGCCGCGGCCGCCAAGCGCGACCTGGCCGAAACCGATGCCGTAGGCGCCGCCAAGGAACAGGCCGGCCAGCGCACACAGCGCCATCACCACGCCCAGCCCGGAGGGCGGCATCGGGATCTGGTCCGGCGACGGCGGCTTGCCGCCCGCCTCCATGCTCCGCTGCACCACCTCCATGTACTGCCCGTACCATTCCGGCAGGCCGGTGCCGAACGCGGCGATGATGCCGCCGAACACCAGCAGGTAGATCGCGGTCATCGCGAGGCCGAAACCGATCAGCCGCCCGCTGCCGCCACCGGCGCGGAACGCCTGGAACACGTCGCCCGGACGCGCCGGCTGCCCACGCTCGACGGCGTCGATCACCCGCAGCGCGCCGCCGATCAGCGGCGGGAACACCAGCAGCGACACCAGCGTGGTCAGGCCGATGACGGCCAGCAGCGCATCGGGACTGCCGGGCAACGCCTGTTGCGCCAGCATCTGCACGAGGCTCGGCAGCAGTGCGACCAGCGCGACCAGCGCGATCCCGCCGATCACCGCGCGCGCGTTGTTGCGCCCGAGGTTGACCGCCCGCGCCAGCCACGACCAGCCGTGGCCCGGCCCCATTGCCCGCGTCGACATGACCCTGATTCCCGCTTCGATGTGGCACCCGCCACGATGGCGACATGCTACTGCATGGGCCGCGCGGCAGGCGTGGGCACCGCGCCTTTCGATCGAACCGCGAGGCTGGAAGTCCGCCGCGCGCTCAGCGCCGCGGCAGTGCCGCCAGGATCGCCCACAGGCCGCCGACGCCTGCCACCCAGGAGGACAACGGCACGCCGAGGAGCGCGGGGCCACCGGCCTCCAGCGCGTACAGCACGGCGGCCACGATCAGCAGGCCGACGCCGAGGATCGCGGCGACCACGCGCCGCTGCATCGACTTGAGCGTCTGCGTGAGCTCGACGATGTCCCGCGAACGCATGCGCAGTTCGTGGCGGCCCTCGACCTGCTGGCGCAGCCAGGCGTGCAGCAGGCGCGGCATCTCCGGCGCCTGGGTGACGATCTCGGGCAGTCGCTTGCGGAACTCCGCGGCGAGCTTCTGCGGGCTGTAGCGCTCGACCAGGATGCGTTCCAGCACCGGCCGCGCCACCGCCCAGATGTCGATCTTCGGGTCGAGCAGGCGGCCGATGCCCTCGATCGTCAGCAGCGTCTTCTGCAGCAGGATCAGCTGCGGCTGCAGGGTCAGCTCGTAGCGCTGCGCGGTGCGGAACAGCTTGCCCAGCACCTCGCCCAGCGAGATTTCAGACAGCGGCCGCGTGAAGTACGGCTCGCACACCGCGCGCGCGGCGGCTTCCAGCTCGTCGATGCGGATCGTCGCCGGCATCCAGCCGGCCTGCACGTGCAGTTCGGCGATGCGGCGGTAGTCCTTGTTGAAGATCGCCATGAAGTTCTCGGCGAGGTAGTACTGGTCCTCGCTGGAGAGCTGGCCCATGATCCCGAAATCGAGCGCGATGAAGCGCGGGTTGTCCTGTCGCGCAGGATCGACCCATATGTTGCCGGCATGCGCGTCGGCATGGAAGAAGTTGTCGCGAAACACCTGGGTGTAGAACACGCGCACGCCCTTGGCCGCGAGCGCCTTGCGGTCGATGCCGGCGGCGTCGAGCGCGGCGATGTCGTCGCTGTTGATGCCGCGCACGCGCTCCAGCGTCAGCACGCGCTGGGTGGTGTGCGACCAGATCGGCTCGGGCACGTACAGGTCGGGCGAATCCAGCCAGAAGCGCCGCAGCACCGAGGCGTTCGCACCCTCGCGCTGCAGGTCGAGCTCGGCGGCCAGCGTGTTCTCGATCTCGGCAACGATCTCGCGCGGGCGGATCTTGTCGGCGTTGGGATGCGCGCGGTCGACCAGCGAGGCCAGCGTGTTGAGCAGCGCGATGTCGCCGGCGATCTGCTTCTCCACGTCCGGGCGCAGCACCTTGACCACCACCTCGCGCCCCGGCGTGCCGTCGCGCGCGGGCAGCGTGGCGGCGTGCACCTGGGCGATCGAGGCCGATGCCAGCGGCACGGTGTCGAACGCGGCGAACAGCGTGTCGATGCCCGCGCCGAGTTCGCGTTCGACGATGGCGCGCGCGACCGCGCCGTCGAACGGCGCCACCTGGTCCTGCAGCAGCGCGAGTTCGTCGACGATGTCCGGCGGCAGCAGGTCGCGCCGTGTCGACAGGATCTGGCCGAACTTGACGAAGATCGGGCCGAGGTCCTGCAGCGCCAGGCGCAGGCGCTCACCGCGCGGCCGCGCCGCGATCTCGCGCGAGGCGCCGGGCACGAACGGCCGCATCAGGCGCAGCCAGCGCTCGGCCGGCGTGTCGTCGAACAGGTCGTCGAGGCGATAGCGCAGCAGCACGCGACCGATGCGCGTGGCCCGCAGCATGGTGCTCAAGCGGCGATCCCCTGCGTGGCCAGGTGCGCCACGCGCGCGGCCAGGCGTTCGGCGTCGTCGCGCAGCTGGTCGACGTCGTCGAGGAAGGCGTGGAGTTCGTCGCGACCGACCACGTCACGCGATTCCTCGGTCACGTACTCGGCCGCGCTGCGCGCGAGGTTGCGGCCCAGCTCGCGGGTCTGGCGCAATGCACCGGCGAAGGCACTGGCCACCTGCACGCCCACCACGTCGCCGAAGGTGGCCACGAACGGCTGCTGCCAGTCCGGGTCGAAGCGCTCGGCCAGGCGCTGCAGCTGGCGCGCCAGTTCGGCGTCGCCGGAGACGCGCACCTTGCCCACCGGCGGCGCGTCGTCGCGACGCAGGAACGGCAGCTGCGACAGCATGCCGGCCAGCGTGCTGCGCACGGCCAGGTCGGGTTCCTGGCCCGGGTCCGCCGGGCCGACCACCAGGCGCTCGCCCTCCACCCGCAGCTGCAGCGCCAACGGCGGCGATTCCAGGGTCAGTTCGATGCGCCGGCCGTCGAAGCGGCGCAGCGAGGCGCGGGCATCGGCATCCAGTGCCAGCGCGCGGTTGAGCGCCATTTCCAGCGCGCGTCCGGCGATCGGCTTGAGGGCATCGAAGGGCGAGGTCATGGCGGCATTCTACCCGCAGGCGATAGCCTCGCCCGCCGCCGGTGGTGCCGGACGCCAACGAACGACGGCCCGCCTCTCGGCGGGCCGTCGGCGGTGTCGCCGCGGGCGGGTCAGCGCCTGCCGCGCAGCATCGACACCACCGCCAGGATCAGGAAGATCACGAACAGGATCCAGGCGATGTTGGTGGCGGCGCCGGCGATGCCGCTGAAACCGAGCACGGCGGCAACGATGGCGATGACGAAGAAGATCACGGCATAGCTGAGCATGGGGCGTTCTCCATTCCTGGGCATTCGGATGTCGGCGCCAGCCTATCCAGCGCACGGTCGTCGGCAGGTGATGGCAGGTGCACGCCGCTGCCCTGCTTCAGCGTCGTGACGTTGGCGTGAGGCCAGGCGCTCAGCCCCGCGGCTCGCGTCCCGCGTCCGCGGCCAGCCGGCACAGGCCCTCTTCGATGGACACGCGCGGCCGGTCGCCGAAGTCGCGCGTGGCCGGCGCCACGTCGCACCGCGCCGCAATTGGGCCTGCTTGCGACCGTGCCGGAACGTGCCGCCGCGCGCATCGACAATGGCTTGTCATCCGTTGCATCAAGCGTGATGCAGCGATGCGCGCAATCGCTCCAGCCCCTCTGTAACCGTCACCTTAGGCGCGTAGCCAATGTCACGTGTGGCGGGTTCCATGGAATACCAGTGCGTGGTGCTGAGCTGCTCCGCCAGGAAACGCGTCATCGGCGGCTCGCCCTTGAGCCGCAGCAGTGGCCACAGGCCTTCGCACACCGCGCCGATGGCATAGGCCGCGCGGAATGGAATCGTCCTGGTGACCTGCGGTGCGCCGGCGGCGGCAAGCAGCGCGTTGACGATCTCGCGCACTGCCTTGGGCTCGCCGTTGCTGATGAAATACGCCTTGCCGGCGCACGCGGCACCGGGCGCGAGGTGGTCGAAGGCATCGAAGTGCGCCTGCGCGGCGTTGTCGATGTAGGTGGTGTCGATGCGGTTGTTGCCGTCACCGACGAAGCGCAATCGTCCGGCTTTCGCACGCTCCACCAGCCGCGGCAGCAGTTGCTGGTCGCCCGGCCCCCAGATCAGGCGCGGGCGCAACGCGATGGTGGCGAGGTCGGCATTGTTCGCCGCCAGCACCGCCTTCTCGGCGATGGTCTTGGTGGTGGCATAGGGCGCCTGGAAATTCTCGCCGTAAGGCACGGTGTCGGCGGTGCCGCCTTCGACCGGATGCGTGGCGCGATGGGTGACGCTGGGCGTGGAGGTGTAGATGAGTTTGCCGATGCCATGCGCGTGGCAGGCATCGAGCACGTTCTGGGTGCCGGTGACGTTGGCCGCGTAATAGCTGTCATAGCGGCCCCACGCGCCGGCCTTGGCGGCGTTGTGGAAGATCGCATCGACGCCGCGTGCCGCCGCCAGCACGGCATCGCGGTCGGCGAGGTCGCCACGCAACTGGCGCACGCCCAGCGGCTCGAGTTCCGGGTAATGCCCGCGATTGAAGCTGGCCACGTCGTGGCCGCGTTCGACCAGGCCACGGCACAGCGCCTGCCCGAGGAAACCGCCGCCACCGGTGACGAGGATCTTCATGGTGCGTGCTCCATGGTCGCGCGGGTATCCATCCGGCCATCGCCGGGCCGGCCGTGTGGATTGGCGACGATGTGCGGGGTCGTGGCGTAGCGCGCCCCATGCCGCGCAACCAATTGTTTCGCAAGAGCTTCATTTTTCTTCATCCGCATATCATGCACTTCATTTCCGTTGTTGCTGGACTGGGTGCTCTTCATGAGCGGAGCGTACAATGCGTTTGTCACGACAGAGGTTGTCGATCCTGTTGCTGTTGGCGTCGTTGCCGGCCATGGCCGTGGCCGGCATGCACGGCGATGACTGGAAGGTGCTCGACCCCGCCCGCGCCGGTTGGGATGCCGGCAGGCTTGCGGCGATGGATGCAGCGATCGAGGGCGATGCAGCCCCCGCCACCACCAGCGTGCTGGTGATCCACCGCGGCGCGCTGGTCCATGAGCGCTACTTCAACGGTGCCGATGCCGACACCTTGCACAACACCCGTTCCCTGACCAAGAGCGTGACCGCGCTGCTGGTCGGTGCGGCCATCGACCGCGGCCTGATCGATGGTGTCGACGCGCCGGTCTACGATTTCTTCGCCGACCGTGGCTGGGCCAACCCGGCGCCGGCCAAGGCGCGGTTCACCGTCGAGGACCTGCTGACGATGAGCGCGCAATGGGAGTGCAACGACGACAACCAGTTCTCCGCCGGCAACGAGGAACGGATGTACCTGAGCGCGGACTGGGTGCAGTTCGCGCTGGACCTGCCGATGAAGGGCTACGCTGCCTGGTCGCCAAGGCCGGAAGAAAGCCCGTATGGCCGCGCCTTCTCTTATTGCACCGCCAACCCGGTGGTGCTTGGCGCCATTCTCGAGCGCAGCAGCGGGCAATCGCTGGCGCGTTTCGCGGCCGATGCGCTGGAAGGCCCGCTCGACATCACCCGTGCGCAATGGCAGCTCACGTCCGAAGGCGTCGGCATGGGCGGCGGCGGTGCCGCGTACCGCAGTCGCGACCTGGCCCGCCTCGGCCAGTTGCTGGTCGATGGCGGGCGCTGGCAGGGCAGGCAGATCGTCCCGGAGCGCTGGATCGATGCGATGACCACGCCGCATGCGCAGGCGCGCGAGGATGCGGATTACGGATACCTGACCTGGCGCTTCCGCTTCGACGTGGGTGGAACCCTTCGCGATGCATGGGCGATGTCCGGCAATGGCGGAAACTACGTGTTCGCCCTGCCCGAGGAAGCGTTGGTGGTGGTGATCACGCGCACGCGCTACAACCAGCGTGGCATGCACCAGGAATCGCAACGCCTGATGACCGATTACATCCTCAAGGCGTTGCCGCCGCGTCGATGAGTCCCGGCGTAAGCAGCCCCTGCGCACCTGCACGCTCGCGTTCCTGCGCGATGGCCCGGTCGATGCCTACGAGTACGGCGGCAAAGGCAGGATCACCATGCAGGGACGCGAGCAGCGGCGTGGCGCGCAGGTAGCCGACGTCGCGATGGCCGCTCTCGACAGCCGCCTGCAGGGCCGACAGGGCTGCAGGGCGGTCGCCGGCCAGGAGCTGGAGCGCCGCCGCATCCACGCCGCCGATGGGATCGCCGCCTTCGCGCAGGCTTTGCAGCAACGTGCGTGCGCGTGCATGGAGGAGGTCGGCGTCCGGGACGGGTTCGGCCCCCGTGGCCCATGCCAGCGTCTGCGCGAGGCTGCCCTGCGGACGCAGCACCAGTGCGCGGCGGCTTGAGTGCCGGGCGGCATCGGTGTCCCCGCGTCGCAGTGCCAGTTCGGCTGCCAGCACGTGCAGGCCGGCATGCTCTGTGCCGCGGGAACTCGCCTCGTCCAGCGCCGCCTGCGCCTCGCCGTCGCGACCCTGTGCGAACAGGAAGGCCGGCAGCGCGAGGTTGGAAAACACGTTGTCCGGATACAGGCGGAAGCTGTCGCGATAGCGCGCCTCCGCCGCAGCGACGTATCCGAGCAAGTCGAGGTTGGACGCGATCTGCAACGGCAGGAAGCGCACCTTGGCCGGTGCGCGCACCGCGAGATTGGCCGCCAGCGCATCGGCCAGGCGACCACGTCGCGCGTACAGGTAGGCTGCCGACGCACGTGCGGCATCGGCATCCGGATCCAGCATCACCGCCCGCTCGTACTGCGCCAGTGCGCCATCGACATCGCCGCGGCAATCCATCGCGTAACCCAGCGCCGCATGGGCGGTGGCGTCGTCGCCGTTTCGTGCCAGCACGGCTTCGGCGAAAGCACGCGCTTGCGCTGCGTCTTCGCCCGTGCCGTTGTAGAGGCACACGCGCGCGGAATAGGCGCGGCTCAGGCCGACCAGTGCACGCGGATCGTCCGGTGCTTCCTGCAATCGCTGTCTGAACAGCGAGATGGCGCGTTCGTTGTTGTCGGCCTGGCCGATGCCCGCGTAGTACGCCGCACGCTGCAGCAACGGCGTATCCGTTGTAGCCGATGGCGCTGTTTCGTCGCGCGGCCACCACCAGGCCGCGATTGCCAGTGCGGACAGGGCGACGCTTGCGGGCAACAGCCAACGCCATGCGCGCGCGCGGCGCGGGACTTGATGTGGCGCAGCCTTGGCGTCCGACGGCGACGACGCATCCGCAGGCAGCGCTTGCGGCGAACTGCACAACTGGTATCCCTGCCCGCGCACCGAGCGCAGGTAGCGGGGCTGGCGACCATCGTCGCCCAGAGACTGCCGCAACAACCGCACGCGCTGGGTCACGGTGTCCTCGCCGACCACGGCCGGCGCCCAGACGCGTTCGATGAGTTCATCGAAGCCCACGACCCGCGTGTCCTGCTGCAACAGGTAGTGCAGCAGGCGGAAGCTCAATCCCGTGACTTCAAGCGGTTCGCCGCCATCGCGGCAGACCTGCTGGCGCGCCACGTCGATCCACAGGTCGTCCAGCCGGTATCGCACGGGAGGGTGGGAATCCATGTCAGCGGCTTCTGGATCCGGCCCACGCGGCGAGCTTCTCGCGCCCGATCTTGGCGTTGTGGCGGATGTCGACCGGGAAGTCGTCATGGAACAGGAAGGTGTCGATGCGTGCGGTGTGCGGGAAGCGCTGGCCGATGGCGCGCAGCTCGCGTTCGATGCGCGCGTTATCGGCGCGGCCGACACCGGCATTGGCTTCGACGCACAGCATCGGTCGTTGCGTGCCGTGTGCGCCGATACCGACCAATGCGGTGCGGCGCACGTCGGGATGGGTGTTGAACACAGGCTCCACTTGCTCGGTGTACAGCGGGCCATCTGCGGTTTCGACGCGATGCGACTTGCGGCCGCAGAACCACAACCGGCCTGCTTCGTCGAACCAGCCGACATCGCCCATGCGATGGACGATGCGCTCGCCGCCGTCGGGCAGGCGTTCGCGGATCTTCGCCAATCGCGTCTGCGCATCGCGGTTGAAGTACGCATCGGTCGCGCTGGGCCCGGCGACGGTGATCTCGCCAACGATGCCCGGCGCGACCCGCAGGTCGTCCGACCACGCGGTGATGGCATCGTCGCTGATGCGGATGACGCGCACGTCATTCGGCGGCACCGGGCGGCCCACGCAGGTGCCTGCGCCGTGTTCGGTGCGTTCGCGCAGCGCCAGCAGTTCGCGGCCTTCGATCACCGCGACCGGCAGGCATTCGGTGGCGCCGTACGGCGTCCAGAAACCGGCATCGTCCGGCAGCAGGTCCAGCATCTTCGCCACGACCTCTGGCGGCACTGGTGCGCCCGCGGAGGTGACGCGATTGAGCGTCGGCAAGGGCGCGCCGTGATCGGCCAGCACGCGCATCAGCGCAGGCGATCCGAACAATTGGTCGACGTCGAAGCGTGCGATGGCGGCATGCAGCTTGCGTGGATCGGCCTTGGCGGGGCGCGTGGGATCCATGTCAGGGATGATCGAAGTCAGCCCCAGCGCGGGATCGAACAGCGCAAATGGCGGGAAGGTCGGAAAGTCGATGCCGCCCGCCGCGATGCCGAACGCATCGCGCAGCATGTCGATCTGCGCGACGAAATGGCGATGGCGATACACCACGCCCTTGGGCACGCCGGTGCTGCCGCTGGTGAACAGCAGCGCGGCCACATCGTCGGGTTGCGTATCGCTCAGTTGCGGCCCCGCGCCCGCGCCATCGCGCTCGACCTGCGCCAGCGTCGCATCAGCCAGCACTGCGAAGCGCCCGGTAGTGATGCGCATGCGTGCCGACGTCGCCCAACCCAGCAGCACGCGCGCGACCTGCGCGAGCGGGATGCCGATGAAGGCCTCCGGCTGCGCCTCGTCCAGGCACTGCTTCAACGCACGCCTGTCAATGCCCGGATCGACCAGCACCGGCACCGCGCCAGCCTTGAACAGCGCGAACATCAGCAGGAAGAAGTCCGGCGTGGGCCGCACCATCAGCACCGTGCGCGTGCCGCGGACGATGCCGCGCTTCGCCAGGCCGGCGGCGATGGCATCGCTGCGGGCGTCGAGTTCGCCGTAGGTGAGCGCCACGGCGTAGCTGCCATCGCGGCCCGGGCAGCGCATCGCGATGCGGTCCGGGGCATCGGCGGCCAGCCGCGGCAGCGCGGCGGCGATGTTGCAGGAATCGCTCATGCGGGGATTATCCCCGCTTGCCGCCGACAAACCGAGCCCTCCTGGCCGATTACGCCTCGAGCGTGGTGTCGATGCGGACTTCGCCGGTCAGCAGCTTGTGCACCGGGCAGGCGTTGGCGACCTGCAGCAGGCGCTCGCGCTGGGCGTCGTCGAGCGGGCCATGCAGGGTGACGCTGCGCACGATGTCGTTGCCCGCCGCCGGCTTGCCGGCCGGGTTGAGCGAGAGCTGCACGTCCACGCCCAGCAGCGGCCACTGCTTGCGCGCGGCGTACATCTTCAGCGTGATCGAGGTGCAGGCGCCGAGCGCCGACAGCAGCAGCTGGTCGGGCGTGGGCGCGGTGTCGCCCCCACCCAGCGGCGCCGGCTCGTCGGCGTGCCAGGCGTGGCCCGCCGCATCCGACAGGTCGACCCGGAAGTCGGTCTCGCGCAAGGTGGCGTGGACGGCGGGAACATCGGTCATGGCGAGGCCTGTCGCGGCGGCGGGCACGGGCCTGGCATGTTAGGGCCTGTGGACGCGGATGGCATGCGCGGCATGGCGTTCCGATGGCCGTCGGCGGGTGTTGTATGGCGCAGCGCCTGACGGGCCGCCAGGCCAGGCGGCGCGGGCGCCCGCGGCGACGTCATCACTGCGCTGCGTATCGGCATGCGCGCCGTCGCGCTTGCTTGCCGCGCATGCCCGTGCAGAGCGCGCGGCATCTGCCCTCCAGGTTGCCCGGCCCCAGTGGATATGGGCCTTGTGCCGGCCGCCCGCCGCCGCAAGAATGCGCTCCCGTCCATCCTGCCGGCGCGCGCCATGCCGCATCCCTGTCTGACCTGCGGCGCCTGCTGCGCGTTCTTCCGGGTCAGCTTCCACTGGTCGGAGGCGGATCCCGCGCTCGGCGGGCAGGTGCCCTTTGAACTGACCGAGCCCCTGCGCGTGCACGAGCGTGCCATGCGCGGCACCTCGCAGGCGCATCCGCGCTGCATCGCGCTGGACGCGCGCATCGGTGAGTACTCGCGCTGCACCATCCACGACCGCCGGCCTTCGGTGTGCGCGCTGGTACCCGCCAGCTACGAGTTCGGCTCCGCGAGCGCGCAGTGCGACAAGTCGCGCATCGCGCACGGCCTGCCCGCGCTCACGCCCGACGACTGGATCGGCGTGGCCGAGGCCGAGAAGAATCCGCTGCCGCGCCAGACGTAACCCGTCGATCCATCGCGGATGGGCGCGTCGCCACGCGCGGGCAAGGCCAAGCGCGCGCAATGATCCGATCGCGCCGAGCGCCTACAGCGGATTGCGATCGAGGAAATCCCGGATCGCCGGCACCAGCACCTCGTGCTTGTCTTCCAGCACGTAGTGGCCGGCATCGTCGAAGGCATGCACCTCCGCCTGCGGCAACGCGGCGCGGAAGCCGTCGAGGAAGTCGCGGTCGAACACGAAATCCTTCAATCCCCAGCCGAGGAAGGCGGGACGGTCGGCGAACTCGTGCAGGCGGCGCCCCGACTCGGCCACCAGCGGCCAGGCGCGGTCCCGCTCCGACAGCGGGATGTCCTGCATGAAGCGGATGGTGGAGATGCGGTTGCGCCACGAGTCGTAGGGCGCCACGTAGGCGCGGCGCACGTCGCGCGGCATCCTGCGTTCGACGCCGAAATACGATGCGCCGCCCGAGAAGGCATTGAAGCCGCGGATCACCAGTTCGCCAACGTGGAAGTCGCGTCCGAGCGCGATCTGCCACGGCATCGGCTTGCCCGCCGGCATCGGGAACGCGGCGGTGTTGGTGACGACCAGTCGCCGCACCTGCGCCGCGTGCGACAGGGCCCAGCCGAACCCGATCATGCCGCCCCAGTCGTGCACCGCGAGCGTGATCGGCCCGTCGATACCCAGGTGCGCGAGCAGCGCGGCGAGGTCGTCGACGCGCGACTGCAGGGTGTAGTCGTAGCGCGGCAAGGCGTTCACGTCGTCGTCGGGCTTGTCCGACAGGCCCATGCCGACGTGGTCGGGCACGATCACGCGATAGGCCTGGCCCAACGCCGGGTCACGCAGGCCGCGCACCAGGTGCCGCCAGTAATAGCTCCACGACGGATTGCCGTGCAGTGCGACGATCACCTCGCCATCACGCGGGCCCTCGTCGAGGTAATGCATGCGAATGCCGGGCCGCACCTCGACATGGTGCGCGGCGAAGTCGTAGTCGGGGAATTGCACGCCGTTCGGGACAGGTTCGTGAAGGCCCTAGTGTAACCGCGGCCTTCACAAGCCCGAACCGCTCAGCTACCTGAATGCAGGCGCGTGTGGCAGGGCGCGCGCGTTGGCTATCCTGCCTGCATGGCCTCGAACGCATCCGCGCTCGGCAAGGACGCCACTCCCCGCACCGCCCCCGTCCCGCCCGCCACGCCGGCGCGGGCAGGGGCGTCGCACGCCTGGCTGCGCGCCGCGACCGCCGACCTGCACGCCCAGGTCGACGGCCTGTTCCCGGACGGCATCGACTCGGCGCAGACCTACCGCCGCTACCTGCTGGGCATGCACCGCTTCACCGCCGACTGCGAAGTCGCCACGGGCCACGGGCCGCGCGCCTCGTCGTGGCTCGCCGCCGACCTGGCCGCGCTCGGCGTGCCGCCGATGCCGACCCGCCGCCCGCGCCGCGCGCTGCTGGACGACGCCCGCCGCCTCGGCTGGGAATACGTGCTGGCCGGCAGCAGCCTCGGCGCGCGGGTGCTGCTGCGCGCGGTGGCGCGGCTCGGACTGGACGACATGCGCGGCGCGGCCTTCCTCGCACACCACGCGGCCGGCGAGGACTGGTCGCGCCTGCAGCCACGCCTGGCCGCCCTCGACGAGGGCGACGCCCGTCGCCGCGCCAGCGTCGCGTCCGGCGCGCGCGATGCGTTCGCCCACGTCCGCGCGTGCTTCGCGCGCAGCTTCGACGCCCTTTCAACCGACACTCCCTGAAGGCTTCCGATTGATTCCCGCTTCCGTGCTCGAACACGCGCTGCAGACCTGCGCCCGCGAACCGATCCACCAGTCCGGCGCGATCCAGCCCCACGGCGTCCTGGTCAGCTGCCGATTGCCCGACTGGACGATCCAGCACGTCTCGGCCAATGTCGAAGCGCTGTCGGGTGCCGCCCCCGACGCGATGCTGCAGCGGCCGCTGCGCGAGTTCTTCGACGACAACGTGATCCAGGCGATCGCCGAGACCCTCGGCTTCGGCGAGCCGGACACGCCGCCGCAGCGCGCGGTGGTCGCGAACATCGGTCCGCTGGCCACCCTGTGCGACGTCAGCGTGCACGTGGGCGCGGGCCTGGCGCACATCGAGATCGAGCCGCAGCCGCGCGGCGTGGGCGACCGCTCGCCCACGGTGATGGCGCAGGCGATGATCGCGCGCGTCGCCGGCAGCGGCCACGCCGCCGATTTCCACCAGCGCGTCGCCGAGCAGGTGCGCCAGTTGACCGGCTACGACCGGGTGATGGTGTACCGCTTCCGCCACGACGATTCCGGCGAGGTGGTGGCCGAGTCGCGCGACACCGCGCTGCCGGCCTACCTCGGCCTGCGCTATCCGGCGTCCGACATTCCCGAGCAGGCGCGCCGGCTGTACCTGCGCAACCGCATCCGCGAGATCCCCGACGCGCAGTACGCGCCGGTGCCGGTGCTGCCCGCGCACACCGCCCGCGGCGAGCCGCTCGACCTGGGCCAGGTGATGCTGCGCAGCGTGTCGCCGGTGCACCTGCAGTACCTGGCGAACATGGGCGTGGCGGCGTCGATGTCGATCTCGATCATTTCCGGCGGCCGCCTGTGGGGACTGATCGCCTGCCACCACCGCAGCGTGCGCCAGCTGCCGCCCGCGGTTCGCGCGGCCGCGGACCTGTTCGGGTTGTTCGTGTCGATGCGGATCGCGGCGCGCGAGCAGCACGACGCGACGGTGCTGGAGGACGGCGCGCGCGCCGTGCGCGACACCCTGGCCGTGCGCCTGGACAGCGCCAGCGACGCGCGCCTGGCGCTCGCGTCCGAACTCGACCTGCTGCGCCGCGCCGTGGATTGCGACGGCATCGCCCTGCTCCAGTCCGGGCACTGGCACGGCGCCGGCCGCACGCCGCCGCCGGAACGCAAGCACGACCTGCTGGCCTGGCTGCACCGCGGCGCCCAGGCCTCCGGCGTGGCCTGCACCGACGCCAGCCTCGACTGGAGCCCGTCGCCGGACGCCGCCGACGGCATCGCCGGCGTGCTCGCGCTGCCGCTCGATCCGGGCCGGGACGAGTGGCTGCTGTTCTTCCGCTGCGAACAGGTGGAGGACGTGCGCTGGGCCGGCCGCCCGGATGAACCCTTCGTGGTCAGCGACGACGGCCAGCACATCGGCCCGCGCGCCAGCTTCGCCGCCTGGCACGAGACGGTGCGCGGCAGCAGCACGCCGTGGTCGCGGACCGACCTGCGCATCGCCGGGCGCCTGCACCTGATGCTGCGCGAGCACTACCGGCGCAGCGCGGCCCTGCCCGAGCTCGGCGACCTGCTCGCCCGTCGCGCGCGCCAGGACGTGCGCGACCACCGCGCGCGCCTGCTCAAGCTGTCGGAGCTGTTCGACGGCCTGGTCCACCTCGGCCCGGACGCGACCGTGCAGTTGTCCGAACGCATCAGCCGGCTCGAGGAGGAACTGCAGTCGCTGATCGAGACGGTGAGCGTGGCCGCCGACTAGGGCCCGTTGACACTCGTGGCACATGTCGCATCCGCCGCGCGGGCGGGCGCGGCAAGCAAGGGCGCCGGCGCGCCGGGCCGCCCGGCGGCTGGCCGACTGGGACTACCATGCGCGCACCCCATCGCCGGCGCATGCCATGTCCTCCCAGAACCCCGCCCCGCCCCACCTCGACGACGACCAGATCGAGCGCCTGTCCGAACTGCTGGAACAGCGCGCGGTGCCCTTCAAGGGCTTCAACCTCGAGGCACTGGATGGCTTCCTGTCGGCGCTGGTCGTCTCGCCCGAGCCGGTGGCACAGGCCGAATGGGAGCCCGTGGTCTGGGGCGGTAAGCCGCCGCGCTGGGACGACGGGACCGAGGCCGCGCAGGTGCGCCAGCTGCTGGCCGGCCACTGGAACATGGCCAGCGCCCGCGTGCGCCACGACGGCGACACCCTGCCCGACCACCTCGCGCCCCTGATGTGGCTGCCCGAAGACCCCGAACTGACCGGCGAGGAAGCCCTGCACGAGGACGAACTCGACGTCGGCCAGGACTGGGCGCTGGGCTTCTTCACCGCCGTGTCGCTGCGCGAGGACGCCTGGGACCGCTGGCTGGACGACAACGACTGGATCGAGGAGATCTTCGACCACCTCGACCGGCTGGCCAGCGGCGAGGCCATCAACCCGGACGACCCCACCGCGCCGGCGACCCCGGTCGGCTACCAGGAGCGGCTGGCAATCGTGTCCTCGCTGCCGGGGATGCTGGCCGACCTCAACGCGCACCGCGTCGATGCCCTCACCCCGCGCACGCCAATCCAGCGCGACGCCGTCCCCGGCCGCAACGAGGCCTGCCCCTGCGGCAGCGGCAAGAAGTACAAGAAGTGCTGCGGGGCGAATTGAGGCTGGCCTGGTAGCGGCTACCGGCGAGTGTGCCGGGGACGTCCGTCATGGCCGGTGACTCTTTCGGGCATCGTCAAGCTTTCCCTGCCAGGCAGGAACGACAGCACAAGGAAAGATTGATAGCGTTTTTTTCCTAAGGTTCCAGAGGGGCTGGACAAGGAAAGCTCGCCGATCGACAAGCACGGCCACCGGACACGACGAGGGCCGGACGGGCCGGCCCTCGCGAATCGTCAGCGGCGGCGGTGGCGGCTTACCAGACCACTTCCGCCATCGAGCAGTTCAGGCCGGAACCGATCCCGAGCAGGGCCACGCGGTCGCCCTTCTTCAGGCGGCCCATCTCGCGCAGCTTGCTGAGCACGATCGGCACCGAGGCCGGGCCGATGTTGCCGTGTTCGCCGAAGATGGTCATGACCTTCTTGGGATCGATGCCGATCGCCTTGGTGAAGGCGGCGGTGTGCACCTTGCTGACCTGGTGGATGACGAACTGGTCCAGTTCCTCCACCACCCAGCCCAGCGCCTGCTTGGCGGCGCCGAAGGTCTTCTGCGACAGCTTGATGCCCTCGATCAGCAGCATGCGGGTGTCGGTGATCATGCCGTCGAGGTTGCCGCGGCACAGCTTGTTCCACTCGGTCGCGGCGCGGGTCACGCCACCCTTGTAGCGCGGCGCGCCCGGGGCGAGTTCGGCGCGGGCCAGCACCATGGCGGCGGCACCGGAGCCGAGGGTGAGCGTGGCCAGTTCGTTGCGGAACTGCTCCTCGGTGGCGTCGGCGCGGGCCAGGCGCTCCATGGTCTTTTCGTAGGCGAGGTTGGCGGTTTCGCCGTCGACGATCAGGGCGTAGTCGATCTCGCCGCGCTCGATCATGCGGCTGGCGATGTCCATGCCGTTGATGAAGGCCAGGCAGGCATTGGCCACGTCGAAGTTCTGGCAGGTGTCGGGCAGGCCGAGGTTGCCGGAGACGATGCTGGCCGTGGACGGCTCCAGGTAGTCGCGGCTGACCGAGGTGTTGACCAGCAGGCCGACCTTGTCGGGGTCGATGCCGGCGTCGGCCAGCGCCTTCACGCCGGCCAGGGTGGCCACTTCGGACGCCTGCACGCCCTCTTCCCACAGGTAGCGCGAGTGGATGCCGGCGATCTCGCCGAGCACGTCGGTCTTGATCCCGAGGCGGTCCAGGGTCGGCTTGAGCCGGGCGTTGATCTCCTGGGAGGAGAGCCGGCGCGGCGCGTCGATGTGGGCGAGGCCGGCGATGGCGACGTGTTGGAAGAGCATGGGCGGGCGCCGGTGGCAACGGAGGGAGCCGCATAGGGTACCGGCTTCCGCCCGCGGACGCATGAAATGGCCCGGGGGCCGGGGGCGCGGCACCGGCGGGCGACGGCGGGAATGCGGGCCCGCACGCCTGCCGCGAGGCACGCCCCACCTCCGACCCGTCCCGCTGGCGGAGAAGGGGGCGAGTCCAGCGGCGTCGAGGGCGGGAGGCGGCGCCTGGCCTGTCGTCAGCGCCCGCAGCGCCGCGCCACATCGCGCGTGCGGACCCGCCGCTGCCGAACGCGCCGCCGCGCGCCACGAACGGCGGGCGACGAGGCTGCTTGCCTCGTCAGCGCCCGCAGCGCCAGGCCGCGAAGCGCTGGCTGCCGCCCGACGGCTCGCCGAGCGGGTGGATGGTGTTGGCCTGCAGCCCGGGCGCCTCGTTGCGGGCGAGCGTCTCCAGCTCGTCGCGGACCTTGAGCGCGTTGCGCTCGATGAAGGCGAGGTTGTGCTTGACCGACACCTCGACCTCGCCGCGCTTCTCGCAGCCGGTGGGGGCGGCGGACACGACCTTCACCGCGCTGGCGCCGGGGGCCATGTGCACCCAGGTGCAGGCGGAGGCGGCCAGGGCAAACGGGACGACCAGCGCGATTCGGAACGGGCGCATCGGGATCTCCTCAGGCTGAAGGCACGATGCCCGCCATTGTGGCGGGCATCGATGGGCGGCGGATGGCGACGCGCGGTGCGTGTGGCGCGCCGTTCATCCTCGGCAACGGCCGCGGGCGATCACTCGCCGACGGCGTTCCCGTCCGCGTCGAGCACCTTCACCTCGCCCAGGTTCAGGGCGCGCACCGGCGCCTCGGTCTGCTTGAGGTCGCCGACCACGATCCAGGTCAGCGCGCCCGGGGCGATGGTCTTCGCCGCTTCGGCCACCTGCGCCGGGGTCATCGCCTCGACCTCGGCCTTGCGCTTGAACACGTAGTCGTCGGGCCGGCCGTAGCGGACGATGCCGCCGATGGTCGACATCACCGACCAGGCGGTCTCGTAGGCGCCGGGCAGGCTCAGCGTTTGGATGTTCTTGACGCGGGTCACCTCGGCTTCGGTCGCCGGCCGCTCGCCGCTGGCGAACTCGGCGATCTCGCGGCGCATCTCGGTGATCGACTCGCCGGTCTTGTCGATCTGCACCGGCGCCGACGCGGTCCAGCGGCGCTGGCCCAGCGCGCCGCCGAGCGCGCTGCGGGCGCCGTACGACCAGTGCTTGTCCTCGCGCAGGTTCATGTTGAGGCGCGCGGTGAAATCGCCGCCGATCACCCCGTTCGCCATCTCCAGCGCGGTCGCGCCGGCGTCCTTGGTCGACGGGGCCAGCTGCGCGGCATAGAGGTTGGCCTGCACGGCGCCGGGCTGGTCGATCAGGAACACGCGCGGCGACGACGGCAGCGCCACCTCGGGCACGGCCACCGGCGCGCGCGCCTTGCCCGTGCCCTTCCAGTCGCCGAGGTGGCGATTGAGCAGGGGCACGATCTCGGCCAGCGTGGTGTCGCCGACGACGATGACGGTGGCGCTCTCCGGGCGCACCCATTCGCGGTGGAACGCGACCAGGTCGTCGCGGGTGAGCGCGGCGATCGAGGCCTCGTCGCCGCTGCCGGTGGCCGGCGCGGCGTAGGGATGGCCGGCGCCGTACAGCAGGCCCGGCACGACGCGTGCGGCCAGCGCCTGCGGCTGCGCCTTCTCTTGCTTGATGCCGGCGATCCAGCTGGCCTTGATGCGGTCGACCTCGGCCTGGTCGAAGTTCGGCCGGCGCAGCATGTCGGCGAACAGCGCCAGCGACGGATCGAGGTTCTCCTTCAGCGCCGAGAGGTAGGCGTTGCCGCCGTCCAGCGACGCGCCCGCGCCCAGGTTCGCGCCCAGCGCCTCGGCCTTGTTGGCGAACTCGAGCGAGCCGACGCCACCGGCGCCCTCGTCGAGGATGCCCATGGTGAAGCTGGCCAGGCCGGTGCGGTCGCCGCGGTCGGCGCTGTAGCCGCCGTTGAACTCGTAGCTCACCTGCACCACCGGGATGTCGTGGCGCTCGGCCAGGATCAGGGCGCTGCCGTTCTTCAGCGTGGCGCGCTGCAGCTCGGGGAACTTCAGCTCGGGGAAGCTGGTGGTCTGGGGCACGCCGAGGCTGCGGTCGACCGTGCCGGGCGTGGTGGTGTACTTCGCGTCGGCCTTCGGCGGGGTGAACGGCTTCGGCGTCGCCGCCGGCGCCTCGGCCAGCGGCGTGCGCTCGCCCGGCTCGACCACCAGGGTGTGGCTGCCGGCGCCCAGCCATTTCGCGCCGACCGCCTTGACGTCGTCGGCGCTGGTCGCGGCGTAGTTGGCCAGCGCGGTGCGGAAGCAGCCCGGGTCGCTTTCGTACACGGTGCACTCGGCCAGCACGTCGGCCTTGCCGCCGAAGCCGCCGATGCGCTCGACGCCGCGGATGAAGCCGGCGCGGATCACGGTCTTGGCGCGGTCCAGTTCGTCGGCGCTGGGGCCCTCGGCGACCAGCTTGCGGATCTCCTCGTCGATGATCGCCTCGACCTTCGCCGGGTCCACGCCCTGCTTGACGGTGGCGACGATGCCGAAGTTGGACCCGAGCTGCGACGCCCAGGCGCCGGCGCTGATGTTGTCGACCAGCTTGTCGCCGTGCAGCAGGCGCGCGTCGAGGCGCGAGGACTTGCTGCCGCCAAGCACGAAGGCCAGCACGTTGAGCCGGTCGATGTCGACGGTGCCGGTCTGAGGCACGTTCCACAGGCGGTACACGCGCGCCTGCGGCACCTTGTCCTGCATCACCTCGCGGGTGCTGGCGGCGCGCGGCGCCACGTCGACCGCCGGCTGGGCCATGGTCGGGCCGGCCGGGATGTCGCCGAAGTACTTGGCCACCTTCTCCTTCGCCGTGGCCAGGTCGATGTCGCCGGCGAGCACCAGCACCGCGTTGTTCGGGCCGTACCAGGTGCGGAACCAGGTCTTGACGTCGTCCAGCGAGGCGGCGTTGAGGTCGTTCATCGAGCCGATCACGCTGTGCCCGTAGGGATGGCTGGCCGGGTACATCGCGCGCGTCAGCTTTTCCCAGACCTGGCCGTAGGGCTGGTTCTCGCCCTGGCGCTTCTCGTTCTGGACCACGCCGCGCTGCTCGTCGAGCGCGGCCTGGTCGACCGCGCCGAGCAGGTGGCCCATGCGGTCCGACTCCATCCACAGCGCCATGTCGAGCGCGGTGGTCGGCACGTTCTGGAAATAGTTGGTGCGGTCGGTGTTGGTGGTGCCGTTCTGGTCGGTCGCGCCGACGGCGCGGAAGGGGTCGAAGAACTCGCCCTTGTGGTTCTCCGACGCCTGGAACATCAGGTGCTCGAACAGGTGCGCGAAGCCGCTGCGGCCGGCCGGCTCGTCCTTGCTGCCCACGTGGTACCAGATGTTCACCGCCACGATGGGTGCCTTGCGGTCGGTGTGCACCACCACGCGCAGGCCGTTGGGCAGGGTGAAGGTGTCGTAGGCGATGTCGACGGCGGCTTCGCCTTGGTTGGCGGCGGCCGCGGGCAGGGCGACGAACCCGGTCCCCAGGACGAGCCCCAGCGCGGCGGACAGCAGGGCACGGCGCACGGGACGGCGGAACGAAGCGGCGGGCATCGGCATGGGCATTCCTTTCGGGTGGAGATGAACCGGAAAGTGTAGCGGTGGGCCGGGCCCGCGCCGCAGGCCGGAAGTCCCGGGCCCTGCCCGCGGACTGACGAAACCTGAACCTGTGCGGGCGCACACTGGCGGCATGCGCTTCCGCCATGCCCTCGTCACCGGCGCCAACCGCGGCCTTGGCCTGGCCTTCGTGCGCCAGCTGCTGACCGCCGGCAGCCACGTGGTCGCGGCCTGTCGCCATCCGGGCAAGGCCACCGCCCTGAACCTGCTGGCCGGCGAGCATCCCGGCCGCCTGCACGTGCTGCCGCTGGACGTGGCCGAGCCGAAGTCGCATGCCGAGCTGGCGCGCGAACTGCCGCTGGTGCTGGGCGAAGGCGACGATGGCGCCAGCCGCCTCGACCTGCTGGTCAACAACGCCGGCGTGCTGCATTCGGGCGAGCGCTTCGGACACCTGTCCGCGGCCAACTTCGACGACAGCTTCCGCACCAACGCCACGGGCCCGCTGCTGCTCACGCAGGCGCTGGCGCCGTGGCTGGCCGATGGCGCGCGCGTGGTCAACCTGTCGTCGCGGCTGGGCTCGATCGCGCTCACCACGCGCTTCGGCACGCCCAGCTACAACCTCGGCAAGGCCGCGCTGAACATGGCCACGGTGCTGCTGGCACAGGCGCTGGCCGAGCGCGGCATCGTGGTCGTCGCGCTCAGCCCGGGCTGGGTCCGCACCGACATGGGCGGCAGCGACGCCGAACTCGACCCGGCGCAGGCGGTGGCCGGCCTGCTGCGCGTGGCCGAGGGCCTGCAACCGGGCGACAGCGGCCGCTTCCTCGACTGGCAGGGCGAATCGATCCCCTGGTGACGGCGGCGCTGGCACGCACACGGGCCGCGCCATCGCTGCGCGACAATGCCGCCACCGCCGTTGCCCCGCACCGCCCGTGTTCGACCTGCTGCTCTACCAGCCCGAGATCCCGCCCAACACCGGCAACGCCATCCGCCTGTGCGCCAACACCGGCGCGCGCCTGCACCTGATCGCGCCGCTGGGCTTCGACCTCGAGGACCGCAACCTGCGCCGCGCCGGGCTGGACTACCACGAGTACGCCACGCTGCAGGTGCATGACTCGCTCGAGGCCGCGCTCACGGCGATCGCGCCGCCACGCCTGTTCGCGCTGAGCACGCGCAACAGCGTGCGTTACGACGCACCGCGCTATGCCGAAGGCGATGCCTTCCTGTTCGGCCCGGAAACCCGCGGCCTGCCCGACGCGGTGCTGGCCACGATCCCCGACGGCCAGCGCCTGCGCCTGCCGATGCGCCCCGGCAACCGCAGCCTCAACCTGTCCAACGCCGTCGCCGTGGTCGCGTTCGAGGCGTGGCGCCAGCTGGGCTTCGCCGGCGGCGCCTGAGGCAGCGGCCGCTGAGCCACCGGTCGCTGCCGGGGACACGCGTGCGTGGCGCGCACCGCGACCGGAGCGAACCGGAAAAGTTCCTGAACCGATGAGTTCAGTATTCAGGCCCGGTTGCAGGCCCGGGCCGAGAATGCGCGCACCGGTCCCGGGAGCCATCGCCCACCGGCGATGGTCCCTCCCCTCCCGGGACGGCCCATACAACGAGAAACCACAGAGGTCCCCCGATGAAGCGTTCCTTGCTTGCCCTGACCCTCGCCGCCGCCCTGCCGTTCGCAGCCTCGGCCGCCGAAGGGGTGTCGTACAACTATGTCGAAGCCGGCTACACCGCCACCAACCTCAGCGACGGCCTGCCCGACGCCGATGGCTGGGCCGCGCGCGGCTCGGTCGCGTTCCACCCGAATTTCCACGTGTTCGGCGATTACGCCAAGCAGGACATCGACAACACCAGCCTCGATTTCGACCAGTGGCGCCTGGGCGTGGGCTACAACCACCAGATCTCGCCGCGCGCCGACCTGCTGACCCGCGTCGCCTACGAGAAGGTCGACTTCGGCAGCCTCGGCAACGCCGACGGCTGGAGCGTCGAGGCCGGCGCCCGCGGCGCGCTCACCAACCGCCTGGAAGGCTACGCGCTGGCCGGCTACGAAGACGGCGACCAGGTCGACGGCGACTTCTACGGCCGCCTCGGCGCCACCGTGAAGTTCAACCAGAACTGGGGCGTCAGCGGCGACGTGAAGTTCAGCGACGGCGACACCGCCTGGTTCGTCGGCCCGCGCTTCACCTGGTAATCCGCACGAGCGATCCCCATATCTGCGTGCAACGCGGCGTCGTCCCCCTCTCTCCCGACGTCGCACCATGGCCCGGCTGGCAACAGCCGGGCTTTTTTTGGTGTGTGATCGGCGGGCGGTGCCGGGGAAGGTGCCGCGGGCAGCGCAGGGCGCGGGGGCCCCTCATCCGGCGTTTCGCGCCCCCTGCTCCCACCAAGCGGGAGCAGGGAACGGCAGGGCTGTTCTCCAAGCAGGAGAAGTGACGAGCGGGAGCAGGGAACGGTTTGGCTTTTCCGCAATGGCGGAGACCGTGCGGGGGAAGGAATCGGCCATCGGCCAGGCAAACGCGGCGCGTTTCGGGCCGAGTTACTCGAACAGCGCGTCCGGGTATTCGGGCTTGCGCTCACGCGCCATCAGGCGGGCGAGGCCCTCGGCCGGGGTGATGTCGCCGTGCAGCACGTCGCGCACGTTGCTGGAGATCGGCAGTTCCAGGCCGTAGCGATCAGCCAGCCGCATCACTTCGTCGGCGGTCTGCACCGATTCGACCACCTGGCCGATCTCGCGCACGGCCTCCTGCACGCTCTTGCCGCGGCCGAGCGCGAGGCCGAGGCGGCGGTTGCGCGAGAGGTCGCCGGTGCAGGTCAGCACCAGGTCGCCCAGGCCGGCCAGGCCCATCAGGGTTTCCGGACGGCCGCCGATCGCGGCGTTGAGCCGCAGCATCTCGTTGAGGCCGCGGGTGATCAGGCCGGTGCGGGCGTTGAGGCCCAGTTCCATGCCGTCGGCGACGCCGGTGGCGACCGCCAGCACGTTCTTCATCGCGCCGCCGAGTTCGGCACCGCGCATGTCGTTGCCGGTGTAGGCGCGGAATTCCGGGCCGTGCAGCGCGTCGGCGACCTGCTGCACGAAGGCGGCGTCGTCCCCTTGCACGGTCAGCGCGGTCGGTAGGCCCTGCGCGACCTCCTTGGCGAACGAGGGGCCGGTGACCACGGCCAGCGGCACGTCATCGCCGAGCAGTTCGCCGGCGACCTCGTGCAGGAAGCGGCCGGACCCCGGCTCGAAGCCCTTCGCCGCCCAGGCCACGCCGGCGCCGGCAGGCCGCAGCGGCGCCAGCGCGCGCAGGGTTTCGGTGAAGGCGTGCGAGGGCACCACCACCAGCACGAAATCGACGCCGCGCACGGCGGCGGCAAGGTCGGTGGTGGCGCGCAGCGCGTCCGGCAGCGGGATGCCGGGGAGGTAGCGCGGATTCTCGTGGCGGCGGTCGATGGCCTCGACCACCGCTTCGTCACGGCCCCACAGCGTGGTCGCGACGCCATGCCGCGCGATCAGCGCGGCGAGCGCGGTGCCCCACGAGCCCGCGCCGAGGACGGCGACCGCCGCGGTCGTGCCGGCCATGGCTCAGGCGTTGCCGACCGTCTCGCTGCTGGCCAGGTCGCCGCCGCCCTGGGCCTGGCGCTGGCGCAGGCCTTCGGCGTACAGCGCGTCGAAGTTGATCGGCTGCAGCAGGAACGGGGCGAAGCCGCCGGCCTGGATCAGCTCGCCGATCAGCTGGCGCGCGTACGGGTACAGCACGTTCGGGCACTGGGTGCCGAGCAGCGCGTCGAGCACGTTCGGCTCGAAGCCGGCCAGCGCGAACACGCCCGCCTGCTGCACTTCCACCACGTACACCGAGTTGCCCTCGCCTTCGCCGGCGGTGCAGGTCAGGTTGATGCCCAGCACCACCTCGAACACGTTGTCGCCCAGGCGCTGCACGCGCTGGTTGAGGTTCATGTTGATCTGCGGCTGCACCTGCTCGTTGAACACGTGCGGGGTCTTCGGCGACTCGAAGGACACGTCCTTGACGTAGATCTTCTCGACGCTGAACTGCGGGCCGTTGGCCTGCGCCGGCTCGGCGCCGCCGTTGAGGGCTTGCTCGGACATCTTGGGACTGCTCCAGGCGGAATGCGGAAAAGAGGGCGATTATGGCATTTCAGGCTCAGCCGCGCCCCTTGGCCAACGGCAGGTCGGCCTGCTGCCAGCCGCCGATGCCGCCGTCGAGCACGTAGACCTGCTCGAAGCCGGCCTTCTTCAGCCGCTTGGCGGCATCGCCGGCGGTCTGCCCGGTCTTGCACACCAGCACCACCGGCAGCGCCTTGGCCGCGGCCAGCTTCTTGTTCTCCGGGTCGAACTGGCTCATCTGCACGTTCTTGGATCCCGGGATGTGGCCCTTGTCGAAGTCGGCGATGGGCCGCAGGTCCACCACCAGCGCGTTGTCGCGGTTGACCAGCGCGGTCAGCTCGGCCGGGCGCAGCACCTTGAAGCCACGGAACAGGCCGGCGAACTCGTTCAGGACGATCCCGACGGTCAGGGCCGCGAAGATCAGCGACAGCATCTGGTGGCGGCCGGCGAAGGCCATCAGTTCCTGGAAGTCCACGGCGGGGCGAATCCGGCAGAAAACGGGGCGCGATTGTCGCACAGGGGACCGTCTGGACGGCCCCCATCCCCATGCGGGCCTGCTCCCGTTCCATGGGAGCAACTGCCCCGAAGGGGCGGACGAACGCGATTTTCATGCGCCTGCGACGCGCGCCCATCCGCCTTCGGCCTCTTCCCCCGCAACGCGGGGAAGGGACAATCGTTGAATGCCCAGCCCCTCGCTGCGACTACTCGCCGGCCCAGAAGTCCGGCAGGCCGTCTGTGATCCACCAGGTCTTGCCGGCGGCGTCGTAGCGCCAGTGCTCGCGATAGCGCATGGTGCGCTCGGTCATGGTGTGGCGGTTGATCAGGCCGATCTCGATCTCGCGGCGGGCCTCGGCCTCGCCCGGCTCGCTGGCCAGTTCGCGGTAGTGCGACACCTGTACCTGCTTGTAGCGCTCGAACTGCAGGTCGGTGGTGGGGTGCGCGTCGCGGTACGCCGGGTCGACCAGGTTCCAGGCGCCTTCGAAATCGCCCCAGCGGATCGCCGCGGACCAGGCGTACTGCGCGCGCTCCAGTTCCGACATCTGCTTGCCGGTGCTGGCGCAGCCGGCGAGTGCGAGCACGGCCAGGCCGGCCAACAGGATCGATTTCCATGCGCGCATCGACGGCACCCCGGGCTGTGGACGCGCCATGCTAGCAGCGCGCCGCGGTGGCCGCCGGGTCAGCCGGGCTTGCGGATCGCGGCGTAGCGCGCGCTGGCCTCGGTGGCGACGCCACCGTCGGGCAGCAGCACCTGCGACAGCAGCCGCGCGCGGGCACGACCGCGGCCGCGCAGGGTGTCGAGAAAGCTCGCCCAGTCCTCGCCGTCGGCCAGCCAGGCCTCGGCGTGCAGGTCCGCGAGCAGCGGCGCGCGATAGCGCACGTCGGTATCGGCGACGTACACCTCCGCCGGCACGCCGGCCTGCTGCAGGCGCAGGGTGACCAGGCCCCAGGCGGCGAGGGTCATCAGCGACACCAGGCTGCCGCCGAACGCGGTGCCCTTGTCGTTGACGTTCGCCGCCAGCGGCGCCGCGAGCCGCAGCCGGCCATCGAGGCAGCCGACCACGCGCACCTGCAGCGCGCGCACCGGCGGCATCGCCAGCAGTTGGGTTTCGAGCGCGCGCAGGGCGTCGTCGTCGGGATCGATCATGGGGCACCGGCATGGGAGGGGCGCGCTTGCGGCATGGATGGCGAGGCACCAAGCTGGAGTCATGTCGCCGCATGCCGCCCCGCCGAAGCTGCACGGATGCTACGTGATCTCGCTGCGCCCGGTGGGCGGCCATGCGCCGCTGCGGCGCGCGGCCGCGACGCTGGGCGCACGCACGCTGGCCCTGTCGCCCTGGCGGATCGCGCCGCGCGACGACGCCGAGACCCGCCGCGCGCTGCGCGACGCGCTGCGTGCCGACACGGTGGTGTTCACCAGCCCGGCCGCGGTCCGCGCCACTTCCGCGCTGCAGGCCCTGCGTCCACGCCGCGGGCAGGCCTGGCTCGCGGTCGGCGCCGGCATCGACGACGTGCAGGCGCCGGCGCGCATGGACAGCGAAGGCCTGCTCGACCTGCCCGCGCTGCGCGACGTGCGCGGCAGGACGATCGCCCTCGTCACCGCGCCCGGCGGGCGTGGCGTGATCGCGCAGGCGCTGCAGGCGCGCGGCGCGACGCTGCAGCGCGCCGATGTCTACGCGCGCGTGCCGGTGTCGCCCGCGGCCGCCGCGGTCGCGCGCCTGCGCACGCTGGGCTCGACCCCGCTGCTGCTGGCGCTGAGCAGCGGCGAGGCCCTGCTCGGCGTGCTCGCGGCGCTGCCGTCGGACGCGGCGACGCGCCTGCGCGGCGCGCGCGTGCTCGCCGCCAGCGAACGCCTCGCCACCCTCGCGCGCGACCACGGCTTCGGCGACGTCGTGGTCGCCGCCGACGCGCGCCCGCGTTCGCTGCTGGCCGTGGCCGCGCCGCCGGTCGCGCCGCGTTGAACGCCCTCAGGTCGCAGCCATCGGATAGCATGCGCAGCCCGGCATCCCGCTCCCGCACATGAACGTGCCCGTCGACACCCCCCACCCGCCCCGCCGACGCACCTCCGCGCTGGCCTGGCTGCTGGTGCCGGTCCTGCTGCTGGGCGCGGCGGCGTGGGGCTGGCACCAGTGGCAGGCCCGGCGCGCGACCCAGGCGCAGGTCGCCAGCGCCGAGCAGCTGCGCGCCGACGCACTGGAAGCACGCCTCGACGCGCTGCGCCGCGACCAGCGCGCGCAGACCGCGCGCCTGCAGCAGGCCGAAGCCACCAACCGCCTGCTGCGCGATGAAGTGCTCGGCCTCGGCCAGCGCGCGGCGCTGGTGGAGGACACCGTGCACAAGCTGTCCGATCCGGCGCGCAGCGGCGTGCAGGCGCTGCGCCTGGACGAAGTCGAACTGCTGCTCGCGCAGGGCCAGCAACGCCTGCTGCTGGCCGGCGACCTCGACGGCGCGCGCCGCGCCTACGCGCTGGCGGCGCAGGTGCTGGACGGCGTCGCCGATCCGGCCTGGCTCAACCTGCGCCAGGCGCTGACCCAGGAACGCGCCGCGCTCGACGCGCTCGGCGGCGATCCGCGTGCCGTCGCCGCCGGCAGGCTCGAAGCCTTCGTCGCCGCCCTGCCGGCGCTGCCGGCGCAGGCACCCGCCGCCGCCGACGGCCAGGCGCCGTGGTGGGAACGCGCCTTCGACCGGATCATCGAAGTGCGGCCCAGCGCCGGCGCAGTGGCGGTGGAACCGGCCGATCGCGCCGCCGGGCTGGCCGCGCTGCGCCTGGAGTTCACCCTCGCCCAGGCCGCGATCGAACGCCGCGACCGCGACGGCTACCGTGCCGCGCTGGCACGCGCCGACGGCTGGATCCAGCGCCTGTGGCCGGCCTCGCCCGCGCGCAGCGCGCAGCAGGCGACCCTGCGCACGCTGGGCGACCTGCCGCTGGCCGTCGAGCTGCCCACCCTGGGCAGCACGCTGGAGCAACTGCGCAAGCAGCGCAGCGCCGGCTGAGCGCGTGTTCAGCCTGCCGTGACACCCCCAAGACCACTCTTCGTTCTTTCGCTGATCAGTCTGGTCGGCTGTGCGAGCGTCGCCACGCCCACCTTGAAAGGCAACTCATGGTCCGGGGAAGATGGTTCTCGACTCAGCGCGCAGATTCGCTCTACCTCGGAACAACTGCCAGTGGGGTGGCTTCACAAGGCCGGACAGGGCGATGCATTCGGCTCTTTCGCCTATCGCAAGCGATCTGGCACATACGACTACTCAGAGCGCGGATACTTCGTGGTAGATCCGAAGTGGCAAAAGGATCGGCAGTATGTCGGCGTGCTCAATCCTGGAGGCGTTTTCTGCGTCGCCAACCCTCAGCAGCAAGCCAGCGAAGAAACGGGTTCTGGTGGAGATGTGAGCACAATTACGTATTGGACGGTCTATGACTACTGCGTTCAGTTGCACGGCCAATAGGCCCAACCATTCATTCAACCAGTCGAAGCCGCTTCGCGGCGCGGCTTAAATCAGGCGTTCAGCCTGTCCACGCCGCGACCACATCGCCCGCGCGACCCTGTCGCCGCGACGAAGAGGAGCCCGACCATGAACCTGTTCCGCAACCTGCTGCTGTGGATCGCGCTGGCCCTGGCCGGCGCCCTGCTGGCGCAACTGCTGCTCGCGCACGACCCGGGCTACGTGCTGGTGCGCTGGCGCGGCTACGACTACACCACCTCCGTGTTCAAGGGCGCGGCGGTGCTGTTCGCCATCGCCTTCGTGCTGTGGTTGCTGTGGACCCTGCTGGCGCTGCCGTTCCGCGCCTGGGGCCGGCATCGCGACCAACGCGCGCGCGCGCGCATCAACGACGGTTTCGATGCCCTGCACCAGGGCCACTACGCGCGCGCCGAGAAACTGCTGGCGCAGGCCGCCGATGACGAGCGCGTCGAAGCCGCCGCGCGCATCGGCGCCAGCCGCGCGGCGCGCGCACGCGGCGACCAGGCCGCGGCCCGCGCCCAGCTCGACGGTTTCGGCGAACGCCATCCGGCAACGCGCGCGATCGCTGCGGCGCAGCTGGCGCTGGACGAGGGTCGCGCGTCCGATGCGTTGGCCGTGCTCGACGCCCCCGCCGCGCAACCGCTGCCGCCACGCGGACTGGCGTTGCGCGCCGACGCGCTGGCCGCCAGTGGCGAGGCCGCGCAGGCCTACGGGCTGCTCGGCGCGCTGCGCCAGCAGCAGGCGTGGCCCGAGGCCGCGCTGGCCGAACGCGAACGGCAGTGGGCGCAAGCCGCGCTGCTCGATGCCGCTGACGGCAACCTGCTGGCCGAACGCTGGGACGGCATCCCCAGGGCGCTGCGCAGCGACCCGGCCATTGCCCGCGCCTACGCCAGCCGCGCGGTGGCCTTCGGCTGGGACGAGGCCGCGCTGAAAACCCTGGAGCAGGCGCTGGACGCGCGCTGGGACGACGCGCTCGCGCTGCACTACGCGCAGCTGCCGGTCGGCCGCGTCGAAGAACGCCGCGCGGTGGTGGCGCGCTGGCAGCAGGCGCATCCGGCCAGCCCGGCGCTGCCGTTGGCGCTGGCGCGCCTGGCGGCGGCGAATGGCCAGTGGCCGCAGGCCGAGGCGCAGCTGCATCGCGCGTTGGCCCAGGGCGGCGGCGGCGACGCCTGGGAAGCGCTGGGCGAAGGCTACGCGCAGGCCGGCGACGAGGCGCGCGCGCGCCAGTGCTACGCCAATGCGCTGCGCGCGCTGCGCGGCGAGGCGGTGACGCCGCTGGGCGTGCGCGACCTGCAGCAGCAGATCGCGGACGAGGCGGTGGTCGAGGACCGCAACGAATTCGGCTTCCCGCGCCTGCGCCACTGAAGACCCCCGGCAAAGCCAGGGGCTTCATGGTTCGCGCCAGGCATCCGGCGCCGAACCACGGCGACTCCACGACCCTCGCTCCGCGCCCGCAGGGCGAGGGACCTCAAGGCCACCGGTTGCTCGCCCCGCCCGTTTCAGCTCAGCCCGGCTTCACCGCACGGTGCGCGCGACGCCAGCTGCGCAGCGCGATGGCCGCCACCGCTGCGGCCAGCCACAGCGGCCACAGCAGGGCGAGCGCCACCAGCGTGTCGAGCAGGCCGTACCAGCCGCTGCCCAGCGCGCTGCCCAGGCGCGCGAAGAAGCCGGGGCTGTGCTGCGCAAACACCGCCTCGACATCCACCCGCTCGGCGCTGCGCACCTGCGGCGCCTGCTGCAGCGACAGGCTGATCGTCGCGAAGGCCACCCGGTCCTCGAACTCGCGCTGCGCCACCAGCGCCTCGTCGCGCGCGGCCAGCGCTTGCGCGCGCGCCGCGTAGGCCTCGGCCTTGCGGTCGAGGCGATCGCCCGCCTGCACCGCGTCGCCCAGCGACGCCTGCAGCGCCTGCCCGCGCTGGTAGGCCAGCTGCTGGCGCAGCAGGTCGAACTGGGCGTCGTGTGCGCTGAAGTCGCGCCCGTCGAGGACGCGCATCTGCCCGGCCAGCTCGCGCAGGAACGCCTGCGCGCGGTCGCTGGGCACGCGCACGCTCAGCTCGCCGCGGGTGACGTATTCGGTGAGCTCCAGTTGCTTGCCCTCGCCCATCGGCCGGCGCCGCACGCGCAGGGTGTCGGTGCGGATGCGGTTGCCGACCACGAACCCGCCCTGCGCAGCCACGAGGTCCTCGATCGCCAGCGCCGAGCGATAGACATCATCGACCTGGAACTGCACCTGCGCGGTGCGGATGAAGCGGCGCGCCGGGTCGTCCTGGCTGGCGATGGCCGACACCATCTGCTGCGGCGACGGCGGCGCCTCGGGACGGACGACGGCGTCGTCGCCCGGTGCCGCCGCGTCGGACTGCAGGCGCGCCGCGCCGGCGGCGGCCTCGGCCGGCGACGCGGGCGCGGGGGCGGCGTCGCTGCCCACGGATTCGGCGGCCTCGTGCGGCGACTGCGCGCAGGCGGCGAGCAGGGCCAGTGCCAGCACGGCAGGCAAGCGGCGGGGAAGGCGGGCGTGCAGCATGGTGGCGTCCTCTGGGATGGCGGTGGTGGCCCCAGCACGAACGCGCGGCGGCGGCCGCCGGGGTTGGCGACGCGCGTGGCATAGTGCCGGCATGCCCGAACCCCACGGCCTGCCGATCCTGTCGCTGACCACCGCGCTGGGCGCCGGGCTGTTGATCGGCCTGCTCTACGAGCGGCGCAAGCAGGACGATCCCGCCATCGCCGCGGGCCTGCGCACGCACACCCTGGCCGCGCTGGCCGGCGCGGTCGCGCTGTGGCTCGGACTGCCCGCCTTCCTCGCCGTGCTGGTGCTGATCGGCGGCTTCGCCGCGCTGAGCTACCTGCGCACCAGCCAGGTCGACGCCGGCACGACGGCCGAACTCGCCCTGCTGTGCAGCGTGCTGCTGGGCGGGGTGGCGATGCGCTCGCCGGGGCTGGCCGGCGCGCTGGCGGTGGTGGTCGCGATCCTGATCCAGGCCAAGTCGAAGCTGCACCGCTTCAGCCGCGAACTGGTGAGCGACCGCGAGATCGCCGACGGCCTGACCCTGCTCGCGTTCGCGCTGATCGTGCTGCCGCTGCTGCCGGACGAACCGATCGGCCCGTACGGCGCGATCAACCTGTCGACCGTGTGGAAGCTGGTGGTGCTGGTGATGGCGATCGGCGCGCTGGGCCACGTCGCGCTGCGCGTGATCGGCAGCCGCTGGGGCCTGGTGGTGTCCGGCTTCTTCTCCGGCTACGTGTCGTCGACCGCGGCGACCGCCGGCTTCGGCCAGAGCGCGAAGGCGCAGCCGGCGCTGCTCAACGCCGCGGTCGGCGCGACCATGCTCGCCAACCTCGCCTCGCTGAGCCTGTTCGTGCCGATCCTGCTCGCGGTGGCGCCGGCATTGCTGCGCGAGATCGCGCTGGAACTGGCCGCCGCCGCGGCGATGCTGCTGGCCGGCGCGACGCTGGGCTTCCATCGCGGCGAGCAGGCCGATGCGCCGCCGCCCAACAGCGACGCGCGCATGTTCCGCATCGGCCAGGCCGTCGGTTTCGCCGCCCTGATCGCCGGCGTGATGTTCGCCTCGCAGCTCGCCGCGCACTGGCTCGGGCCGAGCGCCGCGCTGGCCACCGCCTTCCTCACCGCGCTGGCGGAACTGCAGGCGGCCACCGCCACCGTGGCCACCCTGTTCCGCGACGGCACCATCGACGCCGAGGCCGCGCGCTGGGCGGTGGTGGGCCTGCTCGCGGCGAGTGCCCTGGCGAAATCGGTGGTGGCCTTCGCCAGCGGCGGCCGCGCGTTCGGCCTGCGGGTCGCGATCGGGCTGCTGGCGATGACCGCCGCGGCAGTGGTGGTGTCCATGTTCGGCAACGCATTCCCGGGAAGCACCGCATGACGTTCAACAACCTGATCCCCAAGGTCTTCTACGACCGCCTGCAGGATGGCCTCGACTTCTTCGTCGGCGCGCTCGGCTTCGAGGTGCTGCACCGGGATGCGACGCTGGCGGTGGTCGCGCGCGACGGCGCCAAGGCGTACATCGTCGAAAGCCCCGAGTACGCGGCCAAGGATCGCCCGGAACTGGCGATCGAGACCGACGACATCGACGCCGTGCACCGCGAACTGTCGGCGCGCGCGCCGGAACGCCTGCATCCGAACCTGCCGCGCGTCATCGCGCGTCCCTGGGGCACGCGCGAGTTCGCGATGCTCGATCCGACCACGGTCTGCGTGGTGTTCCGGGAGTGGCCGGAGTAGGTGTTCTTCCGGAACGCCATGCGCGATCGCGAATGCTGCGCATGCCGGCCAGGCAGATTTTGCCTGTCATCCCGAGCGCAGCGAGGGATCTGCCTGGTCGGCTGCACGTACGGAGAGATCCCTCGCTGCGCTCGGGATCACAGGCATGTCGCCCAGGCCTAGCCCGCCTCCAGCGCCTCCCAGCGCGCGTACGCGGCGTCGAGGGCCTGCTGCAGCTGCACCAGCGCCTCGCCGGCGGCGACGATCGCACCGCCCTCCTGCTGGTAGAAGCCCGGCGCATGCATCGCCTCGGTGCGCGCGGCGATGTCGGCCTCGAGCTGTTCGATGCGCGCGGGCAGTTGTTCGAGTTCGCGCGCGTCCTTGTAGCTGAGCTTGCGTTTCGCGACGGCCACCTCTGCCACGGGCGGCGGCGATGCCTTCCCCCCGGCCTTGTCCGCCGCCGGCTCCACCTGCGCAGCGCGCTGGCGCTGCCAGTCGCTGTAACCGCCGACGTAGTCGCCCAGCCGGCCGTCGCCTTCCAGCACCAGGGTGCTGGTGACCACGTTGTCGAGGAAGTCGCGGTCGTGGCTCACCAGCAGCAGGGTGCCGGCGTACTCGCCCAGCAGTTCCTCCAGCAGTTCCAGCGTTTCGACGTCGAGGTCGTTGGTCGGCTCGTCCATCACCAGCAGGTTGGACGGCTGCGCGAACAGCCGGGCCAGCAGCAGGCGGTTGCGCTCGCCGCCGGACAGGCGCGTGATCGGCGCGCGCGCACGTTCGGGCGTGAACAGGAAATCCTGCAGGTAGCCTATGGCGTGCTTGCGCGCGCCGTTGATCTCGACGTACTCGCGGCCCTCGGCGACGTTCTCCAGTGCGGTCAGGCGATCGTCGAGCTGGCTGCGGTGCTGGTCGAAGTAGGCCACCTGCAGGCCGGTGCCGAGCGTGACCGTGCCGGCATCGGGCCGCAGCTCGCCGAGCAGGATCTTCAGCAGGGTCGACTTGCCCGATCCGTTCGGCCCGATGATGCCGACGCGATCGCCGCGCAGGATCGTGGTCGACACGTCGTCCAGCAGCACGCGGCCGCCATAGGCCTGCGACACGTGCGAGGCCTCGATCACCTTGCGCCCGGACGCCTGTGCCTCCGCCGCGGCCATGCGCACGTTGCCGCCGAGTTCGCGCCGCTGCGCGCGCGCGTTGCGCATCGCCTTGAGCGCGCGCACGCGGCCCTCGTTGCGGGTGCGGCGCGCCTTGATGCCCTGGCGGATCCACACTTCTTCCTGCGCCAGCAGCTTGTCGAAGCGCGCATTTTCCTGCGCCTGCGCATGCAGGCGTTCCTCGCGCCGGCGCAGGTAGTTGTCGTAGTCGCCCGGCCAGCTGGTGACTTGCCCGCGATCGATCTCGACGATGCGCGTCGCCAGCGCGCGCAGGAAGCCGCGGTCGTGGGTGACGAACAGCAGGCTGCCGGCGAAGGACCTGAGGAAGCCTTCCAGCCAGGCGATCGCCTCGATGTCGAGGTGGTTGGTGGGCTCGTCGAGCAGCAGGATGTCCGGCTTGCGCACCAGCGCCTGGCCCAGCAGCACGCGCCGCTTCATGCCGCCCGAGAGCGCGGCGAAATCCGCCTCGCCCGGCAGCTCGAGCTGGTCGATCACCTGCGCGATGCGGCGATCGAGATCCCAGGCATGCTGCGCCTCGACCTCGGCCTGCGCCTTGCCCAGCGCGACCATGTCGCCCGCCTCGAGCGCGTGGTGGTAGCGCGCCAGCAGGTCGCCGAGTGCGCCCAGGCCGTGCGCGACCACGTCGAACACCGTGCCATGCGTGTCCTGCGGCACGTCCTGCGCCATGCGCGCCACCACCGTGCCCGACTGCAGGCGCAGCTCGCCGTCGTCGGGCTTGAGCTCGCCGGCGATCAGCTTCATCAGCGTCGACTTGCCGGCGCCGTTGCGGCCGACGATGCATACGCGCTCGCCGGCGTCGATCGACAGGTCGACGTGTTCGAGCAGCAGCGGGCCGCCGACGCCGTAGTCGACGCGCTGGAGTTGCAGGAGGGACATGCCGCCATTCTACCGGTCGCCACGCCGGGCCTTCGCGCGGTGCGCTAAGGTGCCTGCCGACCCCGCACCTCCCCCAGGACCGTCGTGCTCCGTACCGACCTCGCCACCCGCGTCCACGACCACAACTGGCGGCTGGACCCGATCATCCGCAGCCTGCTCGACACCGACTTCTACAAGCTGCTGATGCTGCAGCTGATCTGGCGACGGTACCCGGACGTGCAGGCGACGTTCGAACTGATCAACCGCCACCGCGCCGTGCGCCTGGCCGACGACATCCCCGAAGCCGAACTGCGCGCCCAGCTCGACCACGCGCGCAGCCTGCGCTTCACCCGGCGCGAGCTGATCTGGCTGGCCGGCAACACGTTCTATGGCCGGCAGCAGATGTTCGCGCCCGACTTCCTGGCCTGGCTGGCCGACGCGCAGCTGCCGGAATACGAATTGTCGAAGCAGGACGGCCAGTACCTGCTGCGCTTCCCCGGGCCCTGGATGCTGACCACGCTGTGGGAGATCCCGGCGCTGGCGATCGTCAACGAACTGCGCAGCCGCGCCGCGCTGCAGGGCCGCGACCGCTTCGCGCTGGACGTGCTGTACGCGCGGGCGAAGGCGAAGCTGTGGGGCAAGGTGGAGCGCCTGCAGGCGCTGCCGGACCTGGTGCTGAGCGATTTCGGCACGCGCCGGCGGCACTCGTTCCTGTGGCAGCGCTGGTGCGTGGAAGCACTGAAGGAAGGCCTGGGTGCGCGCTTCATCGGCACCTCGAACGTGCTGCTGGCGATGGAGAGCGACCTGGAAGCGATCGGCACCAATGCGCACGAGCTGCCGATGGTGCTGGCCGCGCTCGCCGACGGCGACGACGCCCTGCGCGCCGCGCCCTACCGCGTGCTGGAGGACTGGCGCGAGCTGTATTCGGGCAACCTGCTGGTGGTGCTGCCCGACGCCTTCGGCACGGCGGCGTTCCTGCGCGACGCACCGGACTGGGTGGCCGACTGGACCGGCTTCCGTCCCGACAGCCTGCCACCGGTCGAGGCCGGCGAGCAGGTGATCCGCTGGTGGCGCGAACGCGGCCGCGACCCGGCGAACAAGCTGCTGATCTTCTCCGACGGCATGGACGTCGATTCGATCGAGAAGACGTATGCGCACTTCCATGGCCGCGTGCGCATGAGCTTCGGCTGGGGCACCAACCTGACCAACGACTTCCGCGACTGCGCGCCCTTCGCCGCCGACGGCCTCGACCCGATCTCGCTGGTGTGCAAGGTCACCGCGGCGGACGGCCGCCCCGCGGTGAAGCTGTCCGACAACCCGGCCAAGGCCACCGGCGACAAGGACGAGATTGCGCGCTACCTGCGCGTGTTCGGCGAGGCGGGGCGCGAAACGACGCCGGTCGTGGTGTAGCCGCGGCGCGGCGACCGCCGGCTCAGCGCTCCAGGATCGCCGCCACGCCCATGCCGCCGGCGGTGCAGATCGAGATCAGCGCACGGCCGCCGCCGCGGGCCTTCAGCTGCTTGGCGGCGGTGGCGACGATGCGCGCACCGGTCGCGGCGAAGGGATGCCCGGCCGCCAGCGACGAACCGACCGGGTTGATCTTCGCCGGGTCGATGCGGCCCAGCGGCGCGTCCAGCTTCAGCCGGCCCTTGCAGTAGTCCTCACTCTCCCACGCGCGCAGCGTGCACAGCACCTGCGCGGCGAAGGCCTCGTGGATCTCGTAGATGTCGAAGTCCTGCAGGGTCAGGTGGTTGCGCGCCAGCAGTTCCGGCACGGCGACGGTCGGCGCCATCAGCAGGCCCTCGCCATGCACGAAATCGACCGCGGCCACCTGCACGTCGCGCAGGTAGCACAGCACTTCGTGGCCGTGCGCGGCCGCCCAGTCGTCGCTCGCCAGCAGGCAGGCGGCGGCGCCGTCGGTGAGCGGCGTGGAGTTGGCGGCGGTGAGCGTGCCGCGGCCGGAGGTCTTGTCGAACGCCGGCTTCAGCGTCGCCAGCTTTTCCAGCGAGGTGTCGGGGCGCAGGATGTTGTCGCGCGAGACGCCACGGAAGCTGACCACCAGGTCGTCGAAGAAGCCCGCGTCGTACGCCGCGGCCAGCTTGTGGTGCGAGGCGACCGCCAGTTCGTCCTGCGAATCTCGGGAGATGTTCCACTCCTTGGCCATGTCCTCGCAGTGCTCGCCCATCGACTTGCCGGTGCGCGGCTCGGCCACGCCCGGGAAATCCGGCTTGAGCTCGCGCAGGCGGAAACCCTTGAACGCGGCCAGCTTGTCCTTCGTGGTCTTGGCCGCATTCGCCGCCAGCAGGCGTCGGCGCAGGCTCTTGCCGTACACGATCGGCACGTCGGAGGTGGTGTCGGAGCCGCCGCCGATGCCCGACTCGATCTGGCCGGTGGCGATCTTGGTGGCGATCAGGTTGACGCTGTCCAGCGAAGTGCCGCAGGCGCGCTGCAGGGTGATGCCGGGTGTGAGCGGCGACAGTCCGGAGGACAGCGCGGCCTCGCGGCCGAGGTTCCAGTCGCTGCTGTGCTTGATCACCGCGCCCATCGCCACTTCGCCAAGCTGCTGGCCGTGCAGGCCGAACTTCTCGACCAGCGCGCCGAGCGTGCGCACCGACATGCCGAGGTTGCCGACGTCCGAATACGCCGTGTTCTGGCGGCAGAACGGAATGCGGACGCCGCCCAGGACGGCGACGGAACGACCATGCAGCATCGTGGATCCTCTCGGGGCGAGCCCGCCAAGTCGCGGCGGCGGGCATAATCGGTGGATTCTAACGTACCGTGGCGCATGGGCCGATGAACGACGATCACATTGCGCGCCTGGCCGCGCACGACGTGGCGGGCGTGCTGGCGCTGGAGCTGGCGCCGGGCCACGCACCCGCGCAGGCCGCCCTCGGCCAGGCCGATGCCGCCCGGCTGGCCGAACAGGTCGGACGCGACCTCGGCGCGCTGGTGCCGGACGCACGCGCGCTGGACCTGTGCCTGGCGGCGGCGCACTTCGATCCGGCCGAGGCACTGCGCCCCGGCTGGCCGCTGCACCGCCGGCTGGCCGAACTGCATGCGCGTGCCCCCGGCGGCAGCGACGCCCCGCGCCTGATCGCCTTCGGCGCCGACGCCGACGGCCAGGTGCCGCTGCCGCTGGTGGCCGATCCGACGCTGAAGGGCGGCTCGCTGCGGGTGGTGCCGTACCTGCTGCGCGGCGCACCGGAGGCCGCGCGCGCGGCGGGCGACGCCTTCGAATCGAAGCTGCTCGACGCCGGCATGGCGCAGGCCGGGACCGCCCTGCTCGCGCAGGAGGCGTTCGGCGCGCGCATCGAGCACGCGCGCTACCTCACCGTGCACGACCTCGCGGCGATGGTGTCGCTGCAGTACGGGCACCTCGGCCTGGCGCCGCTGTGGCCGCTGATCGAAACGGCGCTGCTGTCGCCCGCGGGCGACGCCGTGCTCGATGCGCCGCCCGAGCCGCTGCTGCGCTACGCCGACGGCGAAGCGCGGATCGCGCTGCTGTCGCCGGCCGCCTGGCGCGCGCGCTACGCCGGCGACGTCGACGATGACGAGCGCCTGCAGCGGATGCACGCGCAGTTCGAGATGCGCCAGAAGCAGTTCGCCGCGGTGCTCGGCGCACACGGCGTGCCGGTGCAGTTCGTGCATTGCGACAACGCCGACGCGGACGCGCTGCGCTAGGGCCTGTCAACACGCATGGCAGACGTCGCATGGCGTTCCGATGGCCGTCAGGGGGGCACTGCGTGGCGCAGCGCCTGACTGGTCGTCGGGCCGAGCCGTGTGGCGCCGCATGGCGGCCATCGGGACGCCACCCGGCGAGGTGACCATGGCGCTGCGCAAGGCACTGACCGACATCCAGTACGGCCACGTGCCCGACCGCCACGGCTGGCGGGCCAGGCTGCGCCAGCTCCCAGGCGGTATCGACAACTTGCGGCTGTCCCTTCTCCCGTTTCACGGGAGAAGGTGCCCCGAAGGGGTGGATGAGGGTGCGTTTGCGTGTCTTCGGCACGCCCCCATCCGTCTTCAGCCCCTTCCCCCGCGAGCGGAGAAAGGAAGGACCCGTCAAGGTCGCTCAGCCCAGGGCCCGTCAACCCGACCAACGGAAACGACGCGGTCGCCCACGCCGTCCCGTGCCCCGCACATGGCGATGTCGCGCTACAGGTCGAAGCCGACGCCGCCGCCAACGGTGGACTCGCCGCTGCTGAAGCTCGCGCCCAGCGAGAACGAACCTCGATCGCCGATGCGCCTGCCGTAGCCGATCGACAGCGCACCCTCGCCGCCCTGCGCGCCGAAGCCGACCGCAACGCGGCCCCGGTCGGAGCTGCCATTCGCCGCGTTCACCGCCATGTGGGTCATCGCCGCGCCCATCGCACCGATCCGGTCGATGCGGCGGTCGGTCTTCGCGAGGCGGAGATCCATGTCGCTGCGCAACGTATTGAAGTCGTCGTTCCAGCCGCCCAGCGTGATCTGCGAAATGCGCTGGTCGGTGTAGGCATTGGCCTGGTTCAGGGTCTGGGTATCGGCCTGGGTCATCTGGCCCACGTTCACCGCATCGGTGGCCGCGGTGCCGGCGGCGACGTTGGTGATCTGGCGCTCGTTGCCGGCGCTGCCCACGGACACCGTGTAGTCGCGATCGGCGACCGCGCCGTGGCCGATGGCGACGCTGCCGGTGGCCAGCGCCTGCGACTGGTAGCCGAACGCCGAACTCTGGCTGCCGCTGGCGGTGTTGCCGAAGCCGAAGGCGCTGCTCTGCTCGCCGCTGGCGGTGTTGTTGGATCCCATCGCGGTGCTGTTGCCGCCCTGGGCCACGTTGTAGCGCCCCACCGCGATGCCGCCGCCACCGCTGGCGGTATTGTCGTCGCCGAAGGCCATGCTCGACACGCCGCTCGCCTCGTTGTTGATGCCGAACGCGTGCGCGAACGTGCCGCTGGCCACGTTGACCGCGCCGTACGCGCCGCTCCAGTCGCCGCTGGCGGTGTTGTGGATGCCGACGGCGGTGCTCTGGTCGCCGCTGGCGGTGTTGCCCACGCCCAGGGCCATCGCGTTGTCGCCGCTCGCGCCCTCGCCGTCGTAGTTGATCGCGGTGCTGTCGTCGGAATTGATGCCGACGAAGTGGCTGTCGCCAGCGCCGGGCCCGGCTGGACCCGCCGGTCCCTGGGGACCGGTTGCGCCGGCGATGCCCTGCTCGCCCTGCGGACCCACCAGCGAGGCCAGCCACTGCTGCTCGGTGCCGACGAAACCGTTGTTCACCGCCACCTGGTAAGCACTGGCTCCGGCCGGTCCCTGCGCACCGCCGCTCCCGCTGGCCAATGCCGTCAGCCGGCTGTCCACGGCGTCGAAGGCCGCGCCGACACTGCCGTAGCTCGTGCCCTGGATGACGTAGGCAGGCGCGGTGAACACCCCGCCGCTGAAGCCGGCGCCACCGCCCAACCAGTCGATCACCGTGTTCAACTGGCCGACGTTGGCTGCATCGGTGTCGGCGGTGCCGGCCGCGACATGGATGATCTGCCGGGGCGCGGCGCCCGATCCCACGGCAACGGCGAAGTTCCGGTCCGCGACCGCCTGGTAGCCGATCGCGGTGCTGCCGATGTTGATTGCCTGTGAGTTGTAGCCGAAGGCGCTGCTGTAGGTGCCGCTGGCGACATTCCTCAAGCCGACGGCCGTGGCTGCGTCCCCCTGCGCGGCATTGTTGTAGCCAAAGGCAGTGGACACCTGCCCGTTCGCCACGCTCAGGACGCCTACCGCGGTGCTGCGCATGCCGTTGGCCACCACTCCATTGCCCAGCGCCACCGAATTGACGCCATTGGCAATACTTGTTTCGCCGGTTGCGACGAGCCCATCGCTGTTCGAGTCAAGCCAGCCACCCAGCGCCAGCGCACCGTCGGCGTTGGCCAGGGCGTGGAAGCCGATCGCGAAGCTGCCCAGCCCCGTGGCCCGTGCGCGATGGCCGAAGGCACTGCTGGACACGCCGGTTGCCAGGCTGTCGAAGCCGAAGGCGCTGCTGTTCGCTGCGATGGCGAAATTGCCCCAACCCATGGCACTGCTGCCCAGGCCTCCGGCGAAATTTCCGTTGCCGTACGCCGTACTGTCGATACCGAGCGCCCGGTTGGAGAAGCCGACAGCGCTGCTTGATGCACCACTCGCGGTGTTGGAGAAGCCCACAGCGCTGCTTGACGTGCCGCTCGCGGTGTTGTCGACGCCGACAGCGCTGGCACGCGCCTCGGTCGCGGCCACGCCCGAGCCCACGGCCACGGCACCTGGCCCGGTGGAAGAAGACGTTTCGCTGGAAGACTCGTTGACGCCGTCGCCATCAAGGTCAAGGTCAACGTCTACCACGCCGTTACCGTTGCGATCGAACCAACCAGACACCACGACGCTGCCCTGGCCCGCGGCACGTCCGGAGTAACCGAATGCACTGCTGTTCTGCGCAAGCGCCCAGTTCCGATAGCCGATCGCACTGCTGTTTTCCCCACCAGAGACATTCATCACGCCAAGGGCCGAGCTGTATGTCCCGCTGTTGATGCGCGCTGCACTGAACACCCCGTTGTCGAGGTTGCCCCCGGCGTCCCAGACATTGTTCTGGTAACCGATCGCCACGCTGTGGTCGCCATCCGCGAAACTCATGAAGCCGAACGCGCTTGCGTAGTCGCCGATGACGTAGCTCTGTATGCCGTACAGGCTGCTGTAGTCGCTGTTGCTGGCACTGCCAGCCCCACAGGCGACCGAGGAGACCCCGCTCGCGGAAGTGCCGGCGGGCCCGCTTTCGCCCGCGGCATCCGTGTCGCAGACATCCCCTGCCCAGGTTGGCATCGACAAGGCCCCCAGCAGGGCCAGGCTCAGAAGGGACAGGACCGGCGCGGGCCGGCGGCGGATCAGGTTGCGGTTGCGCATGACGGGTTCCCCGGATCGGTGGTCGGCCGGCGCAATCCCGGCTCACCACAAGCAATGCGCAATCAGGCACGGATTCGTACACGGCCTGTCCGGTCGCCGCGGGCCTGTGCCACACTCGCGGCGGCGGGGCCGCGGGGGCCCGCGGGGGCAGCAGGCATGGCCGCGGATGCGGTGGGGGGGATACCGGTCACGCAGCTTCTGGCGCGCGCACGCGAGGGCGACCAGCGCGCGCTCGACGACGCCTATGCGGCGATCTACCAGGAGCTCAAGCAGGTGGCGCACCGCCAGTTGCGCCGGGAGCATGGCCCGCTGGAAACCACGGCGCTGGTGCACGAGGCCTACCTCAAGCTGGCAGGCGACCGCGCGCTGGCGGTGAACGATCGCCGCCACCTGCTGGCGCTGTCGGCACGGGCGATGCGCCAGGTGCTGGTGGACGACGCGCGTGCGCGCAAGGCGGACAAGCGCGGCGGCGACGAGGCCCCGGTCCCGCTCACCCTGCTGCACGAGCAGTTGCCGTCCGGTCAGGCCGACGCGATCGACGTGCTGGTCGTCGACGAACTGCTGGAGTGCCTGCAAAAGATCGATCCGCGCATGGGCCAGGTGCTTGAGCTGCGCTGCTTCGGCGGCTACGACGTCGAGGAGATCGCGGTGATGCTCGAACTGCCCGACTACACGGTGCGCCGCGACCTGCGCAAGGCGCGCGCGCTGCTGGCCGCGGACACGGCGCCATGAACAACACCGATGCGCTGCGGCGGCGGGCGCTGGAGATCTTCGAACAGGTCGTGGACCTGCCGGCCGGCAAGCGCCAGGCCCGGCTGGAGGCCCTGTGCGCAGGCAACGACGCGCTGCGCGCCAGGCTCGAGGCGATGCTGGCGGCGGACACCGACGACGACGCGACCTTCCCGGTCTTCGCCTGGTCGCCGCAGGGCGGCGCGGCGGACGGGGATGGCGACCCCGGCCAACTGCTCGGTCGGTCGTTCGGCGCCTGGCGGGTGGTCTCGATCCTCGGCCGCGGCGGCATGGGCGCGGTGTACGCCGTGGAACGCGCCGACGGTGCCTACCACCAGCAGGCGGCGCTCAAGCTGATCCGCGCCGTGGCCGACTCCCCGGCCGCGCGCGAACGCTTCCTGCGCGAACGCCAGCTGCTGGCCGGCCTGCGCCACCCCAACATCGCCGCATTGCTCGATGGCGGCATCGGCGAGGAGGACGATCCCTACTTCGTCATGGAGCGCGTGGACGGCGTGCCGATCGACCAGTGGTGCGACGCGCACCGGCTGGACCTGCGCCAGCGCGTGCAGCTGTTCGCGCAGGTGCTGGATGCCGTGGCCCATGCCCACCGCAACCTGGTCATCCACCGCGACTTGAAGCCATCCAACCTGCTGGTCGACGGCGAAGGCCGGGTCAAGCTGCTCGACTTCGGCATCGCCAAGCAGCTCGACGCCGGCGACGCCACCGCCACCAGCGATCGCGCGCTCACGCTGGAGTACGCGTCGCCCGAGCAGCTGCATGCCGGGCCGATCACCACCGCCACCGACCTGTGGCAGCTGGGCGTGGTCCTGCATCGGCTGCTGTCGGGATCGCACCCGTTCGGGCTCGACCGGGACACCCCGCTGCCCCGGCAGCTGCGGCTGCTCGACCGCGAACCCGAGCCGCTGACCCGCGCCGCGTCGCAGGCCAGCGGTGAACAGGCGGCGCTGCGCGGCGAGGTCGACGGCATGGCGCTGGCAAAGGCGCTGCGCGGCGGGTTGTCGGCCATCGTCGAAACCTGCCTGCGGCGCGAGCCCGAGGCGCGCTACGCCAGCGCCGATGCACTGGCGGCCGACCTGCAGCGCTGGCTGGACCATCGCCCGGTGGACGCCGCCGGACTGGGTCGCACGGATCGCGCCCTGCTGTGGCTGCGTCGCAACCGCCTGCTCGCGGCCTCGATCGGCGCAGTCGCACTGGCGCTGGTCGCCGGCACCGGCATCGCGCTGTGGCAGGCGAACGAAGCGCGCCGCGAAAGCGCACGCACGCGCGAGTCACTGCAGTTCCTGGCCGACACCCTGGCCGCCGCGTCGCCGGAACAGGCGATGTCGACCGACGTCAGCGTGCGCCAGCTGCTGGACAGCGCGCGCGTCGAACTCGACAGGCGCGCCGCCGACCCGCAGGTGAAGCAGCCGGTGCAACGCATGCTGGGACGACTGTACGAATCCCTCGGCGAGCCGACCATCGCCGCCGAGCTGCTCGAACAGGGGCTCCGCGCCGTTGCGCCGTCCGAGCGCGAGGAAGCACTGTCGCTGGCCGCCGACCTGGACAGCTACTCCAGTGCGCTGGGCGTGCTGGAACGCGGCCAGGACGCATTGGCGGCGGCGCAGCGCGCGGCCAGCCTGCGTACGCGGTTCGCCGCCGACGATCCGGCCCAGCAGCTGTACATCCACGACCAGCTCGGCGCCGCCTACTACCGCAGCGGCGACAACGCGCGCGCCGAGCAGGAATGGATGCAGGTGCTGGCGCTGGCGCGCGACATGGAATCGCCCCCGCGCGATGCCGTGATCAATGCCAGCCAACTGCTGTCGGGCATGCTGGCGTTCAACGGCGAGTTCAAGCGTTCGCTGGAGATCGCCGAGCAGGGCATCGCCTTTGCCGACCGCAGCGGCGTGCCGGCAGAGGCACCGATGCGCGCCAATCTGATGCGCGCGCGGGCCGAAGCCCTGCTGAAACTCGGCGATGCCGCCGCCGCGGAGCCGATCATCCGCAACGCCATTGCGCTGCAGGCCAGGACCACCAGCCCCCGGGGCAGCCGCATGGCGGCACTGCAGAACACGCTGGCCATCGCGTTGAACGACCTGGGGCGGTTCCGCGAAGCCATGCAGGCGGTGACTGACGCCGAAACGATGGGCAATGCCGTCACCTCAGGCCCCACCGAACGCGCGATTTCGTTGAGCAACCGCGCCAGCGTGCACGAAAGCGCGGGTGACTACGCGACGGCGGTCGATCTGGGGCGGCAGGCGCTGCAGAAACTCGATGAGGCCGGCCTGGCTGACGACGATGCCAAGCGCCGGATGACGGAACGCAACTACGTGCGCAGCCTCGGGCTGTCCGGCCAGCACGACGACGCCGTCCGGCGCATGCAGGCCCTGCGCGAGCGCGCACGCGCGCTCGACGGCGAGGATTCGGCCGAGTACGCCCTCACCACCTGGCAGCTGGTGGTGATGGCGCGCAACCGGCACGATCCGGCGCACGGCGAGCCGCTGCTGGCGGAAGCCCGCCAGCGCTGGGCCGCGCTGGTGCCGGAGGCGCACCCGATCTTCACCCATGCATTGCGCACACAAGCCTCGTTCGCACGCGACAACGGCGACCTCGCCGGCGCCGAAACCGCGCAGCGCAAGGCCATCACGCAGCTTGAAGCCGCCGGCGCCCTGCCGGTGGACCTGGCGGCGGCACGCGCCGAACTTGCCGCCATCCGCTTCGACCGCGGCGATCGCACCGAAGCGAACGCGCTGCTGCAACAGGCCCTGCCGGTGCTGCGCGACGCCGTGCTGCCGCAGGAAACCAGCCGCGCCGCCGCCGAGGTGCTGGCGCACCAGCTCGGTTTGCGCTGAGCATCTGTCGCCCTTCACTGGTGGCGGCCCCGCGCACAACGCCGGCCTGCGCGGACCGCCGCCATCGGCGGACACCGCTGGCTACTGGCCGCCGGCTTCCAGCATCGCCGACAACGCCTGCAGGTCGGTGCCCAGGAACGTCCGGCTGAAGCCGGCGGCCATCGTGCGGGCCTGTTCGACCTGCGCGGCATTACCCGTCTGCTTGCCGTCCACATAGATCACCAGGGGCAAGCCGGCGCCGGCCAGCAGCACGTTGTACAACGCCGTCTTGTCCGCGTTCGAGGCGCGCGCGATCTCCGATTGCGCCAGCGTGGCGTTGAGCGCGGCGAACAGCCTGTCCTCGGCCGACGCCGTGGGTTGCCGGTCCGTGCTGACGATATGCGCGGAGACGATGAAGAAGGTCATTGCACCGGCGATCGTGTTGTCCCACTTGCCCTTGTACTTTTGCGCGAACAGCTCCTTGCCCGCGCCAGCCAGCTGCAGGATCTGCGCACGCTCCTCCGGCGTGTCGCCGAGGCTGTCGGCGAGGTTCTTCACCGAGGCATCGCCGGCCACCGGGCTGAAGCGGGTGGCCGTCGGCGAAGGCTGCGGCGCCACGGATGACGAGGCGTACTCCGCGCAGCCCGCGGGCACCTTGTCGCCCTTGCGCTTCCAGTCCTCGCACATGTTGCGCATCGCCATGTCGCTGTTGATGCGATCCATCATGATGCGGTTGTTGTCCATGAACACCTGGTAGGACGACCGTTGCGCGTTCGCAGCGGGCGCCATTGCGAGCAGCAGCACGAGCAGTGTGGCGACGACAGGCCTGGGCATGGCGATTCTCCTGTAGGGCTCATGGGACGAGTGCGCGAGAAGAGGCGACGTCGGATGCGGGCGATTGACCTCCATGGATCCTGAAGGTGCCGGCCGGGACCACGCCGCGGAGGGAGCGCCATCGCGGCCGATGGGCCATGCCGCGGGACTCATGGCTTGCAGGCCTCGACGGACGTCAGCACGAACCGTTCGCCTCCGCTCGTCGCACGCGACGTGGCGCCGGCCGCGGTGGTGCCGCCGCCTTCGGTGGTCATCGTGCCGGGCTTGTCCATGCCATCCGGAAACTCGATGTGGTAGCGCCCACCGGCCGTCCAGCGCACGCCGGGAACATCTGGCGTGCGCACGAACTTGTAGGTGCCGTCCAAGCCACCGCTGAATTCCACGCCGAACAGTTTCCCGTCCAGCACGAAGGTCTTTTCGATGTCGCAGACGACCTGGTCGACCGGATCGCCGCTGCCGCCGACCACGCGATACGCGCGTAGTGCAGGCGCTGCCGCCATGCCGCCGCAGCGCGGCCGCCGGTCGTGTTCATCGGTGCGCGGATCCTGCGCGCATGTCTGCGCCTCGTCCGTGGCCGGCGTGGCGGCGCTTGCAGGCGCAGGCGTGGACGACGGCCCCGCCGCGGATGCGCGATCGCCTCCGGGCGAACACGCCGCCAGGGCCAGCAGCACCGATGCCACCACGCAAGCGGAGACGGCCGCGCACTTGCGCGTCGTGTTGTCGGACTCGTCGCGCATGGTCATTCTCCGCAGTCGTCGATCCGGGTCCAGGTCACGGTGCTCGGCTTCGGGGTCGCGCAGACGGTGCGACCGCCGGCGTGACCGCAGACCCTGCCGCTGACATAGGTGGCCGTCTTGGCCTCCTCCGGCCCGGCCAGGGTGTAACTTCCGGTGCTGTCGGCGAAGCCGCCGGCGCCCTGGAAGTTGAAGCGCCACGTGCCCCCCTTGTCATCGCGCGGGATGTGCGTGACGGTCGCCATGCCGCCGCACGCGGTGACGGTGAAGGGCCTGGTCACGTCGCAGACCCGCATCCGTTCGCGACCGCCACCCGGTCACTGCGCGAACTCGATCGCGTATGACGCCCGCTTGGTATCGAATTCCAGCGTCGCCTTACCCACGCCGCGCTTGCTGCGCGATTCGAGATCGATGCTGGCGCGCTCGTCCTTCTTCTCGGGATTGGCGTAGTCGAACTTGGCGTCGGCCTTGACCTTGCCGGTCGGATTGAGCCGGCTCGCACCATTCAACGTGGCGGTGACCGTACCGCCAGCGGGCGCGCCGTCGGATTTCGCGCGCGGTTCGGCGAACAGGGTGTAGGCGGTGTTGGGCCTCGCGCCGGTGCGCTTGGCCGGGTCGCTGCGCACCTGCAGGTCGATGCACTGGCCCGATTGCCAGGCCTTCTGCGCCGCCAGCATGGTCTGGTACACGGCATAGCGCGCCATCCTGGACATGAACTGCGCGGCCTTCACGTCTTCGCTGCTGGCGCCGCCGCCCTGCCCGTTGACGTTCGATCCCATTTCGTCGCGGCTGGT
>Ga0209794_1000513_pt1 | contig 54968 bp, 56 predicted proteins | sample EBPBio232013_DNA_FD_185869 | JGI IMG/M metagenome (GOLD analysis project Ga0209794, IMG submission 185869) | Wastewater treatment Type I Accumulibacter community from EBPR Bioreactor in Madison, WI, USA - Reactor 1_5/23/2013_ DNA (SPAdes)... | ecosystem: Engineered > Bioreactor > EBPR >...
CGCCTTTTCCACGCAATCCTGCAGCAGATCCTCGCTTTCGGGAGCCGAACGCGTGAGGCTGCGCGCGTAGCGGCGAAGCTGCGGCAGGAGCGACAGGAATTCATCCTCGAAAGAGAGTGGCTGAGGCGCCACTCTCTCCCGGGACGTCTTGGGAGCGTCAGGGCTTCGCGACATTCCACACGCCGTTCACGCCGTCGCCGGTGGTGTCGCCAGCCTTCATGTCCTTGGCCCAGTAATAGAGCGGCATACCATCCTTGGCCCACTGTTTCGTGCCGTCCTTGCGCGGCACCAGCGAGTATGCGCCATCGGCCTTCGCACCGGAAGCGGCAATCAGCGGCGGCCAGTTGGTGGCGCACATGTCATAGCAGGCGCTTTCGCCGTGCTTGTCCTTCTTGAAGGTGTAAAGCGTCATGCCGTTTTCACCGGCAAGCACTTCGCCCTTGTCGGTCTTCATGGTCTTGACCGGGGCGGCAAAGGCAATGCCAGCGCTAAGCAGCACGGCGAAGGGAGCGAGAATGAGAGCTTTCATGGCGGGTCTCCTGTTGGCGGTTATCAGCAACCACAAAGCCTAGACACCGCAGCGTGCCGAATTATTCCCGGCTTTTTGCATTTTTTTGCGTTTTTGAATTTGATCCCTTTTCGTTCTTTTCGGTTGCGGCGCAGCCCCGAATCCTGCCAAACCGTGGCCATGGAATTTGCGCCGCAACAGGATGAAGCCCTCAAGGCCGTTTCGAAATGGCTGAAGGAGGGGAGTTCGCAAGTGTTTCGTCTGTTCGGCTATGCCGGAACGGGCAAGACGACGCTTGCGCGTTATTTCGCCGAGCATGTCGATGGCGATGTGCTGTTTGCGGCTTTCACTGGCAAGGCGGCGCAGGTTCTGCGTTCTCGCGGGGCGGCGAATGCCCGCACCATTCACTCCCTGATCTATCGCCCCAAGGGCGAGGAGGAGGTGGAGGACGAGGTGACAGGCAAGACCTCGATTGCGCCGATGTTTTCCATCAACCGGCAAAGCCCGCTCGCCAAGGCGGCGCTGATTGTCATCGATGAATGCTCGATGGTGGATGAACAGCTTGGCCGCGATCTGATGAGTTTCGGCACACCCATTCTGGTGCTGGGCGATCCGGGGCAGCTGCCGCCGGTGTCCGGTGGCGGCTATTTCACCAATCAGGACCCGGATTATCTACTGACGGACATTCACCGGCAGGCGCGCGATAACCCGATCATCCATCTTGCCATGCGGGTGCGCGAAGGGCAGGACCTTGATTTTGGCGATTACGGCGCGGCGCGGGTGATTTCGAAGCGGGATGTGACGCAGGACCTCGTGCTTTCCGCCGATCAGGTTCTCGTTGGCACCAATCGCACGCGGCGGCGCTATAACCAGCGGCTTCGCGAACTGAAGGGCTTTTCGGCAGCCTATCCGCAGGCGGGCGACAAGCTCGTTTGCCTGCGCAATGATCCGGCCAAGGGGCTGCTCAATGGCTCGCTCTGGCAGGTCATGACCTCATCGCGTGAGACGATCAAGCCCGGCATCAATCTTCTGATCAAGCCGGAAGACGACGACATGGAGCGCGGAGCGGCGAAGATCAAACTCCTCAAAGCCGCCTTTGAGGATACGGAAACGGAAATTCCGTGGCAGACCCGGCGGCGCTACGACGAGTTTGATTACGGTTATGCGCTGACGGTGCACAAGGCGCAGGGTTCGCAGTGGAACAATGTCGTGCTGTTTGACGAGAGCTTTGCGTTTCGCGATACGCGCGAGCGCTGGCTCTATACTGCCGTGACGCGCGCTGCCGAAACACTGACCATCGTGGTCTAGTGCGTTTTCACTTTTACCAGAATTGTGAAAACGGTCAGACAACTGACAAAGGTCGAAACCTCTCTCATCGTCATGGTCGGGCTTGACCCGACCATCCATCAGTCTTTGGAACCATGGATCCTCGGGTCAAGCCCGAGGATGACGGAAGGGGAGAGGCAGGGTTCGTCATGAACCTCACACTTTCCCTCTTTGTTTTTGCGCTTTTCCGGACGGAAAACCGTTTCCCACTTTTCCTGAAAACGCTTTAGCCTTCGAAAAAGCCGGCAATATCGGCGTGGGCCAGCGCCTGCGAACGGTTCGTGGCGTTGAAGAGGGCAATCACCTCACGCTCGAGGCTTGCCGCTGTCTCGGGTGCGATGTCGAGGCGCATGGCGATGCGGAGCGTATCCAGTCCTTCCTTCATCAGTTGAAGGCACTGCATCTGCACTGGTGATAGCGCGTCGATCTCAATCTCAGCCGGTTCCGTTTCGTCCTCAGCCTCGATGCCGGACAGCAAGGTTTCAAGCTGCTGGAGCTGGCGGCGAATGGTGGAGATGCCTGCGGTCAATTCGCGCTTGCAGGATACGATGGCAGCCCGAAAGATCGCCTCCGAGGCTTCAGGGGAGGCGGCGTTGACCATGGCGGCCAGCATGTCCTGAATGGCGGCGACCGGCATGCCGCCTTCGCGGCAGGCGTTCACCACCGCCATGCGGGCAATGTCATCATCATCGTAGACGCGCATCGCACCGGCGCGGGAGGAGGAGATCAATCCCTTCTCCTCATAAAAATGCAGGGTGCGGTGTGTCACGCCGAACAGCTCGGCCATATCGGAGATGGTCAAGGGAGCAGGCGGCGTGCGGGCAGGCAAGGGAATGCGCGGCATAACAGGCGCCGGTTCATCCTTTGCTGACTTGTGTTCACTCAAACGCACGGCCTTCTCCATTTGCCCTCCCGGTGGAGTGGATGCCAAAAACTGTCGAGCTGATCTAACATTAACATGATTCGAGCAAGGGGCATTCTGTTAATTATAATAGATAGTTAACCATGCATTTTGGTCGAAATGCCCGTTACAGTGAATGTTTGTCAATTTAGCAATAGGGCTTGAAATGCGCGGCAAATTGTCGAACTTCAAGCCTCACGCATCCCGCCACCAACTGGAAACTGCATCATGCCTGCCGTGCTCTCGGTCAACGTCAATGCCATCGCCCTTCTTCGTAACCGTCGCGATCTGCCCTGGCCGGATCTGCGGGAACTGGGCCGCATTGCGCTCGAAGCCGGGGCAGGTGGTCTGACAGTGCATCCGCGCCCCGATCAACGCCATGTGCGCTTTTCCGATCTGCCGGTGCTACGCGCCCTGATCGATGACGCGTTTCCTGAGGCCGAGTTCAATATCGAGGGCTACCCCTCCGATGATTTCATCGCGCTCTGTCTTGCTGCCGAGCCCGAACAGGTGACTCTGGTGCCGGATGACCCGGCGCAGGCGACCTCCGACCACGGCTGGGATTTCATTGCCAACCGCGATCTGTTGAAGGATGCCATTGCCCGTCTGAAAGTGAACGGCGCGCGTGTTTCGCTGTTTGCCGATGGCGATGCCAGGCTTGAGGCCCTTCAGGTGGCGCGTGAGGTGGGGGCGGACCGCATCGAGCTTTACACCGGCCCCTATGGCGGCTGTCATGATGATCCGGAACGGGCCAAGGTGATGGCCGCCGAACTGGGTGAAACGGCCAAGCGGGCGCAGTCTCTGGGGCTTGGCGTCAATGCCGGTCACGACCTGACGGTTGAGAACATGCCGCTTCTGGCGCGTGCCATTCCGTTTCTGGCGGAAGTCTCCATCGGCCATGCCTTGACGGCCGATGCGCTGATTTACGGCATGGCGGAAACGGTTCGCCGCTTCCGCCGCGCCTGTGGCGAGACGGTTTAAACCTTAACCGAGAAGCGCCGCCTTGCTGGCTTCCACAAAGGCCTTGAAGGAGGCCGGCTCGCGGCCGGTCAGGGCCTTGAAGTCGCCGGTCACGGGTTCAAAGAGGCCCAGACGCTGGTTCGTGTCGAAGGACGCGAAGATGGCGGCGACGGGCGCCGGGAACCCGGCGGCCTTCAGACCTTCGGTCAGTTGCTCGTCGGTCACCGGAATGACAGCGACGGGCTTGCCCGTGACAGCGCTGGCGATTGTCGCGACTTCGCTGGCCGTGAAGGCTTCGCCACCCGTCAGCGTATAGACCTTGTTTTCCGTCTCGTGACGGGCAAGACCTGCGGCAATGGCGCGGGCGCAATCTTCACGCAGCAGATAGGGGATGCGGCCATCGCCGGCAGCGCTGAACCACTGGCCGGAGGCCAGAGCGTGGGGCAGGCCATAGAAGATGTTTTCAGCATACCAGTTGTTGCGGAAGAAGGTGAAGGGCAGGCCGCTTTCACGGATCGCCGATTCCGTGCCCAGATGATCCGGTGCAAAACCGATGACGGATTCTTCGGCACGCGGCAGTGAGGTGTAGTGAATGCGGCCAACGCCCGCGGCCTTGGCGGCGGCCACCGCCATCTTGTGCTGCTTCAGGCGGGTGCCTTCGCCATCCATGGCGTCGGTCGAGATGATCAGCAACTTGTCGACGCCCTGAAAGGCGGTGGCAAGCGAGGCCGGGTCGTTAAAGTCGGCGGCGCGCAGTTCAACGCCCTTTACAGCAAGGCCCGCAAGCTTCTCCGGATTGCGGCTGGCGGCAATGATGTCGCTTGCGGCCACCTTTTCCGTTTCCAGAAGGTGCTTGATGACGAGGCCGCCGAGGTGGCCGGAAGCGCCGGTGATGAGAATCTTGCCCATGGACTTTCCTTTCAGGGATGAAATTCATTACTCTCAAAAAGAGACCATGTGCAAAATAGGAATTGACGATGGGATGTAAAGGAGGCAGTTTTCCGGCACAAGGTTACGAAAAGGGAACCGACATGGATACGGCAAAACTGGCCGAGGCGTTGCGCATTCCCGAGATTGCGCAATTCAATGCGCAGAACTGCCCCATTCGCGATGTGATGAGCCAGATCGGCGGAAAATGGTCGGCTCTGCTTCTGGGCGCGTTGTGTGAGCGGCCATACCGTTTCAGCGAATTGCGGCGCATGGTGCCGGATATTTCCCAGCGGATGCTGACCCAGACGCTGCGCGACCTGCAGCGCGACGGCTATATTGACCGCACGGTTTATCCCACCAAGCCGCCCAGCGTGGAATACAAGCTGACGGCGCTCGGCCACTCGCTGTTGATGCCGCTGAGTTCCATGATCGTATGGGCGGCGCAAAATCACGCCGCCGTGCGCGAGGCCCGGCGGCTCTTTGACGGGCAGGATGCGGCCTGAGCCTTACTCGGCGGCGGCGCTGAGCGGCAGGCTGCCAAGCGCAAAATCCACCGCCGCACGGGCGTGAATGGTGGTGCTGTCGAAGCCCGGCAGTGGCAGATGATCGGGGTCGAGGATCAGGCAGATTTCCGTGCAGCCGAGAATGATGCTGTCGGCCCCGGCGGCCTTTGCCTTTTCGATGATGGCAATCAGCCTGTCGCGCGAGCTGTCAACGACCTTTCCGGCGCAGAGTTCATCAAAGATAATGCTGTGGGTGGTGGCACGGTCGGACTCATCCGGCACCATCGGCTCAAGGCCAAGGTTCATGGCGCGCATGCGGTCCGTATAGAAGCCGTGCTCCATCGTGTATCGCGTTGCCAGAAGCAGCGGACGGCGACGGCCGGCGGAGGCCAGCGCCTTGGATGTTTCATCGATGATGTTGATGAGCGGTGCGGGGCAGGCGGATGCCACATCATCGGCCACGAGATGCATGGTGTTGGTGCAGATCAGCAGGCAATCAGCGCCGGCGTTGCAGAGACCCTGTCCGGCGGTGGCCAGACGATGGGCAGCGCCCTTCCAGTCACCCGCTTTCTGCAGGGCTACGATCTCGGCAAAGTTCACCGAATGCATGATGAGTTCGGCCGAGGCGATGCCGCCCAGATGGTCGCGCACCATTTCATTGATCAGACGATAATAGACTGCCGAGCTTTCAAAACTCATTCCGCCGATAAGGCCGATGGTGCGCATATTCTGTTGCCTCAACTGAAGCGGTCCGCTCAGGAACCGATTGCTAATATTGAGCTTCAAAATAGCATGATTTTTCGTATAATAAACATAAAATAGAAAATATCGCTATAATATTGATTTTTCGCGCAAATTTCGGCGCACCCTCTGGAGGGTGCGCCGTTGAGGATTATCAATCGTTGCTGATGGAACGATCGACCAGCTTGAGGTTGCGGTCGGGCGTCACGATGTAGGTCTCGCTGACGCGCTTGCCGAACTCGTCGACGAATTCGTGGGAGACCGGGCTGTTGACCGGGGCTGCCGAGAGGTGCTGGGAGGGCTGGCTGTCAAAGGTGATGCTGCCCTTGATCGGTTCCAGGGCGAAGGCGGAGGTGGCGGAGAAAGCCGAGGCCAGGACGGCGGCAATAGCGAACTTGTTCATGGTCGTGTTTCCTTGTGTGACTGTGTTTGTTCGATGTTTTTTGCTGGCCAGCGAGTTGAAATTGGTCCGTTGATGGGGCGTTTGCAAGCGCCATTTCGCTCGCAAAATTGTGATTAAGTGATGAAATTGCATAATCGTCACTTATTTTGTGTTTAAAAAACATATGAAATCAATGCGTTATGGTTTAGGCTTGTCGGCGAAAAGTCATTGTTTCATTTTTGTGAACGATTTGTGGCAGATGTTTACCCCTTGAAAAATGGCGATGGCTGCGGCGGGAAAACGGCATGTTGAATTTGCTTGAAAAATTCGACCTCTGTGAAATGGCTTGACGGCTCCGCGGGAGTTGGGCATATAGGAACCGTACCGTACGGTACTTTGATCGGGAGAGGGAATCGTGTCCGAAGACGGGATGCAGATGCAGGAGTTTTCACCGCGCCAGGGCGTTGTGCTGGAATGCGCCTTGCGTTTGCTGGTCGATGGCGGCGAGAAGGCGCTGACGACGGCGGGTGTGGCGCGCGCTGCCAATTGCTCCAAGGAAAGCCTTTACAAGTGGTTCGGGGATCGCGACGGGCTTCTGGCCTCGATGATTTCGTTTCAGCAGAGCAAGGTGCGCACCTTCGAGCGCGACGGTGAGCGCCTGACGGCGGAAAACTTCCGTGATCATCTTGAGATTTTCGCCCACGACCTCATCGAGGTTCTGGCGGGCGACGTATCGCTGGCGCTCAATCGTCTGGCCATCGGGCAGGCGAGCCGTGACGGCTCGAAGCTCGGTGGTCTTCTGGTCGAACGTGGTCGTCGCCAGATCGAACGCCGGGCGAGGGCGCTGCTTGAAGCCGGTCGCCGGGCCGGTTTCCTGCGCTTTGATGATGCCGACGAGGCGTATCACACGCTCTACGGTCTGATCGTTTCGGATCTGCATGTTCGCCTGCTGCTGGGCGAGAAGCCTGAGATTGATGCCACGCGCCGCGGGCGCAAGGCGGTCTCGGCCTTTCTCCGGTTGCACGGGCGCAATCTTGGCGAAGGAGACGCTTCGCTTTAGGCCTTTGCTTTACGGCCTGTCTTTCCCCAAACCGGATACTTCTTTTGGGAGACATGCCTTAAAGCCGCTTTTCAAACGGGCAGACAGTCGATATTGGCGCTGTCGGCTCATGTAAAACATCTCGAATGAACCCAAGGGAAGGATAAAACAATGCGCGTTTATTACGATCGCGATGCCGATCTCAACCTCATCAAGGCCAAGAAGGTCGCCATCGTCGGTTACGGCTCGCAGGGCCGCGCCCATGCGCTGAACCTGAAGGATTCTGGCGCTGCCAACCTCGTCATCGCCCTCAAGGCTGGTTCGCCGACCGCCAAGAAGGTCGAAGCCGATGGCCTCAAGGTCATGACCGTTGCCGAAGCTGCTGCCTGGGCCGATGTCATCATGATGGCAACCCCGGACGAACTGCAGGCCGACATCTACAAGAACGAGATCGCTGGCAACATCCGTGACGGCGCTGCCATCGCGTTTGCCCACGGCCTCAACGTTCACTTCGGCCTCATCGAGCCGAAGGCTTCGCTCGACGTGATCATGATCGCGCCGAAGGGCCCGGGCCACACGGTTCGCGGCGAATACCAGAAGGGCGGCGGCGTGCCGTGCCTGGTCGCCGTTCACCAGAACGCTTCCGGCAATGCTCTTGACGTTGCGCTCTCCTACGCTTGCGGCGTTGGCGGCGGTCGTTCGGGCATCATCGAAACCAACTTCAAGGAAGAGTGCGAAACCGACCTCTTCGGCGAACAGGTCGTTCTGTGCGGCGGTCTCGTTGAACTCATCCGCGCTGGCTTCGAAACGCTGGTCGAAGGCGGCTACGCTCCGGAAATGGCCTATTTCGAGTGCCTGCACGAAGTGAAGCTCATCGTCGACCTGATCTATGAAGGCGGCATCGCCAACATGAACTACTCGATCTCCAACACGGCCGAGTGGGGCGAATACGTCACCGGCCCGCGCATCATCACGGCTGAAACCAAGGCTGAAATGAAGCGCGTCCTGCACGACATCCAGACCGGCAAGTTCACCTCCGACTGGATGCAGGAATGGAAGGCCGGCGCTGCCCGCTTCAAGGGTATCCGTCGCATGAACGACAGCCACCAGATCGAAGAAGTTGGCGCCAAGCTGCGCGGCATGATGCCGTGGATTGGCAAGAACAAGCTGGTTGACAAGGCCGTCAACTAATCGGCTTCCTGCCGATCCACGTTCCCTGCTTGCATGCCTGCGGCAGTGCGGTGATCGGCAAAAACAGGCTGGTTGACAAGGCCGTCAACTAAAACCCGGACCTCTCCTTCGTCATGCTCGGGCTTGACCCGAGCATCCATGAGCGCTTGCTGAGTGGACCCTCGGGTCAAGCCCGAGGGTGACGATAGAGAAGAGACCGGGGCCGTGTTTCGTTTAGGAATGCGGTTCTGATATCCGAAAGCCGGGGCGGCAATCCCGGCTTTCTTTAGGCCTTTGTCGATAGGTCAGTATTGTTGACATATCGATGCGGCTATGGTCATCTCGCGCATTCAAAAAAAGATCCGAGGAAACGCCCATGCTCGACTGGGAAAAAATCTTTGCAACGCGCTCCGCCCGTATGCGCGCGTCTGAAATCCGCGAACTGCTGAAGCTTCTGGAGCAGCCGGATATCATCTCATTTGCGGGTGGCATTCCTGACCCGGCGCTGTTTCCGGCGGAAGACTTCAAGGCGGCCTATGCCGATATCATGACCGGCCCGCAGGTGGGTTCGGCGCTTCAGTATTCGGTCAGCGAAGGCTATCTGCCGCTGCGCGAATGGCTGCGTGGCGAGATGAACAAGATCGGCATTGAATGCGGCACGGAGAATATCTTCATCGTCTCCGGTTCGCAGCAGGGTCTTGATTATCTCGGCAAGCTGTTCCTGTCGCCGAACGATACGGCGCTGGTGACTTGGCCGACCTATCTCGGCGCGCTGCAGGCTTTCAATGCCTATGAGCCGAATTACGACCAGCTGACGCTGAACGGCAACCGTACGCCGGAGTCCTATCGTCAGATGGCCGAGAGCAAGGGTGGCCGCGCCAAGTTCGCCTATCTCTCGGTCGATTTCGCCAACCCGACCGGCGAAACCGTCGATTTCGAAGGTCGCAAGAAGGTTCTGGCTCTGGCCGAAGAACTCGACATTGCCGTCATCGAAGACGCGGCCTACCAGTCGCTGCGCTTTGACGGGACGCCGGTTCCGCCGATCCTTTCGCTCGAAATCGCCCAGAAGGGCGGCATTGACGAAACCCGCACCATCTATTGTGGCAGCTTCTCCAAGACGCTGGCACCGGGGCTTCGCGTCGGCTGGATCGTGGCAAATTCGGCCGTTATCCGCAAGCTGGTGCTGATGAAGCAGGCGGCAGACCTCCACTCTTCGTCAATCAACCAGATGGCCATTGAACACGTCGCCAAGCGCGGTTTTGATGCGCAGGTGGCGAAGATCAAGGCCGCTTACAGTGCGCGCCGTGATGCCATGCTTTCGGCGCTCGCCCGCTACATGCCGGAAGGCACGACCTGGACGAAGCCCGAAGGCGGCATGTTCATCTGGATCACGCTGCCGGACGGTGCGGACGGGGCCGATCTTCTGGCCAAGGCTATTGTGCAGGAAAAGGTGGCCTTCGTTCCGGGCCGCGCCTTCTTCGCCGATGGCAGTGGCGCGAACCACATCCGCCTCAGCTTCTCCTGCGCCAACGAGGCGATGATCGATGAGGGGATCAAGCGCATCGGTCGCCTGCTGAAAAGCGAGATTGCTGCGGCCTGACCTTGATGATTTCGGTGCGCCCGGTTCTGCCGGGCGCAACTTTTTGCACGGGTTCGCTTAACCATCGCGTGTGGATTTGATTGCCGCTTTCGGCAATTCATGGCTTTCATCCGGCATCGGATGAGGAGCCGGTTCGTTCATGCGTTTGTTGTCCTTTGATGGTTGGCGCGGCATTCTCGCCGCTCTGGTGGTGATTTCACACTTTCCGGGCCGGACCTCGATGTGGGGCACGCGCTTTGACGACAATTTCGCGGCGGTCGTCGATTTCTTCTTCATTCTCAGCGGTTTTGTGATCGTTTCGGCCTTCGAGAAGCCGATGCGTGAAGGCTATGGCCTGCGCCGGTTCCTGACAGAACGCTTTGGCCGCATCTATCCCATTCACCTCTTCATGCTGGTGCTGTTCGTGCTGACGGAGTTCATTCTGTCCGTTCTTCTGCAACGCTTCATGCCGAGCGACCGCGCGCCCTTTTCCGGCATCTATTCGATCCACGCGATCTTCACCAACCTGACGCTGACGCATGCGTGGGGGCTGGAGACGATGACGACGTGGAATTATCCAAGCTGGAGCCTTTCCACCGAATGGGCGGCCTATATCGTCTTTGCGATGGCGATGGTTTTGCCGGGACGCCGCTTCTGGCCCGTCGCGCTGATTGGCGTCATCGGTTCGGCGCTCGTCCTGTTCTTCGTCGCGCCGCGTGGCATGAGTTCGACCGAGGATTATGGTGTCTTCCGCTCGCTGCTTGGTTTTTCGACAGGTGCCTTCTGCTTTTATCTTTTCCGGGCGCTGAAAGCGCGTGGCGTGCTCGGTCGCGCGGGTTTCTGGACGTTTACGGTGCTGGAACTGGCAACGCTCGGGCTGGCGCTTACGGCGCAATTGACGCTGGGGCTGACGCCGTGGGCGGTGTTTATTCCGCTGGCACATGCCTCCTTCCTGCTGGTGCTGGCCTATGAGGGCGGGGCGGTTGCGTGGTTCCTATCGCGCCGACCGCTCGTCTATCTCGGCACGATTTCGCTCTCGGTCTATGTGGTCCATGCATGGTTCGTGCTGCGCCTTTTGAACGGGGCAAAACTTCTCGAAAAGCTGACGGGAAGCGAATGGACCGAAAAGCTCGCCGATCCGACCGGCTGGTCGGTGCAGATCCTCAAAGGCCCGGAATGGGCGATGAACCTGCTGGCCGCAGGGCTTCTGGCGTTGACGATCATCGTCAGCCATTTCACCTTCCGCTTTATCGAAAAGCCGGGGCAGGCCTTCTTTCGCCGTCTGGCGAAGCGGTTCGTTCAGGAGGACGTCACTATAGCCTCACCGAGCGCGCAGGCGGCGAAAGCCTGAACTTCATTTGCCGGGCGACCTGATCCGATCTAACCTCATGCTTCAGAGGAGAGCCGATTCATGTCTGTTCGTATTGCCACCTTCAATGTCGAGAACCTGTTGACGCGGTTCGACTTCACCGGCTTTCGCAACCAGCTGAAGCAGGACCGGGTGCTCAGGCTCTTTGACGTGAAGGGTGAGGGGCAATATCAGGCGCTGGAACAGGCACGCGTCATTGCCGAGACCGACGATACGCGCCAGCTTTCGGCGCTGGCCATTGCCGAGGCCGATGCCGACATCCTCTGCCTGCAGGAAGTGGATAACATGGCGGCGCTCTCCGCCTTCGAATATGGCTATCTTTTCCGCATGATGGGGGCCGGTTATCGCCAGAAATATCTGGTGGAAGGCAATGACAGCCGCGGCATCGACGTGGCGGTGATGATGCGCGAGGAAACGCGCGATGGCGAGCGCATCGAGGTGGTGGATGTCAAAAGCCATGCGGCGCTGACCTATCATGATCTGGCGCTGTTCAGCCCCGGCTTCGCCTTGCCCGGACCGCCCGAGGAGAAAATCTTCAAGCGCGATTGCCTCGAGATCGATCTGAAGATCGGTGGTCGGCCGTTGACGCTCTTTGTCGTGCATTTCAAGTCGATGACGGGGCGCGTCGAGGAGGGCATGGACGGACGCACCTCCACCATGCCAACCCGCGAGGCGGAGGCGCGCACCGTTCGCCATATCATCGAAAACCGCTTCGGGCCCGAGCGTGTGGACCACATGAACTTCGTCATTTGCGGCGACATGAATGATTATCAGGAGAAGGTGGAAATCGGCGGCGATCGTCGCAACGGCTACACCTTCACCCATCGGGAAGAGGATCGCAGCGCGCTGGATGTGTTCAGCCATGACGGCTTTGCTTTCAATCCCATGACGCGGCGCGATCCGCTGGACCGCTGGACGCTCTACCACGCGCGCGGACCGGAGGAGCGCCATCTCTGCCAGCTTGATTACATCTGGCTTTCGCAGCGTCTGGCCAAGAGCAATGCTACCCGCGTGCCGGAGATTGTGCGCGGCGGTCAGCCCTACCGCACCATCTTTCCGCCGGGGCAGGCGGTGGAGCGCTTTCCGCGCACCGGCTGGGATCGTCCCAAGGCCTCGGACCATTGCCCTGTTGTCATGACACTGGATGTTTTATGAGCGCGCCGGTTTTTGATGATCTCAACGGCTGGCCGCCGGAGGGCAAGCTCTTTGCGCTGAAGTCGCTTTCACTGGCGGTCAAGCCGGGGGACCATCCCTATCATCTGGCGCATGCGGCGCAGGCTGCCGAGAACTGGGCGGCGGAACTGGCCGCCAAGCCCGCGCTGTTTGACGGGCGGATCGTGTTTCAACACCGCGTTGGCCTCAACGACGGGCATCTCAGCGGCGAAGCCTATGTCGTTCCCTATTCCACCTTTCTTTACTGGCGCAAACAGCAGGCGCGTCAGGGCGCCGTGCATCTTTTTGCCTTTGCTGTCCTCATTTCTTCCGATGGGGCGCTGATTGCCATACGCATGGGAGGCAAGACGCTGAACGGCGGGCAGATTTATTTCGCGGCCGGGTCGCTTGAACCGGCGGATGTGGTCGACGGGTTTTGCGATATCGATTTCAACATGCGGCGCGAGGTGCTGGAGGAGACGGGCATTGACCTCAACGCGGCGACGGTCGATCCGACACTTTATGCAAGCCATACGGCGCGCAATGTCACGCTTTACCGCCTGTTTCGCTTCGAGCAGACGGCGGACGAGATGGTGGCCGCCATTCGCGCGCACCATGATGAAGATGAAGAGATTGATGATGCCGTCGCCATCCGCTCTGGCGATGTGACGGGCGTGCGCTATGCTACGGCCATGCTGCCTTTGATCGCCTGGTATTTCGGCGACCCGCAGAACGATTGAGAGGGGGAGACAATGGCTCGAAATTACGCGATTTATGACGTGTTTACCGGCACGGCGCTGAAGGGCAATCCTCTGGCCGTGGTCTTTGACGGCGAAGGTTTGAGCGATGCGGCCATGCAGTCCATTGCCCGCGAAATGAACCTTTCCGAAACAGTGTTTTGCCTACCGCCGGAGAACCCCACGCACACGGCACGACTGAGGATTTTCACACCAGCAACAGAGCTTCCCTTTGCCGGTCATCCGACCGTTGGCGCGGCCATCGCGCTGGCAGAGCGCAAATACGGTGCCGGGACCGGGCTTGATCTGGTCAAGGTGCTTGAAGAAACCGTTGGCCCCGTGCGTTGCGCCATCCGTCTTGGCAAGGGCGAGCCGGGCTTTGCCGAATTCGATCTGCCGAAGCTTTCGGCCCGCTCGGATTATTTTGCCGATACGGACGGGCTGGCGGCGATGCTCGGACTTGCGCCGCGCGATATCGGCTTTGAAAACCACCGTCCGAGCCTGTGGAGCGCGGGCGTTCCCTTCCTCTTCGTGCCGCTTCACGATCTCGACGCCGTGCAGCGTATCGCGTTCGACCGACAGATCTGGGCGAAGGTTTCGCCAGCCGACGGGCTGCGCCGCGCTCCGATCTATGTCTATTGCCGGGGCGGTGTGCATCATCAGGCGAGCTTCCACGCCCGCATGTTTTCGCCCCCGATGGGGATTCTCGAAGACCCCGCCACGGGTGGAGCCGTTGCGGCCATGTCGGGCCTGATCCATCACTTCGATGCGCTCAATGATGGCCATCATGCGCTGATGATCGAGCAGGGGGTGGAGATGGGGCGTGCCTCGCATATCCATCTGCATATGGATGTCGAGGGTGGCAAGACAGTGCGGGCGCGCATCGGCGGGCAGGCCGTGCCGGTGGCCACGGGCGTTCTGCATCTCTAATCTGATATGGCGGGCGTTCATCGTCCGGCCTGTCGTTCACGGAGTATCAATCCGCCTGCATTAGCGTGCGGCTATGAGTGGGAACGGGTCTTCGAAATTCATCCATCTGGAATGGGCGCGCGGTATCGCGTCCGTGATCGTCCTGTTTCACCACTTTGCGCTTGCCTTCATTCCGGGGCTCAAGACGCCCTTTCCCCAGGGAGGCCTTGTGTACACGCCGGCCTACGCGCTGATGAATGGCAGCGGCGCCGTCATCTTCTTCTTCGTTCTGTCAGGCTTTGTGTTGTCCCATGGATATTTCCAGAGGCCATGCCTGCAGACGCTGACAGGCTCCGTCATCAAGCGGTTGCCGCGGCTGATGTTGCCCGCCGGACTGACCATTCTGGCCGGTTGCGCCATTTTCACGCTTCTGCCGCACAGTTTTGAAGTGGCAGGACACATGACAGGGTCAGCCTGGCTCAGCCATTTCGGCCATTCCGCCATGCCTGATGGGGTAGAGCCCGGCTTTGCGGACGCGCTGCGGCAGACGTTGATGGTTTTTCTTCATGAGGGGGATGATTATTACAACACGAACCTGCGGACGATGAACTTCGAGTTCTATGGCAGCCTGATCGTGTTTTTCGGCCTCTTGCTCTTTTCGGTGAAGCGGTTCGGGCCTTATTTGATCATGGCCTTCCTGCTTGTCTTCACCTTATGGTTTGCCGTGTTTGATGTGCGCTACACACCCTTTCTGGCGGGAATGATCCTGTCCTATCTGGTTGTCGTTCGCGGCATCAGAATTTCGCTCGGCACGCGGTCTTCGGCTGTCCTGCTGCTGCTCGCCATGATTGGCTTCATGTCCGATGAATTCAGCCTTTGCTGCCTGGCCTCGGTGGCTGTGATGCTTGTTCTTCTGGGCAATGAAGGATTGGCGCGGCGCTTTTCCGGTCGCTGGTCGAATTTTATCGGCGCCTTGTCATTTCCGCTCTATCTGGTGCACACGCTGGTGATCCTTTCGGTGACCAGCCGCTTTTACGTCCTGATGGTGGAGAATGGCTTCAGCCGTGAGGTGGTGCTTGCATCGGCCTTCGCCTTGACGCTTGCCGTTGCGTTTCTCGCCAGTTTGCCCCTCGTTGTTCTGGAAAAGAACTGGGTGCCATTTCTCAACAGATTGACCAAGCACCTGACGGCACGGCTTTTCCAAAAGCCCGCTCAACAGGTTCCGACGACGGTATCGCAATCACGAGAAGAGGAAATGGTGGGTGATGTAGGGCTCGAACCTACGACCCGCTGATTAAGAGTCAGCTGCTCTACCAACTGAGCTAATCACCCACGGAACCAGACTTGCGGGAGAGGGGCCATATGGCGTCCTCGAAGGGAATGGTGGGTGATGTAGGGCTCGAACCTACGACCCGCTGATTAAGAGTCAGCTGCTCTACCAACTGAGCTAATCACCCGTTCATTCCGCCCGCGAGCGGTGTGAGGGGGGCTATAAAAGGCTTCGTTCGTAATGTCCAGCGTCCGTTTGAATTTTTTTCAACAGGGTTGATGATTTAGGGGTGGCGCGCTGAACGTGTTTGCCCTTCCGGTCCGGTCAATCAGGCGTTACCGGGCGTTTCGTCCTTTTCTTTGCCGGAAAGCTGGCCTATCTCTCCGACGAAATCGAATTTCGTGCGGCGTCATCGTTGCACAGCATCAACTGTATCGGGGTCTTTGCCTTGCGAAACATCCGTTTGCGCTTCCGTCTTTCCTGCGTCGCATTTTTGACCGCTTTCCTGATGGTCATGCCGGCCGTGTCCGAGGTCAGCGCGCAAATTCCCTCGACCGATCAGGCGAGTGCCTCGGCCACCTCGATTGCGGCGAAGGCCCATGCTTCGCTGCAAAGTTTTGCTGACCAGCTTGAGGTGTTGCGCAGCAAGGCAAAGGCGGCGGAAAGCGATGACGAAAAGCTGGCGGCGCTGGGTGCGCAGGTCGATGACTTCAGCCGGGATGTGAGCAAGGTTTCGGCGGACCTTCGCGCCCGGATCGACCAGATCAAGGCGCGGCTTGTGGAACTGGGCGAGGCACCGGCAGAGGGACAGCCGCCCGAATCCTCTATCGTGACAGAGGAGCGTCAGCGCCTGACGAGCGAGCGGGCTGAAGTCACCACCGTTTCTGGCGAAGCCGATGCCCTGATTGCGGCGGCTACACAGCTGGGCAACGATATCAAAGCGCAGCGTCGCGGCCTTTTTTCCGAAATGCTGTTCAAGCGGACCGAGGTGTCTGCCGATGTGTTTCGCGATGCCAGCATGACCTTCGTTTCGGAATTGCAGGCCTTGGGCAACCGTCTGCAGGGCTGGGCGGTTTCGGCCTGGAGCACCAAGCGTCTGCCGTTCCTTTCGGCCATTTTTCTGTCGCTCGCGGCCGCGCTTCTCTTTCTTTCGGGCGGTTATCGGCTTCTGGGCCGCATGGTCTGGCGTAATCCGGCGGAGGAAGACCCGCATTACATGAGCCGTCTTTCGGCGGCGTTCTGGCTCACAGTGATGCAATCGCTGTCGCTGGCGGCCTTTCTCGTGTCGTCCTACTTCTTCCTCGATTCCTTCAATGTGCTGCGCAGCGATGTCGCGCCGATCCTGAAGGGCGCGTTCAATTTCATTGGCCTCGTCTATTTCGTCTGGCGGCTGTTGAATGCAGCCTTTGCGCCGCGCTTGTCGAACTGGCGTCTGGCACCGCTTTCGAACCGGGGTGCCCGGTCGCTTTCCAATGCCGTCCTGTTGATGGCGGTGATCAACGGGTTTGACTATTTCCTCGGTGTGATCAGCGAGCAATTGGCCTCGCCCGTCGTTCTGACGGTGGCGCGCAGCTTTGTGGCCGCGATCCTGGTCGGTCTGATCCTGATTGCGATGTCTTTCCTGCGTCCTCGCCTTGCCGAGGATGGAAATCCGGCGGAGGTGGGGCGTCCGTGGCCGCGCTGGGCCAGTTTGTTCCTGCGGGGCTCCGGGGTCGTGCTGATGTTTCTGGCGCTGACGGGTTATGTGGGGCTTGCCCGGTTCATCTCGACGCAAATCGTGCTGACCGGCGCGGTTCTGGCAACGATGTATATCGGCATTCTCTCCGGGCGCGCGGTGTCGCAGCGGGATAATTTTGCCGAGACGGCGGCGGGTCGAAAGCTTGCCGATCGATACAATCTCGGTGCCGTGGCGCTCGACCAGATCGGCCTTGTGGCCGGGCTTTCCATTCATGCCTTTGCCCTGATCATCGGCGTGCCGCTCATTCTTCTGTCCTGGGGCTTCCATGTGGAAGACCTCAAGCAGTGGGCTTTCACGCTCGCGACGGAAATCACCATCGGCAATATCAGCATTTCACTGGTGGCGATCTTCGGCGGCATCCTGCTCTTTGTCGTTGGCCTGATGGTGACGCGCTGGGTGCAGCGCTGGATCGATGGCAACATCATGGAGCGGTCGCATGTCGAATCCGGCCTGCGTAATTCGGTGCGCACGGGGATCGGCTATCTCGGCGTCGGCATTGCCGGTCTGATCGGCATATCGGCGGCGGGCATCAACCTTTCCAGCCTCGCGCTCGTGGCCGGTGCTCTTTCCCTCGGTGTCGGTTTCGGCTTGCAGAATATCGTCTCGAACTTCGTTTCGGGCCTGATCCTTCTTGCCGAACGTCCGTTCAAGGTGGGCGACTGGGTGGTGACGGGCACGACAGAAGGCTTTGTGAAGCGCATTTCCGTGCGCGCGACCGAGATCGAGACGTTCCCGCGCCAGTCGATCATCGTGCCCAATTCGGAACTGATCAATGCGCGCGTGGGCAACTGGACGCATCGCAACAAGATGGGCCGAGCCGATATTGCCGTCGGCGTTGACTACAGCGCCGACCCGCGTCAGGTGATGGAGATACTCCTCGAACTCGGCAAGGCGCATCCGAAGGTGTTGCGCAACCCCGAGCCCATGGTGCTGTTCCAGAACTTTGGCGAGTCATCGCTGGATTTCGAGCTTCGGGTCTTCCTCAGTGACATTCTCAATGGCTCCATGGTCAAGAACGACCTGCGATTGGCCATTTTCGAGCGTTTCCGCGAGCTGGGCATCGGCATTCCATTCCCGCAGCGGAACGTGACGGTGCACATTGATCAGGCACAGGACCTGCTCAAACCAGCCGATACGTCTGCCGAAAAGCCCGCCCAGAAGCCTGCCGATGAGAAAAAGGGCGACGACGCGAAGAAGTGATGTCTTGAATTGTGACAAAACGTCTCTGTTTGTCACAGTTTTAATCAAATTGCTTCGCAGATTAACGGTTCTTAAAAGTGTTGCGCGGAACCTGCTTCTATCAGGAGCAACTTCCGCACAAAAGGTTTTCGCATGTCCTTCCTCGGCATTTCAGGAATGCACTATACTGGCGAAGCATTGAAGCCCGCCCGGATTATTCTGGCCGAGGATTCCAACATGTTCACTTCCATGATCCGGTCAGCCTTGAAAGAGATGCTGGGTCTTGATGTGGAAATTTGCCGTAACTTCGAGGAACTGCAGCTTCTTTACGAGAAGACCTCCGAGCCGATCACGCTGGCGATCTCCAATATCAACCTGCCGGGTGCCGAAAATGGCGAGGCGCTTGATTATCTGGTCGATCTTTCTGTTCCGGTGATTGTGTTCACCGGCACCATGCAGGACAGCATGCGCGAAAAGATCCTCGCCATGGATATCGTTGACTATGTGCTGAAGGACAATATCTTCGCCGTCGACATGCTGGTGGAGGCGGTCTGTCGCTTCCTGACCAACCATCGCCACCATGTGCTGATCGTCGATGACAGTGCCACGGCCCGCGCGCTGCTTTCCAGCCGTCTCAAGCGTTACAATTTCCGTGTGAGCGTTGCCGAAAACGGTGCCAAGGCGCTGGCCATTCTCAAGGCCAATCCCGACATTCATCTGGTGATCACCGATTACAACATGCCGGACATTGATGGCTTCGAACTCACCCGACGCATTCGCGCGGCGCGTGGTTCGCATGAGTTGCGTGTCATCGGCGTGTCATCGTCGACCGACCGGCTGATTTCGGCCAAGTTCCTCAAGGCCGGTGGCAATGATTTCATGCTGCGCCCCTTCATGGACGAGGAATTCTACTGCCGCGTCAACCAGAACCTCGATACGTTGATGCAAATCCAGGCGGCCGCTGGCAAGCAGAAGCTCGCCAAGGCATCCTGATCGCTTAAGCCCGTCCGGTTACGGTGGAGCAGGGCGCACTTGCGGCCCTGTCCGGCGTCGGCCAGCCGAAATCCTTACGCATGCCGTCGGGCAGTGCCTCGAGCGCCCGCAGCGTTGCGCGCTCCTGATGCCATTGCCGGAATGCCGCCCAGAGACGGACCCCATGGGAGCGCTTTGCCTGCGGACGTGCGCAGGCGAATACGTCGATTCTGTCTTCGCAAGCAGCCATAGTCATGGTCGTTTCCTCCGGTCCGGGGTTTCATGCGCTCAAGGATCGCATGATTTTTCCATCAAACAATTGAATTGATATGATGTGATGTATTCAATTCTGTGGTCGTTTGTGGCGTCTGACCGGACAGTGCCTTTCAATTGACATTCAATCAAACGCAATGATATGTCTTGTCACTTCAATTTTATTGAATTGGAGAAGCCGTGACCCTTTCCTTCCGTCAGCCCTTGCCGCTTCTCGACAACGACGTGTTGCGCACCTTCGTCGCGATTGCCGAGACAGGCAATTTCTCGACCGCGGCCGAGGCTGTCTTTCGCACACCATCGGCGGTTTCCATGCAGATCAAGAAGCTTGAGGAGCAGCTGGGCGCAACGCTCTTCATTCGCGATGCGCGTTCTGTGACGCTGACGGCGCATGGCGAGGTGCTTTTGACCTATGCGCGGCGGATGATCGCCCTTTCCAACGAGGTCGTTGCCCGCTTCATCATGCCGGAGCTTTCCGGCGTGGTGCGTCTTGGTGCGCCGGAGGGGCTGGGAGAACGTTTGCTGCCCAATGTGCTCAAGGCCTTTGCCGCCCATTACCCCGCCGTGATGATCGATGTGACGATTGATACCAGTGCGGGGCTTCGCCGCCGCATGAATGAGCATCGTCTCGATCTGGCGCTCTTCAACAGCACATGCGGTCTGGAGCGGTATGAGGGGCAGGTCGTTTACACCGAAAAGCTGGTCTGGGTCGGGGCGAAGAGCGGCACGGCGCATCTGCGCGAACCGTTGCCCTTGTCGATCTGGGAGGAGGGGTGTGCCTGGCGTGGCGAGGCGCTGGCTCGCCTTGATGCCATGAAGAAGCCCTATCGCGTCGCCTATCTTTCCGGTCACACCATGGCGCAGCATGCGGCGATTATTGCTGATCTCGCCATCGCCCCCTTGCCGCGCTCGTTTGTGCGGGGCGACATGGCGATCCTCGGGGAAAAGGAGGGGCTGCCGGAACTGGGCGGCTTTGATATTCGCCTTGTGATCACCGAACGCCAGACGGGGCCTATTCGCGCCGTTGCCGACTGCATTCGCGATGTATTTTCCGAGTTTGTCCCATCCTCCGCCTAAGGCCTTGAGGACAATTTTCCAGTACGTCTGAAACCTTATTCCGACCCGTGCGTTATGACTCCATATGATGAGCCATAAATCTACGGAGGCGATAATGGTACGACTGGTTACTTCGGCACTTGCGGCACTCTTTCTCGTGGCAGGACTCGCATCCTGCGGCAATACCATTCGCGGAATGGGCAATGATGCCGCCAATGCCATAAATGCGACGCAAGATGCCGGTAAGCGAGTCGAACGGGCCGCCACGCGATAACCGCACGGCTGACACGATTCTGTTTGTACTGCGTCCCTTGTACCTGCGTTCACCTTTCACGTTCTTTCATGTCCGCCCGAACAGGCGGAGGGGGTCCGTCATGACGCTATCGACGCTTGCCAAAATCAGTGCCGCTTATCTCGGCCTTGCCGTGACGTTTGCGACCGCTGCCACGGTTTTTGAAGTGGGTCGTGATCTGGCTGGTGAATATGACATCAAGGGGGCATTCCTGAGCGCCTCGAATGGTGCGTCCGGCTGATTTTCGCCGCTCGCATGCATCATCGCCATTTGCACCCATTCCTTTCACGCCTGCTGCTACTCCTCGCGTTCATCAGCGCGGGGAGTGGTTTCGTGGCCGCTGAAGAGGGGAAGGGTGGCTGTCGGGATGTGCGTTTTCGGGAGGTTGCCTATGTCGTCTGCACCTTCGATCCGGCCAAGGCTGAGCTTCGCCTGTTTCACGCAGATGCGCTGACCGGCGTGGCCTATGGCGGATTTGACGGTGTGAGTGAAGCGCTGTGGCGCACGCACCGCTTTCTCGTCTTTGCGATGAATGCCGGGATGTATCACGCCGATCTTTCGCCAGTCGGGCTTTATGTTGAGAACGGTCTTGAGCGCAAAGGCATCGTGCTCTCGGAAGGGTACGGCAATTTCCATCTGCTGCCGAACGGTGTTTTCTCTTTCGGGGATGGCAAGGCGCAGGTGCGTGAGGCGAAGGCCTTCCTGGCCTCCGGCGAGCGACCGCAGTTTGCCACGCAATCCGGCCCGATGCTGGTGATGGACGGGGTTTTGCATCCCCGCTTTTTGCCCGACAGCGACAGTCTCAAGATCCGCAATGGCGTTGGTGTCAGCGCGGACGGGCGCGTGCATTTCGTGCTTTCCGACGACCGGGTGCGGTTTTACGATTTCGCGCTGTTCTTTCGCGACGAACTTCACTGTCCGAATGCTTTGTATTTCGATGGCACGATTTCTGGCATGCTGATCCCGGAGCGCCAACGCAAGGATGACCTTTATCCGATGGGGCCGATGGTCGGCGTTGTCGAGCGTGTGCCGGAATAGGATCGCTTAAAGCGCCGAGCGCGGATAGGCGCGTTCCAGCCCGCCCGAACGGCGCAGGCCTTCCCGAAACGAGATATAGGCCGGATGCTGGCTGGAACGGGCGGCCTCCAGAAGGCGTACCTGCAGGCGGCCCGGAGCGTTGGTGCCGAGCCATTCCGCGGTCCGGCCGACCTTCATGGAGTTGAGGAAACGGGCGGACGCGGCTTCATCAAGATAGTGATGCAGACCTTCGAGCAGCGCATCATCCATGGCCGGATTGGTGAAAAGCACTTGAAACCATTGCGCTTCTGCTTCGCCAAATGCCGTCAGGCGGGTTGATACCGCTTCCCGATCCATTCTCTTTCCCCGTGGTCACTCATGCTCTTGCTTGCCCGTTTCATCCTGATGGATTTTCCTGACGCGAAGCTTGTTTTGAGAAAATCGGGAAAAAAATGTCGCAGCCCCGTCTTGCTAACACTCCGGTAAGGATGTGCCGCTAATTGTTGTCTCGCGGCGGACATATCGCCCATTCGCTTCCGGATTTTGGTATTGCGTCCCGGAAGCGAGCTACATTCTTCCCCTATGATCCAGCTTGACCTGATGCCGGAATCGGCGTCAAATTCACCTGATTTCGCGATCAGCCGGGCGGACGCCTCCTCATCTACGAATCGTTCGTTCTTCGCAAATCAGGCGGATGTCACGGTGACGCCCGCCTTTTTTATTGCGCGTTTTTCAGGTGGAACAATTCATGACGACAGTAAGGGGCGGTCTGGTTCTGGTGCTGGGCGGTGCGCGTTCGGGAAAGTCGCGGCTGGCGGAAGCCATGGTCAGCGAAAGCGGGCTGGAAGCGCATTACATCGCCACGGCGGAGGCGCTGGATGGCGAAATGACCGAGCGCATCGCGCATCATCGTGCCTCACGTCCGGCCCACTGGACGACGCATGAGGCACCGCTTGATCTGGCCGGAACGCTGAAAGCAATCGACCTGCCGGGACGTGTCGTTCTTGTCGACTGCCTGACGCTTTGGCTCACCAACCTGATGATGGCCGAGCGCGATATTCCGGCGGCGTTTGCGGCGCTTGCCGAGGCCTGCAAGTCGCTTTCGGCGCGGGTGATCTTCGTGTCCAATGAGGTGGGGCTGGGGATCGTGCCGGATAATCGCATGTCACGCGATTTTCGCGATGATGCCGGGCGGCTCAACCAGTTGATCGCCGCACTGAGCGACGAGGTTTATTTCGTTGCCGCCGGTCTGCCGCTCAAGATGAAGGGCTGACGGTCTGCCTTTATTTTATCGCATGTCGTTGTCGCAAAACCGGTTTCCACTTTTGCGCGACATGCTTCAAAATCCTGCCAGCACCCGCAAGGGATTGGCGGGATCGGCCAGAAGGCGGATTGCCATGGCAAAGCAGGAGAGGATGAGCAGCGGGCGAATGAGCCGCGCGCCTTTCTTCATGGCCAGTCGCGAGCCTGCCTGCGCGCCGATGATCTGGCCGATGGCCATGATGATGCCGAGTTTCCACAAAACCGCGCCACTGGCCACAAACACCAGGAAGGCCCCGAAGTTTGAGCCGAGGTTCAGGAGTTTCGTGTGGGCGGTGGCCTTCAGCAGGCCAAAGCCTGCCAGCGTGACGAAAGCCAGCATGAAGAAGGAGCCGGTGCCGGGGCCGAAGATGCCGTCGTAAAAGCCGATGATGGGCACGATGGTGAGACCGAAGACCAGCGGGCGCAGACGCGCCATGCGGTCCGTGTCGTTCAGATGGGGCTTGAATGTGAAGTAGAGTCCGATCAGCATGAGCATGAAGGGCATGGCGATCTTCAGCGCATCGGGGGGCACAAGAGAGGCCACGAGGGCGCCGATGGCGCCACCGCCCACCGCCATCAGCGCCATGGGATATTGCTGCGACAGCCTCATATGACCGGCACGGGCATAGGAGAGGGTGGCCGAGGCGGCTCCGAATTGGGCGCTTAGCTTGTTGGTGCCGAGCGCTTCCAGAGGTGGGATGCCCATGATCAGCATGGCAGGAATGGCGATCAGGCCGCCGCCTGCAATGGAATCAATGAAGCCCGCCAGGACCGAAGCCAGAAACAGCAGGGCGAGGACATGAAAAGCGAGGTCGGTCATTCGGGCTCTGCGGATAAGGGACGGGTCAGCGGTGTGGTGGTGTGCTTCTTAGAGCCGTTTCGGGCGCGCCTGTCCATGGGGTGAGGATGGTGGGTTCCTGCACAAACTCACGTAGAGTCAGGCGAATAGTCATATGAATGATATATTGCTATTCATTCAAAAGGATATAGCTTGCGTTCGAGATAATGATTCAATCGACCGATGATTGATGAGGGCAGGAGGCCCAATATGGAAAAGGTGATTTTCGATACCGATCCCGGCGTGGATGATGCCATGGCGCTGCTCTTTCTGGCGCGGCATTCGGGGATCGAACTGCACGGAATCACCACCGTTTTCGGGAACGCCTCGGTCGAGACCACGACCCGAAACGCGCTTTATTTGGCGCAGCGCTGGGGCATCGATGCGCCGGTGGCGCGTGGCGCGGAACTCCCCTTTGTCGAAGATCGCGCCCAGCGCCATTGGCCGACCTATATTCATGGCGATAACGGGCTCGGCAATATCGACATTCCGGAGACGCTTTCGCGGGATGCCGATCCGCGTCCGGCCTATCGCTTCATCATTGATGAGGTAAAAGCGCATCCCGGTGAGATCACCATCGTGGCCGTGGCACCGCTCACCAATCTGGCGCTGGCGCTTCAGGAAGCGCCGGAGATTGCCGGGCTTGTGAAGCGCGTGGTGCTGATGGGCGGCGCCTTTTCCATGCATGGCAATGTGACGCCCGCGGCGGAGGCTAATATCCACGCCGACCCGGAAGCGGCGGACCGCGTTTTCACCGCGTCCTGGCCGGTGGTGGCGATCGGCCTTGATGTGACCATGCAGACGGTGATGACCCGCGTGGAGATGGCCGAGATTGCGCGCGAGGGCGGCGAGGGGCTTCAGCTTCTGTCAGACCTGTCGCAGTTCTACATGGATTTTTACGGCGAGCGCGTCGGCGACGGTATGGTCGTCCATGATTCCTGTGCCTGCGTTTATGCCGTCGCGCCGGAGCTTTTCGACGTGGAAACGGGTTCCGTGCGCGTCGTGATCGAAGGGATTGCCGATGGGCAGACCATCATGAAACCGGATCGCTTCCGCTTCGGGCCAAGCCCGTGGGATGGCTATCCGAGCCAGACGGTTGCCACGGGCATTCGCGCAGACGAGGTGCTCGCCCTCATTCGCAAGACGCTTCTCGGGCAGGCTTGAACGAAAAGATCGATTCTTTTCCGTGATTTACGGACATCACCGAGAGGGCGGATTCATCATCTTGATGTGATGAGTCCGCGCTTGGCTTACCTTACGGAAATCAGTCGTTTCCGGCGGCGTCACTCAGGCGCTCGAGGCAGGGCACCGTGATGTGGCGATTGTTCTCGATGAGAATCACACCTTCCTTGCGAAGGCGGGTCATCTGACGGCTGACCGTCTCGATGGTCAGGCCGAGGAAATCGGCGATATCGGCGCGCGACAGCGGCAGATCGAAGGTGTTTTGCTCACCGTGATCCGGGTCGATATGTGTTGCGATCATGTGCAGGAAGCTTGCGACTTTCTCCTGTGCCGTCTTGCGGCCCAGCGTCAGCATCCATTCGCGCGCTTCGTCCAGCTCCTTCAGCGACTGCGAATGCAGCTTGCGCTCCAGATCCGGCGTTTCATTGAGCATGCGCTCGATAAGATTGCGCGGGAAGGTGCAGACTTCGGTTTCGGTCGCGGCTTCCGCCGTCATGGTGCTTTCATAGTGAAAGGGACGACCGAGGAAATCTGGGGCAAATTGCAGGCCGACAATCTGCTGGCGGCCATCGGCCATCATCTTGGACAGCTTGATGACGCCCGAAAGAATGTTCGAGTAATGCGAAACGGATTCGCCCTGACCGATCAGTTCATTGCCCGCGTCCACCTTGCGGCGGGTGGCATGTCGATTCAGCTCGAAAAGCTGCGCCGGCGTCAACGTTCCGCAAACGCCGCCATGGCGCGCTTCACAGACGCGGCAAACATGCGGCATTTCACAGGACTGAATGGTTTTGTGCTGGGAATCCATACTCATCCGCCTTGTATCACTCCGGAAACGCCTCCTGCAAAACCGGTTTGTGAACGTAACTCGTTATAGCGTAATTTTTTTCTTTTGCATCTTTGATTTCCGTCAATGGTGCTGATGTTGTCCCCAATTTGATCGGTGTCAAAGTTTTCGCCCTTTTTCGGGGCTATCAAGCATCCTTATCAACTGGCAGTGCGCACGATACAGCGGAGAAAACCATGAGCGAGAGAAGCCTTCTGGCCAAGTATTCCGGGGCTGTTCCGCGCTATACCAGTTATCCGACTGCACCCCACTTTCACGAGGGCATCGGATGCGACATATATGCGCAGTGGCTGGGTGAATTGACCGAGCGCGACACTTTATCGCTCTATGTCCACATTCCCTATTGTGATCGTCTTTGCTGGTTCTGCGCCTGTCATACCAAGCACACACTGAAGTATGAGCCGATTGCGAATTATCTCAAGTCACTGATGAAGGAAATTTCGGCTGTCGGCGCACGGGTTTCCTCTAACGCGAAAGTGACCGCCGTTCACTTCGGTGGCGGGTCACCGACCATGCTCGACCCAGCCGACATGATCATGGTCATGAACGCGCTTCGCACCGCCTTCACCTTCGCAGACGACGCCGAAATCAGCGTGGAAATGGACCCGAACGACCTAGACGAGGCTCGTTATGATGGTCTGGCTGCCATCGGCATGACGCGGGCGAGCCTCGGTGTTCAGGATTTCGATCCCAAAGTGCAAAAGACGATCAACCGCATCCAGACCTTCGAGCAGACGAAATCCGTCGCCGATGCGGTGCGGGCGAGGGGCGTCCACTCGGTCAATTGCGATATTCTCTACGGCTTGCCGTATCAGACGCTCGACACCCTCAAGGAGACGGTCAGCGATATCATCTCGCTGGCACCGGATCGCATCGCGCTCTTTGGTTACGCGCATGTACCGTGGATGAAAAAGCACCAGACGATGATCCCGGAAGAGGCGCTTCCGGGCGTCGAAGAACGTTACACCCAGATGAAGACAGCCGCTGCCATGCTGGTTGAGGCCGGCTATCAGCCGATCGGCATCGACCATTTCGGCAAGCCGGATGACAAGCTGGCGATGGCCGCCCGCAATGGCACGATGCGCCGCAATTTCCAGGGCTATACCGATGATCAGGCGACCGCGCTCATCGGCTTTGGTGCGTCCTCCATCGGGCAATTGCCGCAGGGCTATGTGCAGAACATGGTGGCGACCGGCGAATATGAACGCATGGCTCAGGGGCAGGGGCTGACCGCCATCCGTGGCATTGCACTGAGCGAAGAGGACAAGATGCGCAGCCATGTGATCGAGCGCATCATGTGTGATTTTGCCTTCGACTTCGCCACCGTGAAAGAAAAGTTCGGCGCCATGGCGGATGACGTGATTGCTGAAGCGCGCCAGTTTGCCCGCACCAATCAGGATGGTCTTTGCGTCGTTACCGACGAAGGCTTCGTTCTGACCGAAACCGGCAAGCCTCTGGCCCGCACCATGGCTTCCATTTTCGATGCCTATCTCGGCAACGGCAAGGGTCGCCATTCGATCGCGGTTTGATTTCGGGTCGCCTTTTGAACGCCAGCTTTTTAGCGAAAACCGCTTCACACTTTTCAGGATGCGCGGTCTTTTTGGCGCGCATCTTGTCTGAAAACCGCTTCACACTTTTCAGGATGCGAGGCCTTTTGGCGCGCATCTTGTCTGAAAACCGCTTCACACTTTTCAGGATGCGCGCTAGACCGGCAGCGAAAACAAAGGCAGGGCTGATTTGGCAAGGCGTGTAAATAATGGAACCGCGGTTGACTGGCTGGTCGCCAAGGCATCGTTCGGGTTGCTGGGTGCCCTGCGCGTTCTGCCGCTCGACCTTTCCGTGCGGGGGATCATCAAAATAGCCCGATGGATGGGGCCGAAGCTCAAGCGCCATCGTCTGGTGGTCTACAATCTGCGGCAAGCCTTTCCCGAAAAGACTGCCCCCGAGATTGAAGCGCTCGCACTGAAAACCTGGGAGCAACTCGGACGCATGCTTTCCGAGTATATCTTCTTCCACAAGCTCTATGATTTCGATCCGGCGCATCCCCATCAAGGGCGCGTGACACTGCGCGACGAGAGCGGTGTGATTGCCGATTTGAAGGCGCGCCCGAGGGCCCATATTTTTGTGACGGCGCATACCGGCAATTTCGAATTGCTGCCGCATGTGGCCACGGCCATGGGGGTGCCGATTGCCGTGCTCTACCGGCCGCCGAACAATCCTTACATTGCCGAGGAGATCAACCGATTTCGCGGTGGCAGTACCGATTGGCTCATTCCGTCCTTTGGTGGGGCCTCGGCAGCCCTTGCCCGTCATCTTTCCGAAGGGCGTGGGCTGGGCATCCTCGTTGACCAAAAGTTTCGCAAAGGCGTGGAATCGTCGTTCTTTGGGCGTCCGGTCAAGACGAACCCGCTCGTGCCGCGTCTGGCACGGCAGTTTGATTGCGATGTCATTCCGGCGCGCTGCATTCGTCTGGAAGGCAATCGTTTCGAAATCGAGGTTTTGCCACCGCTGGCGCTGCCGCGTGATGAGGCGGGGCTGATCGATCCGGATCGGGCCGTGCAGGTTCTCAATGATCAGGTCGAAGCCTGGGTGCGCGAGTTTCCCGAGCAGTGGCTGTGGTATCATGACCGTTGGCATCAGAAAGGCGTGATTGATCTGCCTGACGAACAGGACTGATCAGCCGTTAAGCTTTTAAATTTACTGCAAACGCCAAATTCATTTTCTGAGGCTTGAAACCGGACGCGAGGCGTGTAAATTGCCGATCCTGCAATTATGCGTTCTTCGCGCACTATGGATTGTCACGCGTATCGCCGTGCTGGTGGGAAGAATCGGACATGAGAGACGTATTTGGCTGATGGCCTGAGTGAAGCGTCCGGTTCGAGTATCGTCAGGGAGAATCAATTTGGAACTGCTCGTAGAACTGTTCTGGGCCAAGTATGCTGAACTCAAGGCCGCCACGGCTGCTGATGAGTTGGAGAAGGTCGAGTATCTCGATCGCGAGATTTCCGGCCTGTTGCAGACGATCTTCGACGCCAAGGCCAGCAGCCTTGTGGATATTCGCCGCCAGTTTTCCTTTGCCATCGCTCTTTTGAATGAAGAGGCCGAGGATCTCTCCTGCGTGCGCTACAACAGCCACATGATCAACGAGCTGGTGAACCGCTATCTGCTTGCTTCGGAGCAGGATGGCTCGAACGAGGATGGTTCGCTTGATTCGCCGCGCGATGCCATCGTCAACACGTCGCTCTTCGACAATATCAGCGAGCGCATCACGATCATTTCGCCCGCCTACCGCGTCAGCTATTCGAATAGCGCGAATGCCGGGCGTCATAACAAGCAGCCGAGCGAACTGATTGGCCTGCATCTGGCGGAAGTGGTCGGTTTCCAGCGGTTCCAGAGCGGGTTCAAGGATCATATTGACCGTGCGCTCGCCGGTGAAATCGTGACCTACACCTATGCCGATGACTATAACGGGCAGACGGTCGTCAACCGTTGCCGCCTGTCGCCCTATTATGATGGCGGAACCGTAACCGCCGGCGTCATGATGGTTGTCAGCGAGATTGCGGATCGCCGTCGCTCAAGCGCGGCCTGACCTGCTTCGGCACCAGAATCAAAAAAGCCCGGACGATTGTTCCGGGCTTTTTTCGTTTCAGGCGGAGAGTTTCGTGTCGTCCTTCAGGGCCGCGAGCAGGTGATCCTGCTCAAAGGCGATATGGCGGCGCATGCCTTCAAAAAAGCCGCGCAGCATATAGCCCAGCGCCTCGGTGTTGACCGGCTCTCCCGCGCCCAGGCGCTGCAGGGTGTCGGCCAGTTCTTCGGCAAAGCATTCATCTTCGAAATGCTCGCTGGTCAGCCGCGCCAAGGTGTTGGCGAGCGGCTGATCCGCACCGTTTTGCAGAGCAATCCAGGGGAACAGAATCTGCTCCTCACGGCGGTGCTGGTTGCGAATCATGGGGCCAAGCGTGGCGGCGGCCTCCATGCATTGCCGTCTGTCGAATTGGGCGGGCAGGGAATCTGCAATTTCTTCCAGCCTGTCGCACAGATCCAGCTGCTCGCGATAAGCGGCGTTCAGGGATCGAATGGTAATATTTTCTACCGATTCCCCTAAGAGAAGCGCGTTTTCAGCGGAGTCGCGCCGCCTCCGGAAGTCCGGTTTGACCGTCCCCATGGATTTTGCCTCCGGCACATTGTCGCATGGCGCTAAGTCGTGCCATAATTTATTTAATTCGCCCATTAGTTCTTGTCCGCATTGATATGGATCAAGGTTGGGAGTAGGGGCTAATGTCAATTCTGCCAGCAGGGCAGGGGGAGTTGTCGCGCAAGCGGCAGCAGGCCGGGGAAGCGTCCACCTCCCTAAGTTCACCAAGCGTTGGGGGATACCAACAATGACACAAACACTAGGCACTCTGACATTGGCGATCCTCGCCTTTGTAGCGTTGCTCGGGGCGGCTTTCGCCTACGATAATCTCTTCGCGACCCACATGTGGGTCATGTTCTTCGTCCTGCTTGCAGGGACGGCAATTGCGCTGCGCAACTTCGCGTTCGCTCCGGCACGTCCCAAGGAACAGGTAAACGCCGAATATTTCGATGAAGTCGTCAAGTACGGCGTCATCGCAACGACCTTCTGGGGCGTTGTCGGCTTCCTGGTGGGCCTCGTCGCTGCTCTGCAGCTGGCCTTCCCGGATCTCAACCTCGAGCCGTTCCTGAACTTCGGTCGCGTTCGTCCGCTTCACACCTCGGCAGTTATCTTTGCCTTCGGTGGTAACGCGCTCATCGCCACCTCGTTCTACGTGGTTCAGCGCACCTCGCGTGTTCGCCTCTTCGGTGGCGGCCTCGGCTGGTTCGTATTCTGGGGCTACAACCTCTTCATCGTCATGGCTGCCACCGGCTATCTGCTGGGCATCACCCAGGGTCGTGAATATGCCGAACCGGAATGGTACACGGACCTTTTCCTGACGATCGTCTGGGTTCTCTACCTCGTGACGTTCCTGGGTACGATTCTGACCCGTAAGGAACCCCACATCTATGTGGCGAACTGGTTCTACCTGTCGTTCATTGTTACGATTGCCATGCTGCACATCGTCAACAACATGGCGATCCCGGTTTCGTTCCTTGGTGTGAAGAGCTATTCGGCCTTCTCTGGTGTTCAGGACGCCCTGACCCAGTGGTGGTACGGCCATAACGCCGTGGGCTTCTTCCTGACCGCTGGCTTCCTGGGTATGATGTACTACTTCATGCCGAAGCAGGCTGGCCGTCCGGTCTACTCCTACCGTCTGTCGATCATCCACTTCTGGGCTCTGATCTTCCTCTACATCTGGGCTGGTCCGCACCACCTGCACTATACGGCTCTGCCGGACTGGGCGCAGACGCTGGGCATGGTCTTCTCCATCATGCTGTGGATGCCGTCCTGGGGTGGCATGATCAACGGCCTGATGACGCTCTCGGGCGCCTGGGACAAGATCCGTACTGACCCGATCATGCGCATGATGGTGATCGCAGTTGCCTTCTACGGCATGTCGACCTTCGAAGGTCCGATGATGTCGATCAAGTCGGTGAACTCGCTCAGCCACTACACGGACTGGACCATTGGTCACGTTCACTCGGGTGCTCTGGGTTGGGTTGGCATGATTTCGTTCGGTGCCATCTACTACCTGACGCCGAAGCTGTGGAACCGTAACCGCCTGTACTCGCTGCGTCTCGTCAGCTGGCACTTCTGGCTCGCCACCCTCGGCATCGTGATCTACGCTGCTGTTCTGTGGGTTGCCGGTATCCAGCAGGGTCTGATGTGGCGCGAATACAACGAGCAGGGCTTCCTGGTCTATTCGTTCGCTGAAACGGTCAAGGCCATGTTCCCCTACTACTTCCTCCGTGCAATCGGTGGCGGCATGTACCTCTTGGGTGGCATCATCATGGCCTACAACGTCCTCATGACGATCCTCGGCTATGAACGCCAGGAAGCTCCGATTGCCGGCTCTGCCGCTGTCGCAGCCCAGCCTGCTGAATAAGGAGGGACACTGATGTCTATCATTGACAAACACGCGATCATTGAGCGCAACGGTACGCTCCTGCTCGTAGGCTCTCTGCTGGTCGTCACGGTCGGCGGTATTGTCGAAATCGCCCCGCTCTTCTACCTCGAAAACACCATTGAAAAGGTGGAAGGCGTGCGTCCCTACTCTCCGCTGGAGCTGGCAGGCCGCAACATCTACATCCGCGAAGGCTGCTACGTGTGTCACAGCCAGATGATCCGTCCGTTCCGCGACGAAGTGGAACGCTACGGTCATTACAGCCTCGCGGCTGAATCGATGTACGACCATCCCTTCCAGTGGGGTTCCAAGCGTACGGGTCCGGATCTGGCTCGCGTTGGTGGTCGTTATTCGAACACCTGGCATGTCCAGCACCTGACCGAGCCGCGCGATGTGGTTCCGGAATCGATCATGCCGAGCTACTCGTATCTCTCGAATACGCCTCTGACGGTGTCGGACGTTTCGAACGATATGAAGACGCTTCGTCTGGTCGGCGTCCCTTACTCGGACGAACAGGTTGAAAACGGCAAGGCTGACCTTGCGGCACAGGCCGATCCGGAAGCCGATACCACGGCTCTGCTCGCCCGTTACCCGAAGGCCAAGGTTGGCGATTTCGACGGTGATCCGAAGAAGCTCACGGAAATGGACGCACTCGTCGCCTATCTCCAGCTGCTCGGCACGCTGGTCGACTTCTCGACCTATGACGACGCTGCGGGTTACCGCTAAGAGGTGGCACCATGGAAACCTATACGGCCATGCGCCATTTCGCTGACAGTTGGGGCTTGCTTGTCATGACCCTCTTCTTCGTCGGCGTCGTTTTTTACACGCTGCGTCCGGGCGCCAAGTCCATGGCCAAGGATGCTGCCGAAATCCCTCTCAAGGAGGATTAAGAGATGTCGGAAAAACACATTGACGAAATCAGCGGCGTCGAGACAACGGGTCACTCCTGGGATGGTATTCAGGAACTGAACACCCCCCTGCCGCGCTGGTGGCTGTGGACCTTCTACGCCTGCATTGTCTGGGCGCTTGCCTACACCGTGGTCTACCCGTCCTGGCCGGGGATCACGACCAACGTGAAGGGTTACTTCGGCTGGTCCAGCCGTGGTGCTCTCACGGCGGAACTGGCTGGTGCCAAGGCTGCACAGGCCGTCTTCGTTGAGAAGATTGCTGCAACCCCGGTTGCAGACATCCTCAAGGATGCCGAACTGTCGCAGTTTGCCAACGCCGGTGGCGCAGCCGCCTTCAAGGTGAACTGCTCCCCTTGCCATGGCTCGGGCGCTGCCGGTGGTAACGGCTACCCGAACCTGAACGACGACGACTGGGTCTGGGGCGGTACGATCGACGAGATCTACACCACCATCACGCACGGTATTCGTAATGCGGATGATCCGGATGCACATGTGTCGGAAATGCCCGTCTTCTCTGACGGCGTTCTCGATGCTGACCAGATCAAGCAGGTTTCGGCTTATGTTTACTCGCTTTCGGGCGGTACGCCGGCTGATGCCGCTCTGGTTGAACCGGGCAAGGCTCTGTTCGCTGATAACTGCGCCTCGTGCCACGGCGAAGACGCCAAGGGCAACAAGGACTTCGGCGCTCCGAACCTGACCGACGCCATCTGGCTCAAGGTCGACGGTTCTGAAGCCGGTATCGTTGCACAGGTCACCAAGCCGCAGCACGGCGTCATGCCGGCCTGGGGCGGTCGCCTCGGCGATGCTACGGTCAAGCAGCTGGCAGTCTACGTCCACTCGCTGGGCGGTGGTCAGCAGTAATCTCTGCGCGGGCCGCTAAGGTGGCCTGCGTATGACCCTGACGAATCAATGCCACGCCCCCGGGCGTGGCATTTTTCTTTTCCGCTCTGTTTCGTGATTTGACCGGATCAGGCTGCGAAGGTGTCGCAGGCAAATTTGATCTGTCTCAATCAAAGCCGGTATTCCTGCGGCATAAAGACCAGTTAAGGGAGACGTAATTTCCTCAACACATATCGCATGTTATATGTGTGCGTCGTCACGTCACGGCTTGATATAAGTCAAGGTATGGTAGACCCTGCAATGGCATGGCTTTCATACAAGCATAGGACCATCTCAAATGAGCACGAATACTCCTTCGGAAGATCACAAGCCGGCGGTTGAGCCGCTTTATGAGGCCAGCAAACGTATTTTTGCCAAGAAGGCACAGGGGCAGTTCCGAAACTTCAAGTGGGTGGTGCTGTGGGTCACGCTCGGCATTTACTTCGGCCTGCCGTGGCTGCGCTGGGACCGCGGCGAGTTTGCGCCGGATCAGGGCATTCTGCTCGATCTGGCTGGACGCCGTTTCTACTTCTTCCCGATCGAAATCTGGCCCCAGGAATTCTATTACGTGGCCGGTCTTCTGCTTATGGCGGGTTTTGGTCTGTTCCTCATCACTTCGGCCGTTGGCCGTGCCTGGTGCGGATATACGTGCCCGCAAACGGTGTGGGTCGATCTGTTCATCGCGGTTGAGCGTTTCTTCCAGGGCGACCGTAATGCCCGCATGAAGCTTGATAAGGCTCCGATGTCGGGCAACAAGTTTATGCGTCTGGCCGCAACCCATGCGACGTGGATCCTGATGTCGTTCCTGACGGGTCTCGGCTGGATTATGTACTTCGGCAATGCACCGTCGGTTCTGGTGAAGTTTTTCACCGGCGAACTGCCGTTCGTCGCTTACGGTACGGTTCTGGTGCTGACGCTGACGACCTACGGCTTTGGTGGTCTCATGCGCGAGCAGGTCTGCATCTACATGTGCCCCTGGCCGCGTATTCAGGCCGCCATGCTGGATGAAGACTCTCTCGTCGTGACCTACAACGACTGGCGTGGTGAGCCCCGCACGCGAGGTGCCAAGAAGGCTGCCGCTGCCGGCCTGCCGGTTGGTGATTGCGTGGATTGTGACGCCTGCGTTGCCGTCTGTCCGATGGGCATCGACATTCGCGAAGGCCAGCAGCTGGGCTGCATCACCTGCGCGTTGTGCATCGATGCCTGCGATCAGGTCATGGACAAGGTGGGCAAGGAGCGGGGCCTTATCGCTTACGCAACGCTCTCCGAGTACCAGAGCAATATGGACATGGCGACCAACAATGGCCGCACGGGCATTCAGCCCCAGAATGTTCGCGACCCCGATGGCAAGTTCAAGGATCGCATCCGTCACTTCAACTGGAAGGTCATCTTCCGTCCGCGTTCTCTGCTCTACATGGGTGCCTGGTCGGCTGTTGGCCTTGGCATGCTGGTGGTGCTGCTCAATCGCGACCGTCTTGACCTCAACGTGGTGCACGACCGCAACCCGCAATATGTGATGGAATCGGATGGTTCGGTGCGTAACGGCTACACGATCCGCATTCTCAACATGGAACCCCAACCGCGCACGATCCGTCTGTCGGTTGAAGGTCTGCCGTCGGCGGCCATGAAGATCAACGGCATTGCCCCGACCGAGGGACAGAGCTACGATATTCCGGTCAAGCCTGACGAAGCGACGGCGCTGAAGGTTTTCGTGACGCTGCCCAAGGGGCAGGCCAACTGGGCTTCTGAGGAATTCCATTTCATCGCGGAAGACATGACGATCGGCGAGCGTTCGGTCTATAAGGCGGCCTTCAACGGGCCAGGAGTGAAAAAATGAGCAATGGCGTGGCTGGCAAACCTCAAGGGTTCGTCTTTACCGGAAAGCACATGGTTCTGGTTATGGTGGCGTTCTTCGGAACGGTCATCTCCGTGAACTTCTTCATGGCCTACAATGCCATTCATAGCTGGAGCGGTATTGTTGTTCCCAACACGTATGTTGCCAGCCAGCAGTTCAACGACAAGGTTGCCATTCAAAGGGCTATTGTCGCATCGGGCATCAAAGGCAAGCTGTCCGTGGAAGGCGGGATCGTCCAACTGACGATCTCGCACCCGGAAAAGGGTCCGATTGATGTCGAAAAGGCAATGGCAACCTTCCGTCGCCCCGTCGGCGAGGGACAGGACTTTGTTGTTGAGCTGACGCGCGCCGCACCGGGCCTCTACAAGGCAACCCATGAGGTCCGTTCGGGCCAGTGGATTGCCGAGGTCAAGGCAACCGATGGCGAGACCGTGGTGGTCCACCAGGCCAATCGCATTATGGTTCTGGGAGAACAGTAATGAGCTGCTGCGCGCCGGGCGTGGAAGGTGGGCTTGACCTGAATGGGTCGGGTTCCGGATTGCCGTCTTCCGAGGAACTGAGGCTTTCGGCCAAGGTGCTCGGAGATGGTCTGTTCCAGACAGACCTTTCCGTTCCGGGCGTATATTGCGGTGCCTGCATTACGACGCTCGAAGGCGAATTGAAGAAGCTGCCGATGGTGGCGCGTTCGCGCGTCAACCTCTCGTCCAAGCGGGTTTCCGTGGTGTGGAAAGAGAGCGTCAACGGGCAGGCGACCGATCCTTCCGAATTCGTGCGGCAGATCGTTTCGACCGGCTATGAGACGCATCTGTTTTCGCTGGCGGGTGAGGCCGGTGATGAGCAGCGTAACAAGCTGCTGCGCGCGGTGGCGGTGGCCGGTTTTGCTTCGGCCAACATCATGCTTCTGTCCGTTTCCGTGTGGTCCGGGGCAGAAGCCTCGACGCGCGATATGTTCCACTGGCTGTCGGCGGCGATTGCCGCTCCGGCGCTCGTGTATTCCGGGCGGTTTTTCTTCACGTCGGCCTGGAAGGCGCTTCGCCACGGCCAGACCAACATGGACGTGCCGATCTCCATCGGCGTCCTTCTGTCCTATTTCGTATCGCTCTGGGAAACCTTCAACCACGCCGAACATGCGTGGTTTGATGCCACGGTGATGCTGCTGTTCTTCCTGCTGATCGGGCGCACGCTCGATCATATGATGCGGGATCGGGCGCGTTCGGCCATTAGCGGGCTTGCCCGCCTTTCACCACGCGGGGCCATGGTCATCGGTGACGATGGTTCGCGCGAATATCGTCCTGTCGAGGAAATCAAGCCGGGCGACCGTCTGGCGATTGCGGTCGGGGACCGCATTGCTGTTGATGGTGTTGTGCTGTCCGGCACGAGCGATATCGACCAGTCGATCGTCAATGGTGAAAGCACGCCGGTTCCGGTGGGCGCTGGCACCTCCGTTCAGGCAGGTATGCTGAACCTCACCGGCCCGCTCGAAATGAAGGCGATGTCGGCGGCGCGCGATTCCTTTCTCGCTGAAATCATCGGTCTCATGGAGGCCGCCGAGGGCGGACGGGCTCGCTATCGCCGCATCGCGGACCGTGCCGCGCAGTATTATGCGCCTGCTGTTCACCTGCTGGCCTTCCTGTCGTTCCTCGGCTGGGGATTCCTTGGCGGTGACTGGAAGCATGCGATGCTGGTGGCTGTTGCCGTGCTGATCATCACGTGCCCCTGTGCACTTGGCCTTGCCGTGCCGGTGGTGCAGGTGGTTGCCGCCGGACGGCTTTTCCAGAACGGCATCATGGTCAAGGACGGCTCCGCCATGGAGCGTCTGGCCGAAATCGATTCGGTCTATTTCGACAAGACCGGGACGCTGACGCTCGGCCGTCCGCGGCTCGTCAACCGCGGTGATGTGGGCGAGGATGCGCTATCGATAGCAGCCGGTCTCGGTTTCTATTCCCGCCATCCGTTGTCGCAGGCGCTGTTCCGTTCGGCGCAAGGCCTCTTTATGCCGACCTTTGCCGAAATCAGCGAAGTGCCGGGTGCCGGTGTCGAGGCCAAGGCCGAGGCCGGCGTTTACCGGCTGGGCAGCCGCCTTTTTGCCTGTGGGCCGGAGGCTGCGGCAGCCGCCCAGCAGGGGGCTGAATCGGAAGTGGTTCTGTCACTTGACGGGCGGGAAATCGCAACCTTCCTCTTTGAGGATGCGCCGCGTCCGGATGCGGAAGCCTCAATTGAAACGCTTCATGCCAAGGGGCTTTCCACGGCGATCATTTCCGGCGACCGCGCCCCCGTGGTTGCGTCGCTGGCTTCGCGCCTTGGCATTTCCCAATGGAAGGCGGCTCTTTCGCCGCGCGACAAGGCAGAGGCGGTTTCTCAAGCCGTATCACACGGTTCGCGCGCGCTCATGGTCGGGGATGGCATCAATGATGCTCCGGCACTGGCTGCTGCGCATGTGTCGATGGCACCGGCCACGGCGGCCGATGTCGGTCGTCAGGCGGCGGATTTCGTCTTCCTGCGTGACAGCCTCGAGGCGGTTCCGATTGCCATCGATGTATCGCGCAAGGCCGGTCAGTTGATCCGGCAGAACTTTGCACTGGCCATCGGCTACAACATCGTTGCCGTGCCGATTGCCATTCTCGGCTATGCCACGCCGTTGATCGCAGCCCTTGCCATGTCGTCCTCGTCGATTATCGTGGTCGTCAATGCGCTGCGGATCAACCGTATGGCACGCGTCGAACATCCGGAGCCGCCGCTCGCGGCCAAGGCTCCGACGCTTGGGCAGGGAGCCCACATCGCCGTATGAGCAACCTCGTTTTCCTGATTCCCATCGCCCTCTTTCTCGGAGGGCTTGGGCTTGTTGCCTTTCTCTGGACACTCAGAACAGGCCAGTATGAAGACCTCGACGGCGCCGCCTGGCGAGCGCTGGATGATGGCGACGACAAGCCGGAGGCGTGATCGCCGAGGTTGCTTGCGGTTCCGCAAATTGAGTGCCACAAATCCTCATGGTGAAGAGTCTTCCGCTCTGGTCGTGGACACTTTGAGCCATACTTGATTGTGAACGGGTGAGGAGACCCTGAGCATTTCAAGGTCGTTCTATCAGGAACAGGAGCCGCATGTGGAACAGGCAGAAATCGGACTGATCGGTTTGGGCGTTATGGGGGGCAATCTGGCCCTCAACATTGCCGAAAAGGGCCATCGCATTGCGGTGTTCAACCGCACCGTTGAAAAAACGCATGAGTTCATGGCCAGCGCTGGCGCCTTGGCAGAGCGGATTGTTCCCTGCGAGACGATTGAAGACTTCGTGGCGGCCATTCGTCCGCCGCGCCCGATCATCATCATGATCAAGGCCGGGGAGCCGGTCGACCAGCAGATGACGGCGCTGATGCCGCATCTTTCGGCGGGCGACATCATGATCGATGCGGGCAACGCCAATTTCCGCGACACCCGCGCCCGCTTCGAGCGCGTCTCCGGTACGGGCCTGACCTTTATCGGCATGGGTGTTTCGGGCGGCGAAGAGGGCGCGCGTCATGGCCCCTCCATCATGGTGGGCGGTACGCCGGAATCCTACGCCCGTGTCGAAAAGGTTTTGACCTCGATTGCGGCGCGTTTCGACAACGAGCCCTGCTGCGCCTGGCTTGGAACGGACGGGGCAGGGCATTTCGTCAAGACGATCCACAACGGCATCGAATATGCCGATATGCAGATGATTGCCGAGATCTACGGCATCTTGCGGGATGGGCTGGGCAAATCCGCACCCGAGATCGCGCGCATCTTTCAAGCGTGGAACAAGGGCCGCCTGAACTCATACCTCATCGAGATCACCGGCACGGTGCTTGCCGCGCATGATCCGCTGACCGGCAAGCCGATGGCGGATATCATCCTCGACAAGGCCGGCCAGAAGGGCACCGGCAAGTGGTCTGTCATCGAGGCGCAGAATATGGGCGTTCCGGCGACCGCGATTGAAGCGGCGGTGGCAGCGCGCAGCCTGTCGTCGCAAAAGGCAGAGCGTGAGCTGGCCGAGGCGCTGTTCGGTGCAGAGCCCGTGTCCTTCCCGATGGCCGATGGACCGGCGCTCAACAAGGATCTGGAACTGGCGCTCTTTGCCGCGAAGATCGGGGCCTATGCGCAAGGGTTCGCGGTGATGGCGGAGGCTTCGCGCGAGTTCAACTGGTCCTTGCCGATGCCGGCCATTGCCCGCATCTGGCGCGCGGGCTGCATCATCCGCTCGCAGTTTCTCGATGAGATCACAAGCGCGTTCACAGCCGCTCCGGATGCGGCCAACCTTATCCTGACGCCCGCCTTTGCCGAAATGGTCAAGGAGACGCTGCCATCGCTTCGCCGGGTCGTTTCGGCGGCCACGGCGGCCGGCTTGCCGGTTCCGGCTCTGGCCTCGGCGCTGACCTGGTTTGAGGGATACCGCCGGGCGCGCGGCACGGCCAATGTCATTCAGGCCCAGCGCGATTTCTTCGGGGCGCATGGCTTCGAGCGTGTCGATGGCGTCGACCGCCCGCATGGCCCATGGGGCAGCGGGGCCAGCCAGCAGTAAGCGTTTTTGACGTCGTGAATGGCGAGCCTCAGTCCGCCCAAACGGGGGGGAGGAGGCTCGTCAGGCTTTCGGGATTGGCACCATCAATGGCGGCCAGAAGCAGGGTGCCCAGCTGGCGACCCGTTTCCCGGTTATCCTCGTTAATGGCAATCACCTGCGGGTGCAGCCATTGCAGCACATCATGCGGCTGCTTGCAGACAATATCGATATCCTCGCCCACCAGACGATCCGCGGCTTGAGCCGCAGACAGCATGGCGATTGCGCCATCGCCGAAGATCGAGATCAACCCGTCCGGCGGGTTGTCAGAGGCAAGCAGACCCAGCACATCCTCGCGGATTTCCGCAATTGACGAGTCCGTGGTGACGCTCAGCGGGGCGATTTCCAGACCACCCAGAGCCATGGCGGCATCTATGCCCGCCTGGACATGACGGCTGCAGGTGAGGCTGGCAGGCGGTGCCAGAACAGCGATGTGGCGGCGTCCGCGCTTTTTCAGCCGCTCCAGTGCCTCAAAGACAAAGCGCTCATTGTCGAAGTCGTGCCAGGCGTGATCACAGCCCATTTCCGTTCGCCCGTGGGTGACGAAGGGAATGTTGTTGTCCATCAGCATGCGCACGCGTTCGTCATCGGGTTCCGTGCGGGAAATCACCACGCCATCGGCAGAGCCGGTTTCGACAATGTAGCGGATCGGCTCCAGCGGATCGGAACTGATGAAATGCGGTGTCATGATGAGGTGGTAGGGCGTTCCCGACAGCGCTTCGGAAAGGCCGTAAAGGATGTGGGAGGCGGAGCCCATACCTTCTTCATCGACGCTCAGGATGAGCGCAATCACATGGGTTTTGCCGGTGCGGAGGCGAACACCGGCGCGGTTCGGGCGATAGCCCTGACGCTCAGCCACGTCTCTCACGCGTTGTTTGGTATCGGCCCCGATATCAGGCGCATCTTTGAGCGCCCTTGAAACGGTCGTAATACCCAGGCCAATTTCCTCGGCAATGGTTTTCAAGGTGGCTCGGCGCGGCGAATTCAAAGAGAAATTCTTGCGATCCATCAAATTGTGAATACCTGTTTCATCTCCCATCATAGGCGCGTCTGAAAGTGTTGCAAAGCGAAAGCTTGGCGCATCGCGTGTTATGCAACCTTACGAAGATGTAATCTCGCCTTCATACTGCATTCATTCGCTCCGCTGCAGATTGCGGCCATCGGACAACGAACCGAAACGAGGAGATTCCCATGAAAAAGTTCCTGATCACCCTGATTGCCGCCACGGTTCTCGGCGCGCCGCTCGCGCAGGCTCAAGGGTATGACCGCTATGATCGCCATCAGCCCGGCCCGCCGCGCTATGAGACGGATTATCGTCGTCCGGTGATGCGCCCGATCAAGAAGTTCTGGTCGCGCGGCGAGCGTCTGCCGGGCTTTGTCGAGCGTCGCATGCTGCGTCCGCGTGAGGTGATGCGCTTTGGTCTGCCGATCCCGCGTCGCGGCGAGGTCTGGGTGCAGGTCGGCCGCCAGCTTCTTCTGGTGCGCATCAACAGCGGCCTGATCGTGATGGCGCGCTAAGCCTCAGGCAACAAAAAGGGCGGGGAAACCCGCCCTGAGAGTGATGAGAAACCTTTCATCCCCGCTTCCGTCATCCTCGGGCCTGACCCGAGGATCCATTATTTTAATAGCTTATGGATGGTCGGGTCGAGCCCGACCATGACGAAAAGAGAGGTTTGCGACCTTTGTCAGCAGTCTGAGAGCGGGGAAACCCGCCCTTTTCCATTCTGGCTGATGCCAAAAACTTACTTGGCGTCGAGGCAGGACACCAGCGAGGCGGCGTTTTCGCGCATCAGATCGAAGTAGAGGTCGGCGCCCGGCTTCATGGCGCCACCTTCCGGGTTCAGCGTGCCGGCCTTGGCCTTGGTGCCTTCCACCAGCGTTGTGACAATTTTGGGCTCGAAGGGCGGCTCGGAGAAGACGCAAGTCGCGCCCAGATCGGCAATCTTGGCGTGGATTTCGCGGATGCGGGCGGCGCTCGGCGGCGTTTCCGGGCTCAGTGTAATGGAACCGGCGATGTTCAGCTCGTAGCGCTTTTGCAGATACTGATAGGCATCGTGGAAGACGATGAAGGGGCGATCCTTGGTGCTTGCAAGCGTCGTAACCAGTTCCTTGTCGAGCGCATCGAGGCGAGCCTCTTCGGTAGCACCATTCTTCTCATAGGCTGCCGCATTGGCCGGGTCGACCTTGGAAAGCGTGGCGACAATCTGCTTGACCATAGCACGGGCATTGGCCGGATCGAGCCAGATGTGCATGTCCTTGTGCTCTTCATCATGGTCGTCGTGGTCCGCATGATCATGGCCCGCATCTTCAGCCTTGGCGTCATGATCGTGATCATCGCCGTGATCAGCGCCTTCCTCATGGGCATGGCTGTGCTTTTCGAAGGTGCTGCCGGTGCGCGGATCGAGAAGCGTGATGCCAGGTGCCTCGGAAAGCTCAACCGAAACCGCTTTTTCGCCCAGCGTTTCGAGCGGCTTTTCGAGGAAGGCTTCGAAACCCGGGCCAATCCAGAACACGACATCGGCCTTGTCCAGCTTGGCAGCATCGGACGGCTTCATCGTATAGGAATGCGGCGAGGCATTGGTGTCGATCACCAGACCCGGTTCGCCCACGCCCTGCATCACCCCGGCTACCAGCGAGTGAATCGGCTTGAAGGAAGCCAGAACCTTCGGCGCTTCGGCCGCATGGGCAAAACCGGCGAAGGAGGCAAGGGCGGATGCGGCCAGCAGTCGGGAGATGGTTTTCATTGGGGGGACTCCATTGCATGAGCGTGTAATGTTATTACATTTGTTGTGTTATGCTATAACGTGTGCCATGACGGGATGCAACAGGTTTGGAAGGCCAAAATGCAGGACAAGACAAACAAGCTGCCGCCAGAGCGTCAGGAGACGCTGGTGGCGCTCAGTGGAGCCGGGGTCTATCGCAGCGGTCGCTGGCTGGTGCGCGGCGTTGATTTTGCCGTGAAGCGCGGCGAGATCGTGACGCTGATTGGCCCGAACGGTTCCGGCAAATCCACTAGTGCCAAGCTGGCGATTGGCGTTTTGAAGGCGGACGAAGGGCGGGTGGAGCGGGTGGCTGGCCTGAAGGTCGGCTATGTGCCGCAAAAGCTGTCCATTGACTGGACCTTGCCCCTGACCGTGAAGCGCCTGATGACGCTGACCGGGCCGCTGCCCGCGCACGAGATTGATGCCGCGATGGATGCGACCGGCATTCGCCACCTTGCCAAGGCGGAAGTACAGACGCTGTCGGGCGGTGAGTTTCAGCGGGCGCTGATGGCGCGTGCTATTGCCCGCAAGCCGGACCTTCTGGTTCTGGATGAGCCGGTGCAGGGCGTCGACTTTTCCGGCGAAATCGCCCTTTACGACCTGATCCGCACCATTCGCGATACGGCGGGTTGCGGCATTCTTTTGATCTCCCACGACCTGCATGTGGTGATGGCCGAAACCGACACGGTCATCTGCCTGAATGGCCATGTCTGTTGTCGCGGCACGCCGCACGCGGTCAGCGCAAGTCCCGAATATCTTTCGCTGTTTGGCCCAACGGCGGCGCGTTCGCTGGCCGTCTACACCCACCAGCATGACCATGTGCACCTGCCGGATGGCCGGGTGCAGCATTCGGATGGCTCGATCACCGATCATTGCCACCCGGAGGATGGTCATCATCATGACCATGACCACAAGCACGAGCATGGCGATGCGTGCTGCGGGCATGATCATTCCCACGATCACGCCCATGATCCTCAGGAGGCGCGTCATGTTTGATGATTTCTTCGTGCGCGCCCTTTTCGCGGGCGTGGGGGTGGCGCTGATTGCCGGGCCGCTAGGTTCCTTCATCGTCTGGCGGCGTATGGCCTATTTCGGTGATACGATGGCCCATTCGGCTCTTCTGGGGGTGGCGCTGTCGCTGCTCATGGAGATCAACCTGACGCTGTCTGTCTTTGCGGTTGCAGCGTCGGTTTCGCTTTTCCTGCTTCTCCTGCAGCGACGGCAGGCGCTTTCAGCCGATGCGCTGCTCGGTATTCTTTCGCATTCGACGCTGGCCATCGGGCTGGTGCTGGTCGCCTTCATGTATTGGGTGCGCATCGACCTCAACGCCTATCTCTTTGGCGATATTCTCGCCGTGTCACGCATGGATATCGCGCTTGTGTGGGGCGGCGGCGTGCTGACGATTGGCGTTCTGATTGCCTTCTGGCGCTCGCTTCTGGCGGCGACCGTCAACCATGAACTGGCGGAGGCGGAAGGGCTTCAGCCGGAGCGGGCGCGCCTTGTGCTGATGCTTCTGATGGCGCTCGTCATTGCCATTGCCATGAAGGTGGTGGGCATCATGCTGATCACGTCGCTGCTCATTATCCCCGCTGCTACGGCCCGGCGTTTTTCGCCGACGCCCGAAATCATGGCGGTGTTTGCGGCGCTGATCGGGGCGGTGGCGGTTGTTGGCGGCCTGTTCGGCTCACTGAAGTTCGATACGCCCTCGGGTCCGTCCATTGTCGTGGCGGCACTTGTTCTTTTCCTGATCAGCCTGCTACCAGCTTCGTGGAAGCGCAGGGAGGTTTCATGACGCAGCTTACGAAAAACCAGGATCTGGTGCTGGGGGCGCTCAAGCGTTCCGAGGCACCGCTGAGCGCCTATGTTATTCTCGACAAGTTGCGCGACCACGGCTTTCGCGCGCCGTTGCAGGTCTATCGGGCGCTGGAAAAGCTGATCGAAATGGGGCTGGTGCATCGGCTGGAAAGCCTCAATGCCTTTGTGGCCTGTGCCCATTCCGGCGAAAGCTGCTGCAGCCATCACGGCACGGTGGCCTTTGCCATCTGCAATGCCTGTGGCCATGTCATGGAGTTTCATGACCACACGGTGGAGCACCGCCTCAGCGACTGGGCGCGGGGCAAAGGGTTCAAGCAGGAAAAGACGACGATTGAAATTCGCGGCCTGTGTGCGACCTGCGCGGCCGCATGAAAAAAAAAGGCCCGTCGGCGGTGAGCTGACGGGCCATTTTTTCAGAAGCACGTGACGATCAGATTTCTTTCAAATCGCCTGAAAAACGCTTCCAGTTGGCGATATAACGCAGGGCCGACTGGCGCAAGCCCTCGATGGCGGCATCATCCAGCGTGCGGATGGCCTTGGCCGGTGAGCCGACAATCAGGGAATTATCCGGAAACTCCTTGCCTTCGGTGACGAGGGCATTGGCGCCGATCAGGCAGTTCTTGCCGATCTTCGCGCCGTTCAGAACCGTTGCGCCCATGCCGACCAGCGTATTGTCGCCGATGATGCAGCCGTGAACGATGGCACTGTGGCCGATGGTGCATCCCTTGCCGATCTTCACCGGCTTGCCGGGGTCGGTGTGGATCACGGTGTTTTCCTGAATATTGGTGCCATCACCGATTTCAATCGGCTCATTGTCGCCGCGCAGCACGCAACCGAACCAGATGCCGACATCCTCGCCAATCACCACCTTGCCCATGACATGCGCGCCGGGTGCGACCCAGTATTTGCCCTCTTCGGGTGTCTGCGGGGCAATTCCCCCGAGCGAATAAAGCGGCATGGTTTCCTCCCTTGAACTGGTTACCGTCTCAAACCACGGTGACCGACAGCGTGCCGATGCCATCGATGCCGCATTCCACGCGGTCGCCCTTTACGACCGGGCTGACGCCCGCCGGGGTGCCGGTGAAGATGACATCACCCGGTGCCAGCGTGAAGAGCTTCGAAAGTTCAGCAATGATTTCCGGCACTTTCCAGATCATCTGGTCGAGATCGCCAGACTGGCGGGTCTCCCCATTGACCTTGAGCCAGATGGCCGCCTTGTGCGGATGGCCTATGCGGCTTGCCGGAACGAGCGCGCCAACCGGGGCCGAATGTTCAAAGGCCTTGGCGAGCTCCCACGGGCGACCGGCTTTCTTGGCCACAGCCTGCAGATCGCGGCGGGTGAAATCGAGGCCAACACCATAGCCCCAGATGCAATCGAGCGCCTTTTCGACCGGAATGTCGCTGCCGCCTTCCTTCAGGACGATGACGCATTCCACCTCATGGTGAACGTCGCTTGACTGCGAGGGATAGGGAAAGGCTCCGTTCGAGACGAGATTGTCCGGGTTCTTCTGGAAGAAGAAGGGCGGGTTGCGGGTCGGATCGCCCCCCATTTCGATGGCGTGATCAGCATAGTTCTGGCCCACGCAGTAGACGCGCCGCACGGGGAAGACGGATGTTTCCCCGGCAATCGGCAGCATCACGGTTTTCGGGACAGGGATAACGGTTTCAGCGCCGCTCATCAGAATCTCCTCGGTGTGTTTTGGCAGCAGCATAGAGCGTGATCCGGGTGGTTGGAAGAATGTCACCCAACGAAAAAGCCACCCGCCTGGAAAGACGGGTGGCCTGGTTTCAATGCCGTTTTGGCGAAAGCCTTACTGCTGCGGCGTTGGCGGCAGCGGGCAATCCTGACCGGGAGGGCAGGGCATCGGCGGGGTCGGCGGCAGGGGCTTGTCACGCGGCGACGTCGGCATGACAGACTCTTCCCGTTGCGGACGCGGCGGACGTGGCTGCTCCATCTGCTGCGGTTGCGGACGCGGCTGTTCGTATTGCGGTTCCGGCGGACGCGGGCGCGGCGGGCGCGGCTGCTCGCTCTGCTGCTGCGGCAGGTACTGCGGCAGCGTTCTGTCACGCGGCGACACCGGCATGACAGGCTCCTCCTGCGGGGGGCGACGCTTTCCCCAGTTCTGCTGATAATCATTGCCCCATGTGGGCTGCGGCTGGCGCGGGCGCGGCGGACGCGGATTATCCCAACCCTGCTGGTTGTCATTCCCCCAGGCGGGCTGCGGCGGACGCGGACGCGGGTTATCCCAGCCCTGATCCATGGTCGGGCGCGGAGCGCGGCGGCGCCAGTCATCACGCTCGCGGTAGAAATCGCGGTTGCGATAGTTGCGGCCCCAGTAATCGTCGATATCGAAGCGGATCGTCGGAATGCCAAGCTGGCGATAATAGGGGCGGTCGACATAATACTGATCGCGGCCGTAGCCGATCTGGATGTAGCGACCGGAGACCCAGCCGCGACCGCGGGCGAAGGAAACATCGCACCAGTTGGCGTTGGAAAGGCAGCCATAGACCTTCATCCGCGCACCCTGCGGTATGACGACAACAGCGGGGTAGGCCGTGCTGGGGCCGGAGCGCATGTTGACGTTGGACGTGGCAAAGCCTGTGGCTGCCGCCTGGGCGAGCGCCGGCAGGGCGATCATCGCCGTGAGCGCTGCGGCAAGGAACCTGAACTTCATGGGTATTCCTCCTGAGACGTGCGTGGCTTTTCGCCGTGCGCCTGTTCTGCTGCGATCAATGTGCGGCGTGATCGTGGCCAAACTACGCTTGCCGGTTTCACGAGTCACTTTGACCGTTGGAGGTTGTTTTATTCCATGAAGGCTGAGCGCAGGATGAATGACGGGTTCAGCCCCGCGTCATCCTGTGCGTTTGTTCAGGCGGCCTTGCGGTCTTCGCGGTACTGCAGGTTTTCTGCGTAATAGTCTTCCTGCGAGGGCGCGTTGATAAGAGCCATCACTTCGCCTTCCTCCATGCCCGCGAACAACCGCTCCTCGCCGTCACTGAAGCTCAGGCGAAGCGTGCCATCGGTCTGGCTGAAGAAGATCCCGGAGATGGAGGGCATCGCCACGGCTTCAACGTCCGGCCAGTTGCGATGAATGGCAGCTTGCGGCATGGCTGCCGGGCGCGGGAAGAACATGTGGCGCAGTTCCCGGGCAAGCAGCGTCACGGAAATGCCCGCCGTTGCGCCGGTCGCCTTGACCAGCGCATCTTCCAGCCGTGCATGGCGCGATTCCTGAAAGAGTTGCAGAAGCTCAAGGCCGAAGGATATGCCCACCATGGCCACGGCCACCTTGGCCCAATGGCGCGGATAGGCATAGACGAACAATGCGCTCATGACGCCAAAGGCCAGCGCACGATCATTGTTGACGCCGAAGATGTCTTCGGGGCGCCATTCAATCGGGCTGACGGTAACAAGGGCGACTGCGGTGAGCGCGAGCCACGGAACAAGCTGACGGAACGTGATCTTCATCGCGCTAAATTAGCGGCCAGTTCTTAATACATGCTTGTCAGGAGCGTTGTGGCGGCCATGGCGCGCGTGGTTTCGACCGTGCCGATTTCTGGCTGCTCATTTGTGACGGCATTTATAAGCTGTTAAGCCGGAATCCACGGTACTACTTTTTACTGAACTCGGGTATCTTGCCAGTCGGCTCCGGTTGACGTACTCCGTGCCCGGAATACCTTTTGCCCTTTAAAATAACCGGCTTGTGGCGCTTTTTTCTGGCGCCACGCACATCATGAGGTGGGGATAGCGATGAACCTTTATACGGATTATCTGGCTGAGATCGAAAGCAGAAAAACTCAGGGGCTCGCTCCGAAGCCGATCGATGACGGCGCGCTGGTCAGCGAAATCATTACCCTCATTCAGGATGCCGGTAGCGAACACCGCAAGGACGCCCTGAACTTCTTCATCTACAACACGCTGCCGGGCACGACGAGTGCTGCTGGCGTGAAGGCCGCCTTCCTCAAGAAGATCGTTGTCGGTGAAGTGGTTGTGCCGGAAATCACCCCGGACTTCGCGCTTGAGCTTCTGTCGCACATGAAGGGTGGTCCTTCGATCGAGGTTCTCCTCGACATCGCGCTCGGCAACGACGCGTCCATCGCTGGCAAGGCCGGTGACGTGCTGAAGACGCAGGTCTTCCTTTACGACGCCGACATGTTCCGCCTGCGCGACGCCTACAAGGCTGGCAACGCCATCGCCAAGGGCATTCTGGAAAGCTACGCCAAGGCCGAGTTCTTCACCAAGCTTCCCGACGTGGAAGACGAAATCAAGGTCGTGACCTTCATCGCTGCTGAAGGCGATATTTCGACCGACCTTCTGTCGCCGGGCAACCAGGCGCACTCGCGCTCGGACCGCGAACTGCACGGCCAGTGCATGATCTCGCCGGAAGCGCAGAAGGAAATCGTCGCGCTGAAGAACGCGCATCCCGACAAGCGGGTGATGATGATCGCCGAAAAGGGCACGATGGGCGTTGGCTCCTCGCGCATGTCCGGCGTGAACAACGTGGCGCTTTGGACCGGCAAGCAGTCCAGCCCCTACGTTCCCTTCGTCAACTACGCTCCGGTCGTTGCCGGTACGAACGGCATCTCGCCGATCTTCGCAACCACCGTTGACGTGACGGGCGGCATCGGCATCAACCTGAAGAACTGGACCAAGAAGACCGGCGAAGACGGCAAGCCGATCCTCAACAACGACGGCAACCCGATCCTCGAGCAGCAGTTCTCGGTCGAAACCGGCACGGTTCTGAAGATCGACGTCAAGAACAAGAAGCTCTGCGACGAAAACGGCAAGGAACTTGTCGACGTTGCCGCCGCCTTCACGCCCCAGAAGATGGAGTTCATGAAGGCTGGCAGCTCCTACGCCATCGTGTTCGGCAAGAAGCTGCAGACGTTTGCTGCTGAAACGCTCGGCGTTGAAGCCACCCCGGTCTTCGCCCCGAACAAGGAAATCTCGATTGAAGGTCAGGGCCTCACCGCCGTTGAAAAGATCTTCAACCGCAACGCCGTTGGCGTGACCCCGGGCAAGGTTCTCCATGCCGGTTCGGACGTTCGCGTCAAGGTGAACATCGTCGGCTCGCAGGATACCACTGGTCTGATGACCGCGCAGGAACTGGAAGCCATGGCTGCCACCGTGATTTCGCCGCTCGTTGACGGCGCTTATCAGTCGGGCTGTCACACCGCTTCCGTCTGGGACAAGAAGGCCCAGGTGAACATTCCGAAGCTCATGTCCTTCATGAACAATTTTGGCGTGATCACCGCCCGCGACCCGAAAGGCGTCTATCATTCCATGACGGACGTGATCCACAAGGTGCTGAACGACATCACCGTGGATGACTGGGCCATCATCATCGGCGGCGACAGCCACACCCGTATGTCCAAGGGCGTTGCCTTCGGTGCCGACTCCGGTACGGTTGCTCTGGCGCTCGCCACCGGCGAAGCCACCATGCCGATCCCGCAGTCGGTCAAGGTGACCTTCAAGGGTTCGATGAAGCCCTACATGGACTTCCGCGACGTGGTTCACGCCACGCAGGCGCAGATGCTCAAGCAGCATGGCGACAACGTGTTCCAGGGCCGCATCATCGAAGTTCACATCGGTACGCTGCTGGCCGACCAGGCCTTCACCTTCACCGACTGGACCGCTGAAATGAAGGCCAAGGCCTCCATCTGCATCAGCCAGGACGAGACTCTGATTGAATCGCTGGAAATCGCCAAGTCGCGCATCCAGATCATGATCGACAAGGGCATGGACAATGCCGCCCAGACCCTCAAGGGCCTGATTGCCAAGGCTGACAAGCGCATTGCCGAAATCCGCTCTGGCGAAAAGCCGGCCCTGACCCCCGACGCCAATGCGAAGTACTTCGCCGAAGTCGTTGTGGATCTGGACCTGATCGACGAGCCGATGATCGCCGACCCGGACGTCAACAACGCCGACGTTTCGCGTCGCTACACCCACGACACGATCCGCCCGGTTTCCTACTATGGCGCTGCCAAGAAGGTGGACCTCGGCTTCGTCGGTTCGTGCATGGTGCATAAGGGCGACATGAAGATCGTTGCCCAGATGCTCAAGAACATCGAAAAGACCGAAGGTAAGGTCGAGTTCAAGGCTCCGCTCGTCGTGGCTGCTCCGACCTACAACATCATCGATGAGCTGAAGGCTGAAGGCGACTGGGAAATCCTCCAGAAGTATTCCGGCTTCGAATTCAACGACGACAAGCCGAAGAACCAGGCTCGCACCGAGTATGAGAACATTCTCTATCTCGAGCGCCCGGGCTGCAACCTGTGCATGGGCAACCAGGAAAAGGCCGAGAAGGGTGACACCGTTCTCGCTACCTCGACCCGCCTGTTCCAGGGCCGCGTTGTGGAAGACTCTGCCGAGAAGAAGGGCGAGTCGCTGCTCGCTTCGACCCCGGTTGTGGTTCTGTCCGCCATCCTCGGCCGCACGCCGAGCATGGACGAGTACCTGTCGGCTGTTGACGGTATCGACCTGACGAAGTTCGCGCCGCCGAAGGCTCCGGCTACGTCCCAGTCCGTTCACTTCTAAGAGACGGCTGTTTGATTGGAATGCCCCGCGAAGGTGATGCCTTCGCGGGGCATTTTTTGTTCTGCCGTTGGCATTCCGGCATTATCGCAGTCTAAAGTTTTTGTTAAAGACGCCCGCAACGGTGCATTGGCACCCGGACAAGCGTAAAAGAGACCTCATGAACCAGTCATCACCCCTCGACAAAGGCCACGCCTTCACCAAACCGGCTTCTTTCCCAAAGCCGGTCTTTGCCGTGGCCCCGATGATCGACTGGACGGTGAATTTTTGTAGTAATTGAAATCGTTGTGATAATTGCTTTTTGGGTTGCGATGGGTAGTTGGCTTATCTGGTGAGGATTTAAGATGAAAGACCTACAGGCAGCGACAGATCGCTTGTTCCGGGATTATGGTCGGCACTGCCAAGCTCCGAACGAGGACACGCTATTCCATTTCCTGAATTCGCTGCATAGCTTCAGCGATAAGCTCGGCAGGCATAGGAAAGGTGGCCTCCACAGCTCCAAGAGTTTCATCGGACTAAAAGCTTTGAGAAATCTCTTTCATCACGAGGCCGAGCTTTTAAACAAGATTAGCATCATTACGGATTTTGTTCAGCCAGTTGCGGTCGAGCTAATGCGCGTCTGCCTAGTTGATCGTTCGCTTATCGAGCGGGCGGCGGCAGCAGAGGCCAAGCAGGCGGCGAAATTCAAGAGGAAATCAGGAGATGTCAAAGGAGCGTTTAATTGGTACGAGCATATCGTCGACATAGAGCCCGCGATTTATAACGTGGCGGTCGATGCTTATGAGGCAATCAAAGAGATCGACATCGCACCGTGGTCCGACGCCTTTCAGATGTTCGAGGCGTGTTATGAGGATGAAGAAGAGAGTGGACGTGAGCATCGCGTAGCAGGCACCATCTCCTGTCACGCAGGAAACGTCAGCGAGCTTCTAAGGAAGATGCACGAAAGTGCGGCGGCGACTTGAGAAGTTAAATCCGGAGTCTCTTGGTTATCCCACTCTATGGTGCGGGCCTCTTACGAGGTGGACGGGCGCTAACACCGGTCAGCTTAACCTTTCCACGGATGATAGCATAACGTGACGGTGCATTTGCAAGCACAGATCGCCGCTGGCGTGGTGCAGTTCTTGGTGCAGCTAGGAAATTACGGCTCGTATGCTTTGAGTGGAGTCAAAGGGTTACGTGTGATAAAGAGTGGCCCAAAATGCCGCCAAGCACCTAGCCGGCAAAATGGTGTAGTTCTGGAATATCATGAAAAATCAATACCATAGCGGAGAGAAAATCTTCGCTGTTGCGCCGATGATCGACTGGACGGACCGCCATTGCCGGTTTCTGCATCGTCAGCTTTCGAAGCGCGCCGTGCTGTTTACCGAAATGGTGGTGGCCGATGCGATCATCCACGGGCCGCGCGACCGGCTTCTCTCGCACGATGCTACAGAGCATCCCGTGACGCTGCAGCTGGGCGGTTCTGATCCGGCCAAGCTGGTGCAGGCGTTGAAGATTGCCATCGATTACGGCTATGACGAGATCAACCTCAATGTCGGCTGTCCGTCAGACCGCGTTCAATCCGGCACGTTCGGCGCCTGTCTCATGAAGACGCCGGATGTGGTGGCTGAATGCGTTTCGGCCATGAAGGCGGTTTCGCCCGTGCCGGTGACGGTGAAATGCCGCATTGGCGTGGATGATCAGGTGCCGGAGGCGGTGCTGCCCGCCTTCATCGCGCAGATGATCGAGGCCGGGGCGGATGCGCTGTGGGTTCACGCCCGCAAGGCATGGCTGCAAGGTCTTTCGCCCAAGGAAAACCGTGAGGTTCCGCCACTCGATTATGACCTTGTGCATGCCATGAAGCGCCAGTTCCCCGGCACGTTCATGGGTATCAATGGCGGTATCCAGACGCTCGCGCAGGGCCTCACCCACCTTGATGTGATGGATGGCATCATGCTGGGGCGGGCGGCCTATCAGAATGCCGCGCTGCTGGCCGGGGTTGATCGCCTGATTCATGGTGATGACGCGACCCCGGTCGACTGGAATGCGGTGCGCGATGCGATGATGGACTATGCGGCCCGCCACATGGCCGAAGGTGGCAAGCTTTCCAACGTGACGCGCCATATGGTGGGGCTGTTTTCCGGCATTGGCGGGGCGCGGCGCTATCGCCAGATTCTCTCCACGCAGGCGATGAAGCCGGGGGCGGGACCGCAGGTGATTGCCGATGCCTTCGCTGCCGTCGATCTTACGGCGCTGGATGAGAACGGACTGCCACGCCCGGATGACGCCGCCGGGGCGTGTTAACGAAATCGACGTGGATAAAGGCGGCGGCGACCACAATTTCGTCCCGTCCGCCACGCAAAATCCGGCATTGTATCGAAATGCGATGAGCTTCCCTTTGGGGGAGACAAGCGAAAGGGGCTTGCGTGGTGGTCGATCCTTACAATCTTCTGGGTGTGGAGCGCGATGCCGACGAGCAGGCGATCAAGGCCGCCTATCGCAAGGCGGTGAAGTCGGCGCATCCGGATTCCGGGGGCGATGCGGACCAGTTCGCGCATCTGCAGGCGGCCTTTGACCTCTTGAAGGACCCGGTGCGCCGCCGCGTCTATGATGATACGGGCTACGATCCGCAACTGGCCGATGCCAAGGACCTCAAGGGTCTGATGATGATCGAGACGCTGGTCAATGATTTCATTCTCGACGAGCGCGAACCGGGCAGCTTTGATCCCGTGGCAGCCATGCGCCGCAAGCTCTCCGACGATATTCTGAAAAGCCGCTTCCACATCCTTGAACTGGAGCGCCACCGCGCCCGGGTGCGCAAGCATCTCGACCGCATTGGCCGTCGCCCGGAAACCGATGTGCTCGGCTCCATGCTGCGCGCCCGCAGCCAGTCGATTGCCGATGCCATCCGTCAGGCGGAACACCAGATCGAAGCCATCGAACAGGCCTATACGATGCTGGAAGGCTATTCCTACGAACTCGACGCGCACCCCATGGGGCAGGGCGAGGATCGCGAGGTGATGATCGCGAACCTCATGCAAAGCGAGCCGGTGAAAGCGGCGGAGTGACATAACAAAAAATAACTTGAAATTGCGGGTTTTGCGGAGGTACAACCAAGAAAATTGATATTTTGTTCTAAGGTAGATTAGATATGGCTTTTGTTAGAAATGGGCCTCAGTTCGAAGAGGAAGTTCGTGGTATTGCGCGTAGCCTTTTCTCAATATCTATAGGTGAAGGTTCGGAATCTGTCGATGGTCGAGAGAGAGACGGAGTATTCTGGAATGGAGAACTTTATACAGTTATAGAGGCTACTACCAATAGAACCAAAGAAAAGGCAGAGTACGACTCGAAAAAGACGCATGATCTAGGTCCTGTTGACAAAGTATGGCAGCCATATCTTTGCGGCTGCCAGGGCGAGGAATGCCGAGAAGGATTTTCGTGTCTTGTCGTATCGGGTCGCGACGCGCCGGAACTGCTTG
>Ga0209794_1000516_pt1 | contig 54734 bp, 52 predicted proteins | sample EBPBio232013_DNA_FD_185869 | JGI IMG/M metagenome (GOLD analysis project Ga0209794, IMG submission 185869) | Wastewater treatment Type I Accumulibacter community from EBPR Bioreactor in Madison, WI, USA - Reactor 1_5/23/2013_ DNA (SPAdes)... | ecosystem: Engineered > Bioreactor > EBPR >...
GGCCAGCGGCCAGCCGACCGAGTGCACGATCAGCCCCGGCTGGTGTTTCGCCGGATCGATTTCCCACAGTTCCTTGATGCCGATGCCGTAGGTCTGCGGATCGGCGCCGTCGCGCAGATTGAAGCGCTCGAACAGTTCGCCGGTCAGCGAACCGCGGCAGCCTTCGGCGAAGATCGTCTGCCGCGCGTGCAGTTCCATGCCCGGCTGGAAGTTGTGGCCGGGCTGGCCGTCCTTGCCGATGCCGAGATCGCCGGTGGCGACACCCTTGACCGAGCCGTCTTCGTGGTAGAGCACTTCGGCGGCGGCAAAACCAGGATAGATCTCGACGCCGAGGGCTTCCGCCTGCTCGCCCAGCCAGCGGCAGAAGTTGCCCAGGCTGACGATGTAGTTGCCGTGGTTGGCCATCTGCGGCGGCGTCGGCAGCTTGAACGAACCACCTTCGGTGAGGAACAGGAAACGGTCCTCGCCGGCCGGCGTGTTGAGCGGCGCGCCGCGTTCCTGCCAGTCGGGGAACAACTCGGCCAGGGCGCGGGTTTCGATGACGGCGCCGGACAGGATGTGGGCGCCGATTTCCGAGCCCTTCTCGAGCAGGCAGACCGACAGCTCACGACCGGCGGCCGCCGCCTGCTGCTTGACGCGGATCGCCGCGGTCAGCCCCGCAGGGCCGCCGCCGACGATCACGACGTCGTACTCCATCGCATCGCGATCGGTACGCATGATGGCGCTCAGAACAGGTCTTCGGCGAGACCGAAGACGGCCTCGGCGCCACCCATGACTTCCGCCGCGTAGGCCGCCGCGAACGGCAGCTGGTGCGTCGCGAAATACTCGGCGGTCGCCAGCTTGGCCCGGTAGAACGGGTCGCTGTCGCCGGCCGCGATGCGGGCTGCGGCAACGCCGGCCGACTTGGCCATCAGCCAGCCGCCGGCGACGATGCCGGTCAGCTTGAGGAAGGGCACCGAACCGGCATGCACTGCCTGCGGCTTGTCGTTGTAGTTGGCGAGAATCCAGTCGGCGGCGGCAGTCAGCGCCGCGGCACCGTTCTTCAGGTTGGCGGCGATGTTGGCCAGACCGGCATTACCGGCGAGTTCGTCGGCGGTGGCGTTGATCTCGGCGAGCATCGCCTTCATCGCCGCGCCCGGTACCTTTTCGCGCGCCAGCTTGCGGCCGACCAGGTCGTTCGCCTGGATCGCCGTCGTCCCTTCGTAGATGGTGGTGATCCGGGAATCGCGGTAGTACTGCGCGGCACCGGTTTCCTCGATGAAGCCGACGCCACCAAAGACCTGCAGCGCGTTCGACGACAGTTCGACGCCCTGCTCGGTGCTCCAGCCCTTCACCACCGGCGTCAGCAGGTCGATGCGCGCCTGCGCGGCGGCGTCGCCGGCGTGCGCCTTGTCGATCTGGGCGGCGGCGTAATAGGCCAGGGTGCGCATCGCTTCGGTGCGCGACTTGACGTCCATCAGCAGACGGCGGACATCGGGGTGATGCAGGATCGGCTTCTTCTCGCCCGACCTGTCGCCGACGATGGCGCCCTGGATGCGTTCCTTGGCGTACCACAGCGCGTGCTGGTAGGCGCGCTCGGCGATGCCGACGCCTTCCAGGCCGACGTTGACGCGGGCGTGGTTCATCATCGTGAACATGTAGCCGATGCCCTTGTTCTCTTCGCCGATCAGGTAGCCGACGGCGCCTTCCTTGTCGCCGTAGGACATCACCGCCGTCGGGCTGCCGTGGATGCCGAGCTTGTGTTCGAGCGAGGCGCAGATCAGGTCGTTGCGGGCACCGAGCGAGCCGTCGTCATTGACCAGGAACTTCGGCACCAGGAACAGCGAGATACCCTTCAGTCCCGGCGGCGCGTCCGGAAGGCGGGCGAGGACCAGGTGGATGATGTTTTCGGCGCAGTCGTTTTCGCCCCAGGTGATGAAGATTTTGGTGCCGGTGACCAGGTAGGTGCCGTCGTCGAGCTTCCTTGCCTTGGTGCTGATCGCCGCCAGGTCGGAGCCCGCGTTCGGCTCGGTCAGGTTCATGGTGCCGGTCCACACGCCTTCGACCATCTTCGGCAGATACTTCTGCTTGAGTTCGTCGGAAGCATGGTGGGCGATCGCCTCGATGGCGCCGCCGGTGAGCATCGGGCACAGCGCGAAAGCCATGTTGGCCGACTTCCACATTTCGTTGACCGCCATCGTCACTGCCGCCGGCAGGCCCTGGCCGCCGTATTCCGGCGAGAAGGGCATGGCGTTCCAACCGGTCTCGCAGAACAGCCGATAGGCGTCCCTGAAACCGGGCGAGGTGGTGACCACGCCGTCCTTGACCACGGCGCCCTGATTGTCGCCGTTGCGGTTGATCGGATCGAGCACGCCGCTGGCGAACTTGGCCGCTTCTTCAAGAATCGATTCGACCAGGTCAACGGAACATTCCTCGTTGCCCGGCAAGGCGCAGATCTCGTCAAGACCGGCGATATCCTTGAGAACGAACTGCATGTCACGCAGCGGTGCGGTGTAAGTACTCATTCACAGCTTCCTTTCAGAGTAGACGGCGCCTGTCGCAGACAAGCGCCAGTTGGCCCGCACATGCGGACCTGGCTACGATATCGACTGATAAGGATGGCCGGACCTGATGGCCCGGCCGATCTCCTCTCGTTACTTGCTTGGAGTGCTGTTCTCCTTTTACCCAAGTCTTATTTTTGGTGGCCGAAGCTTCGCAAAATACTCTTGCGCAAGTATTGGCGCAATGTAACGAATCGTTGCAAAGCCTGCCGGCAAATATCTCATGCTCTAGAATTCGACGATGCCGAATACCGCCCCCCCAGCCGAAGCCAACCGTTGCCAGGAAATGCTGCAAACCGGCCTGGATCTGCTCGACCAGGGGATCAGCGTCTTCGATGGCGCGCTGCGCCTGGTCGCCTGGAACCGCCCCTTCCTCGAACTGCTGGATTTTCCCGAGCATCTGGCCCGGGTCGGCACGCCGTTTGCCGATTTCATCCGCTACAACGTCGACCGCGGCGAATACGGCCCTGGCGATCCCGAGGCGCAACTGGGCGAACGCCTGGCAGCAGCCTCGAGCTTCCAGGCGCACATCCGCGAACGACGGCGCCCCAACGGCCGCCTGCTGCTGCTGCGCGGCGAACCGTTACCGAACGGCGGCTTCGTCACGCTCTATAGCGACGTCACCGAACAGCGCTATCTCGAACATCTGAGCGAGCACCAGAACCTGCTGCTCGACGAGAAGGTTCGCCGGCGCACTGCCCAGCTGGAAAACGCCAATGCCAACCTGCGCCGGGCCAACGCCGAAAAGGAAAGCATCGCCGCCGCCCTCGGGCGCAGCGAGGCCCGCCTGCGCCTGATCAACGACACCATTCCCATCCTGATCGGCTATGTCGATCACCAGGAAATCTACCAGTACGCCAACAAGGGCTACTCGGACTGGTACGGACTGCCCGAGGGGCGAGTCACCGGCCGCTCGGTGATCGAAGTGACCGGCCCCGAAGTCTACGCCCAGGTCAGCGACTACGTGCGCAAGGCATTGGCCGGCCAGCAGGTCAGCTACGAGTATCACATGCTGCGCCAGGGTCGCCAGGTCTTCGCCCACAGCACTCTGGTTCCGGAGATCGGCAACCGGGGCGAGACGCTCGGCTTTTTCGTTTTCTCGCACGAGATCACCGAGCAGAAACGGATGCAGGCTGCGCTGCTGCAGGCTCAGAAGATGGAGGCCATCGGCCAGCTGACCGGCGGGCTGGCGCACGACTTCAACAATCTGCTGACGGTCATCATCGGCAATCTGGCCGCCTTGCGCGACCAGCGTCCCGATGATCCGGCGCTGGCCGATTTCGTGGACCCGGCCCTGCAATCAGCACGCCGGGGTGCCCAGCTGATCAAGCGCCTGCTCAGCTTTTCGCGACAACAGCCGCTGGAGCCGCAAGCCATCGCCATCGGCCAGCTGATCGACGACCTCGGCCGCCTGATCCGGCGTTCGCTGCCGGATACCATCAGCATCAACACCCGCTGCGACGACCCCACCCTCTTTGCCCGCGCCGACCCGGCGCAACTGGAAAGCGCCCTCCTCAATTTCGCCGTCAACGCCCGCGATGCCATGCCCGACGGTGGCCGTCTAGACATCGCCGCCAGCCATGTCGAACTCGGCGAGGATGCGGCCGCCTTCGATACGCCGCCCGGCAACTACGTTTGCATCGAAGTCAGCGATACCGGCTGCGGCATGGACGAGAACACCCTGGCCCACGCCTGCGAACCCTTCTTCACCACCAAGCGCCTCGGCCTGGGAAGCGGACTGGGCTTGCCGATGGCCTTCGGTTTCATCCGCCAGTCAGGTGGCGGCATGCGCATTGCCAGCAGTCCCGGCGCCGGCACCCGGGTCAGCATCGTGCTGCCGGCCACCCCGGCCGGCAGTCCGCTGGTAGCTGCCGACGAAACCGAGCTGGCGGCATCCGCCTGTGGCGAGCTGGTGCTGCTGGTCGAGGACGATTCGAATGTGCGCCAGGTGGTACGCCAGCAATTGATCGATCTCGGCCATCCCGTGATCGAGGCCGAGGATGCCGATCAGGCGCTGACCATGGTGGCGCAGATTCCCGACATCGCCATTGTCGTCAGCGATGTGCTGATGCCGGGCAGCCGCAACGGTCGCCAGCTGGCCGAAGCGATCCGGCACGAGCACCCGCGGATGCGTATCGTGCTGATGAGCGGCTACACCGACGAAGACGGCGCGCCCCAGGAGCCCCCCATCCTGGCCAAACCCTTTGCCCGCCAGGAACTGGCAATGGCGCTGCAACGCACCCGACCCAAGGAGAAGGAATGAAGGACAGCGACAGCGGCAAGCTGATTGCCATCGTCGAGGACGACCCGGATGTCGCCCGCATCATCGAACAGGTGCTTGCCGATTTCGGCTTCCGCACCGCCTGGTGCCGCAGCGGCGGCGATCTGTTGCGGCGCCTGCGCAACCTGTCGCCGGTCTTGTGCATCATCGACCTCGGCCTGCCCGACATGGACGGCATCGAGGCCATGCAGCGGGTTCGCGCCCAGACCAATTGCGGCATCATGATCCTGACCGGACGGGCTCACGTCAGCGACCGGGTGATGGGACTGGAACTCGGCGCCGACGACTACATGCTCAAACCCTTCGAACCGCGCGAACTGGTCGCCCGGGTGCGCAGCATCCTGCGCCGCCGCGAGAGCGTCACCGATGAACCGCCTTACCAGCTTGCCTGTTTCGGTAACTGGCGCTTCAATCTGGCCAACAACACCTTGAGCGGGCCGGATGGGGACGAGCAGGTGCTGAGCACTGCCGAAGCCGATCTGCTGAGAATCTTCGTCAATCACCCCAACCGCATCCTGCAACGGGAAAAGCTGATGGGTAGCCGCGATGTCAGCCCGAGCGACCGCGCCATCGACGTCCGCATCTCCCGACTGCGGCGCAAGCTGGAGCCACAGGCCGACAGCCCGTCGTTCATCAAGACCGTATATGGCGCCGGCTACCTGTTCCTGGCGGCGGTCACCTGGGCCGACGGGGTTTCGCCGCCGTCCCAGGCCAACGACTGATCAGTCGTCCTCGTCGTGCAACTGGAAGCGGCTGGCCAGTTGCTGCTGCAGCTGCGGCGGCAGCGGCGCATAACGCAGGAAGTCGATGCTGTAACTACCCTGACCACCGGTCAGCGACTTCAGTCGTGACTGGTAATCGTTGAGCTCGGCCAGCGGCACTTCGCCGGTGATCAGGGCCAGGCCGCGGCCACGGCTCTCGGTGCCGGTGACGTGGCCGCGACGGCCGGAAAGATCGCCGGAGAGATCACCGATAGAGGCCTCCGGCACAACGATCTCGATGCGCACGATGGGCTCCATGACAATTGGTCGGGCATTGCGGATGGCCTCGATCACGGCCTTGCGCCCGGCGATGGTGAAGGCGACCTCCTTGCCGTCGACCGCGTGGGTCTTGCCGTCGAAGACCGTGACTTTCAGGTCCTCGACCGGATAACCGGCGACGACGCCGCCGGCCAGCGCCTGTCGCACCCCCTTCTCGACCGCCGGCATGAAGACGCCGGGAATCACCCCGCCCTTGACCGCGTCGATGAACTCGAAACCTTCGCCGCGGCCCTTGGGTTCGATGCGCAGATGCACTTCACCGAACTGCCCGGCGCCACCTGACTGCTTCTTGTGCCGGTACATCGCCTCGGCCGGCGCGGTAATCGTCTCGCGGTAAGGAATGCTCGGCGGCCGGGTGTCGACCTCCAGCTTGTACTGCCCGGCCATGCGTGCCAGTTTGGCCTTCAGGTGAATCTCGCCGAGGCCGCGGATCACCGTTTCATTGTTGGTGGGATGACGCTCGACCAGGAAGGTCGGGTCTTCCATGGCCAGCTTGCCGAGCACCTCGAACAGGCGCTGCTCGTCGCCCTTCTTGCGGGTTTCCACAGCCAGACCGGCCATCGGCCGGGGAAAGGCCAGCGGTACCAGGTGGATGTGGTCCTCGTCGTGCGAGTCGTGCAGGACACAATCGAAGACGATGTCGTCCACTTTGGCCAGGGCACCGATGTCGCCCGGCAAGAGGCTGTCGACTTCGATGCAGTCCTTGCCCTGCAGGCGGTAGAGGTGCGCCACCCGGAAAGCCCGCTTGCCGTCGCCGGCGAACAACTGCATGTCCTTGCGCAGCGTTCCCTGATGGACGCGAAAAACGCCGATCTTGCCCATGTAGGGATCGGCAATCACCTTGAACACATGCGCCAGCACATGCTTGTCCGGATCGGGCGTGGCAGCGAAGGCTTCCACTTCACCGCCCGGCTCGCCGCGATAGAAGAGTGGCGGATTGCCTTCGGCCGGACTCGGCGCCAGCGTCGCCAGCACGTGCAGCAACTCGCCGATGCCGGCACCGGTCCTGGCCGAAGTGAACAGGACCGGGATCAGATGCCCTTCGCGCAGGGCTTTCTCGAAGGGCGCATGCAACTCCGCACCGGCCGGATCGGCACCATCCTCCAGGTAACGCGCAAGCAGTTCCTCGTCCTCTTCGACGATCTGGTCGATCAACTCGCGGTGGGCAGCGGCGACCGAGGCGAAGTCGGCATCGCCGGCATCGTGTTCGAGCACTTCGACAACATCCGCCCCGCCATGCGCCGGCAGGTCGAGCAGCATGCAGGCCTTGCCGAAACGCTCGCGGATATCGGCCAGCAGGGCGGGCAGATCGACATTGTCGGCGTCGATCTTGTTGATCACGATCATCCGGCACAACTTGCGCTCGGCGGCCAGTTGCATCATCCGCTCGCTCATCACCTCGATCCCCGCCTGGGCGTTGATCACCAGCAGTACCGTATCGACGCCGGCCAGGGCAGCAATCGCCTGCCCGGCGAAGTCCGGGTAACCCGGGGTGTCAATGCCATGGATGCGGCAACCGGCATGCTCCAGGGAAAACACGGCGCTGCTCAGGGAGTGACCGGCCTCCTTCTCCTGTGCATCGTGATCGCAGACGGTATTGCCCTTGTCGACGCTGCCACGCGCCGGTATGGCGCCCGCCGCGTGGAGCATGGCTTCTGCCAGCGAGGTCTTGCCGGCCGAACCATGGCCGACCAGAGCGATGCTGCGCAGGGAATCGGGTGCAAAGCTGGACATCGTCTTCTCCCTGTACTGTTGGTCTTGCCGACAGGCTAGCGCATCTTGGCTGCCTCGACCATCTCTGCCACCAGGCGTTCGGCAAAAAACGGCCCCAGACCGAGGATGAGCGCGGTCGCCAGCGCCAGCAGGACGATCGCGCCAATCAATTGATAGCGCGCCCGCCGGAAGTCCTCGCCCCGGGTCCAGGCAAACCACAAGGGCCCGGCCACCGGCAAGACGACCACCGGCAGTGCCAACCGCCAGCCCATCGACAGGGCCGCCGGCAGGGTATTGATGTAACCGACCAGCAGCAACGCACCACCGCCCGCCAGCAGCAGCGAGGAAGCAATCGCGAAGCTGACGAACCAGGCATCCATCACTTCTTCTCCTTGACCGGACGCTGCCAGCCACTCAAGGTGACCTGCTTGCCACGCGACACGGTCAGCGCGTCGGGCGGTGCATCCTTGGTCAGGGTGGTACCAGCGCCCAGCGTCGCCCCGCGACCGACGGTCACCGGCGCCACCAACTGGGTATCGGAGCCGATGAAAACGTCGTCCTCGATGATCGTCTTGAACTTGTTGGCGCCATCGTAGTTGCAGGTGATCGTGCCGGCACCGACATTGACCCGCTGACCGATCTCGGCGTCACCGATGTAGGCCAGGTGATTGACCTTGGACTGAGCAGCGATACGGCTTTTCTTGATCTCGACGAAGTTGCCGATATGCACTTCCGGCCCGAGTTCGGCCCCCGGGCGCAGGCGGGCGTAAGGCCCAAGCACGCCGTCCGGACCGATCACCGCGTCCTCGAAATGGCAGAAGGCGGCGATACGCGTCCCGGCGCCCACCTTGACGTTCTTCAGAACACAGTAAGGCCCGATCTCGACGGCGTCGCCGAGTTCGACCTTGCCTTCAAAAACGCAGCCAACATCAATGGCGACATCGCGTCCGTGGCTGAGGCTACCGCGCACGTCGATGCGCGCAGGATCAGCCAGGCGCACCCCGGCGACCAGCAGGGCGTCGGCGACGTTGCGTTGATGCTGGCGCTCCAGCTCGGCCAGTTGCACCTTGCTATTGACCCCGAGCACTTCCCATTCGCCCACCGGTTGCGCCGTCCGCACCGGCAGCCCCTCGGCCACCGCCAGGGCGACGGTGTCGGTCAGGTAATACTCGCCCTGGGCGTTGTCGTTCTTCAGGCTGCCGAGCCAGTCGGCCAGTCGGGCCGTCGGCATCGCCATGATGCCGGTGTTGACCTCACGGATCGCCTTCTGCGCCGGGCTGGCGTCCTTCTCTTCGACAATGCTCGTTACCAGACCGGCGCCGTCACGGACGATACGGCCATAGCCGGTCGGCACGGCGAGGTCCACCGTCAGGATGGCCAGGCCGTCGCGCGCCGCGTGCAGCAGGCGCTTGAGCGTATCCGCGGTGGTCAGCGGCACATCACCGTAAAGGACCAGGGTCAGTCCGGCATCACCCAGTTGCGGCAAGGCCTGGGCGAGCGCATGACCGGTACCCAGTTGCTGCGCCTGCTCGGCCCAGCCGATGTCGTCAGCAGCGACGCAGGCCTGGACGGCATCACCGCCGTGACCGCGGACAATGATCAGTTTCTCCGGCGCCAACTGGCGGGCGGTGTCGATGACATGGGCGAGCAGGGGCTTGCCGGCGAGGGGATGCAGGACCTTGGGCAGGTTCGAGTGCATGCGCTTGCCTTGGCCGGCAGCGAGAATGACGATGTTCATGAAACGCTTCTAAGTTGTTGAATGAATTGAATCAGGCGGTCTTGCGTTCGCTCTGGGTACCGATGAGCTCATCCAGGAGTGCCTTGCCCCGCTGTGAAACAAACCAGTGCAGGACATTCTTGTCGTTGATCCGGGTTTCGATCACGCCCAGCGACTTGAGCACGGTCAGCCGCTGGCTGGTGAACTCCCGCGGCAAGCCGGTACGCTCGCACACTGCCGCCAGGTTGCCATAGACGAAACTCTCTTCGGCCAGCGCACGCAGGATTTCGACATCGTTGAAGGATAAAACCTCCCGCGGATCGACCTCGCGGGTCTTGACCGCGTCGGCTTTGGCCGGAGCGGCCGCTTCGTCGCGATTCTGCCGCAACTGGCCGACATCACGGCGGACCAGATCCATCTGACCGAGCAGCCGTTGCGCCAGATTCTCGAACAAGCGCCGCGATGCCACCACGTAGATCAGGCAGAAGCCGGCAAAAACATAGAAATCGACCGGTCGCGTACGCGCCCCTTCCAGCAAGGTACTCGAGATCATGTTCAGGAACAGGGGAACGGTCAGGGCTGCAACCATCCCGAACACCGGATACTTGATCCAGTCCTTGCTCCCGGCTTCACCCTGGCGTTCGGCCAGAAAGTAGTTGGCTGCACCGCCCAGGATACCGGCCAGGATCATGATGGCCAGAATCAGCAGCATGTGGCCATCCAGCCCCCCTGCCGGCATGGAAATCTGGAATGCAGTCTGCAAATCGTTGGACATGACGCCCCCTCCACTAACGATTCAGCATTTTTACACAAACAAAAACCCCGCGGGTCGAAACCGGCGGGGTTTTGTCATAGTGAAACAAAATCAGCGCGGAAGCGCAGTGCTGCCCATCAGGAAGGCATCGACTTCGCGTGCCGCCTGACGACCTTCGCGAATCGCCCAGACCACCAGCGACTGGCCGCGCCGCACATCGCCGGCGGCGAAAACACCGTCGACATTGGTGCGGTAGCAGCCATCGCCATCGGTCGTCGCCTTGGCATTGCCACGCCCGTCCTTCTCGACACCGAAGGCTTCGAGCAGGCTGCCGACCGGATTGACGAAGCCCATGGCAAGGAAGGCGGCGTCGCACGGCAGTTCGAATTCCGAACCGGCGACTTCGCTCATCCTGCCGTCCTTCCATTCGACGCGAACGGCCTTGAGGGCCTTGACGTTGCCTTGACCGTCTTCGACGAAGGCCTTGGTGGCAACGGCGAATTCGCGGATGGTTTCGCCTTCCTTGTGCGACGACGAGGTACGCATCTTCAGCGGCCAGTACGGCCAGACCAGCGGCTTGTCTTCCTGCTCCGGCGGGGCCGGCATCAGTTCGAACTGGGTCACCGACGCGGCACCGTGACGATAGCTGGTACCAACGCAGTCGGAGCCGGTATCGCCACCGCCGATGACGACGACGTGCTTGCCCTTGACGTTGATCGGATTCTTGATGCCCTGCTGGACTTCCTTGTTCTGCGGAATCAGGAATTCGAGCGCGGCGTAGACACCCTTGTACTCACGGCCCGGCACCGGCAGATCGCGCGGCACTTCGGAACCGGCGGCCAGGATAATGGCGTCGAAATCCTTCTTCAGCTGTTCGGCGGAAACCGTCTCGGTAGCATCGTTGTTGATGCCGGCCGGGATGTTCTTGTCGCCGACGATGACCTTGGTCCGGAAGACCACACCTTCGGCCTCCATTTGTGCGACGCGACGGTCGATCACCGACTTGTTCAACTTGAAGTCGGGAATGCCGAAGCCGAGCAGACCGCCGATCCGGCTCGATTTTTCGAACACGGTCACGTCGTGGCCGACCCGCGCCAGTTGCTGGGCAGCGGCCATGCCGGCCGGGCCGGAGCCAACCACGGCAATCTTCTTGCCGGTCTTGGCCTTCGGCGGCTGCGGCACGACCCAGCCCATTTCCCAGCCCTTGTCGATGATGAAATGCTCGATCGACTTGATGCCCACCGGTGCGGCGTTGATGCCCAGCGTACAGGCGGCTTCGCAGGGCGCCGGACAAATGCGGCCGGTGAAGTCGGGGAAGTTGTTGGTCGAATGCAGCACGTCCAGCGCCTGCTTCCAGTTGCCCTTGTAAACCAGATCGTTCCAGTCCGGAATGATGTTGTTCACCGGGCAACCGTTGTTGCAGAACGGAATACCGCAATCCATGCAGCGCGCGCCCTGGGTCTTGGCGGCGTCGTCAGACAGGGTCTGAACGAACTCCTTGTAGTGGGTCAGGCGCTTTTCAACCGGTTCGTAAGCCTCTTCCAGGCGCTCGAACTCCATGAAACCTGTCGGCTTGCCCATTATGCGGCCTCCTTGCGTGCTGCGGCGGCCATCTCGGTGAGGGCGCGCTTGTATTCATGCGGATAGACTTTGACGAACTTCTCGCGGCTGGCTTCCCAGTCGGCGAGCAGGCGCTTGGCAGTGGCGCTGCCGGTGTACTCGGCGTGACGGGTGATCAGCTCCTTGAGCTGGACTTCGTCGGCCTGGTCACGGTGCAGCGGTTCGCCGGCTGCGTGACGCGCCGCCGGCACCACCTTCTCCAGTGCCACCTGAGCCAGGTTGCAACGGTGCTTGAAGCTACCATCCTCGTCGAGCACGTAGGCGATGCCGCCCGACATGCCGGCGGCGAAGTTGCGCCCGGTCATGCCGAGCACGACGACGGTACCGCCGGTCATGTATTCGCAACCGTGATCGCCGACACCTTCGACGACCGCCGTACCGCCGGAGTTGCGCACGCAGAAGCGTTCGCCACCGACACCGGCGAAGAAGGACTCACCTTCGGTCGCGCCGTACATGACGGTGTTGCCGACGATGATGTTGTGTTGCGTGTCGCCGCGGAAATCCGGGCTCGGCTTGATGATGATGCGACCGCCCGACAGGCCCTTGCCGACGTAGTCGTTGCCTTCGCCGGTCAGTTCCAGCGTCACGCCACGCGCCAGGAAGGCGCCGAAGGCCTGGCCGGCGGTGCCGGTCAGCTTGACGTGGATGGTGTCGTCCGGCAGGCCGGCGTTGCCGTAGCGCTTGGCGACCTCGCCCGAGAGCATGGTGCCGCAGGTACGGTTGACGTTGATGATGGTCGTCTCGATCTGGACCTTCTGGCCCTTTTCGAGCGCCTTCTTGGCCTGTTCGATCAGCTTGTGGTCGAGCGCCTTGTCGAGGCCGTGATCCTGGCCCTCGGTATGGCGGCGCGGCACGTCGGCCGGCACCTTGGGCTGGTGGAAGACCTTGGTGAAATCCAGACCCTTGGCCTTCCAGTGCTCGATCCCGGCACGCATGTCGAGCAGGTCGACGCGGCCGACCAGATCATCGAACTTGCGGATGCCGAGCATGGCCATGATCTCGCGCACTTCCTCAGCGACGAAGAAGAAGTAGTTCACGACGTGTTCCGGCTGACCGGAGAAGCGCTTGCGCAGTTCCGGATCCTGGGTGGCGACGCCGACCGGGCAGGTGTTCAGATGGCACTTGCGCATCATGATGCAGCCTTCGACGACCAGCGGCGCAGTGGCGAAGCCGAATTCGTCGGCACCGAGCAGCGCGCCGATGGCGACGTCGCGGCCGGTCTTCATCTGGCCGTCGACCTGCAGGCGGATACGCGAACGCAGGCGGTTCAGCACCAGCGTCTGCTGGGTTTCGGACAGGCCGAGCTCCCATGGCGTACCGGCGTGCTTGATCGACGACACCGGCGACGCACCGGTACCGCCGTCGAAACCGGCGATCACGATGTGATCGGCCTTGGCCTTGGCAACACCGGCGGCAACCGTGCCGACGCCGACTTCGGACACCAGCTTGACCGAGATCGAGGCTTGCGAATTGGCGTTCTTCAGGTCATGGATCAGCTGCGCCAAGTCTTCGATCGAGTAGATGTCATGGTGCGGCGGCGGCGAGATCAGGGTCACGCCCGGCACCGAGTGACGCAGCTTGCCGATGTACTCGGACACCTTGGTGCCCGGCAACTGACCGCCTTCGCCGGGCTTGGCGCCCTGGGCCATCTTGATCTGGATCTGGTCGGCATTGACCAGGTATTCGGTGGTGACACCGAAACGGCCGGAAGCGACCTGCTTGATCGCCGAACGCAGCGAATCGCCTTCCTTGAACACGTAATCGCGTTCGATGCGCGAGGCACCGACAATTTCCGACAGGGTCTGGCCAGCCTTCAGCGGCTGGAAGCGCTTGGCATCCTCACCGCCTTCACCGGTGTTCGACTTGCCGCCGATGCGGTTCATGGCGACCGCCAGCGTGGTGTGCGCTTCGGTCGAGATCGAGCCGAGCGACATGGCGCCGGTCGCGAAACGCTTGACGATTTCCTTGGCGGATTCGACTTCCTCAAGCGGAATCGGCGCCCCCTGCGGCTTGAACTCGAACAGACCGCGCAGCGTCAGATGGCGCTTGGTCTGGTCGTTGATCAGCTTGGCGTATTCCTTGTACGTCTCGTACTTGCCGGAGCGGGTCGAGTGCTGCAGCTTGGCGATCGAATCCGGCGTCCACATGTGCTCTTCGCCACGGATGCGGAAAGCGTACTCGCCGCCGGCGTCGAGCATGTTGGCCAGCACCGGGTCGGCGGAGAAGGCTTCGTCGTGCAGACGGATGGCTTCCTCGGCGACTTCGAACAGGCCGATACCCTCGATGTTCGACGGGGTGCCGGTGAAGTACTTGTCGACCAGTTCCTTCTTCAGGCCGATGGCCTCGAAGATCTGGGCGCCGGTGTAGGACATGTAGGTCGAAATGCCCATCTTGGACATGACCTTGCACAGGCCCTTGCCGATCGCCTTGATGAAGTTCTTGACGTACTTGTCGGCCTTCTCGGCATCGCCCTTGGCCATTTCGCCGATGGTTTCCAGCGCCAGGTAGGGGTGGACAGCTTCGGCACCGAAACCGCCGAGCAGGGCAAAGTGATGCACTTCGCGCGCCGAGCCGGTTTCAACAACCAGACCGGTGCTGGTGCGCAGACCCTGCTTGACCAGATGCTGATGGATGGCCGAGGTGGCCAGCAGTGCCGGAATGGCGACGTGCTCGGCATCGACCTTGCGGTCGGAGACGATCAGGATGTTGGCACCGGAACGCACGGCATCTTCGGCATCGGCCGCCAGCGAGGCGAGACGGGCTTCGATGCCGTCCTTGCCCCAGGCCACCGGATAGCAGATGTCGAGTTCGAACGAGCGGAACTTGTTCGAGGTGTACTTGCCTATATTGCGCAGTTTTTCGATGTCGGTGCAGGTCAGCACCGGCTGCGAGACTTCGAGGCGGATCGGCGGATTGACGTCGACGGTGTTGAGCAGGTTCGGCTTCGGCCCGATGAAGGACACCAGCGACATGACCAGTTCCTCGCGGATCGGGTCGATCGGCGGGTTGGTCACCTGGGCGAACAACTGCTTGAAATAGGCGTACAGCGTCTTGTTCTTCTTCGACAGCACGGGCAGTGCCGAGTCGGTACCCATCGAGCCGGTCGGCTCCTCGCCCTGCTGGGCCATCGGCTCCAGAATGACCTTGGTGTCTTCCTGGGTGTAGCCGAAAGCCTGCTGACGATCGAGCAGCGACGCTGTCGAGGTGGCACAGGTTTCGTCGGCAGCCGGCACTTCGTCGAGCTTGATGCGGATCTTCTCGATCCACTCGCGATAAGGCTTGGCGTTAGCCAGCGAATCCTTGAGTTCCTTGTCGTCGATGATGCGGCCTTGTTCCATGTCGATCAGGAACATCTTGCCAGGCTGCAGGCGCCACTTCTTGACGATCTTCTTCTCGGGAATCGGCAGCACGCCGGATTCCGAGGCCATGACCACGAAATCGTCGTCGGTGACCAGGTAACGCGCCGGACGCAGACCGTTACGGTCGAGCGTCGCGCCGATCTGGCGACCGTCGGTGAAGGCCACAGCGGCCGGACCGTCCCACGGCTCCATCATGGCGGCATGGTATTCATAGAAGGCACGACGGCTTTCGTCCATCTGCGTATGCTTTTCCCAGGCTTCCGGGATCATCAGCATGACCGCCTGGGCGAGCGAATAGCCGCCGCCCATGACCAGCAGTTCGAGGGCGTTGTCGAAAGCGGCCGAGTCGGACTGACCGGGGTAATGCAGCGGCCACACCTTCTTGAGGTCGTCGCCGAGGATGGGCGAGGAAATCGCCTGTTCGCGCGCCTTGAACCAATTGACGTTGCCGCGCACGGTATTGATTTCGCCGTTATGGGCGATGTAGCGGAACGGATGCGCCAGATCCCAGGTCGGGAAGGTATTGGTCGAAAAGCGCTGGTGCACCAGGGCCAGCGCGGAAACGGTGCGCTTGTCCTGAAGGTCGAGGTAATACTGACCAACCTGATCGGCCAGCAGCAGACCCTTGTAGTTAACCGTACGCGCCGAGAACGACGGCACATAAAATTCCTGGCCGTGCTTGAGGTGCAGCGACTTGATGGCGTTAGCGGCACGACGGCGGATGATGTACAGCTTGCGCTCGAAGGCGTCGGTGACGAAGACGTCAGGACCGCGACCGACGAAGACCTGGCGGATCACCGGCTCGGTGGCCTTGACCGTCGGCGACATCGGCATCTCGGCATTGACCGGCACATCGCGCCAGCCCAGCAGACGCTGGCCTTCGGCGGCGATCGAACGCTCGATCTCTTCCATGCAGGCGTGGCGCGACGCAGCCTCCTGCGGCAGGAAGACCATACCGACGCCGTATTCGCCGGCCTGCGGCAGTTCCACACCCTGGGCAGACATTTCCTCGCGGTAGAACAAATCCGGAATCTGGATCAACAGACCGGCACCGTCACCCTGCAGGGGATCGGCACCCACGGCACCGCGATGATCGATGTTTTTCAGGATCAACAAACCCTGCTCGATGATCGCATGGCTCTTCTGGCCCTTGACATGGGCAACGAAGCCCACGCCACAGGCGTCGTGCTCGTTGGCCGGATCGTAGAGACCCTGCCGCTCAGGTACAGCCGATTCCATCACACGCGTTCCTTCAACTAGTTCGGCCAAGATCCCAGGCCAATCATGAAAAAGCCGGACGACGCCATCCCGTCCGGAGATGCACAAAATACAGGCAACCGTCGATTATATCGAATCGGCCGCCAAAATTTCAAGCCACAGCAATGCACCAACGCCGTGCCCGCACTCCGGCGGATACACCATTCAAGTGCTTGCCCGGCGGATCGCCTCGACAATCTGGGCATCGCTTGCACTGTCCGACAGCACGGCACGACCAACCTCCTGCAACAGGACCAGGCGCAAGCGTCCGTCCTGAACCTTCTTGTCGTGGCGCATCAGTTCGAGATAGCGCTCAACCCCCAGAGCTGGGGCCTGCACCGGCAATCCCGCCCGAGTGAACAGGGCCCGTATTCGAGCGACATCTCTCGCATCCAGCCAGCCAAGTATGCGGGACAACTCGCACGCAATCATCGTGCCCGCCGCCACCGCCTCACCATGCAGCCATTCGCCGTAACCCAGTCCGGTCTCTATGGCGTGACCAAAGGTATGCCCCAGATTCAAGAGGGCACGCTCTCCACTTTCCCGCTCGTCGGCAGCGACGACCTCAGCCTTGTTGGCGCAGGAGCGCTCGACGGCGTGAATCAGTGCATCCCGCTCACGCGCCAGCAAGCGCTCGATGTTTTCCTCCAACCAGACAAGGAATTCCCGATCGCGGATCAGGCCGTACTTGATGACCTCGGCCAGTCCGGCCTTCAACTCGCGTTCCGGCAAGGTGTCGAGCGTGGAAATATCGGCCAGCACCAGCCGCGGCTGATAGAAGGCACCAATCATGTTCTTGCCGAGCGGGTGATTGATCGCCGTCTTCCCACCAACCGACGAATCAACTTGCGAAAGCAGGGTGGTGGGCACCTGAATGAAAGGCATGCCGCGCTGGTAACATGCAGCGGCAAATCCACCCATATCCCCGATCACGCCCCCACCCAGCGCGATCAATGGCGTACTGCGCTCGCAGTGCGTACCGAGCAACGCATCAAAGATGCGATTCAGCGTCTCCCAGTTCTTGAACGATTCACCATCAGGCAAAACCACCGCCTGCGCACTCACCCCCCCCTTGGCCAGGGTAGCGGTGAGCGTCTCGAGATAAAGTGGCGCCACCGTCTCGTTGGTCACGATAACCGCTTTCCGGGCTTTGAGCATGGGCAGCAGGAGATCGCCGCGCGTCAGCAGGCCGGGGCCGACATGGATTGGATAACTGCGCTCGTCAAGCGACACCTGCAATGTCCGGATCAATTTTTCGCACATATACGCCCAAACTCCTTGCTCAGATACTGGACCACACCCGACGCCACCAACTGTCCCCCTTCAACTACCAGACTCGCTGTTTCCCGATACAAGGGATCACGTTCAGCATGCAAAGTTTCAAGCCTGCCCAGAGGATCCTCAACCTGCAGCAAGGGGCGGTTGCGATCGTTCCGTGTCCGCTGATAGAGCATGGCCGGCGGTACATTTAGGTAAACGACCCAGCCGGTATCCCTAAGGCAACGGCGATTTTCTGGGTCAAGCACGACGCCACCGCCGGTGGCCATGACAATGCCTTCCAAACGCGACAATTCAGCAATGGTTTGCTGCTCACGGCGACGAAACCCGGCCTCTCCCTCGATTTCGAAAATCGTCGGAATCGGCACCCCTGTTCGCGCCACGATTTCGTGGTCGGAGTCGTAAAAACTCCGTCCGAGGCGCTTCGCTAATTGTCGCCCGATAGTGGTCTTGCCGGCCCCCATCAGACCGACCAGATAGATGTTTGTATGCATATTCACGCCGCGATTCTAGCCGACTCGGATCGATCGACAAAAAAAAGGCCGGTAACACCGGCCTTTTTTTCAGGATTACAAGCGATCAATCCAGACGCAGCTTTTCGGACACGACACGCGGCGTGATGAACACCAGCAACTCGCGCCGGTTGCCGAAATCGTTCTTGTACTTGAACAACCAACCGAAGAAAGGCACGTCACCGAGCAAGGGCACCTTTTCGACCTTTGATTGGGTATTGGTGACGAACACACCACCAACCACTACGGTACCCCCATTTTCAACCACCACATTGGTTTCGACCACCGAACTCTTGATCGGCGGATTGCCAAGCACTGCGCGCGTGAAGTCAGCCTCTTCCTTCTTGACCAGCAAAGCCATCTTCACCGTGCCCTCGGGCGTGATCTGCGGCGTGACTTCAAGGACCAGCTTGGCCGGCTTGAAACTGACGGTCTGCGTCTGATTTCCGCCACTCGTGGTGGTGGTCACGTAGGGTATTTCCGTCCCGTCCTCGATCTTGGCACGGACATTGTTCGCCGTGATGACCCGCGGACTGGAAATGAGCTTGCCAAGGCCATCAGCTTGCATGGCGGCAATCTCCAGGTTCAGGATACGGGTCAGCCCGGAGTTGAACAAAGAGAATGCCAGCGTGCCGCCGGTGGACTCGAACGAGGGCAGATTGACGCCCGCCATGGGGGTCTGTGTCAACACAGGCCCCGTGCCGGTGGTCGTAACCACCCCGTTGGAAACCGTAGTCCTGGAAGTACCCGGCGTCACACTGCCGCCGACGAAGCCGATACTGCTATTGCCGACATTGACCGCCTTCGAGTTGATCAGCCCCAGTTTGGCGCCAATGGTCTTGTTGAAGTCATCACTGGCTTCAACAATGCGCGCCTCGATCATCACCTGGCGCGCGCCGATATCGATGGTCCTGATGAAACTGCGAATCTCGTCCAGCTTGGTGGCAATGTCGTTAACAAACAGGATGTTCGACTGCGGCTCGGCCACCGCACTGCCGCGCTTGCTCAGAATCCGCTGGGTTGACGTCGCGCCTTCCGCCGACGACTCGCCGGCAAGCAACTTGGACACATCGGCTGCACGCTGGTAGTTGAGGACGAACTGCTCCATCACCAGCGGTTCGAGTTCGCTGATTTGCTGGCGCGATTCGAACTCAAGCTTCTCCCGGGTCGCGATCTCGTCCCGCGGCGCGATCATGACAATATTGCCATTCTTGCGCATGTCCAGCCCCTTCTGCTGGAAGATGATATCCACTACCTGATCGGCCGGAACATCCTTGAGCACCAGCGTGGTCGTCCCGGTGACCGTTTCACTGATCACCGCATTCAGTCCGAGCTCTTCGGCCATCAGACGCAGCAGGGCCCGCACGTCGCCGTTCTGATAGTTGATGCTGACCCGCGGACCCTGGTAGCCAATCTTGGTACCCTGAACCAGCCTGTTCGGGTCTTCGACGATCTTCTTCACTTCGACCACAAACTGATTGTCGGTCTGGTAGGCGTTATGTTCCCACTGCCCCTTGGGGGTGATGATCATGCGAACGTTTTCACCGAGACTGCGCGTCTCGACACCAATCACCGGTGTCGCGAAATCGGTCACATCAAGCTTGCGCCGGAGATGATCGGGCAGGCTGGCCTTCATGAAATCAACGACCAGATTGGGACCCTGCTGACGGATGTCAATCGCGGTACCGGCATCGCTCAGGTCAACGACTACGCGACCCTCACCGTCGCGGCCGCGACGAAAAACCACATCGCGCACGGCATGCCGAACGCCGACCAGGTTTTCCTCGGCAAAGCGCACCGTGCGCTCCGCGGCCGAGTCGCTCAGACGCTCGATCGGAGAGAGGGTAACGTACAGCGACTTTCCTTCCAGCCGGGTACGATAGTTCGCCGCACGCACAAGATTGAGCACCAACCGTGTACGGTTGGCCACCTGAACGACGTTGACGCTGCGCAAATCGCCTTCGTTCAACACCTGGGTGGTCTTACCAAGAGCATTGGCAGTTGCCGGAAAATCAAAGGCGATGCGCGCCGGATTGGCAACCGCAAAACCTGCCGGCGCTGTCACCAAGGGCTGGCGTAGATCGATCCGAACCGCAGTTTCATTTCCTGCCTGGGCAACATTGACCGCCTCGATGGCATTTGCCGCCACGGGTTCCGCACTGACCGGAGAGGCCACCACAAAGCAGGTCGCCGCGATAGCCACTGCGTAGTTGAAGAATTTCATTTACCGCTCCCCTCCGTGGTCTGCAGATACAACGAACTCTGACGCTCGCTCCAATCCCCCGCAGAATCCTGAATCAATTCCCGTAATTTCAGTTCGCTCTCGGTGATTTCGGTCACCATGCCGAAATCCAGGCCGATATAGTCACCGACTTTGACCTGCCTGACATTGTCTTCGTACTTGATGACTGCAATCGGGCGTTTGTTGATCACTAGATACCCGATCATTGAAAGCGACTCAAGAGGATATTTTTCCAGCAAGCTGTTGCGCAGTTCCCTGGCCTCGAAATCCGGCTGGAACTCACCACCCTTGCCAGCCCCCTGGCGTTGCTTGGCGTCAGGTTCGATTTTGGCCGCACGAAATGGATCAACCAGATCAGCAACCTCGTAAGGCACCGGCTCGTAAGGCGTCACCTCGGGGACAGGTGTGACCTGACCACGCAAATCTCGGGTGTTCTCTTCCATCCATTGACGCAGATCCTCATGCTCGCCCGTGGAACAGGCCACGAGCATCAGGCAGGTCATACCCAGTATCGGAAGCTTCACTTCCCACCCCCCTGCGCCGAGCGCTTCTGCTGCGCAATCTCGCTTTCATCGAGATAACGGAAGGTCTTGACGGTGGCATCCAGCGTCAGGTCCCCGCCCTTAAGCGGCATCACCGAAATACCATTGAGGGTCACGATGCGCGGCAGCTTGGCGATGTCGGCGGCAAATGCACCGATATCGTGATACGACCCATTGATTTTCACCGTGACCGGCAACTCAGCATAGAAGTCCTTGGCGACTTCCGGGCCCGGGCGGAACAGTTCGAACTGCAGACCGCGCCCGAGGCCCGCCTGGTTCACCTCGATCAACAATGCCTCGATTTCCGACTTGTTGGGCAACTGCTTTAGCAAGGCACCGAACGAGCGATCGATTTCTGCCAATTGCTGCGTGTACAAATCAAGATTAACCGCTTGACGCTTCTTCAACAGGTACTGGTCCTTGAGCGCAAGCTCTTCCTGTTCCCGCCCGTCCAGGGTTGTCAGCTGGTCATTCCAGACGAACCACCAACCCGCGAGCAATACCGCGAAGAACAGACCGACCAGGATGGCGATCTTGGGCGCAACAGGCCAGGCTCCCGGATCATTCGGGTTCAGATAACGGAAATCATCAAGCAGGGTCTTTACGTCGAAGCGCTTGAGGCCGGCAGGCAGTGCCAGGGATTTGGTTTTCACTTCGCCGCCTCCTCGACTGCGACTCGACTCAGTGTAAAGTCCATGCCGAATTCGTTAACCCTGCGCCCACCAAGCACCACCGCCTTGGTTTCGATCAGGCGCGGATTCTCCATCCAGGACGAACCATCGATATTGCGCATCAAGGCCGACACCCGGGCGTTTGATTGTGCGTAGCCACTGATATTGACGTTCAGACCATCCTGTCTGAGCGACTTGAGATAGACACCTTCGGGAACCTGGCGCACCAGCTCGCTCAACAGATGCACGGTCTCGCCACGGTCACGCTGCAGGTTTTCGATGACCTGCTTGCGGGCGAGCAAGGCTTGCGTCTGTTCGCGCAGGCGTTTGATCTGGTCAAGCTGCTTGTCGAGCAGCGCGATCTCCTGCTTGAGAAAATCGTTCTTGCGCCCCTGCGCCTCGACTTGCGCCTCAATCAGGGTGAATACCGCAAAGATGACCACAAGGCCAAGAATGCTGATCAATCCAGCCAGGACATAAAACTGTTCGCGCCTCGCCTTACGCGCCTCTTCGCGGTGAGGTAGCAGGTTGATGCGTATCATGCTGGGTCAAACCTCCGCAACGCCAGACCACAGGCAACCATCAGCGAGGACGAATCGGCGAGCAGATTGCGCGCGCGCACCCGATCCGACAGCAGCATGTTGGCAAAGGGATTGGCAATCAACGTATTGAATTGCGTGCGCGCGGCAACGACTTCATCGATACCCGGGATGACGGCACAACCACCAGCCATCACGACGTGATCAACTTGATTGTACTGAGTCGAGGTGAAGAAGAACTGCAGCGCCCGGGAAACTTCAAGCGCCAGATTTTCCATGAATGGATTGAGCAACTCCGCCTCGTAACCTTCGGGAAGATTGCCTGAGCGCTTGGCCGCTTCGGCGTCCTCTAGAGACATTCCATAGTGCCTGGAAATATCCAGAGTCAGCTGCCCGCCGCCGAACGCCTGCTCGCGCACATACACCTGCACGCCGTTTCTCATTACCGTCAGATTCATCAGGCTGGCACCTACATCAACCAGAGCCACCACCTGATTGCGCCCCCCCGACGGCAGTTGCCGCTCAATCAGCTCAAATGCGGCCAGCGTCGCATAGGATTCCACGTCAACCACCACGGCCTTGAGACCGGCAGCTTCGGCAACGGCCACCCGATCTTCGACGCGCTCCTTCTTCGAAGCAGCGATCAGCACCTCGACTTCGTCGGGCACTGCAGGCGCAGGCCCGAGCACCTGGTAATCCAGATTGACATCGTCAATTGAAAACGGGATGTACTGGTTGGCCTCGGTTTCAACCTGAACCTCAAGGTCTTCCTCGCGCAACCCGGCCGGAACAATGATCTTCTTGGTGATCACCGCGGATGCAGGCAAAGCCATGGCCACGTTGCGGGTCGAGGTCCCAAGGCGCTTCCAGGCTCGCTTGACGACCTCCACCACCGCTTCAAGATTGGCAATGTTGCCATCCGCGACCGCGTCCTTTGGCAACACTTCAATGGCGTAGCGCTCGACGCGATACCCATCCCTTCCGTTCGCGCTCAGTTCCACCAGTTTGACGGCGGATGAACTGATATCCAGCCCAAGCAGGGCACGCGCCTTCGGATTCAGTAAAGCGGAGATATCGAAGCCCACCACACCCCCAGAAAAATCCTTACAGATTACAATCTTAGAAGAAAAACCAATAATTCACTTCAGATGCTAGCAACAAGCCCCCACAGTGTAAAGCACTTTAATGCCGGCGAATGACCTCAGCGTATAATGCCTGCAACCCCGCCACACCCTCCTTACTGATGCCCCCACTGCTAAGAATTGCCGCCTACCCGCTGATTGCTCTTGTCGGCCTGATTGCCATCGGGGTTGCCGTCGCAATCATCATGATCGCCCTGGCCTACCCGAATCTTCCGTCGCTTGAAGTGCTGACCGATTACCGTCCAAAGATCCCGCTACGTGTCTACACCGCGGATGGTCACCTGATCGGAGAGTTCGGCGAGGAACGACGCGCCGTCGTCGCCATCAAGGACGTTCCCGAAGTGCTGAAGCAGGCCATCCTGGCTGCCGAGGACGACCGATTCTACCAGCATATGGGCATCGACTATACCGGCATCATTCGGGCTGCGAGTTCAAATCTTCTGAGCGGGGGAAAAAAGCAAGGCGCCTCGACGATCACTCAGCAGGTCGCACGCAATTTTTTCCTGACCACGGAGAAAACCTATACCCGAAAGCTCTACGAGGCACTGCTGTCGCTGAAGATCGAGGGCAATCTGAGCAAGGATCAGATTCTCGAGCTCTACATCAACCAGATATTCCTCGGCCAACGCGCCTACGGCTTCGGCGCCGCCGCCCAGATCTACTTCGGTAAACCCCTGCGACAAATATCCATAGCCGAGGCGGCGATGCTGGCCGGTCTACCTAAAGCGCCCTCGGCCTACAACCCGGTAGTCAATCCAAGACGCGCCAGGATTCGCCAGGAGTACGTATTGCGCCGGATGCTCGAACTCTCGTACATCAACGAAGCCCAGTACACGTCAGCGCTCAAGGAGCCTCTGGTCATCAAGCGTGAACTTTCGGAGTACTCGGTCAACGCGGAATTTGTCGCCGAAATGGCCCGGCAAATCGCAGCCGAACGCTTTCCCGACGATGTTTACACCCGCGGCATGAAGGTCTACACCACACTCATCCGCGACGAACAGGAAGCTGCCTATCGTGCCCTGCGCGAAGGGGTCCTGGCCTACGACCGACGGCATGGCTACCGTGGTGCCGAATCCTATGTCGATATGGGCTCCGTCACTTCCGCGCAAGATGAAAACATCGATGTCCTGCTTCAGGAAATCAGCGATGCCGGCGATCTGCGCCCTGCCCTGGTACTCCAGGCCAATCCACAATCTATCCAGGCCTACGTCAAGGGCGGCGAGTCGATCACCCTGACCGGGGAAGCACTCAAGTTCGCCGCCACCATGCTTGATGAGAAGGCACCCACGAAAAAACGCATCAAACGCGGCGCCATTATTCGCGTCATCAAGGACGCCAAGGGCAACTGGCAGATCAGCCAGTTGCCGGAAGTCGAATCCGCCTTTGTTGCAATCGAACCCGGCGATGGCGCGATTCGCGCGCTGGTGGGGGGGTTCGACTTCAACCGCAACAAGTTCAATCACGTAACCCAGGCCTGGCGCCAGCCTGGTTCGAGTTTCAAACCCTTCATCTACTCGGCAGCCCTGGAAAAGGGCTTTCACCCCGGCAGCATGGTCGAGGACGAACCTCTTACCGTTTCCGCCGGAGAGACCGGCTCGCAAGCCTGGTCGCCGAAGAATTACGATGGGAAGTACGAGGGGCTGATGAGCATGCGCAGCGCCCTGGCAAAATCCAAGAACATGGTTTCGATCCGCCTGCTCCAGGCCATTGGTCCTCAGTATGCTCAGGACTATGTCACCCGTTTCGGCTTCGACGCCGACAAACACCCCCCCTACCTGACCATGGCTCTGGGTGCGGGAGCGGTGACCCCATGGCAGATGGTTTCCGCTTACGCCATATTCGCCAACGGAGGCTACCGCGTCACACCTTACGTCGTCCGTGAAATCCGTGACGAACGGAACAACGTCGTTGCCACCGCGAACCCGGTGCACGCCGGCGACGAATCCATCCGCGCCATTGACTCACGCAATGCCTACCTGAGCGACTCGATGATGCGCGATGTCACGATCTACGGGACCGCAGCCCGGGCCTCCAGCCAGCTGAAACGCCGCGACCTGGCGGGAAAGACTGGCACCACCAACGAGTATGTCGATGCCTGGTTCTGCGGCTACCAAATCACCGTCGCCGGATGTGCCTGGGTTGGATTCGACCAGCCCAGGAAGCTTGGCAACAGGGAAACCGGCGGGGTCGCCGCCCTGCCGATGTGGATCAATTACATGCGCACTGCTCTGCGCAAGGTTCCAGAACAGTTACCGGCAATGCCGACGGGTCTCAGCCCCCTGAACAAGGAAGACGGCAGCCCTTCCAATGACGTGGTGTACACCGAAAACTTGCCTGCTGCCACACCCGAAAGTACCGAAGCAAAGCTGGCACCGGCACCAGCAGGCGAAAGCTGGCCAGCCGAACTGCGCCATCTGATCGGCAATAACTGATCAGCTCAGGCTGAGTGACTCGCCAGCCTGCTGGCTGGCGAGCACGGACAAGCGCGCCATGAGCTCGACGCCGTCGCGGGTATCGACCCAGTCCTCGCCGTTCCAGCGAAAATGAAAACCGCCGCTGCGAGCTGCCACCCAGATTTCCCGGGCCACTGCGTGGCGATTGACAATGATCTTGCTGCCATCGTCAAACTCGATTTCCAGAACGCCCCCGGCCGCCAGCTCAAAATCGAGATCGTTGGCCTCAAGTGCCGCCTCGATCCGGTTCATGGCCGCGCTGGCCAGGACATTGAATTCGCTGTCATCCATGCTGTGCTAACATCCCCGACTTGACTGCCCGCGACCGAAAACATGTCCAGAATCGCCGCCGTACTGATCATCCTGAGCCTTGCCGCCTGCGGCATGAAGGGCCCGCTCGAATTACCGCCCAAGGGCAATGCGGCAGATGGTAGCACGGCACAACAAAGCCCCGCCCGATGACCCACTTTGCCCTCAAGAACGGCGTCCTGCACGCCGAATCCGTCGCCCTGCCGACTATCGCCGAACAATTCGGCACGCCCGCCTACGTCTATTCGCGTGCCGCGCTTACCGCAGCGCTCAAGGAATTCCACGACGTCCTCGGCGCGCATCCGGCCGGTGCTGGCGCGCTCGTCTGCTACGCCGTCAAGGCCAACTCCAACCTCGCCATCCTCAACCTGTTCGCCCGCCTTGGTGCCGGCTTCGACATCGTTTCCGGCGGCGAGTTGCAGCGTGTGCTGGCGGCCGGCGCCGATCCGCAGAAGGTCGTCTTCTCCGGCGTCGGCAAGACGGCGGCGGAAATGAAGCTGGCGCTCGAAGCCGGCATCTTCTGCTTCAACATCGAATCGATCCCGGAAATCGAGCGCCTCAACGAGGTCGCCGGCCAGCTCGGCAAGAAAGCGCCGGTCAGCCTGCGCGTCAATCCGAACGTCGATCCGAAGACCCATCCCTACATCTCGACCGGCCTCAAGGAAGCCAAGTTCGGCGTCGCCTACGACGACGCGCTGGCGCTCTACCGTCGCGCTGCCGCGCTGCCGAACATCGCGGTGGTCGGCATCGACTGCCACATCGGCTCTCAACTCCTCGATCCGTCGCCATTCGCCGAAGCGCTCGATCGCATCCTGGCGCTGATCGACCAGCTCGCGGCCGAAGGCATTCAGGTCCATCACATCGACCTCGGCGGCGGCCTCGGCATCAAGTACCGCGCCGATCAGGTGCAACCGACTGTCGCTTCCTACCTGATTCCGCTGCTCGACAAGCTGCAGGGCCGCGGCCTCAAGGTCGTGCTCGAACCGGGCCGCCGCCTGGTCGGCAACGCCGGCCTGCTGCTGACCCGCGTGGAATTCCTCAAGCACGGCGAAGCCAAGGATTTCGCCATCATCGACGCGGCGATGAACGACCTGATGCGCCCCGCACTTTACGAAGCCTGGCACGACATCGACCCGGTCGTGCCGCGCGCCGGCGCCACGCGCGACTACGACGTCGTCGGCCCGGTCTGCGAAACCGGCGATTTCCTCGGCCAGGCACGGCCGCTGAATATCGAGCCGGGCGACCTGCTCGCCGTGATGTCGGCCGGCGCCTACGGCATGGCCATGGCCTCGAACTACAACACCCGGCCGCGCGCCGTTGAAGTCATGGTCGATGGAGAGCAGGTACACGTCATCCGCCGGCGCGAGACCGTCGAACAGCTCTACGCCGGCGAATCCGTCCTGCCGTAGTGGCTGGTATCCGCATCGACAAGTGGCTGTGGGCTGCGCGCTTCTTCAAGACGCGCAGCCTGGCCACCGATGCGGTCGGCGGAGGCAAGGTCAAGCTTAACGGCGCGCCGACCAAGCCGGCGCGTGACGTGAAGGTCGGCGACCGCCTCGACATCTTCAATGGTGACACCCGCTGGACGGTGACGATCCTCGGCCTGTCCGACAGGCGCGGGCCGGCACCGGAAGCGCGTCTGCTCTACGAGGAAACGCCGGAGAGCATCGCCGCGCGCGAAGCCGAGCAGATGCGGCGCAAGTTCACCCAGGAACCCGCCGCCGAAATCCACGGCCGGCCGACCAAGCGCGACCGGCGGCAGATGGACCGTCTGGGCTAAAGCACCAGCGCCAGGGCCAGCGGCAGGAAGAACAGCGCCGCCAGGTTGCCGACCAGAACGATCGACGCCACCCGTTGCGGTTCCTGTTTATAGCGCTCGGCAAACAGGAAATTGAGTACCGCCGGCGGCAGGGCGCCGAACACCAGCAGCATCGCTGCGTCACGCCCTTCCAGGCCAAGCAACTGGATCACCCCGTAGGCGATGACCATGCCGGCCAGCGGCCGCAGCATGGCGCTGCCCACCGACAGCTTCCATTCGCCGAAGGAAACATCGGTCATGCGCACGCCAAGCGAGAACAGCAAGAGCGGCACCGAGACATCACCGAGCATCTTGATGGCGATGACCAGCGGCGTCCACACGGGAATCTTCAGCACCGCGACCGCCAATCCGGCAATCGCTGCAAACACCACCGGGATGCGCCAAAGCATGAGGATGCGCGTCTTCGGGTCGAGCAGCTTGGCGCCGAAAGAGAAGTGCAGCGTGTTCTCGACCATGAACAGGATCACCGCCGCCGGCAGCGCCGCCTCGCCCCAGGCCAGTACAGCCAGCGGCAGGCCGATGTTGCCCGAGTTGTTGAACAGCATCGGCGGTACCAGTGTCTTCGGCTGCACGCCGCAGAGTCTGGCGATCGGCCAGGCAAGCAAGCCACACAGGGCAAGGACGAGAAAGCCGCCCAGGGCGAGCGGCGCATAGGCGGCAAGGTCGAAGGACTTGCCGGCCATCGCCGCAAAGACCAGCGCCGGCACGAAGACATCCATGTTCAGCCGGTTGGCCACGGCCATTTCCGGCTTGTGCTTGCGGCCGTAGAAATAGCCTGCAGCAACGATGCCGAAAATGGGAAACAGGATCGCCAGCAGGCGGAAGGTCAGGCTTTGCTCGTCCACCAGGTGGCCTCGTCAATCAATCGGTTGGCGATGGTGCGGGCCACCGTGGCGCCCGCACATCGGGTGAATCCCTGGTTACAGGACGTAGCGCGACAAGTCCTCGTCGGCCGCGACTTCGCCGAGCTTTTCATTGACGTAGGCCGTATCGACGGCGACGCGATCGAGACCGACCTTGCCAGCCTCGAAGGAGACCTCTTCGAGCAGCTTCTCCATCACCGTATGCAGGCGACGGGCGCCGATGTTCTCGGTCTTTTCGTTTACCTGGAAGGCAATCTCCGCCATGCGCCGAATGCCATCATCGGCGAACTCGATACTCACACCTTCAGTCGCCAGCAATGCCTGGTACTGCTTGGTCAGGCAAGCGTCGGTCTGGGTCAGGATGCGCTCGAAATCGGCCACCGACAACGAATCCAGCTCGACGCGGATCGGGAAGCGCCCCTGCAGCTCGGGAATCAGGTCGGACGGCTTGGACAGGTGGAAGGCGCCGGAGGCGATGAACAGGATGTGGTCGGTCTTGATCATGCCGTACTTGGTCGACACCGTTGTCCCCTCGACCAGCGGCAGCAGGTCGCGCTGCACCCCCTGACGCGACACGTCGGAGCCCTGCACATCGGAACGGCTGGCCACCTTGTCAATCTCGTCGATGAAGACAATACCGTTCTGCTCGACGGCCTTCACCGCCTCCAGCTTGATTTCCTCGTCATTGACCAGTTTCGCCGCTTCCTCGTCGGTGAGCAGCTTGAACGCCTCGCGAACTTTCAACTTGCGCGATTTGCGTTTGCCGTTGCCGACGCTCTGGAACATGCCCTGAATCTGCTGGGTCAGCTCTTCCATTCCTGGCGGCGCGAAGATTTCAGCCTGCATGCTCGGCGCGGCGACTTCGATCTCGATTTCCTTGTCGTCCAGTTCGCCCTCACGCAACTTCTTGCGGAATTTCTGGCGGGTCGCGTTATCGCTGCTGCTGGCCGACTCCTCGGCGTAGAAACCGGGGCTGCGCGCCGGTGGTAGCAAGACATCGAGGATGCGCTCCTCGGCCGCGTCCTCGGCGCGTGCTCGATTGGCCTTCATCGACCGCTCGCGGTAGCCCTTGATCGCCATGTCGACCAGATCGCGGATGATCGTCTCGACGTCGCGGCCAACATAGCCGACCTCGGTGAACTTGGTCGCTTCGACCTTGATGAAAGGCGCATCCGCCAGCCGCGCCAGGCGGCGGGCGATCTCGGTCTTGCCGACGCCGGTCGGACCGATCATCAGGATGTTCTTCGGGGTGATCTCCTGGCGCAGCGGCTCCGCCACCTGGGCACGTCGCCAGCGGTTGCGCAAGGCGATGGCCACTGCCTTCTTGGCCGCATTCTGGCCAACGATGTGCTTGTCGAGTTCGGAGACAATCTCCTTCGGGGTCATCGTGGCGCCACTCATTCCAGCGTCTCCAGGGTGAAATTGCGATTGGTATAGATGCACAGGTCGCCGGCTATTTCCAGTGATTTGGTGACGATCTCCAGCGGCGGCAGCTCGGTGTTTTCCAGCAGCGCGCGCGCCGCGCTCTGGGCGTAGGCGCCGCCAGAGCCGATGGCGACGATGCCGTGCTCAGGTTCAAGAACATCGCCGTTGCCGGTGATGACCAGCGAGGATTCGCGGTCGGCCACCGACAACATCGCCTCCAGTCGGCGCAATGCCCGGTCGGTGCGCCATTCCTTGGCCAATTCGACGGCGGAACGCACCAGGTTGCCCTGATGCTTTTCCAGCTTGGCTTCGAAACGCTCAAACAGCGTGAAGGCGTCAGCGGTGCCGCCGGCAAACCCGGCAAGAATCTTGCCCTGATAGAGACGGCGCACCTTCTTGGCGGTGCCCTTGATGACGATGCTGCCCAGCGTCACCTGGCCATCGCCGCCCATGGCGACGATGCTGCCCCGACGCACCGACAGGATCGTGGTGCCGTGATATTGCTCCATGGTTTTCCTTCAGGATTTGGGTACGACAATACGCGCCTGCTTGTTGAGACCGACCACGGCCATCAACTCGGCGACGAGATGGTTGGGACTGCGCAGGATGATCTCCTTGCCTGCAGCCTTGAACGGGGCCAGACGGTTGACCAGTTGCCCCGCGGAAAAGAAATCGACACGCCGGACGCCGGAGAAATCGATGACCGGTTGCTCACTGGCCTCAAGCAGGGGAAGCATTGCTTCGAAGCGCTGATTCTTCAGATCGCCGTTCAGATACAGCACCTCGGCATGGCTTGGCACGCCAGCCGTCTGCCCACCGGAGAAGCGCGCCGGAGGCGTCTCCCAGGAGGGCGGCGAAACCTCGAAAGTAACGGCAAATTCAACTGCCCGTTCCTCGAAATGAGCCTGGGTTCCCTGGCGTTGCAGCAATTCAAGCAGCAAGCGCCAGGCTGCAGGATGTCCGGCATCACCGGGTTTCAGACGCTCATCGAGACGACGGATCAGCGTATCGCTATCAACCAGCGTTAGCGGCTTGCCGCTTCGCCGCGCAGCAATCAACAATTCCGCCAACTTGTTGGCGACCAGATCGTCGCAGCCGGCCAGCCGCCCCAGATCAAGCTGGATCTCGCCAGCCTGAGCAAGCAGCAGTTCGAGCTGCTGCAAGGCGCGGTGATTGTCGGCGGTAAGCACGCCCTGCAAGACGAAGGCACGGGCGCCGACCGTCGGCGCCGCGGCGGCTTGCCCATCGCGCCATGCTGGCGGAGACAGCTCGTAGCACCTTGCGAACTCAAGGCCATAGCGATCAAAAGCCGGGCGGTCGTCGAGAATCTGCAACAGATCAAAAAGCAGTCGCCACAGGCGTTTGCCCTCATCCCCGGGATAAGTGCGCAACAGGCTTTCGAGCACGCTGCGCGCTGCACCGTCCTGGCCGTTGGCGAATAACACGACCACCTGTTCGACATCCGCCTGCAGGGGATCGACATCGTGCTCGACATCGATGGCCATGACGCTGGATTCAGTGAAATCAGCCTCGAAATCCTCGATGCTCATGGCCACATCGATCTTGCGCCGGGTGCTCGGAGCCGGGTTCGCCGAGCGCACCGTAATCCCCTTTTCCGCCATCGACTGCGGTGACTCGACCGTGAATTCGAGGTCCGGCAACGGCTCGGAAAGTGGCGCAGCAGTTTCCTCCGCTCGCGGCGCCAGCTTCATTTCCGGCAACGGCGCGCGCGGTCGAGCGGGTGCCCGTTCCGGCATCTTCTGGGGCGGCTTCTTGAAGAAGGAAAAAACCATGAGCACTCCGCAAACTGAGCGGCTGTTTTAGCACGCAGCGGCCATCTGTGGCAACGCCGAATGTCGGGCCGCTCAGTCGACCTGAATCAGCAAGCCCTTGAGGTATTCCCCTTCCGGGAAATTCAGCGCCACCGGATGATCCGCTGCCCCCGCCAGACGACGCACGATGCGCGCTTCGCGTCCGGCGTCGTGGGCGGCGCCGGCGACAATCTTCTGGAACAGTTCGAGGCCGATGCCGCCGGAACAGGAGTAGGTCATCAACATGCCCCCCGGGCGCAGCAGCCGGCAACCGAGGACGTTGATGTCCTTGTAGGCGCGCGCGGCACGCTCGGCGTGGGCGGCCGATGGGGCGAACTTGGGCGGATCGAGGACGATCAGGTCGAACTTGCGGCCAGCCTGGCGGAAATCGCGCAGCGCCTGGAAGACATCCGCCTCCAGCCATTCGGCACGTTCCGCCGGCAGTTGCGGATTGAGCGCCAGGTTGGCGCGGGCCTGCGCCAGAGCCGGGCCGGACGAATCGATCGACAATACACTCGCGGCACCGCCGGCCAGCGCCTGCAGCGAGAAGCCGCCGGTGTAGCAGAAGCAGTTGAGGATGTCCTTGCCGGCCGCCAGCTCGCCGAGCAGGCGGCGGTTCTCGCGCTGATCGAGGTAGAAGCCGGTCTTGTGCCCACCGGCGATATCAACCGCTAGGCGCACACCGTTTTCCATGATCGCCAGCGGCACCGTCGGCGCCTCGCCGTACAGCCAGCCGGTGGTCGGTTCCAGTCCTTCGAGGGCGCGCACTTCCGAATCCGAGCGTTCGTAGACGCGGGCGCAGCCGGTGGCCTTGACCAGACCGGCGACGATCGCCTTGCGCCACTTGTCGGCGCCGGCCGAAGTCAGCTGGACGACGACGGTATCGCCGTAGCGGTCGGCGATGACGCCGGGCAGGCCGTCGGATTCGGCGTGGATCAGGCGCACGCCGTCCTGGCCGCGCAACTCCGGCAACGCGTCGCGGCGGGCGACGGCAGCGGCGATACGCCGCTTGAAGAAGGCGTCGTCCACCGATTCGTCGGCGTCGAAGGTCCAGAAGCGGGCGCGGATCTGCGATTGCGGGCTGTAGGCGGCGCGCCCGAGCGGACGCAGGTTGTCAGCCAGCACCTCGACCGTGTCGCCGGGCCGGGCGCGCCCCTCAAGGCGGCCGACCGAACCGGCAAACAGCCAGGGGTGGCACTGCTTCATTGCCGACCGTTCCTTGCCGGGCATCAGGATCAACTGGGCCATATCACTTTCTCGACCGGTAAATGCAAGAAGCCCCGGTTATCTTGCGATAACCGGGGCCGGGAATGCGTGTTGCGACTTAGTTGCCCAGCGGCTTGCGGTTGCGCTGATGGCACTCGACGGCGTACATGGTCTTGAACGTCGTCTTGCCGTCGCCCTTGAACAGGCGCTTGACGGACTTGGAAACACAGCGGCGTTCCAGGATGTTGCGGCGGGTACGGTTGATGGCCATGGATGACTCCGGATTTCGGCGAAATTTTGAAAGACGCGCATTATGCCGGGTTGACCCGGCGACGGTCAATTACCACTTGATTTTTTGGCCGTTTTCGACGACGAGGATCCACCGTCAACGTTTTGCGCGTGGATGCGCTTTGTCGTAGACGCTGGCCAGGTGCTGGAAATCGAGATGGGTGTAGACCTGGGTCGAGGCAATGCTGGCGTGGCCGAGCATTTCCTGCACCGCGCGCAGGTCGCCGGACGACTGCAACACATGCGAAGCGAACGAATGCCGCAACATATGGGGATGAACATGCTGCGGCAAGCCGAGGCGGACGGCACGACGGGCCAGGCGCAACTCGACCGAGCGCGGGCTGATGCGCCGTCCGCGACGATTGACGAAGAGTGCCGGCTCGTCGGCCGCCGCCAGCTCATCGCGGACCGCCGCCCAGGCCGCCAGCGCCAGTCGCGCCTGGCTGCCGACCGGAACCAGGCGTAACTTGGCGCGTTTGCCGAGAACACGTACCTCGCCTTCGTGAAGGATGCTATTCAGCGCATCCCGGTCGAGCCCGACCAGCTCGGCCAGCCGCAGCCCGGACGAGTAGAGCAGCTCGAACATCGCCGCGTCGCGGGCCTCCAGGCGACCGTCTCCGTCGTCGTCGGGCTCAAGCAGACGGGCCGTCTCGTCGACCGACAAGGCCTTGGGCAGCCGGCGCGGCGACTTCGGCGCACGCATGCCCTCGCAGGGGTTGAGCTTGACCAGACCGCGCTCGCCCAGCCAGGTAAAAAATCCGCGCCAGGCTGACAGCAGCCGCGCCAGCGAGCGTCCGGACAAGCCCCTGGCGTGCAGGCTGGCGACGAAACGACGGATGTGATGAACGAGCAGGCGATCCAGCGGCTGGCCGTCGGCAGCCGCCAGCAGCTGAGTCAGGTCGCGCCGGTAGTTGGCGACGGTGTGCGGCGACAGCCGGCGCTGCTCGGCGAGTTCGTCGAGATACGCAGCGACGGCTTCGGCCGGCGTCACAGCGTGCTCTTGGTCACCCGTGCCAGCGCCGCCGAAACCATTTCGCCGATGCGCTCAAGGTAGAGCGTGCCCATGTCGGCGTAAAAGCGCTGACCTTCCTCGCTGCCCAGCGCGACCATGCCGATCGTGCCGCCGCCGTTGCGCAAGGCGATCAGCGCCTGCGAACGGATATGCGGGGCGGCCTCGCCGAACCACGACGCAGTGCCAAAACCGGCGGTCGAACCGCAGTAGGGGCGTGCCAGGGTTTCCGCGAAAACCTGGAGTTCTTCGCTGACCGCCGCGAACTCCGGCAGATCCTCGATGCCGGCCGGCTTGTCCCACAGACGCAGCGCCACATGCGGCACCGAGAAATCGTCGCGCAGGTGGAAGTTGAGCAGGTGGATCACCGCCTGGAAGGTCTCGGCGGCAACCAACCCGACTGCCAGCCGGTGCACCTTCTCGGAAATCCGGTCGTTTTCTTCGCCGAAAGCGATCAGCTCGGCGAGCTTGCTCTCGGTTGCCCGGTTCTTTTCGCGCAGCGTCAACATCTGCCGCTCGGCCAGCGATACGGCGCGACCGCCGTGCGGGTGCGGCACGAAAATCTGCGCCATCAGGTCGGCGTACCGTTCGAAGAAACCGGGATTGTTCTTCAGGTAATCGGCGATTTCGTCGGGAAACATGGCGCTCATAAATCGATCTCTCCGGAAAATACAGTCACGGCCGGGCCGGTCATCAGCACCGGACGCCCCTCGCCGCCCCAGGCAATATTCAGGTCGCCGCCACGCGTGCTCACCCGCACCGGCGACTCAAGCAGGCCACGGCGGATACCGGCAACGACAGCGGCGCAGGCACCGGTGCCACAAGCCAGGGTCTCACCGGCACCGCGCTCATAAACCCGCAACCTGATTGCATGCTTGTCGACGATCTGCATGAAACCGGCGTTGACCCGCTGCGGAAAACGCTCGTGCGACTCGATCAGCGGCCCATGTTCGCCGACTGGCGCCCGGTCCACACATTCGACCACTTGCACGGCATGCGGATTGCCCATCGAGACGACGCTGATTTCCAGCGTCTCGTCGGCGACGTCGAGGTTGTAGATGACGACATCGTCGTCGTGCAGGAAGGGGATTTCCTGCGGCGAGAACCGCGGCACGCCCATATCGACCGTAACGTTGCCGTCGCCTTCGAGGCGCGGCGAAATGACGCCGCGCATGGTTTCGACACGGATCTCGCGCTTGTCGGTCAATCCTTGCTCATGCACGAAACGGACGAAACAGCGAGCGCCATTGCCGCATTGCTCGACTTCGCCGCCATCGGCGTTGAAAATCCGGTAACGGAAGTCGACGCCGTCCTGTGTCGGTTTTTCGACGACCAGAATCTGGTCGCAACCGACCCCGAAATGACGGTCGCCAAGGTAGCGCAATTGCTCAGGCGTCAGGGAAAACTGTTGACGCACGCCATCGAGAACAACGAAATCGTTGCCCAAACCGTGCATCTTGGAAAATTTGAGCTTCACATTCCGCTCCGCTGTTAGGTTTAAAAAGGATAGCAGAGACAGTAAGTTATCTCAAATTCCTAAAGTTTTTTCTCCATCACGTAGTCGTCCATGACGTAACCCTGGCCGATGTCGTCCACGGTCGAAGTACGGACGACGAAACCGTATTTCATGTAGGAGTTGATGGCCTTTTCGTTGCGCTTGTTCACCTGCAGGATAACGCAGGGATAGCCCTGCTTCCTGGCCAGTTCGGCAACATGTTCGATCAACAGACCACCGACCCCGCGACGCTGGACGTCGGGATGGATGTAGAGCTTGTCGAGCTTGAACTCGCCCTTGCTGATCTCGCTGAAGGCAAAACCGACCCGCCGACCATCGTGAAAGGCCTGGAACAGCCACTTGTGCAGATCTTCGAGATCATCGTAGAGACGCTCGTGCCCGTAGCGCTGTTCGAGCATGAAGTCGATCTGTTCCTGGGTGATGATGCCAGGATAGGTCGCCTGCCAGATTTCGCGCGCCAGGGCGGCGATCGCGGGCACATCCGGCGGGGTGACGGGGCGTATTTCGATATTGAGGCTGCTCATGGTGATGAACCCTTGTTCTCCGTTCGGTCCGGAATTTTCAAGCCACTGCCGCCCGACCGTGGCAGGCAATCGCCCTATGATAGCTCAAGCCGGCGGCGGCTCCGCACCGCGCGGCCGCTTGTAGCGGTTGTAGCCCCACAGGTACTGGGCCGGACACTGCCGGATCAGGGTTTCGATTTCGTGATTGATCTGCTGCGCCCGCGCAATCGTATCGCCGTGCAAGGGCTGCCCGGGGAGTTGGAAATGGATGCGGTAACCACGCCCGCCCGGCAGGCGCTCGCCCCAGGTCATCAGCACGCTGGCGCCGGTTTCGGTCAGGCGGGCGGCGAGGGTCATGGTGTAGGCGGGCCGGCCGAAAAAATCCAGCCACACGCCCTCCCCGGTTTTCGGCGCCTGGTCTGGCAGCATGCCGACCATCTGCCCCCGTTTCAGGGCCTTGATCAAGGCCCGCACCCCGGACAGGTCGGCCGGCGCCAGGTGCAGTTGCGCCCGTTGGCGACCGGTCAGGATCAGCGTCTGCGCAGCCGCCGACTTGGGTGGCCGGTAAAGCACGGTGATGTCGCCAAACGAAGAGAGGTACTGTGCCGTGATTTCGAAGCAGCCGAGATGCGGGGTCAGGAAAACAATTCCCTTGCCTTCGCGCAGGGCAGCATCGAGCAATTCGCGTCCCGCCACTTCGACCACCTGCGCATTGGCCTCTTCGAGCGGGCGCATCCAGATGCGTGACAATTCCAGCATCTGCTTGCCGGTTTCCGCCGCTGCCTGCAGATTCAGCGCCGGATCGATCCCGGCCTGCGCCATGTTGTTGCGCAGATTGCGTCGATAGGTCGGTGACAGCAGGTAGGTCAGGCGTCCAAGAATGGCACCCAGCCAGTGAATCACCGCCAGCGGCAAACGCGACAGCAGACGGAACAGGAAAACCATGAGACTCCGGGGGTTGAAAGAAATCGGCAAAGGCCTATCATTATGGGATCGCCGAGTTAAACAGACAACTTGCGGGGCGATTCAAATAATCCGCTAAAGCGTCGCCAGCTCGTGGTCCGAAGCCGGTAACGCCGGATCAAAGGACCATTGGAGCCACCCATGAGTGACTACCTCTTCACTTCGGAATCCGTTGGCGAAGGCCATCCGGACAAGGTCGCCGACCAGATTTCCGACGCCATCCTCGACGCCATCCTGGCCCAGGACAAGCATTCCCGCGTTGCCGCGGAAACCCTGTGCAACACCGGCCTGGTCGTTCTCGCCGGTGAAATCACCACCAGCGCCAACGTCGACTACATCCAGATCGCCCGCGACACGATCAAGCGCATCGGCTACGACAACACCGACTACGGCATCGACTACAAGGGCTGCGCCGTGCTCGTCGCCTACGACAAGCAGAGCCCGGACATCGCCCAGGGCGTCAACGCCGCCTACGACGACAATCTCGGCCAGGGCGCCGGCGATCAGGGCCTGATGTTCGGCTATGCCTGCGACGAAACGCCGTCGCTGATGCCGCTGCCGATCTACCTGTCGCACCGTCTGGTCGAGCGCCAGGCCATGCTGCGCAAGGACGGCCGCCTGCCGTGGGCGCGCCCGGATGCCAAGTCGCAGGTCACCATCCGCTACGTCGATGGCAAGCCGCACTCGATCGACACCGTCGTCCTGTCCACCCAGCATTCGCCGGACATCAGCCTGGAAGACCTGCGCGAAGCAACCATCGAGCAGATCATCAAGCCGGTGCTGCCGAGAGAACTGATCAAGGGCGACATCAAGTTCCTGGTCAACCCGACCGGCCGCTTCGTCGTCGGTGGCCCGCAGGGCGACTGCGGCCTGACCGGCCGCAAGATCATCGTCGACACCTACGGCGGGGCTGCCCCGCACGGCGGCGGCGCCTTCTCCGGCAAGGACCCGTCCAAGGTCGACCGCTCGGCCGCCTACGCCACCCGCTACGTCGCCAAGAACATCGTCGCCGCCGGCCTCGCCTCGCGCTGCCTGGTGCAGGTTTCGTACGCCATCGGCGTCGCCGAACCGACCTCAATCATGGTGGAAACCTACGGCACCGGCAAGGTCAGCAACGAGACGCTGACCGCTCTGGTCCGCAAGCACTTCGACCTGCGTCCGAAGGGCATCGTCAACATGCTCGACCTGCTGCGTCCGATCTACCAGAAGACCGCCGCCTACGGCCACTTTGGCCGCGACGAGCCGGAGTTCAGCTGGGAAGCCACCGACCGTGCCAACCTGCTGAAGAGCGACGCCGGCCTGTAAGCACTGAACAGCAACGCTGAATAGAAATCGCTGCCCAATCGGGCAGCGATTTTTTTGCCCACACCGAATGACGTATGTATATACTATCGGAATACGAATCTACCTAACCGAACGTCAGGCCTGATTGAATGTCGCGCTCGCTCGTCATCCTTCCATTCGTGGCGCGGCTCACCCTTGCCACTCTGGCGACCGGCACAGCATTCGCCGTCCAGGCCTACGACTTCACGGCCAGCACCCACCTGATCGAACTCCGCCAGGGCTCGACCTTGTCGGAAAAAGCCAGCAGCCAACGTCGCTTTGGCTACGAATCCGCGAATGGCGGCGAAATTTCGATGAATCGTTGGTACGCCACTCGCTGGGTTGACTTCCACGTCGGCTTCCTCACTCGCGTCAGCCAGAACCTGGGCATCACCTGGGGCTTCAGCACTGGCGAAAAAGGCGAGAAATACACCATCGATCCGAGCTGGAAGCTCGGCCTGGTATATACAGCCGGGCTTGGGCATCAAGGCCATCTGGTTTTCCGCGCCTCGCAGGTGTTCGGCGGCAGGCTTCGGGAAAAGAGTTGCATCGCCGACTACGGGGAAATCGGCGGCATTCGCGAGGTGAACTGCCGCCTGGCTGCCACCCCGCTTCCTCCGGAAGAAACCCTCGCCTTCAACTTCAACGAAAAACCCGCCCACCGCTATCTCATTTCCATCGAATACAGGAGACCTTTCTGATGAGCACCAAACTGCAAACCACCCGCCTGAGCAAAGCCATGCTGATCGGCGCGCTGTTGCTACCCGCCCTGGCCCCGGCCCAAACCGCTTATTCCTGGATGAGTCCGGACGTCAAGAACGCCTGGACCCAAGGTTACAAGGGGCAAGGCACCACCATCACCGTGGTCGACGACTTCTCCAACAGCTCCCGCTTCTCTGGCAACCTGGGCACCGGCGTGCTGAACCAGGGTCACGGTTACTGGACAGCCCTTGAGGCTGCGATGATTGCGCCGGAGGCCAAGGTCGTAAAGCGCAACTGGTCGTCCACCTCGGTTGCACTCAACCCCTCCGGCCTGAACGTGCTCAACCTGAGTTACGGCATGTATGCCCGCAGCAACCTCGACGTCAATCGCATTGCCTGGTCGGGGCAGGAAAAATCAATCATCTCCTATGCCAAGGGCGGCACCGCGGTGGTCGTCAAGGCTGCGGGCAATGATGCTGTTGCCGTCGGCAAGGCCAATCGCAGTGGCAACGTCGATTACCTCAACGTCGCCCCTGCGCGGCGCACCGGCCGTCATCTATGCCGGCGCCTTGAGCAGCAACGGCACCACCGCGGCCAAGGCCAGCCTGGCCTCGTATTCCAACTACGCCGGCACCGACAAGACGATCCAGAACAACTTCCTGGTCGTCGGCGTCGCCAGCAATCAGACCGGACTGGCCGGCACCTCCTTCGCTGCACCGATCATCAGCGGCTACGCTGCTGTTGTCGGCAGCAAATTCACCAAAGCAACCTCAACCCAGATCGTCAATCAGTTGCTCACCACGGCGCGCACCGACACCATCCGCAACTATCAAGCCAGCCTGCACGGACGCGGCGAAGCGAGTTTGAGCCGCGCGCTTGCTCCGGTCAGCATTCGCTGACCGCTTCGGCGGGGTACCGGCAGTTCCCGGGCCCCGCCAGAGCCGCCCGAACATTGACTTGACGCGCAGCACCGGGGGATTTCCTGGCTGCGAAGACAACGAAAGGCGGCACACCAAAGGTGTCGCCGCTTCCGCTCTGCCGAATCGGTCTGAAAACGGTTTATAATCCGCCTCCTACCGAGGAGCGCTGCAAGAGACCCCATCTCTCAGGCTCGGTTCAAAACCGCGCTCACTGTCCAACCCTGCCGGGCGCAGGGGGTTCGGTGAGTTGAACACCGCCCCTCCCCGTCACAGTTATTCAGGAGCTTACTGTGGCTAATACCCAAGACTACGTCATTGCCGACATCAACCTTGCCGACTGGGGTCGCAAGGAAATCCGTATCGCCGAAACCGAAATGCCGGGCCTGATGGCCATTCGCGAAGAGTTCGCGAAGACCCAGCCGCTCAAGGGCGCGCGCATCACCGGTTCGCTGCACATGACCATCCAGACCGCCGTGCTGATCGAGACGCTGACCGCGCTCGGCGCCGAAGTCCGCTGGGCCTCGTGCAACATCTTCTCGACCCAGGACCACGCCGCCGCCGCCATCGCTGCCGCCGGCATCCCGGTCTTTGCCGTCAAGGGCGAAACCCTGGTCGATTACTGGGACTACACCCACCGCATCTTCGAATGGACCGACGGCGGTTACTCGAACATGATCCTCGACGACGGCGGCGACGCCACGCTGCTGCTGCACCTCGGCGCCAAGGCCGAGAAAGACATTTCGGTGCTGGCCAAGCCGGGTTCGGAAGAAGAAACCATCCTGTTCGCGGCAATCAAGGCCAAGCTGGCCGTCGATCCGACCTGGTACTCGGTGCGCCTGGCCCAGATCAAGGGCGTGACCGAAGAAACCACCACCGGCGTGCATCGTCTGTACCAGATGCATGCGCGCGGCGACCTCAAGTTCCCGGCGATCAACGTCAACGACTCGGTCACCAAGTCCAAGTTCGACAACCTCTACGGCTGCCGCGAATCGCTGGTCGACGGGATCAAGCGCGCCACCGACGTCATGGTCGCCGGCAAGATCGCCGTCGTCTGCGGCTACGGCGACGTGGGCAAGGGTTCCGCCCAGGCCCTGCGTGCCCTGTCGGCGCAAGTCTGGGTCACCGAAATCGACCCGATCTGCGCCCTGCAGGCCGCCATGGAAGGCTATCGCGTCGTGACCATGGAATACGCAGCCGACAAGGCCGACATCTTCGTCACCACGACTGGCAACTTCCACGTCATCACCCATGAGCACATGGTCAAGATGAAGAACAACGCCATCGTCTGCAACATCGGCCACTTCGACAACGAAATCGATGTCGCCTCGCTGGAAAAGTACCAGTGGGAAGAGATCAAGCCGCAAGTCGACCACGTCATCTTCCCGGACGGCAAGCGCATCATCCTGCTCGCCAAGGGCCGCCTGGTGAACCTCGGCTGCGCCACCGGCCACCCGTCCTACGTGATGTCCTCGTCGTTCGCCAACCAGACCATCGCCCAGATCGAGCTGTTCACCAAGACCGCCGACTACCCGGTCGGTGTGTACACGCTGCCCAAGCACCTGGATGAAAAGGTCGCCCGCCTGCAGCTGAAGACGCTCAACGTGCAGCTGACGACGCTGACGCAGCAGCAGGCCGACTACATCGGCGTGCCGGTGGAAGGCCCGTACAAGGCCGACCATTACCGCTACTGATCGTCCAAAGCTGCCATACAGGCCGCCCCGATGAGCATGAACTCCTTCCATGCCCGCCAGGGCGGTCGGCAACGTGACGAAAAACCGGTCAAGACGCCGGTCGACCGTCACGGCCTGCTGCGCGCCGACGCCCTGCTGGTCCAGCGCGGACTGGCGGCATCGCGCACGCAGGCGCAGCGGCTGATCGGCGAAGGCCGGGTCAGTGCCGAGGGCAAGGCGATCGCCAAACCATCGCTGGAACTGCCGGCCGACGTCGTCCTCACCGTTGTCGAAGACGAAAGCGACCGCTACGTTTCGCGCGGCGGCCTCAAGCTGGCCGGCGCCCTGGCGCACACCGGTCTGGCTGTCACCGGCAGGATCTGCCTCGATGTCGGGCAATCCACCGGCGGCTTCACCGACTGCCTGCTGCAAGCCGGCGCCGCGAAAGTGGTCGGCGTCGATGTCGGTCATACTCAACTGCACGCCAAGCTGAAAAACGACGGGCGCGTCACCGCACTCGAAGGCATCAACTGCCGCGCCCTGACCGTCGCCGATCTCGGCGACGCGATGCCGACCGGCGGTTTCGACCTGATCGTCGGCGACGTCTCGTTCATCTCGATGACCCTGGTGCTGCCGCAACTACCGGCGCTGCTCGCCGCCGACGGCGACCTGCTGCTGCTCATCAAGCCGCAGTTCGAGGTCGGCCCGCACAACATCGGCAAGGGCGGCATCGTGCGCGACCCGTCGCTGTACCGCGAGGTCGAAGGACGCTTTCTCGATCTTGCCCGGCAACTCGGCCTGATGGCAAAAGCCTGGCTCGACAGCCCCATCACCGGCGGCGACGGCAACCGCGAATTCTTTATCTGGCTGAAAAAATGAACACCAATATCTCGATCGAATTCTTCCCGCCGCAGACGCCCGAAGGCGTCGAAAAGCTGCGCGCCACCCGGGCCGAACTGGCCAAGCTGAAACCCGAGTTCTTCTCGGTCACCTACGGCGCCGGCGGCTCGACCCGCGAGCGCACCTTCGCCATCGTCCGTGAGATCGCCAGTGAATGCTTCGACGCCGCGCCGCACCTGTCGTGCATCGGCTCGACGCGCGAGTCGATCCGCGAAATCCTGGCCGAATTCAAGGCGACCGGCGTCCGTCGCATCGTCGCCCTGCGCGGCGACCTGCCCTCGGGCATGGCCGAGGCCGGCGAATTCCGCTACGCCAACGAACTTGTCGAATTCATCCGCGCCGAAACCGGCAACCACTTCAGCATCGAAGTCGCCGCCTACCCGGAATGGCACCCGCAGGCGCGCAGCCCGAAGGATGATCTCGACGCCTTCGCGCGCAAGGTCAAGGCCGGCGCCAACTCGGCGATCACGCAGTATTTCTACAACGCCGACGCCTACTTCCACTTCGTCGACGAAGCGCGCGCGCTCGGCGTCGACATCCCCATCGTTCCCGGCATCATGCCCATCGCCGGCTTCACCAAGCTGGCCCGCTTCTCGGACGCCTGCGGCGCCGACCTGCCCCGCTGGATGCGCAAGAAATTCGAGAGCTTCGGCGACGATAGCGATTCAATCCGTGCCTTCGGCCTCGATCTGGTCACCGAACTGTGCGAACGGCTACTCAAGGGCGGCGCCCCGGGCCTGCACTTTTACAGCATGAACCAGTCTGCGCTGACCAGCGAAATCTGCCGTCGCCTGGGCTGAACACGACACAGAAAACCGGGCACGGGGTAAGATTGCCCGATGGATCGCAAAAATGCCCTGCAACAACTCGTCGACAAGGCCGGGAAAGGCGAACTCGCTTTTCCCACCGGGGTGGACGTGTCGCTCAGACTGGTGCAGCAGCTCGACTCGCCCGACTGCCACGTGGATCAGGCCGTCCAGCTGGTCAAGGCTTCGCCCTTGCTGGCCGCGCGCATTGTCGCCGTTGCCAACAGCGCCGCTTACTGCCGCAGTGGGCAGAATGTCAGTGAACTACGCGGCGCCATCGCCCGCATCGGGCTGCGCACGACACGAACCCTGACCGTGGCCCTCGCCACCCGGCAGATGGCCGGCACACCCGGCACGCCTGCACAGCGCGTTGCGGCGGAACAATTGTGGGCGCACACAGCCAATGTCGCCGCGCTTGCTCATGTCATCGCCCGGCGGGTCACCCGTTGCGATCCGGAGACAGCCCTTTTTGCCGGCATCATTCACGAAATCGGTGGATTTTTCCTGATCTCGCAGGCAAGCAGCTTTCCCGAACTCCTCGCCGGCGAGCCAGCAGATTGGAGCGAACAGGCCGAACCCGCCGTTGGCCGTGCCATCCTCGCCCGGCTGTCGATTCCCGCGACAGTCAGCGAGGCGGTCGAAGCCGTCTGGGACGGGCTGCATTCGCTGCCGCCGGTCACCCTGGGCGATACGCTGGTACTGGCCAACGAACTGGCCGCGGTCAGCTCCCCGCTCAATCAATATGCAACGACCAGCTCGCCCGATTCGGCACCGCTGGTCGATGCCGTGATCGGCGAGGCAACGCTGAGCAGCATTCTTGAGGAATCCTCCCAGGAAGTTGAATCCCTGGTTGCCGCCCTGCGTTTCTGATCGACGCCAGCTTCAAGCCGACTGAGTGACGATCACGTTCTGCGCCGGCATCGGCGCCGGGAAACCCGCCTCGGCAAGCGACTCGCGGATCACCCGGTTGGTGTCGAAATAAACCTGCCAGTAGTGATCGTTGTTGCAATACGGGCGAACCGCCAGCACTGGACCGACCAGGGTGAAATCGAGAATCTCGACATCGACCGGCGGCGTCGTCAGCACGTTGGGAATCGCAGCAATCTTCGCCTTGAGCAGGGCCATCGCCGCCTGATGGTCGGCAGCGCCGGAGAGCTGACACTTCAGGTCGACCCGACGATACGGGTTATTGGTGAAGTTCTGGATGTTCTCGCCAAAAATCTTGTTGTTGCCGATCACCGTCGAAACATTGTCCGGCGTGTTGATGGTCGTTGCGAACAGGCCGATCTCGGTGACCGTCCCCGTCGTCCCGGCCATGGTCACGAAATCGCCCACCTTGAATGGGCGCAGGACGATCAGGAACGCCCCCGCCGCAAAATTGGCCAGCAGACCGGCCCAGGCCGCACCGATGGCGATGCCTGCCCCAGCCACCAAGGCGGCAAAGGTGGTCGTCTGCACCCCGAAATAACCCAGGATGCCGATCACCAGCAGAATGTTCAGCGTCACATTGACGATCGAACCGACATAGCGCAACAAGGTTGGATCGACCTTCTGGCGCTCCAGAGCACCACGTACCAGACGTATCGCCAGCCCGATCAGCCAGCGGCCAATGACCCAGAAAGCGATGGCAGCAAGCACCTTGACCCCGACATCGGTCAAGGTCGTCACCAGAATGTCCTGATACCGGGAAATATCCTGTTCGTTCATACCGCCTCCTGATCGAGTTGAAATGCTGTCTGGAAATTCTAGCCAGTCCCATGGTAGAAAAATGGCAGGAGCACATATCTTCACAATTTCCCGAATGGCGTTGACGTCTGCCCCGCACCTGCCTATAATGCGCGCTTCCCGTGTGGGCCGGGTCGGTAGCTCAGTCGGTAGAGCAGCGGACTTTTAATCCGTTGGTCGCGAGTTCGAATCTCGCCCGACCCACCAACTGAAAAGCCTTACGGGGCAACGAAACTAGCCAACCAGTCGGTTGGCTTTTTTGTTTTTTGCTCCCCCACATCCGTTGGTCGAGTCCGTTTGCCGGGGCATTCCCGGGAACTAGTCTTCTTGGCTAGACTTGTTTTCGATGCCGGAGGAAAATTCCTCATCCTCCTCCACTGTTGCATCCCACGACTCGGGAACAGCCTTCTTCTTTTTCTTCACGGAAACTGTACGCACCTGCCTCGGCCGGGATGACCGCAAGTCTTCCTCTTCCTGCTTCCGATCCGCTTTCTCTTTTTTCTTGTCCTCCTTCTCTTGGGCGATGCAATCCGGATAGCGGCTGACAATTACCTCACGCACCTCTGGGGCATACCTGTACAACTTGTACACCGTGGCCAGACTTACCCGCGCCAAGGACTGAGAATCGCGTTCGAGTCGTACGACACCTTTCTCGTTCAGCACCGCCAGAACCTCATCCAGCCTCTCACGCAGTTGCCCTAACTCGACGATCATGTCGACACGAAAGATTCCCATCCTCGTCGGCAGTCCAGAACGGCGGGGGATAGCCGGTTCATCGTCCTCGCGCAGGCTAACAACGCTGGCATCGGCAGTTTCTGATGTCATCTGCAAGGCCTCCTCTCGATCTTGAGGGTTGCGCTTGTCTCTAGCCGGAGGCTCACTGAATGGCGCCCGGACTGGCCTCTTAGGCTTGATCTTTGGCGCTTTCACTTCAACCGCAGCGGCTTCCGGGAAACGTTCGACTACTCGATCCCGAACAGCAGGCAGCACCTTGAACAAAGTCGCCACACTAGCTCTGGTCACATACTCTCGGCCCGAATCTAAAACCAGCTCAACCCGCAGGCCATGCTCGATTAACGACATGACATCCTCTAGACGCTCCTCCAAGTGCTCGACGCGGCAAACCATCGCACGTGCAATGTCCGAAAACGTCACCATGGACTTACTCGCTACTGGCTCGGGTGCAGCAGCTCCCTTCCTGCTCCCCAAGTAGTCGCAGCATTGCTTCAGCATGGCCATGGCGAAAGCCTGGTCTGCGGACGGCAGCACGTCCAGCCACGCAGAGATGATGGTCGAATTGTCGCTGGGCTGCTGCCGCTCTTCGGCCAGCAAGTCCGAGACGGTTGTCTGAAGCAATCCAGCCAAACGAGCCAGGTTCTTCAGCGTCGGCGAGTGCTTACCGCGTTCGAACCTGGACAGCGTCTCGGTATCCACTCCCAAACGCTCTGCCAGTTGAGCCTGAGTGAGCCCCAAGGCTCGACGACGCTTCCCGATGTTCTCTGCTACGCGGAGTAGTAGCGCCTCTTCTGTTGTCTGCGTTTCAACCATAAATGTCGATCTTTTAGTCGACAGATATAGTTGTTCAGCATTGTTGGTTGTGACAGAATCAAATACGTTGACTTGCAATTCAACACTTTTTGTCGGTATTAGCGTTCCCCCCCTACGCTCGCTAAAGGATCACTGATGAAGCACCGTCTAGAGAAGGAGCCAACAACCAAGTCGTCCCATACCAAGTGCCGTTACCGCAGCACCACTTTCTGTTCGTTTGGCAGCCGCTGTACTCCACCCCAAGGAAGCGTCCAGCCGTCGTGCAGAATCTGAAGCGCTTTCTACACATCAACGGACGTTCGGTCTCCGCCGACCTCGATGCCGCCTACGCGGCCCCGTCCGCGCTGCTCCATGCCGTCAGTGTTGTCGTAGACAAGTTCATCGGACAAGCTGAGCCCACCGTGCTGGAAACCATGGCAGGCGACCCGACCGGGCAGGAGATGGCGAGGAACCTGAAGGAAGCGGTACTCGCAGAGTTCCACCTCGATTCGGACGACGTCAGAAACTCCGCAGAGGCAAGAGCTTTCTTGGGTTGCGTCGACGTACTACTGAGCATTGGCTACATAGTCATTCCGTCTCAGCTTCAACCCGAAACCCAAAACCCCCATTCAGCCCACAGACAGAAGCTAACGATCAAACAGTGACAACACCACCTAGTGATCAACGCACAACACGGAAGTAACATGACACCCGCACAAGAAAAAAGCTGCCACAAAATCATTCACTCATGTGCTGCCGGCGCGGCAGTAGGCAACCTGATCCCGGTTCCCGGCACCGGGGTGGCGGCAGACATGGTTGCCATGACAGCCATGACCATGAGCCTGGCCGGCGTGTTCGGTGGCAGCCTGACCGAGGAGGCTGCCAAGGGGATGGCTATCGCGGCCATCAAGAACACCATGCTCAAGCAACCGATCAAGACACTGACCAAGGAACTGTCGAAGCTGATCCCGTTCGTGGGACAGATCGTCGCCCCGAGCATCAGCGCCGTGATGCTGGAGGCCGCCGGGTGGTCGATCGCCAAGGATCTCGACAGGAAGTTTTCTACCTCCTCTGCCAGCGCCTAAGCATCCATCACCAGCAACAGCAACAGCGTCCAGCCTGAAACCCATTTTATTTTTTGGGTAACTCTGCCCGAACGTTAACAAGGAAAAATAACCATGGAAGAACTTAAATCTCTTAACAGCGTGCAGCAGTCAGTCGCTTGCGCCCTTGCCCTCCAGATGATTTCCGGCGACGAGATCAACATCACCGATGCAGCGAGGGAAAAAACCGCCGCTGATCCCCTGACCTCTCAGAAAGTTGCATCCATTCTGGATTCGACGTCGAACATGTTGAGCGCCTTGGGCAGCCTGGGTGGCTCCGGTTCCAGTAATCCGTTGAGCAAACTGGCGGATGGGGTACTGGGAACGGCATCAAAAGTCCTGAGTGATGACAAGATTCTGTGTCGCGGTTTCATCCAGCGCCAGTTGGGCACTGAACCCAGCGACCTTCACTTCCTTGGGGTCTCGAACCCGCTGCTCCGCGACGAGGAAGAGGATGCAGACGATGAAGAGGCAAGGGAGGCCTCCCTCAGCGACGTCTTCCCCACCGGCAGCAGTCGTGCCGCGCTCCTTGCCATCCTGAGAAAGTTCGCTGAACTTGATCCAGGCTTTGAAGAAACCCCCTCAACCACAATCGGCAAGGTCGTCGCAGCCTTCGGCTGATTGATTACAGCGAAGGACACTCACCATGAAAAAGACGGCACTGCTATTTGTTGCTGCACTTACAGCCATGTCGGCTATAGCCGCCGACAAGGAGGCCAAGTCACTCCGCTCGTTTCTCAGCGAAGTCGCCCTCACGAAGAACATCGCTAAGTACGAGGACATCAAGGTGGACCTCGACGGTTTCGTGTTCCTGGTGGAGCCCTTCCAGGGCCAACCGGGCACGTACCTTGTCCAATTCAGCGACCGGAATAGCGGTGGCCGGGCCGTGTTCACGACGATGGGGGCACGCATCGTGTGCGTCGCTGACAAGCAGACCGCCAAGGCCATGGTTCCTCACAGCCATATGCAGTTCACGGCTTTCGTGTCGGAGATTCGAGAGGTCGCCATGCAGGATTACCCGAACTCGCCGGTACGTCCGACCCGACTGATCGTTGCGAACTGCAACTTCGACTGACAAGGGCAACGGCCTTCTAGCTGACCTGCATATCATTCTCTTGGCGTAACGCCGCCCCCAACGCCGAAGGCCTCACCGCCTTCGGCGTTTTTCGTTAACCCACCAGGAGAGAGCATGTTGCCACTTGCCGCCATCCCGCTTGCCGAGATCATCGTCGGCGTTGTCGGGGCAGCCATCGCGCACCAACTGATGCCGAAAAAGATCCGCCTCGACGTCGAGTTCGACTAACCCCAGCCAATCCATCCCCCAAGAGCCCCTGACCTCCGTGGTCCGGGGCTCTTTTGCTTTCCGCAACCCAACATCGCGAGGTAACACCATGACCCAAACCAACGACATCGAGCAGAAACCCCAAGTCGAGCTCGTCCTGCTGAAAGAAGCATCCGCGCCCAAGCTGAGCAAGCGCTCAGCCGGTAGCTCGCTGCAGTACCGCCTCTGGACGGACGAGAAGCGTAGCGACGTCTTCTGGCAGATCGCCGCCAACGATGGCGGCCAGCACAGCCTGGAACTGGTTCCGATGGCCAAGATTCAGGCCACTATCGCCGCACAGGCTGGCAGCGATCCATTCCGGACCCGCCTGCTCCGCAGCACCTTCTCCGGGCGGTCGACAAACAACGCCGGCTTTTTGGTGTGCGCCATGACGGCCGAAGGCCTGCTGCTTGCCAGCGACAAGGCACACCACCATGTTGTGCTCGGCAACTGGACGGACTGGCTGCAAGCTGTCCTAAGCATCGACGGCCAGCCCGCGAGTATCAACGCGGCACTAGCCCTGGCTGCACTTCCGGCCGACACCTCCGAACCCATGCCGAAGGGCAAGCGGAACAGCCGGCACCGCACGTCAGCCGTCACGGAGGCCGAGCATGCTGATGCTGCTTGACCCTGGCCATGTCGACCAGATCAGCGACCCTGACATCCGAGCTTTGGCAGCACAGCGATTCCGGGAGCTTGCTGCCGAAGAACCCTACGATCCAGATGTGCATGGGCCGTTCGCAGTCGTCGAGGCCGGCGACACCCTTGAAACCATCGAGGCGGCAACCGGGTGCTGGCTGAAAACCAGCTTGTTCGACGAGAACGTGCAGTACGGCGATGAAGGCTACATGCCGGCGTTCGAGTTCCTGGAAGAGCATCCGGCCTGCTTCGAGGTCTGTTTCATTTTCTCTGACGGGGGCTACGGCACCTTGCTCTTCGTCAGCAAGTCCGACGCCATGGACCCGACAGTGATGCGCTACTGCCGGGAGTTCGCCGAACCCGCGTACCAAGGTGACACGACAAGTGGAGGCTCGCATGCGGCTTCAACTTGAAAACGGTCAGGTCGTGTTCACGGTCGAACCGAGCGACACAACAGAAAGTGTTGCCCGCCTAGTCGACCTTTTGTCTGGGGCGACCAGTACGCAGCAGGTAGCTGACGATGGCACTGCCTACGCCATCCAGATCAAGCCTGATGACGGGCGCTTGCCCTTCGTCGTTGCCGTACCGAAGTACGCGGACAGCGACGAAACCTTACTCACCCTGTGCGCCGCCTACCTGAACCAACAGGATATGCCGGATTAATCCTCGGCACTTCTTGTGCAGCAGCGCTTCGCCTCAAGCAGCACCCATCCCCCAGCCCTCACCGCCCGCTCCCTCAAGGACCGGGCGGTTTTTCTTTTGGAGATCACCATGTCCAACCTGCCCCCAGTCTACGTTCCTGAGTTTCCACCCCCAACCCTACCACCTCACCTGCCATGGCCGCGCTTCGAGCTTGGCGCACTGGTCGCGACACCGGCCGCTCTCGAACTGCTCAAGATCAGCGACACATCAGCCCTCGACATTATTCAACGTCACGGCGCACTCGACCCCGGCGACCTGCCGGCGTGCGATGTTCGCGCCAATGCTGAGGCCCTAAAAACCGGCGCGAGGATCATGTCGGCCTACACGGTCACAGTGGACGGCCAGGCCCACAAAGTCTGGGCGATCACCGACGCCATCGGCGACGACGGGCATCGGGCCAGTACCTGCGTGCTGTTGCCGGTAGACTACTAATGACCGCGCCGACCTACGCCCCCATCACCGATCCCCGCGTGGCCGTCCTAGCCACTTGGCTCAGCGAGCCTGAACGCGAGGGGTTCGAAGAGTCCGCTGGCATTCGCCAGTACGACGGACTGCTGGCAAAGGACGAAGCCGAACGACAGGCCATTCTCGATGTGCTGGCCCGACGCCCACGCCCATGCGGGCTGCGCGTCTTCCGGCTGACGCTGGCCGATGGTAGTTGCCAGTGGGTCTTAGCCGACGACCTGTCAGCGGCGTTGGCATGCCTGTACGACCTCGGCGGCATCGACATCGCAGAAGAGCCAGCCGATGACGTACTCAACCAGCAGTTCGGTGGGATGGCGTTTTTGGCGACGACTGCCTAAACGCCATCCGACGCGTTTTGTTGAGTCCTTACCCGGCAATGTCCCGGCTGACTGGCGCACCCAAGCCTACGCATTCCTAACCCTCTCCATCACTGCTGGCTCACCTTGTCCTGATGGGCAGGGTGCAGCGAAGGCCTTGGTGTCGACCAAAGGATTGTAGAGACCCCGGTCGCTTCAGCCGTCGCCATGCGGCCGAACGCCTTCCGGCGAAGGCATCGGATGCCAATCCGTTTGCCGCGTCCATTTTTAGCGAGGGAGCCAGAACAGCTTGATAGCGATTTCGGGCCTGGCCCGCAGTCGTGGGTGGCCGCTGCCGGGCATGAGCCGGGTGGCGGCCATTTGTTTTTCTAGCGGATGCAGGAGAAACCATGACCGCAACCAACAACACCATCAACTTCACCACCCGTACCCTGAGCAACCTGCCCAAGCCGACCAATGGCAAGAGCAAGGAAATGACTGATGCCAAGGTACGCAATCTCAAGGCCGAGATTTCCCCGACCGGCACGATCAGCTTCTGGTTCCGGGGGCAGCGCGATGGCCGCCGCTATCCGATCCACATCGGCCACTTCCCGGCCATCTCGCCGGAAGAAGCCCGGCGTACCGCGCTGGAGTACAAAGCCCAGCTCGACCGGGGCGAAGACCCGACCGCTGCCCGAAAGGCGCACAAGGAAGAGCCCACGCTGGCATCCTTCTTCGAGGAGTACAACGAAGATGCCAAGGCCCGTGGCAAGGCCAGTTGGAAGGATGACCGTAACCGTTTCGCATTCCGCATTGCTGGAAAGTTCGGCGACCGCAAGCTTAGCGCCATTTCCAAGAAGGAGATCGCGCAGTTCCATGCGAGCCTGCTGGATGACCTCTCACCGGCCAGCGCCAACAGAATCCTGGTGCTGCTGTCGGCAATTTTTCGGAAGGCGGTCGAGTGGGAAGTGATAGCTGCCAATCCGGTCAGTGGCATCAAGCAATTCCCAGAGAGGAACGCCCGGACCCGTTTCCTCGACGAGAGCGAGATGGCCGCCTTCGTGGCGGCCTGCAATGCCGACGAGAACCGCACCGCCGCCGACTGCCTCAAGGGTCTCTTGCTCTGTGGACTTAGGAAAAGCGAACTGAAGGACGCCCGCTGGACCGATGTCAATCTAGACCGAGGCGAACTGCGCCTGTACAAGACGAAAAACGGTGACTCACGCGTTGCAGTCTTGTCCGACGCCATGGTGGCGCTGCTGGCAAGCCTGCCGAGCCGTGGCAAGTCGGAATGGCTCTTCCCGGGACGGAGTGGCACCAAGCCGCTGAACAACCTGGACAAGCCCTTCCAGCGCATCATCGAGCGTGCCGGGCTGGCCGGGACGGAGCTGACGATTCATTGCCTTCGTCATACTTTTGCCTCATGGATGGCCATCAATGGATTCTCCCTTGTCATAATTGGCACTGCTCTCGGGCACCGCAGCCAAGCCATGTCGGCCAGGTACTCTCACCTCAATGACAAGGTAATGCGACAGGCAGGAAACAGTGTCGGCCGCGTCGTCAGCGAGGCGCAACAGGCCGCCGCTGCACAAGCACCGACCACGGCTTGAGTTTCATCTCAGCACTTCCCACGAACGGGATGGCCCTGTGCCATCCCGTTCTTTTTTTGGCTCCCCATCGCCTTCCCTGGCTTCACTCTCGGCATCCCCTTCTACCGCAAGTAGTTCCCCCGGTTTCCCCGCTTCCCCTTGGCCTGTTGCCCTGGACGAGGTGTCAGCGGCCCCATGGGTTGGCCTTCCTGCAGCATTGCTTTAGCACTGTGGGCAACCGGGGAAACCGGGGCGCATCCAGCCCCAGCAAGACACCCAGGGATAGGCCATCCGGGGAGGCCTCGGGGGAAGTCTTCTCGCCTCTAGCAAGGCAAAAAATCCTCAGTCCGTCAGTCGCTTAGCTGCCGAGGGACAACTTCCGAACAGATCCATAGCGAGTTGCCAACTGGCACGCTCGCCGCCGGTCCCCGCCGGGTACCGGTCCAACCCACTTACGAGGAAAGCCATGACTACTGCAAACCACATCACCATCCCGAGCACCCCCACCATTCTGGAGTCCATGGTCCAGCACTGGAAGCGCAGCGTCGCCGAACCCGCTGAGCGCCCGCGCTGTACCGCCCGCCCCCTGTCGGCATCCGAGATCGCCGCCTTCCTGAACGCCGCCAGCCACGACGAAAACCGCGTGCTCGGCTTGCTGCTCACCTGCACCCTCCTGAGCGGCATCTCGCCCTACGATCTGGCCGCAGCCGAATGGGACCAGTACGACGCCGAGTCCGGCAAGATCGAGGTGTGCGACGAGCAGGCCAACCACTACGCTACCTACCAGCTGCCGAAGCTCGCGCTCGACATGATCCATGCTGCCGGCCTGTGTAGGACCGATGTGCCGTGGGTGTTCCACTACGGCGACGAGCAGGTGGACGAGGATGAAATTTTCGATGCCTTCCACCGAATCGCCATGGACGCCGGCATCATCGACCTGAGCCTGGCGGAACTGATGATGGTCCACGAACAGGTCGTCCTGTTCGCAGCACTGTTCGATGTGCCCTTGACCCTGCCGCCGGCTGCCCCCGAGGAGCCTTTCGACGACTTCGATGATTTTGAAGGGCTCTGCTTCTGATCAACCTTCCGGGATGGCCAGCCGGCCATCCCGGGTTTTCTTTGGCTGTGCAGGGCGTAGTTGAATCCCCAATGGTTCATGCCGCCGGGGTAACATGGCGCTTTTCCATTCAGGGGCTGCACGTCGTGTCGGAAACCGCTATCGAAGCATTCATCCATCGCTGGTCTAGAGCCGGCGGTAGCGAGCGGGCCAACTACCAGTTGTTCCTGACCGAACTGTGCACCCTGCTTGAACTGCCGATGCCCGAACCGGCCGGCGACGACACACGGGACAACGCCTACGTGTTCGAGCGGCGCGTTGTCATGCCGCAACCGGACGGCAGCAGCAACAACGGGTTCATCGACCTCTACCGCCGTGGCTGCTTCGTCCTTGAGGCGAAGCAGACCGGCAAGACCCTGGACAGCGGGGGCTGGGACAAGGCGATGTTGCGTGCACACAACCAGGCCGACCAGTACGCCCGTGCCCTACCTGTCGACGAAGGACGCCCCCCGTTCATTGTCGTCGTGGATGTTGGCCGCAACATCGAGCTGTACGCCGAGTTCAGCCGTTCCGGTGCGACCTACACCCCGTACCCCGACCCACGCAGCCATCGCATC
>Ga0209794_1000518_pt1 | contig 54033 bp, 39 predicted proteins | sample EBPBio232013_DNA_FD_185869 | JGI IMG/M metagenome (GOLD analysis project Ga0209794, IMG submission 185869) | Wastewater treatment Type I Accumulibacter community from EBPR Bioreactor in Madison, WI, USA - Reactor 1_5/23/2013_ DNA (SPAdes)... | ecosystem: Engineered > Bioreactor > EBPR >...
CGCCTTGCGGTCGACCTTGCCGTTGGGCGTGGCCGGGATCCGCTCGAGCAGGCGCCAGGCGCCCGGCACCATGTACTCGGGCAGGTGTTCGCGCAGGTGCGCGCGCAGCGCCGACGGCTCCGGCGCGGCGCCGGGCCGGGCGACGACGTAGGCCGCGAGCAGCGGGTCGCCGCCGTCGCGCGCGGCCAGCACCACCACCGCCTGCGCGATGTCGGGATGCCGCGCCAGCGCGGCTTCGATCTCGCCGGTCTCGATCCGGTGGCCGCGCAGCTTGACCTGCCCGTCCATGCGCCCGAGATGCTGCAGCTGGCCGTCGCCACGCCAGCGGCCGAGGTCGCCGGTGCGGTACATGCGCGCGCCGGGCTGGTCGGGATCGGGCACGAAGCGTTCGCCATCGAGCTCGGGCCGCGCGTGGTAGCCCAGCGCGACGCCCTCGCCGGCGATCACGATCTCGCCGGCAACGCCGATCGGCACCGGCGCGCCGTCCGCGTCGAGCACGTGCACGCGGGTGTTCGCGATCGGGCGCCCGACCACGATCGCGCCAAGCCCGGGCAGGATCTGCGCGGCGGTCGACCACACCGTGGTCTCGGTCGGGCCGTACAGGTTCCACAGCTCGCCGCTGCGCGACAGCAGCGCCTCGGCCAGGTCGGGTGGCAGTGCCTCGCCGCCGCACAGCGCCTTGAAGCGCGGACCGCCACGCCAGCCGGCCTCCAGCAACAGGCGCCAGGTGGAGGGCGTGGCCTGCATCGCGTCCACGCGCTCGCGTTCGAGCAGGTCGCGCAGCACGGCGCCATCGCTGGCGTCGTCGCGATCGACCAGCACGATCGTGGCGCCGCACAGCAGCGGCAGCAGCAGTTCGAGCACGGCGATGTCGAACGACAGCGTGGTCACCGCGGCCAGCCGCGCGCCCGCGGCGAGGCCCGGCGCTTCGCGCATCGCGAGCAGGAAGTTGAGCACCGCGCGCCGCGGCACCCACACGCCCTTGGGCTGGCCGGTCGAGCCGGAGGTGTAGATCAGGTAGGCCGGTGCCCGCGGGTCGATCACGCGCGCCGCGAACGGCGCGTCGCAGGCCAGCGCCACGTCGAGCGCGAGCGCCTGCTCCGGCGCCAGCCAGTCCGGCACGCCCGCGTCCACCAGCACCACGCGCGCGCCGGCGTCGGCGGCCATGAACGCCAGCCGCGCCGGCGGGAAACCCGGGTCGAGCGGCAGGTAGGCCGCGCCGCTGCGCAGCACGCCGAGCAGCGCCGCCAGCATCGCCGGCGTGCGCGCCAGGTGCAGGCCGACCACGTCGCCCGCGCCGATCCCGCGCGCGGCCAGCGACGCCGCGATGCGCTCGGCCATCGCCGACAGCGTGGCCGCGTCGGCGTCCTCGTTGCGATGGCGGATCGCCACGGTCGTCGCCCGTGCGGCCAGCGCCGTGTCGAGGCACGCGGACAGTTCGACGTCGGGCAGCGCGCGTGCAGTGTCGTTCCAGTCCGCCAGCAACGCGGCCTCGTCCACGCCCGGCGCCAGCAGCGCGGCCACCGCCGGCGCCGGCGACGCCGCCAGCCGCGCCAGCAGGGCGAGGTAGCGCTCGCCCAGGCGCCGTGCCGTCGCCGGCAACAGGATGTCGGTGTTGAAGTTGAGGCCGCCGAGCAGGCCGTCGGCGCCGTCGAGGAACCACAGGGCGAGGTCCTGCGCCGCGGCCGGCTGGAACACCGGCACGTTGGCGTGCGCCAGCCCGCCCCAGCGACACGGGCGCTGGCGCGCGTCCTGGTACGAGAAGAACGCCTGGTAGATCGGGAAGCGGCTGGTGTCGCGCTGGTTGTCGAGCACCCGCACCAGGTGTTCGAACGGCACATCCTGGCAGCCGAAGGCGTCCACCGCCTCGCGCCGCACCGAGGCCAGCAGCGCGTCGAACCCGGCCGCGGGATCGACCTGCAGGCGCAGCGGCAGCGCGTTGACGAAGAAGCCCATCACCGGCTCCAGCTCGGGCACGCCGCGGCCGCGGACCGGCGTGCCGACCACGAGGTCGCGCTGGCCGGTGGCCTGGTGCAGCAGCAGCGCCCACGCCGAGAGCAGCACGTGGAACAGGGTGCTGCCCTCGCGCCGCGCCAGCGCGCGCAGCGCGTCGGCGACGTCGTCGGGCACGCGCAGCCATGCGGTATCGCCATCGCCGCTCTGCAGCGGCGGCCGCGCCAGGTCGGTCGGCAGCGCCAGCACCCGCGGCGCGCCGTCGAGCCGCGCCTGCCAGTGCGCCAGCTGGCGCGCCAGCTCCGGACCCTGCATCCAGTCGCGGTGCCAGGCCGAGAAGTCGGCGTAGTCGAGCGCCAGCGGCGGCAGGCCGGGGTCGGTGCCGTCGCGCAGCGCCGGGTACAGCGCCGCCATCTCGGCGTAGAACAGGTCGAACGACCAGCCGTCCCACACCAGGTGGTGGGCCATGAAGAACAGCACGTGCTCGTCGTCGTCGAGCGCGAACAGGCGCGCGCGGAACAGCGGTCCGGTGGCGAGGTCGAACGGCCGCGCCACCTGGTCCTCGATGCGCCGCGCCAGCGCGTCCTCGCGCGTCGCGGCCGGCAGCGCGCGCAGGTCGTCGAACGGCAGGCGCCCGTCGACCGCATCCAGCACGCGCTGGTACGGTTCGCCGTCGCGCTGGCCGATCACCGTGCGCAGCGCCGGCTGGCGCGCGACCAGCGCCGCGAACGCGCGTTCGAGCGCATCGCGGTCGAGCGGCCCACTCAGCCGATGCGCGGACGGCACGTGGTAGACCGTGCGTCCCGGGTGCAGCTGCTCCAGGTACCACACGCGCTGCTGCATCAGCGACAGTGGCGCATCGAGGCCGGGCGCGCGCTTCGGGATCTCCGTCGCGCCGGCGGTGTCGTGCGTGGCCAGCCAGGCCGCGAGCCGCGCGATGCTGGGATGGTCGAACACGCTGCGCAGGGGCACGTCGCGGTCCAGCTCGCGCCCGAGCCGGGCCGCCAGCTGCGCCGCCAGCAGCGAATGCCCGCCGAGGGAGAAGAAGTCGGCGTCGCGCGCCACCCGCGGCAGCGCCAGCAGCTCGCGGAACAGCGCGGCCACCCGCGCCTCGTGCGGCGAACGCGGCGCGTCGTCGATGCCTTCATCCGCGTCGGCAACGGTCGTCGCCGGTTCGGGCAGCGGCAGCGCCTTGCGATCGACCTTGCCGCTGGTGGTGAGCGGCAGCACCGGCAGCAGCAGGCAGCGCTGCGGCACCATGTACTCGGGCAGCCGCTGCGCGGCGTGCGCGCGCAGCGCCGCTTCGTCGGGTGCGGCGCCCTCGCGCGCCACCACATAGGCGAGCAGGCGCAGGTCGCCCGGCCGCGGCGCATGCATCACCACCACCGCCTGCGCCACGCCCGGATGCGACTGCAGCACCTGTTCGATCTCGCCCAGCTCGATCCGGTAGCCGCGCAGCTTGACCTGGAAGTCGGTCCGGCCGAGGCACTCCATCACGCCGTCGTTGCGCCAGCGCGCGAGGTCGCCGCTGCGGTACACGCGGCCGGCGCCTTCGAGTTCGATGAAACGCTCGGCGGTGAGATCGTCGCGGCCGAGGTAGCCGCGCGCCACGCCCGCGCCGCCGATGCACAGCTCGCCGACCACGCCCACCGGCACCGGCTGCCGGCGCGCGTCGAGCACGTGCAGCTGGGTGTTCGCCAGCGGCCGCCCGATCGGCACCGGCGCGGTGTCGTCGTCGACGCGATGGCAGGTCGACCAGACCGTGGTCTCGGTCGGGCCGTACACGTTCCACAACGCCGCGGTGCGCGCGCGCAGCGCCGCGGCGAGGTCGGCCGGCAGCGCTTCGCCGCCGCACCAGGCGCGCAGGCGCGGCTCGCCCTCCCAGCCCGCCTCCAGCAGCAGGCGCCAGGTCGCCGGGGTGGCCTGCATCACGTCCACGCGATGGCGCGCCAGCAGCGCGCGCAAGCGCGCCGGATCGGCGGCGTCTTCGCGGCGGGCGAGCACGATGCCCGCGCCCGCGACGAGGGGCAGCAGCAGTTCGCACACCGCGATGTCGAACGACAGCGTGGTGATCGCCAGCACCGACTCGCCCGCGGCCAGCCCGGGGCCGGCCTGCATCGCCGCGATCAGGTTGACGACGTTGCGATGGCGCACCCGCACGCCCTTCGGGCGACCGGTGGAGCCGGAGGTGTAGAGCACGTAGGCATCGTCGTCGGCATCGGCGCCGGCAGCGGATGCCGGGTCGACGCCGTCGTCGTCGCCGGCCGCCGCGACCGCATCGAGCGACAGGGTGTCGACGCCCTCCAGCGCCGGGCCGAAGCGCGCCAGCAGCGCGGCGTCGCCGAGTACCTGCCGCAGCCCGGCGTCAGTGGCCATGAACGCGATGCGGTCCGCGGGCAGCGAAGGATCCAGCGGCACGTAGCAGGCGCCGGCACGCAGCACGCCCAGCAGCGCCGGCAGCAGCGACAGGTCGCGTTCCAGCAGCAGGCCGACGCGGTCGCCACGAGCCACGCCCGCCTGCGCCAGCGCGCGGGCCACGCCCGCGCTGCGCCGCGCCAGCGTGGCGTAGTCCATCGCCTCGTCGCCGCAGCGCACGGCCACCGCCTGCGGCGAGCGCCGCGCCTGGGCGAGCACCAGCGACTCGATCCGCTGCGCGTGCGGGTACGGCGCCGCGGTGTCGTTCCACTGCGCAAGCAGCCGGCGGTCGGCCTCGCCCAGCAGCGGCAGCGCGTCCACCGCGGCCGAGGGATCGTGCAGCGCGCCCTGCAGCAGCCGCTCGAAGCACGCCATCCAGCGTTCGATCGTGGCGGCGTCGAACAGGTCGCGGTTGTACTGGCACTCCAGGCGCATGCCGTCGCCGCCGAGGTCGACCGCGTTGACGAACAGTTCGAAGGTCTCGAAGCGGCGCGCGTTGCCGGCCAGTTCGAGCACCACCCCGGGGATCGCGGCGTGCTCGGCCACCAGCGCCTGGTCGATGTTGAACATCACGCTGATCAGCGGCAGCCGCGCCGGATCGCGCGCCAGCGGCAGCGCGCGCAGCAGCTGGCCGAAGGTGATCGCCTGGTGGTCGTAGGCATCCAGCAGCACGCCACGGCTGTCGTCCAGCAGCGCGGTGAACGGCTGACCCGCGTGCGGCTGCAGGCGCAGTGGCAGCATGTGCACGCAGTGGCCGACGAGGCCCTGCAGCGCTTCCTCCGCCGCCTGTCCCGCGGCCGGAATGCCGACGACGACATCCTCCTGCCCGGTCAGCCGCAGCAGCAGCGCCGAGAAGCCGGCGATCAGGGTGGCGAACAGGCTGGCGCCGCGGGCCGCGCCCAGCGCGCGCAGCTGCGCGACCAGCGCGGCCGGCAGGCGGTGGTCGTGGCGCGCGGAGCGCTGGCTGCGCGCCGCCGGGCGCGGCCGGTCGAGCGGCAGGTCGAGCAGCGGGCCGCCGTCGGCGAACCGCGACGCCCACCACGCCAGGTCGTCCGCCGGCGTCGCATCGCCCAGCGCGCGCGACTGCGCGTAATCGGCGAACGACGGCGCCGTCGCGGACGCCGCGCCGTCGCGGCAGGCCGCGGCTAGGTCCTTCACCAGCACCCAGAACGACCAGCCGTCGAGCACGATGTGGTGACCGGTCAGCACCAGCACGTGGTGGTCCGGCGCGAGCCGGAGCACCTCGGCGCGCAGCAGCGGGCCTCGGCCGAGGTCGAAGGGTTCGCTGACGTGGCGCGCGGCCACCGCGGCGAGTTCCGCGGGCGGGTCCGCGGCCGCCGAGACGTCGTGCAGCGGCACGTCGAGTGGCGCGGCATCCTCGGGCACGCACAGCCACAGGCCATCGTCGCTGAAGCTGGCGCGCAGCGCGTCGTGGCGCCGCGGCAGCGCCGCCACCGCCGCGCGCAGGCGCTCGACGTCGAGCGCGCCGCGCAGGTGCAGCGAGACCGATTCGTTGTACGCCAGCGAGGCCTCCGGGCCGAGCCGGTCGGCCAGCCACACCTCGCGCTGCGGCTCGGTGCTCGGCAGCCGGCGCACGCCCGCCTCGGTCTGCGCCTGCCGCCGTACCGGGAAGAAGCCGCTGGCGATCATCTCCGCGGCCGCGTCGCGGTAGGCTTCGACGATGCGGTCGATGTCGGCCCGCGAATGCGCGGTGGTCAGGAAGCAGGGGAAGTTGTCGAGGATGTGGATGCCGCGGTCGCGAAGCATCACGTACAGCAGGTCGCCGTAGGGCAGGTCTTCGGTGAACACGTTGCGCCACCACGAGGCGAACGTGACCAGCTTGAACGGTGCGCCCAGTTCGGCCATCGCCGCGTTGACGCGCGCCACCATCTCCGCGCAGCGCGCGTTGAGGTCGGCCTGCAGCGCCGGCCCGCACTCCGCGAAGTGCTGCAGCGAGGCGTGCGTGGCCGCCAGCGCCAGCGGATGGCGCACGAAGGTGCCGGCGAAGTAGGTCACGCCGACGCCGGGCACCGAATCGTCGCCGTACTGCCAGTGGCCGCCGTCGAGGGCATCCATGTACGCGCGCTTGCCGGCGATCACGCCGATCGGGAAGCCGCCGCCCACCGCCTTGCCGTAGCTGGCGATGTCGGCGCGGATGCCGAACAGGCCCTGCACGCCCTGCGGGTGCGCGCGGAAACCGGTGACCACTTCGTCGAAGATCAGCAGCGCCCCCGACTGTTCGGTGAGCGTGCGCAGTTCGCGCAGGAATTCCACCGGGCGGAAGTCGGGGCGCCGGCTCTGCACCGGCTCGACCAGGATCGCCGCCAGCTCGTGCGCGCGCGCGCGCAGCACCTGCAGCGTCTCCTCGGTGCCGTAGTCGAGCACCAGGATGTTGCGCGTCGCCTCCGGCAGGATCCCCGGCGCGGCCGGCACGCTGCGCCCGCTGCGGGTGCCGCGCGCGATCACCTCGTCGAAGATGCCGTGGTAGGCGCCGTTGAACATCACGATGGTGCTGCGCCCGGTCACCGTGCGCGCGATGCGCATCGCGCCCATCACCGCTTCCGAGCCGGTGTTGCAGAACGCGGCGCGCTCGGTACCGGCCACCTCGCAGAACAGGCGCGCGGCGTCGCCGGCGAGGACGTGCTGCGGGCCGATCTCGTAGCCCTGGTCGATGCGCGCGTGCAGGGTTTCGCGCAGGAAGTCCGGCTGCCAGCCGAACAGGTTCATGCCGAAGCCGTTGAGCACGTCGATGTACTCGTTGCCGTCGATGTCCCACACGCGCGACCCACGCGAGCGTTCGACCACGATCGAGTACACCAGCTCCTTGGTCAGCGGGCGGAAGCCGTTGACCACGCGCGGGTCGGCCATGTGCGGCCGGTGTTCGGTGGTGTAGGCCTTGGATTTCGCGGTGCGCGCGGTGTAGCGCGCGACCAGCGCGTCCAGGCGCGCGCGCTGCAGCGGGGTGAGCGCGTCGCGGCGGGTGTGGATGCGCGCGATCGCGCCGAAGGCCTTGTTGACGTCGTAGCGCTGCGGGCCCTCGCCTTCCTCGCCCGCCATCGGCGCGGACGCGGGCGCGGACGCGGCGCTCGTGGCGGCGATTGGCGATGCGGCGGTCGTGCCCGCCGGTGCGGCCTGCGCCTCCAGGAAGGCGGCGAGCAGCGCGGCCGAACCGTGCTGCTCCATCACCTGGCGGAACGACACCTTCACCCCGAACGCCCGCTGCAGCTGCAGCGCGAGCTGGGTCAGCGCCAGCGAATCCAGGCCCAGTTCCAGCCACGGCGTGGCGGCGTCGGCGGCGGTCATCTCGACGCCCGAGACTTCCTCCACCAGCGCGAACAGGCGCGGCAGCACGCCGTCCGCCGCGACCGGTTGCGCGACCGCGGGCACGACGGTCGCGGCTTCGACAGATGCGGCTTCGACAGACGCGGCTTCGACAGATGCGGCTTCGGCGGCCGGCGCGGCGGCCGCCGCATCGCGCGCCGGCAGCGGCGCGGCCGACGCCTGCCCGGCGTCGATCCAGTGGCGCTGGCGCTCGAACGGATACAGCGGCAGCGGCACCTTGCGCCGGCCTTCGCCGGCGACCCGCGCCTGCCAGTCCGGCGCGACGCCCTGGGTCCACAGCCGGCCGAGCGCGTCGTCCAGCGCGTGTGACTCCTGCGCGGGCGCATCGGCGAGGCTGGCGATGATCGGCTGCGGCGCACGCCCACCGGGGGCGCACTGGCGCGCCAGCGTGGCAAGGGTGGCGCGCGGGCCGACTTCCAGCAGCACCCGCGAGCCGTCTTCCAGCAGGCGCGCGGCGGCCGGCGCGAACCGCACCGGCACGCGCAGGTGTTCGGACCAGTAGCCGGGATCGCGTGCCTGCGCCGCGGTCAGCCAGTCGCCGCTGACGGTGGACACGATCGGGATCCGCGGCGCGTCCAGGCGCATCGCGTCGAGGCGTTCGCGCAGCGGTGCGACCACCGGCTGCATCATCGCCGAGTGGAACGCATGCGAGGTGGCGAGGCGGCGCGCGACGATCCCCGCCTCCGCCAGCCGCGCTTCCAGCCGCTCCACCTGCGGCAGCGGACCGGCGACCACGCACAGCCCCGGCGCGTTCTCCGCCGCCAGTTCCAGGCCGTCCTCGAGCCAGGCCGCGACCGCGTCGGCCGACAGCCGCACCGACAGCATCGCGCCCGCCGGCCGTGCCTGCATCAGCCGGCCGCGCAGCGCGACCAGCGCGAGCGCGTCGTCCAGCGACATCACCCCGGCCAGGGTCGCGGCGACGAACTCGCCGATGCTGTGGCCGGCGAGCGCCGTGGGCGTGATGCCCCACGCCATCCACAGCTTCGCCAGCGAGTATTCCAGCGCGAACAGCGCCGGCTGCACGATCGCGGTGCCGACCAGCGCCTGCGGGTCGTCGCGCAGCAGGCGCGCGTGCGCGTCCTCGCCCAGCAGCGGCGAGAGCACCGCGCAGCAGGCGTCGTGGGCTTCGCGGAACGCCGGTTCCCCGGCATGCAGCCGGGCACCCATGCCCGGGTACTGCGCGCCCTGCCCCGGGAACAGGAAGGCCACGCCCGAAGGCGCGCCGGCGCGCGCGCCGGCCGCGGCTTCGGACAGCTTCGCGATCGCATCGGCATGGTCGGTCGCCACCACGTGCCGGCGATGCACGAACGCGCGCCGGCCGGTGCGGGTCGTGTGCGCGACGTCGGCCAGCGGCAGCGTGGCGCCACCCCCCGGGCCGGCGTCGGCGAGGAACGCCGCCATCCGCGCGCAGGCCGCGTCCAGCGCCTGCGGCGTCCGCGCGGACAGCACCAGCAGCTCGCTCGCGCGCGGCGACGGCGGCGACGGCGCCACCTCCGGCGCCTCGCGCAGCACCACGTGGGCATTGGTACCGCCGAAGCCGAACGCACTCACGCCGGCCAGTCGCGGGCGCTCGCCGCGCGGCCACGGCTGCAATGCCGCCTGCGGCACGAACGGGGTGGCCGCGAAATCGATCTGCGGGTTCGGACGACTGAAGTTGATCGTCGGCGGGCGCAATCCGCGATGCAGGGCCAGCGCGGTCTTGATCACGCCCGCGGCGCCGGCCGCGGTGACCATGTGGCCGACGTTGCTCTTGAGCGAACCGATGCCGCAGAAGCCGGTGTCGGCGGTGTGCCTGCGGAACGCGCGGCTGAGGCCCTCGACTTCGATCGGATCGCCGATCGGGGTCGCGGTGCCGTGCGCTTCGACGTAGGCGATGTCGCGCGCGTCGATCCCCGCGGCATCGTGCGCCATCGCCACCACCGCCGACTGCCCGGCGGGATTGGGCGCGGTGAAGCTGGCGCGGTCGGCGCCGTCGTTGTTGACCGCGCCGCCCAGCAGCAGCGCGTAGATGGTGTCGCCCGCGGCCTGCGCGTCCGACAGCCGGCGCAGCGCGAGGATCGCCACGCCGTCGGAGAACACGGTGCCGCGCGCCCCGGCGTCGAAGGTGCGGGTGTGGCCATCGGGCGAGGCCATCGAGCCGTCCTGGTGCAGGTAACCCGCATCGGGCGGACAGGTGATGGCGACGCCGCCGGCCAGCGCCAGGTCGCAGTGGCCGGCGCGCAGCGCGTCGATCGCCAGGCTGGTCGCCACCAGCGAGGTCGAGCACGCGGTGTGCACGCCCACCGCCGGGCCGTCCAGGCCGAGCTTCCACGCCACCCGCGTGGCCAGGTAGTCCTTCTCGTTGGCCAGCATCACCGGCAGCGCGCCCAGGCGCGCGGCGAGTTCGGGATGCGCGCGCACGTGGTGTTCGAGGTAGCTGGCGTTGTACATGCCGCCGTACACGCCGATGCGGCCATCGAACGCCTCCGGCACCACGCCGGCGTGCTCGAGCGCGTGCCAGGCACACTCGAGGAAGTGCCGGTGCTGCGGGTCGGTCAGCTGCGCCTCCAGCGGCGAGATGCCGAAGAACGCCGCGTCGAAGCGATCGACGCCGTCGAGCACGCCGCGCGCACGCACGTAGTCCGGGTCGTCGCGCAGGGCCGCCGGGATCGACGGGTCGAGTTCGCCGGGGGTGAACAGGCGGATCGATTCGCGACCCTCGCACAGGTTGCGCCAGAACGCCTCGACGTCGTCCGCGCCGGGGAAGCGCCCGGCCATGCCGACGATCGCGATCGGTTCGTCGTGGCCGCCGTCGCGGCGCGCGCGCGGCGAGGGCGCGGCCTCGTCGCCGGCGCGATGCTCGGCCAGCCGCGCCACGCCGGCGGGGGTCGGCGCCGAGAACAGCTGCGCCGGACGCAGGTCGGCGATGCCTTCCCGACGCAGCAGCGCCAGCAGGCGCAGCGCCGACAGCGAATCGCCGCCAAGCTCGAAGAACGCGTCGTCGGCGCCCACCGCATCCAGCGACAGCACCTGCGCGAACGCGGCGCAGGCCTGCGCCTCGCGTCCGTCGCGCGGCGCCCGCGCCGGCTGCAGGTGTGCCGGACGCGCCTGCGCCGGGCGCGGCAATGCGGCGCGATCGAGCTTGCCGTTGGCGGTCAGCGGCAGCGCCGCGATCGGCACCAGCGCCGCCGGCAGCATGAAGTCGGGCAGTTCCGCGGCGAGCGCCGCGCGCAGCGCGGCCGGATCGGGCGCATCGCCGACGACATAGGCCAGCAGCCGGCGCCCGGCGGGACCGTCGTCGGCGACCACGGCACTGGCGCGCACGCCGGGCTGGCGCGCGAGTGCCGCCTCGATCTCGCCCGGCTCGATCCGGAAGCCGCGGATCTTCAGCTGGCGATCGGCGCGGCCGAGGAAGTCGAGCGCGCCGTCCGGGCGCCAGCGCACCAGGTCGCCGGTGCGGTACAGGCGCGCGCCGGGCAGGAAGGGATCGGGCAGGAAGCGTTCGGCGTCCAGCTCCGGCCGCCCGAGGTAGCCGCGCGCGAGTCCGTCGCCGCCGAGGTACAGCTCGCCTTCCACGCCAATCGCGACCGGCTGCATCGCCGCGTCGAGCACGCGCAGGCGGGTCCCGGCGATCGCGCGGCCGATCGGGATCGCGGTGGCGTCCTCGGGCAGGCCCGGCGGGATCGCATGGGTGGTGGCGAAGGTGGTGCATTCGGTGGGGCCGTAGCCGTTGTGCAGCTGCAGGCCGGGCAACGCCTGCTGCGCGCGGCGCACGTGCGCCGGCGACAGCGCCTCGCCGCCGGTGTACAGCGCGCGCAGTCCGCGCAGTGCCTGCGGAGCCTCGTCGACCACGGCGTTGAACAGCGCCGCGGTGAGCCAGGCCGTGTCGGCGCCGAGCGTGGCGATGGCGTTGCCGAGCGCGGCCGCGTCGGGCACGGGCGCGTCGAGGATCGCGCAGCAGCCGCCGTTGAGCAGCGGTCCCCACAGCTCCAGGGTCGAGGCGTCGAAGCCCAGCGGCGCGGCGTGCAGGAAGCAGGTGTCGGCGTCGAGCCGCACATAGTCCACCCCGCACACCAGGCGCAGGATGCTGCGGTGCTCGATCTGCACGCCCTTGGGCACGCCGGTCGATCCGGAGGTGTACATGACGTAGGCGAGGCTGCCGCCGTTGCCGGTCGCCGGCGGCGGCAAGCCGGCGTCGACGTCCTCCGCGGTGGCGACGCCCGCCACCTGCAGGACGTGCGGCGCGAGCCCGGCCATGCGCGGCGCCTGCGCGGCGTCGACCAGCGCGATGCGCGCACCGGCGTCATCCAGCAGCTGGCGCAGGCGCGCGTCCGGCAACGCAGGATCGAGCGGCAAGTAGGCGGCGCCGGCCTTGAGCACCGCCAGCACCGCGACCACCGCATCGGCGCTGCGCGGCAGGCACACGGCGATGCGTTCGCCCGGCGCGGGCGCAGGTTCGAGCAGGCGTCGCGCCAGTGCGTCCGAGCGGCGGTCGAGCGCGTCGTAGCGCAGCTCGCCGCCGGGCCAGCGCAGCGCGATGCGCTGCGGATGGCGCGCCGCGACCGCGCGGAACAGTGCGTGCACCGTGGTGTCGGTGGGCGCGCGGCCGGGATGGTCGATCCAGTCGGCCGGCGGCAGGCCAGGCTCGGGGTCGGCGTCGGCGCCGGGGTCGGAAGCGGCGGTTACGGATGGCATGTTTCGATGCGCCCCACCAGGGCAAGGACTTCGTTGATCGGGACGATCGCGCTGTTGAACGCGGCGTCGGAATTCCAGGCAGGGGCGTCGTCCACCGCGATCCAGTGCAGGGCCGCGCCTGCCTGCCCCCAGACCTCGCGCAGGCGCCGGAGTTCCGGCGTGTCGCGGGTGGCAACCGCGGTCGTCAGCGGCACCTGTGGCGGTCCGGCGGCGAGGTCGACCTCCGCCAGTGCCGCGCGCAGGCCGGCCGGGAGCGGCATGCCCAGCGACTCCGCGGCGATGCCTTCGTCGGGCGGCGCGCGTCCGGTTTCCTCGCGCAGGTAGGCGCGATGGGCGCGGCCGAGTTCATCGAGGTAGCCGGCGCCGTCGACCACCGGATCCCACAGCAGCAGGTGCGCGATGCGGGCGTCGCCCCGACGCGCGGCGAGGGTCGCCAGGGTCGCGCCGAGGCGCAGGCCAAGCAGGGCGACCTTCTGCACGCCGGACCGCGCGCGCAGGTCGGCCGCGGCGGCCAGCACGTCATCGACCCAATCGTCGAGGCCGAAGCGGTCGCTGTCGCCTTCCGAATCCCCGGTGCCGGCATAGTCGAAGCGCATCACCGGGTAGCCGGCCGCCTCCAGCCGTTGCGCCAGCACCCGCAACGCACGGTGCGCGCGCACGGCTTCCTCGCCGAAGGGATTGCACAGCAGCACCGCGACCGGGCGCGGCCGCAGGCGCGGCGGCACGCGCGCGTCGACCAGCAAGGCGCGGCCGTTGGCACGGACGAACTCGATTCCCATGATGCCCTCCCCCTGCGACGGGCATTTGCGCTGCGGCGGGTATTTAATACGCCCAATCCAACAACGCGAAAAGCGCCCGGGGCAGGCAATCGATGACAGGGGACCGGCCGTTCAGCGAAACCGTGGTGGCCCTGGGCCCGTCGGGCAACGTGGTCGGGATCCTGGCCGACGCGGCCGGCCCGGCGCGACGCCCGCCGCTGCTCCTGCTCAACGCGGGCGTGATCCACCGGGTCGGCCCGCACCGGCTGCACGTGCGCCTGGCGCGGGCGCTGGCCGACGACGGCGTGCCCAGCCTCCGCCTGGACCTGTCCGGGATCGGCGACAGCCGCGGGCTGCCCGACGGCCTGCGCTTCCGCGACAGCGCGGTGGCCGACATCCGCGCCGCGCTCGACCAGGTCGCGCCCGCCGGGCCGGCGCTGCTGTTCGGCATCTGTTCCGGCGCCGACAACGCGATCGCCGCCGCGCTGGCCGATCCGCGCGTGGCGGGGATCGTGCTGGTCGACCCCCATGCCTACGCCACCCGCCGCGCGCGCCTGCGCCATGTCCTGCGCCGGCTGGCCGCCGGCGGCAATCCGCTGCAGGCGATGCGGGCGCGCCTGCGGCCGCGCGCGGCCCCGCCGGAGAGCGAGCGCCGGCCGCCGCCACGCGAGGAGTTCCGCGCCCAACTGCAGGCCCTGGTCGCGCGCGGCGTGCGCATCCTGTCGATCCACACCCTCGCGCAGCGGGTGCGCAACAACCACGCGAACCAGGTGTTCGAGAGTTTTCCCGAGCTGCGCGGCAAGCTCGACACGCTCTACTTCCCGCGCGCCAACCACACCTTCACCGAACTGTCCGAACAGGCCGCACTGATCGAAGCCGTGCGCGCGTGGCTGGCGCGGCGTTTTCCCGCCGCCTGACCCGGACGCCGCGGCTCAGTCGGTGCCGGTGTCGGCGTCGGCGAGCCGCACCCAGCGCGGCGGCGGTGGCGCGAGGCCGGCGGGCAGGCACAGCGCGGCGACATGCGCCTCGCCGGCGGGCACGTCGAACACCTCGCGGTCGCCGGCCGCCCGGCGGTCGCCGTCCAGCCGCACCTGCCAGCGCCCGTCCGCCACCGGGACGAAGCCGACCCGGCGCGGCGCCAGCGACAGCCCCAGTCCGCACGCCTTGAGGTAGGCCTCCTTGCGCGTCCACAGCGCGTGGAAGGCGGCCGGACGCGCCGCCGCGGGCAAGGCGTCCAGCGCGATGCGCTCGTCGTCGCTGCAGCAGTGCGCCACCAGCTCCGGCGCCAGCGTGCGCGCCACGGGCTCCAGGTCCAGTCCGGGCACGACCTGGTCCGACACCGCGCAGCCGACCAGCCCGGCGGTGTTGGCCGCGCTGAACCGCCAGTGGCGCAGCGACGCCGGCGCGGTGACCTGCGGGCGGCCGTTTGCATCGCGTTCAAAGCGCAGCTGCGCCGCCGCGTCACGCGGCAGGCCGGCGGCCGCGACCAGCGCCCATCGCTGCAGCACGCGCGAGTCGGTGGCCAGCGCGCGGTCGCGCTCGAAGCGGAAGCGGGCGAGGTGGGCGCGATCGTCCGCGTCGAGGCATTCCGGGATCGGCGCGCCCTTGGTGCACGACGCCACGGCGTGCGCGAGGAACAGCTGGACGCAAGGGCGTGCGGACATGGCGCGAGTGTAAGCGCGGACGTCGGCCGGGCCGTGCGCCGATCGACGGCGCGCGCGACGGCGTCCGCGGCACGCCCGCCGCCTTGCTGCGCCGCCGCTTGCGCGACGGTGGCGACGGCGCCAGCGTCGACGCATGGACATCGCCCTCAAGCGCGCCTACGAGCCGCCGGCCCGCGGCGACGGCGCGCGCATCCTCGTCGATCGCCTGTGGCCGCGCGGGGTGAAGAAGGACGCGCTGCGGCTCGACCTGTGGCTGAAGGACATCGCGCCCAGCCCGGCGCTGCGCACCTGGTTCGACCATGTGCCCGAACGCTTCGACGAGTTCGCGACGCGCTACCGCAGGGAACTGCAGGCAAACGCCGATGCCGTGGCCACGCTGGAGGCGTTCCTGCGCAAGGGCCGCACGACGCTCGTCTACGCCACCCGCGATCCGGTGATGAACAGCGCGGCGGTGCTGCGCGACTGGCTGCTGGCAGGCTGAGCGCCGGTCAGAGCACCTTCTTCGGGATGTCGCACGACGGCCTGCCGCCACGCAGCGCGTCGAAGATCGGCCAGCGCGGTACCCCGTTGACCATCATCGTGCTCACCCCGATTCTGGTCGCGGTGCTGGCGGGCATGGCGCGACTGGGCAGATCACGGCTCAGGCCAACGCCGGCACTCTGGCTACGCTCCTTGCCGTGGCCATGCGCCTGCTGGTTCTTAAGAATGCCATCGAAGCCACGATATGGCTCGTGGCTTGGGACGTGATCGACTTCATCGCCTATTCCGTCTACGAGCGCGGCAAATCGACGCTTGGCAAGCGCAGCCTGCCCACGGATGAGCGCCCACGCCCACATCGCAGTAGTTGACGAAAACGTCCGGCAAATGGTGCGGGATAGTAGTCGCTGTAGTTCGATCCGTGGCCGCAAGCACAGTGTGCAGAGCGCGATCTAATTGGATTCCATCATCAGCACGGGCGAATTGCCCGATTCGTGCAGCATGTTCTTTCAAAGAGCAACGGACACCTTTACGGATCAAGGCACGCAATGGATCGCCGTCTGGCGATCCATTGCGCCTTTGCTCAGCGAGCTAAGCACTCAATCAACGTACGGTCATTGAGAAGCGCATTGACGGCCTGATTCACCGCGTGGTTGACATAATTGTTGTTGGCCTCTTCGCCTTGCACAACCTGCACGTTGGTCCGGTACTCGCCGCGATAGGTCTGCTCATATGGACGAGACTCATTCTTGATACAAATGCCCTTCAACAGGAATTCAACGTTCAGCTTGCCTGCCCAAAACCCGGTGTTTACCGCGTAGTCAAGGTTGCGGATTTCCACACGAAGTTGGTTCTCAATCGGCCCATCAGTCGCGAAGCCTTGTCTGCGCAGCCCATCACTCAATGCATCTTGGATGATCTGCTTGAGGTCGCCTTCGATCACCAACTGCTCGCCGATCCCACCCGCGCCTCGGGTGCCGAGTGTTGCCCGGGGCCTTTCGTCGGCAACGTTGACCATGGTCAACTTGCCTGACCCCAGATTGCTTTGACTCAAATCAATCTGTGGCTGTAGCCGGACAGCCTGCTTCTGGAACGCACAGCCAGACAGCAGGCACAACGCGGCCACGGCGATCACGGCCTGATATCCCTTCATCGATGTCCCCCGGATAAACGCCCTCCCTGGGCGCGAACCGATTATGTGCGCGCGTTCGGTTCAGCTGCAACGCAATTCTTCACGCGCAGGATCCAGGCCGACGGATGGCCTGTGTCACTCCACTAGCATCACCGCCAGATCGCGTGCGCCGATGGCCTGGTTGCCGCTGGCATCCTCGGCGAACACGCGCACGGTGTAGTCGCCCGCCGGCAGCGCGCCGGGTTGCCACGGGTCCATCTCCAGCTCGTCGCCGCGCACGCGGTTGCTGACCACGTACAGGAAGCGCGTGCGCGCGGCGCCGTGCACGGTGATGCCGCTGTCGGCGGCGTAGGCGACCTTCACCGCGTCCGGGTGCGCGGGCATGCGCGAGAAATCGAGGTTCATCCGCGGCTGCTCGAAGCCCGGCACCGGCGCGCCCTGCGCATCGAGCACCTGGTAGCCGAGGCGGTGCAGGCCCAGTCGCCGCCGCGGCAGGTTGCCGTCGACCTGGTCCCAGGCCTCGACCACCACCTGCACGCCACCGCCCTGGCGCGGCACGTGCACGCGGCCGTCGCGGCCGGCCGTGATCGGCTGGTCGGCCTCGTCGAGCAGCCACACGCGATCGATCCGCGGCGGCACGGTGTCGAGGTAGTGGCGGAAGCCGAGCCGGATCGCGTTGTGCTGGTAGCCGTAGGGGCCGACGATCAGGTGCACGTGCGCCTGCGCGTTGATCGTGCCCAGCGCGTCGCCGGCGCGGAAACGCGTGCCGCGCGTGATGCGCACGCGATCGGGCCGGCCATCGGCGCCGGTGGTCATCAGGAAGCGCGCCGGATCGAGGTTGCGGCCCTGCGCGGTACGGCCCGCACGCAGGTGCACATAGGCCAGCTCGTCAATGGCGATGCCCTCGGCCTGGCCGCCGAAGCTCCACGCCGCCAAGGGACTACTGACCTTGCCGTCGGCGATCGCCAGCACGGTCGCACCGACATCGCCGCGGATGTCGAGCCCGTTGTGCAGGTGGCTGCGGCTTTCGCCCTGGAAGTTGCCGCGCACTTCGCCCAGCGTGCCCACCACCTCGTGCCAGCCGTCCTGCGGAGGCAGCGGCCAGCGATGGCGCGTGTCGGGCAGCGCGCGCTCCGGCGACGGTCCGACCGGTGCGTCGGCCAGCGCCATGTCGATCTCGTCATCCTCGTCGCGCGGCACCAGCCGGTGCAGGCGATAGCCCTCCGCATCGGCCACCAGCAGGCTGCCGTCGCCATCGAGCCACAGCGCCGACGGCCGCGCGAACCATTGCGTGGTGCTTTCGCCGGTCAACACGCGCGCGCGGCCATCGGGCGTGACCTGCAGCACGCGGCCCGGCGACAGCTCCGCGACGTAGAGCTGGCCGTCGTGGGTGATCGCCAGCGCCAGCGGGCGCGCCAGCGTCGCCGCGGCGGCATCCAGCGGATCGGCCTGCCAGGTGCGCACCGTGCCGTCGGCGGCAATCGCGCGCAACGCACGGTTGCCGGTGTCGGCGACCCAGGTCGTGCCGTCGGCCGCGACCGCGAGCGCGGTCGGCGTGTCGAACCGCGCCGTCGCCGCCTCGCCATCGAGGAACCCGGGACCGTCGCCGCCGGCCAGCGTGCGCACGCGGCCATCGGTCTCGATCACGCGGATGCGGTCGTTCCAGGTATCGGCCACGTAGACGCGGCCGATGGCATCCACCGCCACACCCATCGGCGCGTGGAACTGCGCCTGCACGCCCTCGCCGTCGCGGAAGCCGGCGATGCCGGTGCCGGCCAGCGTGGTCACCGCGCCCTGCGGCGAGACCTTGCGGATCGCGTGGTTGCCGGTGTCAGCGACGTAGAGGTTGCCGAGCAGGTCGACCGCCAGCGACGACGGCGTGTCGAACGCGGCCGCGGTGCCGATGCCGTCGGCGAAGCCGGGACCGTTGCCGGCGAAGGTCGACACGCTGCCGTCGGGCGCGACGCGGCGGATGCGATTGCCGACGCCGCCCTCGCTGACGTACAGCGCGCCATCGACGCCGCGTACCAGGCCCCAGGGTTCGTCGAAGCGTGCCTGCAGGCCGTGGCCGTCGCGCAGGCCGCGGTGGCCGTCGCCGGCGACGTGCTCGATGCGCGCACTCCAGTCGAACGGCGTGCCCGGCAGCACCGGCGCGGGCCGCAGCCACTCGCGCAGCGGCCCGATGAGGAACGTCGCGGCCAGCGCCAGCACGGTCAGCACGACCACCCAGCGCATCGCGCGCCGCGAGCGCCGCGACGCGCGTGCCGGCGCCCGCCGGTTCAATCCAGCACGCGGCAGTACACCGCCTTGAGGTAGCGCGATTCCTGCACGTGGGCGAGGAACGGATGGTCGGCGCCGGCGCCGGACACCTTCAGCACCTGCACCGTGCGCCCGGCGTAGAACGCGGCGCGGCGCAGCATGTCGAGGAACTGCTCCTCGCTCACCAGCCCGGTGCACGAGAACGTGGCGAACAGGCCGCCGGGCCTGACCACGCCCAGCGCCAGCTTGTTCATGTCGAGGTACTTCTTCAGCGCGTTGATCACCTGGTCGCGGTCACGCGTCATCTTCGCCGGGTCGAGGATCACCACGTCGTAGCGTTCGCCGCGGTTCGCCGCATCGCGCAGCCACGGAAAGATGTCGGCCTGCACGAAGCGCGGCTTCACGTGGTTGAGCCGCGCATTGCCGCGGGCGATCTCGAGCACCGCCTCGTCGATGTCGATGCCGACCACCTCGCTGGCGCCGCGCGCCGCCGCGTACACGCCGAAGCCGCCGGTGTTGCAGCACAGGTCGAGCACGCGCCGGCCGGTGCAGCGATGCGACAGCCATTCGCGGTTGTCGCGCTGGTCGGCGAAGAAGCCGGTCTTGTGCGCGCCCGCGGGATCGGCGCAGAAGCGGATGCCGTTCTCCACGATGTCCGCCGGCGCGGTGCCGGAGGTGTTGTGGAAGTCGAACGACTCCTGCTTCTGCACGTGCTCGTCGGCGAAGCTGTGGAAGCGGCAGCCGGGGAACTGCGCGCGCAGCGCGTCGTAGATCCACTCGCGGTGGCGGAACGCGCCGGCGCTGAAGAACTCGACCACCAGCAGGTCGTCGTAGCGGTCCACCACCAGCCCACTGAGGCCGTCGCCCTCGCTGTGCACCACGCGCCAGGCATTGGTGGTGTCGTCGAGCCTGAGCACCTCGCGGCGCAGGCGCACCGCCTCGGCGATCCTGCGCGCGAACCAGCCGGCGTCCACGGCCACGGCCGGGTCGGTCTCGAGGATGCGCACGGCGATGCGCGAATGGCCGTTGTAGAAGCCGCGGCCGATCCAGTCGCCGTCGACGCCGACCACGTCGACCAGGCTGCCGGGCTTGGGCCGCTGCGCGGGCTTTTCGACCAGCTTCTGGAAGATCCAGGGGTGGTTGGACCGCCAGGCATTCCTGAGGCGGACGGTGGGGAGCGGGGTGTCCATGAACGGCATTTTATCCGCCCGGTTGACCGGACCGCGCCCGGGCGGGAAGAATGGCCGCCGAAGGGGAGTAGCTCCCAGCGTGCCGGCCGTCATTACGAGCGATCCCGCTCCGGTCCCACGGCAGCCCACCGGGCTGTGAGCAAGACCTTCGCCGCGCTGGCGAAGGCATGTCCCCGGTTCCCGGTCCATCGGTGCCCGAGGCCTCCGCGTCCGCGGCCGTCCTCCACCTGATCACGGGAGTCCCGATGGACACGATAGGCAATCCCTGGCTGTGGGCCGGATTCGGCGGGCTGGTCGTGGCCGCCCTGCTGGTCGACCTGGTGCTGATGCGCCACGGCGGCGCGCACAAGGTCACGTTCAAGGAAGCGATGTGGTGGAGCCTGGGCTGGGTCGCCCTGGCGCTGCTGTTCAACGGCGCCCTGTGGTGGTACGTGAACGAGACCGCCGGGCTCGCCGAAGCCAACCGCGTGGGCCTGGAGTTCCTCACCGGCTACCTGGTCGAGAAGGCGCTGGCAGTCGACAACATCTTCGTGTTCCTGATGCTGATGACCTACTTCGCGGTGCCCGAGGAGCAGCGCCAGCGGGTGCTGGTGATCGGCATCCTCGGCGCCATCGTGCTGCGCGCGATCCTGATCTTCGCCGGCGCGGCCCTGCTGGCGCAGTTCCACTGGCTGCTCTACGTGTTCGGCGCCTTCCTGCTGCTGACCGGGATCAAGATGTGGTTCGCCGCCGGCCACGAGCCCGACCTGGAAAAGAACCCCGCGCTGCGCTGGATGCGTGGCCACCTGCGCCTCACCGACGGCTACCGCGGTGCCGCGCTGAGCGTGCGCGAGGGCGGCGTGCGCCGCTACACGCCGCTGTTCGTGGTGCTGGTGCTGATCGGCGTGACCGACGTGATCTTCGCCGTCGACAGCATCCCGGCGATCTTCGCCATCACCCTGGACCCGTTCATCGTGCTGACCTCGAACGTGTTCGCGGTGCTCGGCCTGCGCGCGATGTTCTTCCTGCTGGCCGGCATGGCCGAGCGCTTCCACCTGCTGCCCTACGGGCTGGCGGTGGTGCTGGCCTTCATCGGCACGAAGATGCTGCTGATCGACGTGTACAAGATCCCGGTGCCGTGGGCGCTGGGCACGGTGGCGCTGATCCTGGGCGTGACCGTGGCGCTGAGCCTGGCCCGGCCGCGGCCGCCGGCCCCCGCCGGCTGAAGGCCCGGGCCCGCGACGGCGGCGGCACGGGATGCACTGGCCCGGAATCCCGGCCTTGCATCGCCGTGTTTCGCCGCCATGCTCCGATCCATGCACCTGGACATGCCCGAATCCCCGCTCGACCCGGACGCGCAGCGCGCGCGCGACAAGCGCCGGCTCGGCAACGCCGTGAAGGCCAGCATCGGCTTCGTGCTGCTGCTGGTCATCGTGTTCGGCCTGCAGGGGCTGGGCGACTACCGCGCCTTCGCCGTGGCGCCGTGGTCGCTGCCCGGGCTGGCCGGCGTGCTCGCGGCGCCGCTGCTGCACGGCTCGCCCGCGCACCTGATCGCCAACGCCGGCGCGCTGCTGCTGCTGGGCACGCTGTCGCTGTCGGTGTACCCGCGGGCGACGGTGCGGGCCCTGCCCCTGCTGTGGCTGGGCTCGGGTCTCGGCGCCTGGCTGCTGGGCGATGCCGGTTCGTACCACCTCGGCGCCAGCGGCGTGACCCACGGCCTGATGTTCCTGGTGTTCGTGCTCGGCCTGCTGCGCCGCGACCGGCCCTCGATCGCCGCCGGCATGATCGCCTTCCTGTTCTACGGCGGCATGCTGCTGACGGTGCTGCCGCAGGAGCCGGGCGTATCGTGGCAGTCGCACCTCGGCGGCGCGCTCGGCGGCATCGTCGCCGCGTTCCTGTTCCGCCACAGCGACCCGGTGCCGCCACGCCGCCGCTACAGCTGGGAGCTGGAGGAAGAGGAAGCCGAACGCATGGCGCAGGCCGAGCGCGACATGTACGAACCCGGTTCGCCGCGCGACGTGCCGGTGCTGTGGCGCCGCGGCACGACCGAGGACGAGCGCGGCACGGTGCTGGAGTTCCGCCGCCGCGACGAGTGAGCGCGACGCGCGCTTACAATCGATCGATGCGATCGGCCGCCGCCCTGCTGCTCACCTGCCTGATTGCGGCCTGCAACAGCGGAGGCGGCACGATGCAGTCCATGGCCGAGCGGGTCGACGCGATGATGGCCGATTACGGCGGCGACCGCCCCGGTGCCGCGCTGCTGGTGGTGCGCGACGGCCGCGTCGCGGTGCGCAAGGGGTATGGCCTGGCCGACCTCGAGGCCGGCATCGCGGTGACGCCGCACACCGCCTTCCGCCTGGCCTCGGTGAGCAAGCAGTTCACCGCCGCCGCGATCCTGCTGCTGGCCCAGGACGGCGTGCTGACGCTCGACGACCCCGTGCGCAAGTGGCTGCCGTCGCTGCCGCCGGCCACCGATGGCATCACCCTGCACCACCTGCTGACGCACACCTCCGGTCTCGTCGACTACGAGGACGTGATGCCGGAGGCGATCGACGGCCAGCTCGCCGACGGCGACGTGCTGCACCTGCTCGAACGCCAGGATCGACTGTCCTTCGCGCCAGGTAGCGCCTATCGCTACAGCAACAGCGGCTACGTGCTGCTCGGCCTGGTCGTCGCCAAGGCATCGAGGCGCGACTTCCCCGCGTTCCTGCGCGAACGGATCTTCCTGCCGCTGGGCATGGACGGTGCCGTCGCGTTCGTGGACGGCGCGTCGACGATCGACGATCGCGCGTACGGCTACAGCCGGGTCGATGGCCGCTGGACGCGGACCGACCAGGGCCCGACCAGCGCGACGCTCGGCGATGGCGGCCTCTACGCCTCGATCGACGACCTCGCGAAGTGGGACGCGGCGCTGCACGACGACCGCCTGTTGCCCGACGCCCTGCGCAGGCTGGCCTTCACCGCACACACGCCGACCGACGAAGCGGACGTGGATGGCTACGGCTATGGCTGGCGCGTGCACGCGACGGCGAACGGCCCGCTGCTCTGGCACTCGGGCGAGACGATCGGCTTCCGCAACGTGCTCCTGCGCTGGCCGGACGCGGGCTTGACCGTCGTGCTGCTGAGCAACCGCAACGAGCCCGAGCCCTACGCGCTGGCGCGACGCATCGCCGCGCTGTCCCTGGACCCGGCGCGGTAGCCCCGCGCCCTGGCGGCCTCATCCCGGCGACCGCCGGCGCGGGGTCCGGCAGCGGCGCCCAAACCGACGTGCCACGATCCTGCCCGCGCCCGGACAAGCCGGCCTCAGGCGCGGGCCCCGCCCTCGCGTTCCGGGGCTTCGCGCCACGCGCGCAACGCGTCGCGGGCCGCGACCCACTCCTCGTTGGTCGGCTCCACGCCGACGACCACGCGGCTGTCGGCGGAGGAAATGACGGTTGCATTCGCTTCGTTCGCGCCGGGCTCCAGCGCCACGCCGAGGTAGGCGAGGTCGCGGCACACGCGCTCGCGGACGAAGGCGTTGTGCTCGCCCACGCCGGCCGTGAACACCAGCAGGTCCAGCCCGCCCAGCACCGCGGCCAGCGCGCCGATCTCGCGCACGATGCGGCGCACGTACAGCGCCAGCGCCATGCGCGCGCGCTCGCCGGTTTCGCCCTCGTCGGCTTCGTGGGTCACGATCACCCGCGGCTCGGAAGACACGCCCGACACGCCGAGCAGGCCGGAGCGGTGGTAGAGCAGCCGGCCCACCTCCTCCAGCGAGAGTTGCTCGATCTCCATCAGGTACAGCACCGCGCCGGGATCGAGCGCGCCGGTGCGCGTGCCCATCATCAGCCCGTCGAGCGCGGAGAAGCCCATGGTGGTGGCGACGCTTTGCAGGTCACGCATCGCGCACAGGCTGGCGCCGCTGCCCAGGTGCGCGACGACGGTGCGCCCGCGCGCGAGGTCGCCATGGCGCTCGGCCAGTGCCGTCGCCATGTATGCATACGACAGGCCGTGGAAGCCGTAGCGGCGCAGCCCGCGCTGCCACGCGTCCCACGGCAGCGGCAGGATCTTCTCGACGTCCGGAAGCGTGTGGTGGAAGCCGGTGTCGAAGCACGCGACCTGCGCCAGGTCGGGGAACTCGCGCAGCAGGATCTCGATGGCCTCGAGCGCGAACGGCTGGTGCAGCGGCGCCAGCGGGATGTAGCCCGTCAGGTCGACCAGCACGCCGGCATCGATGCGCGTCGGCGCGAAGTACTTGCTGCCGCCATGCACCACGCGATGCGCGACCACGGCGACGCGGCGGCCATCGAGCCGCGCGGTGATGCGCCCGCGGATCAGCGACAGCGCGTCGCGGTAGGGATGCTTCGCATCGAGCGTGATCGGGAACGGCGCCACGCCGGTTTCGCCGAAGTCCGGCGCCGGCCCGCCGATGCCCTGCACCTTGCCGTTCCACAGCGGCTTGCGCGGCGGGGGATCGGCACCGGCCTCGAACACCGCGAACTTGATGCTCGACGAGCCGCAGTTGAGCACCACCACCACGCCGGCGGCATCCGCGTCGCCCCCGCTCACGGCGGCGACGCGCGGTAGCGGTGCGCCAGCATCAGCGCGATCGCGCAGGAGGCCATGCGCGAATCGCGCGAGTCGGCGCGGCTGGTCAGGATCACCGGCACCTTCGCACCGAGGACGATGCCGGCGCTGGCGGCCTCGCCCATGTACATGAGCTGCTTGGCCAGCATGTTGCCGCTCTCCAGGTCCGGCACCACCAGGATGTCGGCCTGCCCAGCGACATCGGACACGATGCCCTTGGTGCGCGCGGCCGCGATCGACACCGCGTTGTCGAACGCCAGCGGCCCGTCGAGCACGCCGCCTTCGATCTGGCCGCGGTCGGCCATCTTGCACAGCGCGGCGGCATCGAGCGTGGCCGGCATCGACGGCGTCACCGTCTCCACCGCGGCGAGGATCGCCACCTTCGGCCGCTCGACGCCGATGGTCTGCGCCAGGTCGATCGCGTTGCGGATGATGTCGGCCTTCTGTTCGAGGTCCGGCGCGAGGTTGATCGCGGCGTCGGTGACGATGAACGGGCGCGGGTAGTGCGGCGTCTGCAGCACGAAGCAATGACTGACCCGGCGCTTGGTGCGCAGGCCGGATTCGCGCGCCACCACCGCCGACATCAGTTCGTCGGTGTGCAGGCTGCCCTTCATGATCGCCTCGACGGCACCCTCGCGCGCCAGCTCGACCGCGCGCGCGGCGGCGGCGTGGCTGTGCGGCACGTCCTCGATGGCGAGGCCGGACAGGTCGATCCCGGCCTCGGCGGCCGCGGCCTCGAGCCTGGCGCGCGGCGCGATCAGCAACGGCTCGATCAGGCCCGCGTCGCGCGCGTCGAGCGTGCCCGACAGGCTCAGTGCGTCGCAGGGGTGGACCACCGCGACGCGGATCGCCGGCATCGGCGCGACGTGCGCCAGCAGCCGCTTGAGGCCGTCGTGGCCGGACACCTCCAGGCGCACCCCCGGCAGCGCGGTCCGCGCGCGCTCGATGCGTTCGTCCGGTGCGATCACCTCGGCCTCGCCCTCGATCACCGCGACGCCATCCTGGTTGCGGCAGCGGCAGGCCAGGCTCACGCGGCGCGTGGCCGGGTCGAGCGCGTCCACGGTGACGCTGATCGTGATGCGGTCGCCGAGCTTGACCGGTGCGAGGAAGCGCAGCGTCTGTCCGAGGTAGATCGTGCCCGGGCCCGGCAGCCGCGTGCCGAGCACCGCCGAGATCAGCGCGCCGCCCCACATGCCGTGCGCGATCACGCCGTGGAAGCGCGTCGACGCGGCAAATTCCGGGTCGAGGTGCTGCGGGTTGGCGTCGCCGGAGAGGATCGCGAACAGCTGGATGTCCTGGCGCGTGAGCGTGCGCTCGATGCACGCGCTGTCGCCGATCGCCAGCTCGTCGAAGGTGCGGTTGCGCAGGATGCGCAGGTCGTCGTCAGGCACGGTGTCGTCGTCCTCCCGGGGCGGCCCAGTATCGCCCGCCCGGGGTGCAGGCCGGCCTCACGCGCCGGCGCCGCGGCGTGGGCGGCTCAGTCCTCGCGCGCGCCGGCGCGCCGGCCGCCGGGCGGGACGAAGGCCGACTGGAACGCCAGCCACGGCCCGAACATCGCGCGCAGCGCCGACGCCGCGTCGGGCGCCTTGCCCGAACCCGCCAGCGCGGTCGCGGTGTCCTTCTGCCAGTCCTGCAGCGCCTCGACCAGGCCGCGCGCGAATGCGTCCTGCACGCCGAGCGTGACCTGCGCCAGCGCCTGGCCATCGGCCACGCGCTGCTCCATCTGCCGCCACAGCGCCTCCACCGGCAATGCCGCCAGTGCCTGCCAGTCGCCGCTGCGCCACAGCGCGCGGGTTTCGGCATCGAGTTCGCTTGCGCCCTCGCCGACCGCGCGGATGCCGATGTCCAGCCATTCGCGCTGGCTGTCCTGGACCAGCCGGCCGATGCGCAGCTGCAGGTCGAGGTTGGCCTTCCACAGCGCCAGGGGCAGGTCGGAGGCGGGGGCCATGTCGGTTTCCTTCTGGACGTCCGGGGGGAACGCACGCCGGCGCCTCCGCGAGGTGGCGCGGCCTTGGCGCGAGGCTCGCCGACGACGGTGCCACCGGCATTGACGCGGATCAAGTGCACCGCGGGCCGTGCGCACGCTGTCGCCCGCGGCGCGGCAGTGCTAGCGTCCGCTGACGCCCGCGATCCCCCGCCGGGATCCCGGAGGTCCCGCATGCCCCGCCTCACCGCCCGTTGCCTGCTGCTGTGGCCCCTGCTGCTGGTGGCCGCGTGCCAGCGCGAACCCGCGCCCGCGGCAACGCCCGTCGCCGGCACCGAGGCACCGGCGCCACCGGCCGCGCCGCCGCCGCGCAACGACACGCCCGCCGGGCAACGCATCGAGGCCGACGTACGCGCGCTGGCCGACGATGCGATGGCCGGGCGCGACACCGGCACCCCCGGCTACGATCGCGCCGCCGAGTATGTGGCGAAGCGCTACGCGGAGATCGGGCTGCAGCCCGCCGGCGACGACGGCACGTTCTTCCAGTCGGTGCCGCTGCTGCAGGCGACCCTGCTCGACGCCGGCGCGCGCTTCGAGATCGTGCGCGGCGGCAAGGTCGTCGCGCTCGCGCTGCGCGACCAGTTCCTGCCGCGGCCCGACTTCAACGCGACCGAGGTCGCGCTGGAGGCGCCGGCGGTCTTCGTCGGCCAGGCGGTGCACGCGCCGGACGCCGGCCACGACGACTTCGCCGGGCTCGACCTGCGCGGCAGGATCGCGGTGGTGTTCGGTGGCGCGCCGGCGCGCTTCGACGACACCCGGCGCGCCTTCCACGCTTCATCCCGCGAGAAGCTGCGCCAGCTGGTCGCGCACGGCGCCATTGGCGTGGTCTACGTCAACACCGCCGAGGACGAGGTGCGCAGCCCATGGGCGCGCACGGTGCAGAGCGCCCGCAGTCCGTCGATGCGGCTGCGCGATGCCGACGGCCGCGGCATCGACACCTGGCCGCAGCTGCAGGCCTCGGCGGTGGTCAGCGCGGCCGCGGCCGATGCGCTGTTCGCCGGCGGCGACCGCTCGGCGGCGGAGCTGTTCGACGCCGCGCGCGCGGGCACGCTCAAGGGCTTCGCCCTGCCCGGCACGCTGCGCCTGGCCTCGCGCACGAAGATCGAACCGCTGCAGTCGCGCAATGTCGTCGGCCGCATCGCCGGCGGCGATCCCGCACTCGCGGCGGAGTACGTCGCCTACACCGCGCACCTCGACCACGTCGGTACCGGCGCGCCGGTCCGGGACGCGCAGGGCCGCGACGACGCGATCTACAACGGCGCGCTGGACAACGCGCTGGGCGTGGCGATCCTGCTCGAATCCGCGCGCGAACTGGGCGAGGGTCCGGCGCCGAAGCGTTCGATGGTGTTCGTCGCGCTCACCGCCGAGGAAAAGGGCCTGCTCGGCGCCGAGTGGTTCGCCACGCGGCCGTCGGTCGACGGCACCGCGGTGGCCAACCTCAACATCGACATGCCGATCCTGACCGCGCCGACCACCGACGTGGTGCCGATCGGGGTCGCGCATTCCAGCCTCGATGGCGTGCTGCAGGCGGCGGCCGGGGACATCGGCGTGGCGCTGTCGCCCGACCCGTTCCCGGAGGAAGTGGTGTTCGTGCGCAGCGACCAGTACGCCTTCGTGCGCGCCGGCGTGCCGGCGGTGTACCTGATGGGCGGCGTGGTCGGCGCCAACCCCGGGCAGGATCCGAAGCTCGCGGCGACCTGGTTCCTGCGCCACTGCTACCACCAGCCCTGCGACGACGTGTCGCTGCCGATCCAGTACGGCGACGCCGCGCGTCTGGCCCGGCTCAACGCGCGCATCGGCCGGATCGTCGGCGATGCCGCCGAGCGGCCGCACTGGAACCCGGGCGACTTCTTCGGCGAGCGCTTCGGCAGGGCGCGCTGACGCGGCGTGCGCCGCGCCCGCCATCGCTCAGAACGCGTCCGCCGGCACCCGCACCGCGCCGTCCATCAGCACCCGTGCGGAGCGCGACATCACCGCCTTGGTGGCGATCCACTGGCCGTCGGCCCGGGCCACCTCGGCGCCGACGCGCAAGGTGCCGGAGGGATGGCCGAAGCGCACCATTGCGCGCGTGCCGCCGCCCGCCGCCGCATTGACCACGGTCCCGGGCACGGCCGCGGCCACGGCGATGGCCACCGACGCCGTCCCCATCATCGCGTGGTGCAGCTTGCCCATCGACATGGCGCGCGCGAGCAGGTCGATGTCGCCCGCACGCACCGGCTTGCCGCTGGACGAGAGGTAGTCCTTCGGCGGTGCGACGAACGCCACCTTCGGCGTCAGCGGCCGTTTCGCCGCCGCCTCCACGCTGTCGACCAGGCCCATGCGCACCGCGCCCTGCGCGCGGATGGCTTCCAGCTTCTCCAGCGCGGCCCTGTCTTCGTTGATCGCCCCCTGCAGCTCGGTGCCGTCGTAGCCCAGTGCGGCGGCGTCGACGAACACCACCGGCACCCCCGCGTTGATCATCGTGGCCCTGAATACGCCCACGCCCGGCACGTCGAGGTCCTCGACGAGGTGGCCGGTGGGGAACATCGCCCCGCCCTCGCCTTCGCCCTCGTCGGCGGGATCGATGAACTCCAGCTGCACTTCCGCCGCCGGGAAGGTCACGCCATCCAGCTCGAAATCGCCGGTTTCCTGCACCTCGCCGTTCACCACCGGCACGTGCGCGAGGATGGTCTTGCCGATGTTGGCCTGCCAGATGCGCACCGTGGCGATGCCGTCGCGCGGCACGCGCGCCGGATCGACCATGCCGTTGGCGACCGCGAACGGCCCGACCGCCGAGGAGAGGTTGCCGCAGTTGCCACTCCAGTCGATGAAGGCCTCGTTGATCGGCACCTGGCCGTACAGGTAGTCGACGTCATGCCCCGGCTGCGTGGACGGCGAGATGATGACGACCTTGCTGGTGCTCGACGTCGCCCCGCCCATGCCATCGGTGTGCTTGCCGTAGGGATCGGGCGAGCCGATCACGCGGCTGAGCAGCGCATCGCGCGCCGGCCCCGGCACCTGCGCGCGCTCGGGCAGGTCCTGCAGGCGGAAGAACACGCCTTTCGAGGTGCCGCCGCGCAGGTAGGTGGCGGGGATGCGGAGCTGGGGAGCGCTTGACATGTCGAACTCTGCCTCAGTGGGGCTGTTCACCCCTCTCCCCTTGCGGGAGAGGGGCCGGGGGAGAGGGCGCTCCTTCGCGCAGCGCCTTCCAGATGGAGTCCAGCACGGCATCGGTGTGCAGGAGTATGTCGTCGTTCCAGAATCGAAGGACGCGGAGTCCCTGTCGCATCAGCCAGGCATCGCGTGCGGCGTCGTGCGGGGATTGAACGTGCTGCCCACCATCCGCCTCGACGACCACTCGCGCTCCGAAATGCACGAAATCTACGATGTAAGGACCGATCGGCTGCTGGCGGCGAAACTTCTGACCATCGAGTCGATGCGCTCGCAGATGCTTCCAGAGCCGATGCTCGGCGTCCGTCATGTTGCGGCGAAGCTGCTTCGCGAACGTGCTTGATTCCATGGCGCCCCCTCTCCCCAACCCACGCCCCGGCCCAAACGCAGAGCGTTTGGGCGCTCGACGGTACGAGAGCCTGCGGTTCGCCGACGGACCTTCTCGCCCCGCAAGGGGAGAGGGGCTCGCAACGTCCGTGTGCAGGGAAAGCAGCATATGCGTCGTCAGGCACCATCGGGAATCTCGGGCTCCACCAGCTTCGCCAGCAGCTCCAGCGATTCCTGCCAGCCCAGGTAGCAGAAGTCGATCGGGATCGCGGCGGGAATGCCTGCCTGCTCCACGTTCAGTTCGGTGCCGACGATGCTCTTCTTCAGCGTCACCGTCACCTGCATCTCGCCCGGCAGGCCGGGCGCGTCGAAGGTATCGGTGTGACGGATGCGCTCGTTGGGCACCAGCTCGACGTACTTCACCGTGAACGAATGGCTGGAGCCGGTGCCGAGGTTGGTGAAGGACATCCGGTAGCCCCCGCCCACCCGCGCGTCCATCCCGTGCATCGTGCCGGTGAAGCCGTGCGGCGGCAGCCACTTCACCAGTGCGCCGGGATCGAGGAAGGCGCGGTAGACGCGCTCCGGCGGCGCACGCAGCACGCGATGCAGGCGGACGGTGCCGGGGGTGGCGTGGTCGGACATGATCGGATTCCTGTGGTCGGGGTGTCCCGGTACGACGAACGGGTCAGGCCGCTTTCGACGCGTCGAGGAAATCCTGCGCGAACCGCTGCAACACCCCGCCTGCCTCGTAGATCGACACTTCCTCGTCCGAATCCAGGCGGCAGACCACCGGCACGCTCACCGTCTCGCCGTTGGCGCGGTGGATCACCAGCACCAGCCCGGCGCGCGGCCGGCGTTCGCCGACCACGTCGAACGTCTCGGTGCCGTCGATGCCATGCGTGTTCCGAGTCTCGCCCGGCATGAACTCCAGTGGCAGCACGCCCATGCCGATCAGGTTGGTGCGGTGGATGCGCTCGAAGCCTTCGGCGACGATCGCCTCCACGCCGGCCAACCGCACGCCCTTGGCCGCCCAGTCGCGCGAGCTGCCCTGGCCGTAGTCGGCGCCGGCAATGATGATCAGCGGCTGCTTGCGCGCCATGTAGGTTTCGATCGCTTCCCACATGCGCGTCACCTTGCCCTCCGGCTCGATCCGGGCCAGCGAGCCTTGTCGCACGCCGCCGTCGGCGTTGCGCACCATCTCGTTGAGCAGCTTCGGATTGGCGAAGGTCGCGCGTTGTGCGGTGAGATGATCGCCACGATGGGTGGCGTAGGAATTGAAGTCCTCTTCCGGCAGGCCCATCTTCGCCAGGTATTCGCCGGCGGCGCTGTCGAGCAGGATCGCGTTCGACGGCGAGAGGTGGTCGGTGGTGATGTTGTCGCCCAGCACCGCCAGCGGGCGCATGCCGCGCAGCGTGCGCTCACCGGCCAGCGCACCTTCCCAATACGGCGGGCGGCGGATGTAGGTGCTCGCCGGGCGCCAGTCGTACAGCGGATCGACGCGCGCGCCGCTCTCCACGTGCAGCTTGAACATCGGGCCGTAGACGGCGCGGTATTGCTCCGGCTTGACGCTGGCCTTGACCACCGCGTCGATCTCTTCGTCGCTGGGCCACAGATCCTTGAGCGTGATCGGATTGCCCTGCGCATCGAACCCGAGCGCGTCCTTCTCGATGTCGAAGCGCACGGTGCCGGCGATGGCGTAGGCGATCACCAGCGGCGGCGAGGCCAGGAACGCCTGCTTGGCGTAGGGATGGATGCGGCCGTCGAAGTTGCGGTTGCCGCTGAGCACCGCGGTCGCGTACAGGTCGCGGTCGATGATTTCCTGCTGGATCGCCGGATCCAGCGCGCCGCTCATGCCGTTGCAGGTGGTGCAGGCGAAGGCGACGATGCCGAAGCCCAGCTGCTCGAGGTCGTCGAGCAGGCCGGCGTCGCGCAGGTAGAGTTCGACCGCCTTCGATCCGGGCGCCAGCGAGGTCTTCACCCACGGCTTGCGCGCCAGCCCCTTCGCCACCGCGTTGCGCGCAAGCAGGCCGGCGGCGATCACGTTGCGCGGATTGGACGTGTTGGTGCAGGAGGTGATCGCGGCGATGATCACCGCGCCGTCGGGCATCAGGCCCGCCAGTTCCCCGGCCTTGCCGGCTTGCAGCTTGGCTTCGTCGGCGATGCCCCGTTCGGCCAGCGCGCTGGTCGGCAGGCGGCGATGCGGATTCGACGGCCCGGCGAGGTTGCGCACGACCGTGGACAGGTCGAAGTGCAGCGTGCGTTCGTACTGCGCATCGGCAAGATCGTCCGCCCACAGGCCGGCGGCCTTCGCATAGGTTTCGACCAGCGCCACCTGCGCGTCCTCGCGACCGGTGAGGCGCAGGTAGTCGAGCGTGTTGTCGTCGATGAAGAACATCGCCGCGGTCGCGCCGTACTCGGGCGCCATGTTGCTGATGGTGGCACGGTCGCCGACGGTGAGCGCCGCCGCGCCTTCGCCGCGGAACTCGAGGTAGGCGCCAACCACCTTTTCCTTGCGCAGGAACTCGGTCAACGCCAGCACCACGTCGGTGGCGGTGATGCCGGGCGCGGGTTTGCCCGCGAGTTCCACGGCGACGATGTCGGGCGTGCGCATCCACGAGGCGCGGCCGAGCATCACGTTCTCCGCTTCCAGCCCGCCGACGCCGACGGCGATGACACCCAGCGCGTCGACATGCGGCGTGTGCGAATCGGTGCCGACGCAGGTGTCGGGGAACGCGACGCCGTCGTGCACGTAGATCACCGGCGACATCTTCTCCAGGTTGATCTGGTGCATGATCCCGTTGCCCGGCGGGATCACGTCGACGTTCTTGAACGCGAGCTTGGTCCAGTCGATGAAGTGGAAGCGGTCGGCGTTGCGGCGATCCTCGATCGCGCGGTTCCTGGCGAACGCGTCCGGGTCGTCGCCGCCGCACTCCACCGCCAGCGAATGGTCGACGATCAGCTGCACCGGCACCACCGGGTTCACCTGCGCCGGATCGCCGCCCTGGTCGGCGATCGCATCGCGCAGGCCGGCCAGGTCGACCAGCGCGGTCTGGCCGAGGATGTCGTGGCAGACCACGCGCGCGGGGAACCACGGGAAATCGAGGTCACGCCTGCGCGCGATCAACTGGCCGAGGTAGTCGTTGATCCTTGCCGGCTCGGCCTTGCGCACGATGTTCTCGGCATGCACGCGCGCGGTGTACGGCAAGGCGGCCCATGCGCCGGGCTGGATGGCGTCGACCGCTTCGCGCGCGTCGTACCAGTCGAGGGTCGTGCCGGGAAGAGGCTTGCGGTGCTGGCTGTTCATGGCGGGCAACTTCGAGATTGGATTCTTTGTTGTTCCTTCCCCGGCTTGCGGGGGAAGGTGCCGACGGCGGATGGGGTACCGAAGGCGCGTGAATGCGCCCTCATCCGGCACTGCGCGCCACCTTCTCCCGCGAGCAGGAGAAGGGATCTCCGGGCATCAACCGCGCTGGTCGATCGGCACGAACACCTGGTCTTCCGGCCCGGTGTAGTTCGCGCTCGGGCGGATGATCTTGCCGTCGATGCGCTGCTCGATCACGTGCGCGCTCCAGCCGCTGGTGCGCGAGATCACGAACAGCGGCGTGAACATCGCCGTCGGCACGCCCATCATGTGGTAGCTGACGGCGCTGAACCAGTCGAGGTTGGGGAACATCTTCTTGATGTCCCACATCACCGCCTCGAGGCGGTCGGCGATGTCGAACATGCGCGTGCTCCGCGCGTCCTCGGACAGGTCCTTCGCGACCTGCTTGATCACCTTGTTGCGCGGATCGGACACGGTGTAGACCGGATGGCCGAAGCCGATCACCACTTCCTTGCGCTCGACCCGCGCGCGGATGTCGACCTCGGCCTCGTCGGGCGTGTCGTAGCGCTTCTGGATCTCGAACGCGACCTCGTTGGCGCCGCCATGCTTGGGGCCGCGCAGTGCGCCAATGGCGCCGGTGATGCACGAGAACATGTCGCTGCCCGTGCCGGCGATGACGCGCGCGGTGAAGGTCGAGGCATTGAACTCATGCTCCGCGTACAGGATCAGCGAGGTGTGCATCGCGCGCACCCAGCGCTCGGGCGGCGGCTCGCCGTGCAGCAGGTGCAGGAAATGCCCGCCGATGGAGTCGTCGTCGGTCTCGACGTCGATCACGCGGCCGTTGTGGCTCCAGTGGTACCAGTACAGCAGCATCGAGCCGAGCGAGGCCATCAGCCGGTCGGCGATGTCGCGCGCGCCCGGCACGTTGTGGTCGTCCTTCTCCGGCAGCACGCAGCCCAGCACCGACGCGCCGGTGCGCATCACGTCCATCGGGTGCGCCGACGCCGGCAGTTCCTCCAGCGCCGCCTTGACCGCGGCCGGCAAGCCGCGCAGGGACTTCAGCTTCGCCTTGTAGGCCTTCAGTTCGGCGTGGTTGGGCAGCTTGCCATGCACCAGCAGGTAGGCGATTTCCTCGAACTCGGCGGTCTCGGCGAAATCGAGGATGTCGTAGCCGCGGTAGGCCAGGTCGTTGCCGGTGCGGCCGACCGTGCACAGCGCGGTGTTGCCGGCGGCGGTGCCGCTCAGTGCGACGGATTTCTTCGGCTTGAAGGGCGTGGCGGTGGGTGCGGCTTCGCTCATGGTCGTTTCTCCCGGTGTTGCGGTCTGCGTTCGGTCTGGCGTGTCAGGGGCCGGACGGGCGCGTCGCGCCGGCCTCGCGCCGCAGCAGCTGCTGCAGCAGTTCGATCTGGTGGTTCTGCAGCGCGACCAGCGCGGCCCAGTCGCGCTCGCGCAGTTCGTTGAGTTTCTCGTGTACCTGCAGGATCTCCAGCTCCGACTTGACGTTCACTTCGTAGTCGTTGCGTGCCTGGTGACGGTCGGCGTCGGCCTGGCGGTTCTGGCTCATCATGATGATCGGCGCCTGGACCGCGGCCAGGCACGACAGCACCAGGTTGAGCAGGATGAAGGGATACGGGTCGAACGGCTTGCCCTGGACCGCGTTGAACGCCATCCAGGCGACGAGGAACACGCCGAAGCTGATGATGAAGCGCCAGCTGCCGCCGACCGCGGCGACCCGGTCGGCGACGCGCTCGCCGAGCGTGCGCGACGCGCTGGCGTCATCGCGGACGTTGCGCGCGACCGTGCGACGCGCGAGGAAGCGCGCCACCACGTCGCGTTCCTCGGTCGGGAGCGATTCCAGCTCGGCCTGCAGCCGTGCGCGCGCATCGCCGCGATGCAGGAATCCGCGCGGCGGCGGGGTCGGGGCTGCGGGCGTGGACATGGCGGAGGATCCTGGCGGCGGGACCGCCGATCATGCGCCCTTGCGCGCGAACAGGGCGTCGAGCTTGCCTTCGAACGCGTGGTAGCCGATGCGGTCGTACAGTTCCTCGCGCGTCTGCATCGCATCGACCACGGCCTGCTGGTGGCCGTCGCGGCGGATCGCGGCGTACACCGCTTCGGCGGCCTTGTTGGCGGCGCGGAACGCGGACAGCGGGAACAGCTGGATGGCAACGCCGGCCGACGCGAGCTCGTCGCGCGAGAACAGCGGGGTCTTGCCGAACTCGGTGATGTTGGCCAGCACCGGCACGCGCACCGCGTCGACGAAGCGGCGGTAGGTGTCGAGGTCGTACGCGGCCTCGGCGAAGATGCCGTCGGCGCCGGCCTCGACGCAGGCGATGGCGCGCTCGATCGCGGCATCCACGCCATCGACCTGGATCGCGTCGGTGCGCGCGATCAGGAAGAACTCCGGATCGGTCTTCGCATCGGCAGCGGCCTTGACCCGGTCGACCATCTCGCCCTGGGTGACGATCTCCTTGCCCGGGCGATGGCCGCAGCGCTTCGCACCGACCTGGTCCTCGATGTGGCACGCCGCCGCGCCCGCCTTGATCAGCGACTTCACGGTGCGCTCGATGTTGAACGCGCTGGGACCGAAGCCGGTGTCGATGTCGACCAGCAGCGGCAGGTCGCAGACATCGGTGATGCGGCGCGTGTCGACCAGCACGTCCTCGAGCGTGTTGATGCCGAGGTCGGGCAGGCCGAGCGAGCCGGCCGCGACGCCGCCACCGGACAGGTAGATCGCCCGATAGCCGGCGCGCTGGGCGAGCAGGGCGTGGTTGGCGTTGATCGCGCCGATCACCTGCAGCGGCGATTCGGCGGCGAGGGCGGCGCGGAACCTGCTGCCTGGAGAAGCGGGCGCACCGGCGGAGGATGTGGTCATGGCCTGGCTCGCATGTCGGCAGCGGGGGTTCCGCGATGGCCGGCACTGTGGCACTCTTCCCGAGGTTGATCAATCTTGATCAAATAAATCAACCTGTCTGGGGTGGCCTGCCCCTGCGAGCCCGCCGATGCCCACCGCCCCCGATCCCGACCTGATCCCCGCACCCGAGGCCTGCGCCCTGCTCGGCATCAGCCCGGCCACGCTGTATGCCTACGTCAGCCGCGGCCTGATCGATTCGCGCCCGGGGCCGGACCACCGCAGCCGCGTCTACCTGCGCCAGGACGTCGAGCGCCTGGCCCAGCGCAAGAAGGCCGGGCGCGGGGCGGCCCGCGGCGCGGCGCAGAGCCTCGACCGCGGCCTGCCGGTGATGGAAACCGCGATCTCGCTGATCCGCCCGGACAGCCCCTACTACCGCGGGCGCGCCGCGGTGGCGATGGTCCGTGCCGGGGCTGTGTTGGAGGACGCCGCCCGCCTGCTGTGGGACTGCGGCGACGCCGACCCCTTCGACCCGCCGCCCGGCGAGGGCTGGCCGGCGCGGGTCGCGGCGATCGCCACCGATGCCAGCCTGCCGCCGCTGGAGCGGGCGATGGCGGCGATCCCGCTGCTGGCGGTGGACCAGCGTCATTCGCTCAACGCCGCGCCGGCCGCCCGCCGCCGCATCGCCGCCACCCTGCTGCGCCAGAACGCGGCCCTGCTGGTGGCGGGCACGCCGGACGCGCGCCCCGTCCACCGTCTGCTGGCCGACGCCTGGCGCCCCGGCGACGACGCGTTTGCCGACCTCGTGCGCGCCGCGTTGGTGCTGTGCGCGGACCACGAGCTCAACGTGTCGGCCTTTGCCGCGCGCGTGGTCGCCTCCACCGGCGCCCACCTGCACGCGACCGTCTGCGCCGGCCTCGCCGCGCTGTCCGGCCCGCGCCACGGCGGCGCCACCGCGCGCGCCTACGCGCTGTTCGCCGATGCCGCCGAGGCGGCTTCGCCGGCGGCCTATGTCGCCGAGCGCTGGCAGCGCGGCGACGACCTGCCCGGCTTCCACCACGTGCTCTACCCCGACGGCGACCCGCGCGCCGCCGAGGTGCTGGCGATGCTGCGTGACCAGCGCGCCGGCGACCCGCGCATGACGCAGGTGGAGGCGGTGCTGGCGGCCGCGGCCGAGAGCAGCGGCCGGCTGCCGAACATCGACGGCATGCTGGCGGCGATCTGCTACGTCCACGATCTGCCGGCACCGCCGGCGCTGGCGATGTTCGCCGCCGGCCGCCTTGCCGGCTGGCTGGCCCACGCCCAGGAGCAGCAGGCCCTCGGTCGCCTGATCCGGCCCCGGGCGCAGTACATCGGGGTGCCCCCGGAAGCCGATCCGGGGCCCTGAGCCGCCGTCCCGGCGCCGGCCCGCGACCTTCGGCACACGCCCCGGCCGCCAATTCCTGTACCTTGCGGTTCAGTGACTCCGGTTGGGTTCAGCCGCCATTGGCGATCCTGTGCCGCCTGCCGGTTTCCCGGTCCCTTGCCGCGCCCCGCATCTCCGCTGCCCGCCTTCCCCACGATGACCGACGCCGCCACCCACGACGCGCCAGCCGTGCGCCTCGCCGGGGTCCGCCTGGACCGCGGCGGACGCACGATCCTGTCCGGCATCGACCTGGACGTGCCCCGCGGCAGCATCACCGCCGTGCTCGGCCCGTCCGGCAGCGGCAAGTCGACCCTGCTGGCGGCGCTGACCGGCGAACTGGTGCCGGCCGCGGGTACCGTCGAGGTGCTGGGCCAGGTCGTGCCACGGCGCCAGCGCGCGCTGCTCGAACTGCGCAAGGGCATCGGCGTGCTGCTGCAGGGCAACGGCCTGCTGACCGACCTCACCGCCGCCGAGAACGTTGCCCTGCCGCTGCGCACGCACACCAGGCTGCCGCGCGAGGTGATCGACCGCCTGGTGGAGATGAAGCTGCACGCGGTGGGCCTGCGTTCGGCCGCCGAGCTCTATCCGCGCGAACTCTCGGGCGGCATGGCGCGCCGCGTTGCCCTTGCCAGGGCCATTGCGCTCGACCCGCCGCTGATGGTCTACGACGAGCCGCTGACCGGGCTCGACCCGATCGCCTCGGGCGTGATCATGAACCTGATCTCCGAACTCAACGACCGCCTGGGCCTGACCAGCATCATCGTCACCCACCACGTGCACGAGACGCTGCCGATCGCCGACCGCGCGGTGGTGATCGCCAACGGCCGCATCGTGTTCAGCGGCACGCCGGCGCAGCTGGAAGCAACCGATGATCCGCTGGTGCGGCAGTTCCTGCGCGGCGAGCCGGACGGCCCCATCGCATTCGACAGCGCACCGCGCTCGGAGGCGGCGTGATGGTGTCCTGCTCCAACGAAACGCATTTCCCTTCTCCCGCTTGCGGGAGACAGTGGCGCACAGCGCCGGATGAGGGCCTGCCGTCGACACGAAGAGCCCCCTCATCCGCCTTCGGCACCTCACTCCGTGCCCCTGCCCTGCGCAGCGCGCAGGGCGCTCAGCCGTGCGCGAGCCGATGGCTCGCAAGCCGCACGCCTTCGCCCCGCAAGCGGGAGAAGGCAATCGCGGAGGGTCATTGATGGCCTTCGCCGAATCCATCCGCGCCGTCGGTCGCGCGGGACTGTTCTCGCTGTCGGTGCTGCGTGCCTCGAAGCCGACCGCCGACTTCTTCGCCGAACTCGTCCGCGAGATCTACAAGATCGGCGCGCGCAGCCTGCCGATCATCGCCGTCGGCGGCGCCTTCGTCGGCCTGTCGCTCACCCTGCTCGGCTTCCGCGCGCTGGAAACCTACGGCGCCTCGAACCAGGTCAGCGTGCTGATCGGCCTGGGCCTGTATCGCGAACTGGCGCCGGTGCTGACCGCGCTGCTGTTCGTCGGCCGCGCCGGCAGCTCGATCGCCGCCGAACTGGGCCTGATGCGCGCCACCGACCAGATCACCGCGCTCGGCCTGATGGCGATCGACCCGGTGGCCAAGGCGGTCGCGCCGCGCTTCTGGGCGGCGGTGCTGACCGTGCCGCTGCTGGTCGGCTTCTTCGCCACGTTCGCCATCGCCGCCAGCTGGTTCCAGGCCGTGCAGGTGCTCGGCATCGACAACGGGATGTTCTGGCAGACGATGAAGGACGCGGTGGATTTCCGCGCCGACTTCGTGCCGGCGTTCGTCAAGGCCGCCGTGTTCGGCGGCACCGCCGCGCTGGTGGCCTCGTACGTGGGCTACCACGCCGAGCCCACGATCGAGGGCACCTCGGTGGCGACCACGCGCGCGGTGGTCAACGCCTCGCTGCTGGTGCTGATGTTCAACTTCGTACTGTCCGCATTCCTGTTCCGCTGACGCCGACGACATGGCGACGACAACCGCTTGATGGAAAGGTGATTCGCATGGCTACCCGTGGTCCCCGTCTCGAATTCGCCGTCGGCGCCTTCCTCGTGCTGGCGCTGGGCTCGCTGCTGGTGCTGGCGATCGCCTCCACCAACGGCAAGTTCGGTTTCTCGCGCGACAGCTATGAACTCACCGCGCGCTTCACCAACCTCGGCCAGCTGCGCCCGAACGCGCCGGTCAAGGTCGGCGGCGTCACCATCGGCCGGGTGTCGAAGATCGACCTCGACCCGGTGAAGTTCGATTCCATCGTCACGCTCGAGATCGACGATCGCTTCAACGAGATCCCGATCGACACCTCGGCCGGCATCCTCACCGGCGGCCTGCTCGGCGAAAGCTACGTCGGCCTGCAGGTGGGCGGCGACGTGGAGGTGTTCAAGCCCGGCGAGGAGATCGCCTACACCACGCCGGCGGTGGACCTGATCCAGATGGTCGGCAAGTACATGTTCGGCGGTGGCGGCGACGCCCCGCCGGCTCCGCCGCAAGGCGACGGCGCGCATGCCGCGCCCGCCGCGCACCCCGCCACACCCGCTCCGGAAGAAGGAACGACCCCATGACCCGCATCCTCCCCCGCAAGGCCCTCGTCCTCGCCCTGTCCGCCACCCTGCTTGCGGCGGCGCCCGCGCTGTCGTTCGCCCAGGCGCAGCCGGCCGCGGCCGCGGCCACCCAGGGCTCGCCCAGCCAGCTGGTGCTGGACAACACCCAGCGCGTGCTGAAGACGATCGAGGCACGGCGCGCCGAATTCACCCGCGACCGCGCCGCGCTGCAGCGCTTCGTGACCACCGAGTTCAACACCATGTTCGACCGCGACTACGCGGCGCGGCAGGTGCTGGGCCGCCATGGCCGCGGCGCCTCCGACGCCGACGTCAAGGTGTTCGGCGACGCGCTTGCCGACAACCTGATGCGCCGCTACGGATCGTCGCTGCTCGACTTCAACACCCAGCTGCGCGTGCGCATCAAGTCGGAGACGCCGCTGCCGCGCGGCCTCGGCGTGAAGGTGTCGAGCGAGATGCTGCGCAGCGGCGGCGAGCCGATCCCGGTCGACTACCTGATGCGCCAGGCCGGCGGCGGCTGGAAGGTGTTCGACGTGATGGTGGAAGGCGTGTCGTTCGTGCAGACCTTCCGCCAGCAGTTCGATGCCGAGCTGCAGCGCAAGTCGATCGCACAGGTCGCCGCCGAACTGCGCAACGGCCAGCTCTCGGCCAACGCCGGCGGCAACTGAGCATGGCCACGCCCGCGCCCGCGTCGGTGCAGCGTCGCGACGACGCGCTGGCCTTCACCGGCGTGCTGTCGCGCGACGCCGTCCCGGGGCTGTGGCCGCAGGCGCTGCGCGCCCTGGACGGTGCGCGTCGGCTGGACCTGTCGCAGGTCGCGGCGGTCGACAGCGCCGGCCTGGCGCTGCTGGTCGAACTGGCGGCCCGCGCCGGCGGCCTCGCCGTCCACGGCGATCCGCCCGGGCTCGACGGCCTGCGCAAGGCCTATCGCCTGTCCCCCTCCCTCACCTTCGCGCAGGCCTGAGGCCGCGCGGCATTTCCGACGGATCGCGACCCATGATGCCCCGCCTCTTGTTTGGCCTGCTGCTGACGACCCTGCTGGCCGCGTGTGCCGGACAGGGCGGCACGCGCAGCGATCCGCCGGAGCCGGCCGGCGTGCCGGTGGCCGGCCAGGACGCGCCGGCGATGCCCGCGCCACCGGCGGCCGCCGATGCCGATGCGCCTGCGCCGGCCGACGCCGCGGCGCCCCTCGCCGACACCATCGCCCCGGCACCGGATGCGCCCGTCGCCGACGCGACCAGCAACGCCACCGCGCCCACCCAGGCCGAACTCGATTTCGCCGCGATCTACGGCCAGGCGCCCTACGATCCGATCGCCGATCCGACCTTGCCCGCGCCGGCGCAGATGCCGGCCAGCTACGATCCCTGGGAAGGCTGGAACCGGCGCGTGCACGCGTTCAACAACGCCGTCGACCGCACCGTCGCCACGCCGCTGGCGCGCGCGTACGTGAAGGTCGTGCCGCGGCCCGTGCGGCTGGGCGTAAGCAACTTCTTCAACAACCTCGGCCAGCCGGTGAGCGCGCTCAACGCGCTGCTGCAGGGCCGCCCGAAACAGGCCGGGCAGTCGCTGGGGCGCTTCCTGCTCAACAGCACGCTCGGCATCGGCGGCCTGTTCGATCCGGCCAGCGACGCCGAGCTGCCCAACCGCAGCGAGGACTTCGGCCAGACGCTTGGCGTGTGGGGCTGGAAGAACTCGCGCTACGTCGAGCTGCCGCTGTTCGGCCCGCGCACGCTGCGCGACACCTTCGGCCTGGTCGGCGACGCGCCGCTGTCGCCGCTGCGCCAGGTGGAACACGACGGCACCCGCGTGTTCCTGCAGGGCCTGCAGCTGGTCGACCTGCGCACGCAGCTGTTCGCACTGGATTCGATCCGGGAAGGCGCCGCCGACGAGTACGCGCTGGTGCGCGATGCCTGGCTGCAACGCCGCAACTACCAGATCCAGTCCGACCGCCGGCAGAAGACCGACGACCTGCCGGACTACCTGCTCGACGACGAGACCAACCCCACCGTGCCGGTCGACGTGATGCCGATCGTGCCGCTGTCGCCAATCCCCTGATCTCCCGCGAAGCGAGGCGCCTGCACGCTCAGGCGTCGTCGTTGTCGTCACCGGGCAACGCCGGCGGACTGCTGCCCGGCAGCGATTCCACCTCGCGCAGGCTGCGCTCGATGGCGCGCGTGCGAACGCCGGTCTGGTCGATCTGCTTGCTGGCCTGGTCGAGCTTGTTCTTGACCGAATCCATCACGTCGCCGAACTTGCCGAACTCGCGCTTGGCATTGGCCAGGATGTTCCAGACTTCGGCCGAGCGCTTCTCGATGGCCACCGTGCGGAAGCCCACCTGCAAACTGGTCAGCAGCGCCAGCAACGTGGTCGGGCCCGCGATGGTGATGCGCTGGTCGCGCTGGATGGCCTCGAACAGGCCCGGCCGGCGCAGCACTTCCGCGTACAGCCCCTCGGTCGGCAGGAACATGATCGCGAACTCGGTGGTGTGTGGCACCGCGATGTACTTGCGGATTTCCTTCGCCTGCAGGCGGACCGCGCGCTCCAGCGCGTCACCGGCCTGTTTCACCGCATCGGCATCGACGCGATCCTGCGCATCGAGCAGACGCTCGTAGTCCTCCCGCGGGAACTTGGCATCGATCGGCAGCCAGACCACGCCGTCGCCCGCCGCACCCGGGAAACGCACGGCGAACTCCACGCGTTCACCGCTGCCGGGCACCGTGGCGACGTTGGCCGCGTACTGCTCCGGTGCGAAGACCTGCTCCAGCAAGCCGGCCAGTTGCACCTCGCCGAACACGCCACGGGTCTTGACGTTGGTCAGGATGCGCTGCAGGCCGCCGACATCCGCTGCCAGCTTGTTCATGTCGCCCAGGCCCTGGTGCACCTGCGCCAGCATCCTGGTCACGTTGCCGAAACTTTCCGTGAGCCGGGTCTCCAGCGTCGCGTGCAGCTTCTCGTCGACGGTCGCGCGCATCTGTTCCAGCTTCTGCGCGTTGTCCGCCTGCAGACGCTGCAGCTGCTGGTCGAGCGTGGCGCGCATCTCGCCGATGCGCAGTTCGTTGCGCTGGGTGAGGTCGGTGAGCCGCTGCCCGAGCGCGGCCTCGAACCGCTGCTGCAGTTCCGCGGTTTCCACCCGGCCCTTGCGCGCGTCATCGGTCAGCGCGTCGCGCAGCACGTCCAGGCGCTGGTCGGTGCGCGTGGCCAGGTCCTCCAGCCGCCGTCCGAAGCCGTCGATGCGCTGTTCCTGCGCCGCCGACAGGCTGTCGAGCTGCTGCCGCAGCTCACCGCGCCCCTCGCGCTGTTCCTCGCGCAGCGCACGCTCCAGGCGCGTCTCCGGGCGGCGCAATACCAGGACGAGGAGCAGCACGAGCACGGCCAGCAACAGGCCGATCGTCAACAGCAGGAGGGTCTGGGCATCCATGGCGCCCAGTGTAGCCGGCTGCGTCTCAGGGCTTGCGCCGACGGCCGTCGCCGCCCCAAGACCCGGGCCGCGGATCGCGCGGCGCGCCGCTAGCGCAACGCCTTGCGGATCACCAGCTTCAGGCCGGACCACACCTCGCTGACCGCGCAGACCTTGATGTCGACGAAGCCCAGCGGCAGGCACAGCTCGCGGATCACGTCCTCGCCGACGTCGGTGGGCACGCGCGAGGCCTTCTTCGGCCACGACACCCAGACCGCGGCATCGGCGCGGATCGCCGGGCGCAGCGTCGCAAGTTCGCGCGCCAGCACCGCGCGCCGGTCCACGAACACATGCACCACGTCGGTCGTCGCGGAGACCCGCTGCGCGATGACGACCCCCGATGGCAGCGGCGCCAGCCATTGCGCGTAGTCGCCCGGCGCGTGGCGGGCCACCAGCCGCGTGCCTTCGACGATGCCGAGCTTCCGCGCCAGCGGCGTGCCCGAGTAGCCGGTAGACACGCTCATGGCACGGCAGCCGCGCGGACCCGCTCAGGGTGGGGCATTCGACAGGGCATGCAGCGCCTCCAACGCCCGTTGCGCATGATCGATCGGCACGAACACGTGGTCATGATGCACCCCCGCCACCACGTTGCCACTGATTCCCGCCTGCGCCAGCGCGCGCGCGAACACCGCGGTGAAACCGACGGCCGCCAGGCTCGAATGCACCATCAGCGTGATCCATGCCACCGAGGCCGCGATCGGCAGGCCCTGCGTCAGCGCCACCTGCTCGGGCACCACGACCGACAGCCCCTCGGGTTCACGGATCGACGCCACCACCTGCGCGGGCGCGAGCGCATGGCCGTCCGGCAGGGACACGAAGGCGTAGCGGCCCGGATGGAGCACCGGCTGCACCCGCCGGAGCAAAGCGTCAAGGGTGTCGATGGGCGGCATGGGGTCTGAGATGTCGGGAAGAGGTTGATCGGACGCCCGAAGCACGCAGCGCCACAGCGCGATCGGCGCGTCAACGCCTGCGCCAGGCCGCGAACCCATGGCACGCGATGCCGGGATGGTCGCATGGACAAGGCGCCCGAAGCCGTACGCCAGGCCGCCGAGCACGACCCGCGTGCCAAGCGACTGCGGCCTGCGGGAAAGCCTCGGCGGCGGCCTTGCATGCTCCGATGGTGGTCATGGTGTTCACTTCCGTGGTCTGGCCCGTGATCAAGCACGACGTGCGGCGAAGTCGGCTTGAGTGACCTGTCACGTGCCGCCCCTGGAGAGCTGCACCCACCCATACGACCCAAAGTCATGAACGGAGAGCGTTGTCGGTACGGGATATGTCCAGCCACCAGCTTTCCACCATGACGCTGCGAGCCAGCGAGAGAGTAGCGAAACAGTCAGTCGGAGGCCAGGAAATTCGCCGGGCTCTACACAGTACTGCTCGTCGATGTCTGCAAAATCCTTGAGCCCAAGATCAAGCTCAAGGGATCTCCCCGGGAAGAGACTTTGATCCTTGTGATCGATCTTGTTGTTCCTGCCGCGCCAGTAGGCCCATACGCCCGGTGCTCCACCATGCTCATCTGTGAATATCTCGAGGCCTGCTTCATCCACACCATGACCAACTGGCAAGGCCATCAGGCTGCGAAGTTTGTGGATAGCTTGACCTGAAAGACGATCAAGCTTGCGTTGATACATCGAGATGAACTGCTCTTGGTTCAATCCATACGGAACCATCCGCGGCACCTAACCCCTGAACTGATCCGCGCCGCGAAGCAGCGTCGGGTTGAATGAACTGTCAGGCATCACTCGGCCTGGCGCCAGGAAACCACTCGACATGCTGGTCTCCAGCGCGGCCGGAATAGATGACGCGCTTGCCGAGAAGAAAGGCGAAGTATCCTTGAACGCCGGCTGCCATTGCCCGGTCACAAAACTGGCGGAATTTCTGCCCGTTCTGTTGGCTGTCGACGATGGCCGCTTTCAGCGCGGTTGCGTCCCAGTCATTTGAAATGGAGGGCAACCCTTCAAAGAGAAGGGGCGCCGAAATGGTCGAACCCGCCGCACTGTAGAAGGTGAAAGATCTAGAGGCATAGTCGACGTGGTAGTACTCAACCCCCTGTGCAATCAGTTCGCCGACGATCTGTGGGAACGGAAGTGAGCCGTCCAACGTTTGCTTTGCCAAAGTACTCACTGCATCTGCGTTCATGTGTGTCCTGGCGAGGAATTTGGTTGTGATGCCTAATGCCTGAACCAAGCCGACTTGGCCGCGCAGCGGACAAGTTTGGCTTGAATGAATTGTTATGGCGCCATCCCCAGACAAGGAAAAAACATGGACGCAGCAACATGTGAGCGCATATCAGATTGGTTCGACCGCGGGGTAGAGATCGGGGCTACGCATATGCTTGTTGTGTGCGACACGTTCAATTATGAAGACTATCCGATATACGCGCATGGAGATGAGAATGCACGGAAAGAGCATGATGCGCACGACAACAGAAGCATGCAGCGTGTAATGGAGGTCTATGACCTAAGAATGTCCAAGTCTGATCAGATGAATGCAAGACGCGCATTCAATCTCCAATCGCGCCCTAGCGCCTGAGTTGAGCCGGGCCGTTTTGCGGCCACGGCGGTGGTTCAATCATGCAAAACGGCACCGCGTCCGCGAAACGGGCTCGGCTTGAACGAGTTGTTGGGCCTAGGTCGCCGAAGGGAAGATGCCCTCTAGAGCGATGCAATAGTGGGTGCCTGTCAGCGGCTCCTTGCCACGCAGATCCGGTAACGCGAAGGTTTGTCGACCATCGCCACCGAAGTTTGTGCCGAGCAAACCAAACAGCGCGATGTGTCGAGGGATAGGCAAGATTTGCCCTGCGCAAGGCGCCCAACCGGATGGGGCAAAACTGTATGGGAAGAGCGCGATCTGTCCAATATATGACTCCACAAGCGTCTCTCCAGAAACTGCAGTAGCGAAGTTGTAATGCCAGGCCTAACGCCTGAACTAGGCCGCGCCACGAAGCGGCGTCGGCTTGAATGAGCTGTTAGGCGGGGCCCGCATTGACTGCCGCCGCCAGTATGAAAGCACCAATCAGCAGGGAAACCAAGCCGATTGGCTTGAGATGGCGGAGTGCTCGTGGCACTGCATGCTCTGCGAAGCGCTGATGCCACCGCCACGGAACTGGCAGCAAGCAAGCAGTGGAGATAACCAGAACCCATCCGAAGATTGAAAAGCCGACAGAGAGCCAAAGGTGATGGGCCGAAAGTACAAACGCAGCGCCAGCAATCATCCGCAGAGCAAGCTCCAGAAGATGAGCCGCTAACGAGCTAGCGAAGCCCAACAGAAACCGGCTGGCACGAGAGGGGGCGAAGAAGGCTACGCCCCCAAGCACGAGAAGGTACAGACCGGTAGCGGCAACTGCACAAAGAGCAACCACTTCCAACAGCGACATTGTGTTTGCGCCGCCTAACGCCTGAGTTAAGCCGGGTGGATTTGCGGCCTTGGGCAAGTGAAAGTTACCAGAGCTTGCACGAGGCCGCGAAGCGGGCTCGGCTTGAACGAATTGTTAGCCCTTGGGCGGCATGGCCAAGAGAAAGTGACGAATCGACTGGTACTCATTGCTAGGTTGCCAATCTTGACGAGTCACCATTTCAACTCCTTGAGCCCACAGCTCGTTGTCCAAAAGGACCTCGGTCGCTTGAAGACTGTCATGGTAGGCGGCTACAAAAACGCGAATCCAGTGTGGTCCAGAGGGTTGTGTCTGCTCAAACTCATACTGGAGCGTTTCTAATGCCGCGGAATAGGTGGGCGTCAAGACTGACTGGCTAGAGTGTTGACTGAGTAGTGGTCCACTGAAGACAGTCCATGAACCAGACTGTCCGGACCAGTGCTCCAACTCTGCTTGGCATTCTGAGCATTTATGGTCTGTCAGCGCCTCAATAAGCACATGGAATGTGCCGAGAAGAAATTTCCCGAAGGCCTGGTTGATTGCTTCTGTTTGGGTTGATGCGAAGCCAGCAAAGCACTCCGAAACGAGGTCTCTGCCCAATAGTGGGCTCTCCGCGAGAATCTCGAGAGAGACCGCGTGTTGGCCTTGCACGCTATCCATTTCATGCACGAGCGGGGTTAGGCGCAGTCCGCTCGGTAAGGAGAATGAGCCGTCAGCGAAGGCGGCCCGGATGCCGTGAGCGTGAATTGCATCTTCAAGTAGCGAATGAATATGTTCCAAGGGCTAACACCTGAGTTAAGCCGGACCGCTTTGCGGCCACGGCTGAGTGACAATCTTACGGCGCTCTGCCGAGGCCGCGAAGCGGGCTCGGCTTGAACGAATTGTTAGCCCTCAGGGCGGTGACTTTGGCTGCCCGATCTGAAATTGAATAACGGTGTAGTTGTCGAGAAGTCGGCCAGGGTGGGCCGCAGGCGTGTAGACGTACTTCCCTTTCAGTGACGCCGTGATGTAACGGCCGCTCGGAAGATAGTTGGCCCAGACGACATCTTGGAAAGAGCGATTCGTGCGCTTCGCCTCACCGACGACGATCACTGTGTCCGGGCAGTTCGAGTCTACAAGTAGGGCGCCGTGCCGTCCTTGCCGGAACGTTCCGTTTACTGTGACCAGGCTGCCGTTGTACTTCTCAGGTTGCGCGACAATTTCACACACAGACGCAGTGGTGCCATGCGTGCATCCGGCGACCAAGACCGCGACTAGTGGGATGACTCGGAGCATTTGACTGAGGGCTAACGCCTGAATTAAGCCGCGCCGCGAAGCGGCGTCGGCTTGAATGAATTGTTAGGCCTATGACCCCCGCTTCCACAGGGAAGTGGTGGAACCGGCCTGCCAGCCTCAAGAGAGGTGAAAACATCTACCTTAGTCAAGTACCACGCGCCACCGTGGATTTCGAAGGTGTATTGAGCATCTGACGCGCCCTCCGGTGAGCCGAGACTAACAACGACCTTTCCGTCGTCCTGGGGCGTTGGCAAGCTGTAGCTAGTGCCAGTTGTCCGCAGCTGCTCAGCGCCCGGCAGCAGCTGCCAGCCGTAAGCTTCGATCTCGGCAGGACTGCAAGTTATAGCGCGCATCTCAGTCCTTTCTTCGCCACCCCAGGTTATCTCCTCAGTGACCGCGAGCTGAGTTGATATGCGCCCTGAGCGGAACGATGGATCTTGCTGCGCCTTGGAGAAGAACTCTCCGAATTCTTCTGCTGAGCGAGCCGGCGCGAAGCACACCGAAAGCAGTGCTCCTGTTATCAGCAACGGGAAGACTTTCCACATTGGCCTAACGCCTGAATTAAGCCGCGCCGCGAAGCGGCGTCGGCTTGAATGAATTGTTAGGGCACCGGTGACGCCCGGTAAGGCGAACTCTACGACAAAGCCAGGCGGCGCGGGAGCTTGCCCAGAGGACTTTCGGGAATGCTGTTGCTGTGCACAATCCCGTCAGCCAGCGGCTTACGCCACGAACCTGCGGAAACGAAGAAGCTGCGCGAAGCGCTGGGGCAGAAGGCTTGCGCCGGAAACCTGAAGCCGCTGAAACCAACCCTGCCACGGAGGCTTGACCCGAGCGCCCTAACGCCTGAATTAAGCCGACTTGGCCGCGCAGCGGACAAGTTCGGCTTGAATGAACTGTTGGGCCGCCGGTAGTGATGCCGCCGATCCACCTGCCGAGACTGTACGCCTAACCGACGCGACCGCAAGCTTGCCCTGCGAGCGTGCGGGAATGACATTGCTGCACTCGCGTCCGCCAGGCGACGGCGGGCCCGGCGAACGATCGGGAATGAAAGCGCTGCGCAGAGTGCTGGTGCACGAAGCTTGCCCCGGCAAACAACCGCCGCAGAAACCCACACAGCCACGAATGCTTGACCGCGCGGCCCAACGCCTGAATTAAGCCGCGCCGCGAAGCGGCGTCGGCTTGAATGAATTGTTAGCCCCCAGAGCGTGACCATGTGCCGTCAGGAGCTTTCTTGTATGCAAGTCCGTGACTGCTGGTTTCCTGAATGATGGTTCCGGTTGGCGGACTGTTTGCTCTTATAAGAGCCTCATTCATTCCCGCTTGCTCAACGTCATTCTTGAAGTAAGGCCAGATCTTGTCTGCTTCTCGTTTCAGTGCGTCAACGTCTGAAATGGGGATGTCGGTTTGATAGTCGAGGATAAGCCACTTGTTGATGCCGTTGGTTGAATGCATTTTGGTGATGCGAATTACCTTTAGCTCCATGCCATTTGGTAGCGTTTGGAGTTGATAATTCGGGCTGGCTGAGCACGCGCACAACAATGCACTGAAAAGCAGAGCTATAACATTGCGCATTGCATATCCTGGGGGCTAACGCCTGAATTAAGCCGCGCCGCGAAGCGGCGTCGGCTTGAATGAATTGTTAGGTGATCAGCCGTTACGCGCAGGACACCTAATTGAGATTATTTCAGTGGGAGACTTGATGAGATAGCTCCCGCTTCGAGTGTTGATGAGGATGTTCTGATCCTTGGTTTGCCAAGACGACACAATCGAGGAAGGTAAATCGTAAATCTTCTTGGCGGTTGGTTGCGACCCTGAGAAACTTAGGAGATAGACGGCGCCCTTGTCGTAACCCATATGGGCCAGTCCGGCTGTAACGACAATCCCATAAGGCATCACAAAGAGATCTTCAATGTTGTCCCGCAAGATTATTTCTGGATCCGGTTCAGAGCGATTGTCGTTGCGGGAAAGCACGAGCTCACCGCCGAACTCGCCTCGGTCAGAGCCGAGTAGCCTGCCGTGGGGTGTCCAGAGTGCCACATTTGGATGGGCTGTAATGGTTTGTGCGGGGAAGCCTGGCGGTGCCTCCTCTTTGACTTTGTACTCATACATCCCCATGCCGCCGACATTGGGACTGGCATTGTGTTTTATCTCGTCTCGTCGGGCCACGTCTTGTTCAAAGGTGGAGGGCTGACAAGACTCTGGGATGTCGCGATCTCCGCTCAGGTGCTTGTATGCACAGAAGCCCAATGCAATCAAAGATGCTACTAACGCAACGGAGAGAGCTTTTGAAAGTGCAAGGGGATGCATCATGATCACCTAACGCCTGAATTAAGCCGACTTGGCCGCGAAGCGGACAAGTTCGGCTTGAATGAATTGTTGGGCCGCCGGCAATGATGGCGACGACCCACTTGCCGGAACTGTACGCCTAACCGACGCGACTGCAAGCTTGCCCCGAGAGCGTGCGGGAATGACATTGCTGCGCGCGTGTCCGCTAGGCGACGGCTTGCCCCAGGAACGATCGGGAATGAAGTTGCTGCGCAACTTGCGGTTGCACGAAGCTTGCCCCAGCAAGTAACCGCCGCAGAAACCCACACAGCCACGAATGCTTGACCGCGCGGCCCAACGCCTGAGTTAAGACGCACCGCTTTGCGGCGGCGTGTCTGGTTTGATAGCGGGAACCTTACACGACGCCGCGAAGCGGTGTCGGCTTGAACGAATTGTTAGGCCCAGCCCTTACCCAAAAAAGCATGCGTACTTGTCCTCAGCAACGAGAGCTAAGAATTGTTCGACTGAACGAACTCTGGGTGCTTCCGGGTAGATATGCCATTTGAGGTCTGCACGTTGCCAGTAGATCTTCCAGCAGTCTTGCGCCCTGACGTAGGTTGTCTTTGCTACCGGATGCTCCGTTGTCTCCTCTGGTTCCCCACGCCAGCGCGGACGAATCTCAAATATCTCGATACTTTGGCCGGAAATCCGGAAGGCTAGGTCCAGTTTTGGCCGGATATGCGGTGGTGGCCGATGCTTTTGGATGAAGGAGTCAACGACCTTCTCAAATCTCTTTGTCTCGAATTCGCTGAAAGCCATATCTGGGCCTAACGCCTGAGTTAAGCCGGGCCGCTGCGCGGCTTGGCGTGATGGTAAACGCTACCATTTAAGCCGAGCCGCGAAGCGGTCTCGGCTTGAACGAATTGTTAGGCGTGATCTAGAGGAGGGGCCTCTTTGCAAATCATCACCTCATCCGCCCACCAATGCCCGCGCTCAAACGAGCAAGCCAGAACATGATCGGTCGCCGATGAAATCTCTAGAATCTGATTGTTGGCAGCGATGAACTTGAAGTTGATGTCGCTCCCAACAAGCTTGCTCCACATCTTACTGTGCGAAACGTCATAACAAATAAGGCCAGCCTCCGCGACAAAGTGTGATGAGTCCTTTATGCCAATTGAGTGCTGCACAGGCTCATTTACCCACGAAACAAAGACCTGATCACCGCCCTCGAGAGTCAGTACGAGCTCGCCTCCGAAATCATGTGCATTATTCTGTTCCGCGGCCAGAACTGAAGACTCTTCGCCTTGAAATAGCCTGTATTGAGTAGCGACAAGTCTTGGCATCACGCCTAACGCCTGAATTAAGCCGACTTGGCCGCGTTAGCGGACAAGTTCGGCTTGAATGAATTGTTAGGTGCCACCCGGGACATGCGCAATAACTGGTTGGGCGGCCCTGAACTCTGGTGTGGCTTGCTCGTGCCAGGGAAACAGGCCGGAGCGAGATGGCCAAACAATCTGGTGAAGCGGGAAGTCGTTGCCTTGGTAGTACCACCGGCAATAGCCAACATGCTCGTAGTACTCCGTGCGTGGAACCTCAACAAAACAGCATATGTAGTCGTTGAGAAGTGCATCCGTAGGTTGCGAAAGATCGAGCGGCGCTCCAGCCTTGGCGGCGCCAGCGGCAATTGCAAGGATCTGATGCGCGATCTTGGCCGAGAGACCAAAGATGATGAGCTCGGGGTGGCGGTAGCTTTGAAAGAGGCCGACTGTAAATGCATACCCAACATGATCTCCCTCAGGGTGAATGCTGACGCAGTGCCATCCAAAGGTGGCAATGTCGTCAATGACCTTTTGCTCGCTTTCATTCTCTCCGATCGTGCGAACCATGCTTGTGGCACCTAACGCCTGAATTAAGCCGACTTGGCCGCGCAGCGGACAAGTTCGGCTTGAATGAATTGTTGGGCCGCCGGCAATGCTGCCAACGGGCCGTTGGCCCAAACTGTACGCCTAACCGACGCGACTGCAAGCTTGCCCCGCGACCGTGCGGGAATGACATTGCGGCGCACAGGTCGCCAGGCGACGGCGTGCCCCGCGAACGATCGGGAATGAAAGTGCTGCGCAACTTGCGGGTGCACGAAGCTTGCCCCGGCGAGCACCCGCCGCAGAAACCCACACAGCCACGAATGCTTGACCGCGCGGCCCAACGCCTGAATTAAGCCGCGCCGCGAAGCGGCGTCGGCTTGAATGAATTGTTAGCGCTCATGTCACGCTCGATGTGGATCCGATCATCCGATTGCAACGTGGCGTGAAATGGAGCGCCCTGATAAGTGAACCGAAATGAATTGTGAGATGACCAGCCTGAGAAGGAGAAGCCAGAAATCTCCCCACGAAAGCCAAAGTGTGCGGCAAACCCCTCCAGGTCAATAGATTGCCTTCTCGCTACCTTGCTGCAACAGCCTTCCATACCAGTAGTTAGCGTTTCCACAACCAGGGACTGGTAGATCTCCGAGCGATAGACCACGACCCGCATGGTTTTGGCTTGGGGCGCTTCTGGAGGGAGTGATTCTGGATCTGATGCAAGAGGCAAATCCAAACCTTCCGAGACAGACATAAACTCAATGGATGGGTAGTTGAGGTTGTCCGTAGTCTCGGCAAGCGGAGCTACAAATGCTTTAGCGAGCAAGGTGCTTGGTGCAAGCAACAGCAGGAAGAGAGCGATGCTTTTCATGGGCGCTAACGCCTGAATTAAGCCGCGCCGCGAAGCGGCGTCGGCTTGAATGAATTGTTAGGCCTGTGGCCAAAAAGCAGATTTCCGGCAATGCGGGCATGTGCCAGTTGAGATTGCCACATCTGCAGCCTTCTTGAGCATAGGGCGGCTGCAGGTTACACAAAGCATGCCTGTGCCTTTAGACCAGATGCTGGCATAGACCAGATACCCGATCGAGCCGACGAACAAAAGTGCGAGGTAGAAAGCAACCACCAGGTTGGAGAAGTGATTTGATGCAAAAATGCCGCCAATTGCCAAGGCAAAGAGAGCTGCGGCTGCAAGTCTGTCAAACGGAGGCGTCTCTCTGGCGAGTCGTTTGCGGCGTTCCACGAACTCTTCTTTGGTCATCGTGGATATCTCCAACAGGTCTAACGCCTGAATTAAGCCGCGCCGCGAAGCGGCGTCGGCTTGAATGAATTGTTAGGCCGCGTCCGCGTGGGTCTGCCGGATGGCCTTGACTGAGAGGAACAGAGAAGAGCAAAGCCAGAAACCAATCAGAGTGTCTACTGTTGGGGCAATCAGATGAGCGTCTGGGTAGCTGAACAGAATGGCAGGCGGATCGTCTGCTACTTGGATGTCTAAGAGCCGATTGATTGCGAGCATGCCCCAAGGAATCCAAGCTGCGAGTGCAAATGCTGAAACTAAGAAAGAAAGGCTGCTATTACGACGAATGCGTAAATGAAGAAGTATCGCTCCAGCCAAAAGCATGAGAACTGAAACAACCTGAAGAGATTCGTTGATGAGTGTGATGGTTTCCCTCATAGCGGCCTAACGCCTGAATTAAGCCGACCCGCGAAGCGGGTTCGGCTTGAATGAATTGTTAGGCACCAACTTAGCGACGCCGGTAGATAGGGGCAAGCAGCAAGTACAGCGGAAGCGCAAGAAGCATGATTACGAAGGCGATCTCA